>OFMH01000120.1_pt1 | contig 55208 bp, 54 predicted proteins | sample 1541761 | NCBI WGS metagenome assembly OFMH01 (sample SAMN04209249, study PRJEB22552) | human gut metagenome | biome: gut; material: feces | host: Homo sapiens | place: USA: Oklahoma
TCTGTCCGACCCGCTGGCGCAGCTCGCTTTCCTCTCGCATGACCTCTGGATTGAAGATTGAGCAATATATCCGAGCTTAATAGCTTTTGTTATCATCTCAACGGTAGAGCTAACTTGCAATTTTTCAAAAATATGTTGCAAATGATTTGATACTGTTCGTTCACTAATAAAAAGCTGTTCAGCGATTTCGCGGCGCCTAACTCCTGATGCAACCAATTCGAGAACTTTTCTCTCCCCGTCTGTCAGCTCTTCTATAAATACTTCTTCCCGTGGGAAGTGTGTTGCCCCATCTTTGATGGTCAATAAAATGTGCAATAACTCATCTGGTTCTACATCCTTACTGATAAACCCTCTTGCACCGATCCTCTTTGCTTCTTTGCGATAAACAGGAAGATTATAGCCAGAGAGAATGACTATTTTTTGATCTGGAAAACGCTCCAACAAATGTTGTGTGAGCATTAAACCGTCCTCGTCTGTCAGTCCTCCTAAGTTAATGTCAATCAGTAAAATATCTGGTAGTTCTGTGGCAATCTGTTTTTCCAAATCTTGAATATCCTTTGTACTGGAAAATTGCTCAATCTCTGGATTATCACACAGGGCAATCGAAAGACTCTTGGCAAAAAGTATATGGTCATCGACCAACAAAATTTTCATACGAATCACCTCCGTTCATAGGCATAGAAATGACAACTGCCGTTCCGCCACCAGTAGCGGGTTGGATGTTCATAGTGCCATCTAATAAACTGACCTGTTCCCCAATAGAAGCAAGCCCCTGATGTGAACCTGACTTATAAGTGAACGGTTTGAACCCTATACCATTATCCGTCACCTTTAGGGTAATGCGTCCGTTCTCCTGCATCAGCAGAACATCGATTGTCGTCGCGGAGGAATGTTTTAACGCATTTGTCACCAGTTCTTTTATCATTCGATAGATGAGTACATTATATGGCTCTACAAGAAATACATCTTTATCGCAGTCCAAACAAATATTTGCAGAATGGTTTTCTTCCATTGAATCAAGCAGATTTTGAATATTCTCCTTTAAGGTCAGACTTTTTACCAGATTTGGATGATAAGTCTGCATTTGAAAACGGATGGAAGCATTTAATTCTGCCAACGTATCGAGAAGTAACCTCCTTATCTCTGGCTGCTCTGCTTTACATAACATGTTTTTGATGGAAAGCAGGTTTTGCAAAATATTATCGTGCAAATAGTTGGAAAAATCTTTTTTTAAGTTTTCTTCCCGTTTAATCTGTTCCAGTGAATAGGCGTAAAAGTGCTGACGATCCGTGGGGTTATTATAGTCGGTCGGCTGCCTGCAAATCCGCACATACAAAAGGATATTGTAAACCTGTGCCAGCAGAACCACTATGTAAACACTCATCAAAATTGCCATAAGTGGGATTTGAAAAAGATATGCCATTCCAACAAGTCCAACCAATCCGACAAAAACCAGAGCAACGATATATCCCCCTGACAGCGTTAAAAATTGTACCTGCTGTGGATGGTATTGGAATACGATACTATGAATACATACAAATGCCAGCATAACGGGGATGTAGCTCCCCATGCTTGCCATATATTCCGCTTCCCTGTGAAAAACGAAAAGGTATATTACAAATGGAATTACTACAAGAGCCAGTGGAAAAAGCAGACGTTTCCTTTGACTTTTCAGCACAAAGACAATTCGTTTTCTCTGTATGATACCAACGACAGCAAGAGCCAGTGTCGAGATAAAAAATTGCAGTTGGTAGGCTGTGAAAAAAGCCCTATCTGAAAAGAAGAAGCAAATAATTGCTGTTACGCAGGAAATTTTCAAAAAAACAAGCAGTGCTTTTTGCCCCCGATAGGCGGAACCCTGAAATAAAAATGTCTGTATGAAATATGCTGACTGATAAAAACAGACAGGCAACAACAGCATGGAAACCGCTTTGGATATTGGTTGAAAGTCAAACAGGTACAACAAGAATTGCCAGCCCAGCAACAATAACAATAGGGAAAAGTGGTTCAGAACCTTATTACATTTTACATTCTTATATGAGATATACGCCGCGTCAAAAAACAAGAGCGACAAAGATAGAAAATGAACAAGGTAATTGCTTTCTATATAATGTCCGTTGTACGCCATATAACTGAGATAAATAATCACGGCAAATTGGTTCAACGCACAAAAAATCTGTCTTGAGAAATATGTGTTTTTCGTATTTTCCACCTCCATTCCTTTTCTAATATTGTACTGTTCTTTCCCCATGAGTTCAAGATTGCTATTCTGAAATATTTTTGAATAAACCAACGGCTGACACCAATGAAAGTGCCAGCCGCCGCATTATTTCAAGGCAATTATATAGCAGGAGCGTTTCGTTAACTGGTAATAGATAACATAGATAATGGAGAAGATCGCCACCGCCAGAAGAATCGGTGCAACAACGGCGCTGTTCCGTCCGAGCAGATCGTCCATCAGTGCAGACTTATAACAAATCATCGCAAAAATGCTGTGCAGCAATCCTATGACATAGGGAATACCGTAATAAATCTGTATCTGCCGACGCACACATTTTTTAATCATTGTGTGACTATATCCCATTTTCAGCATGATTTCATAGTCCGGTTTGTCATAGGTTACGGACGAAATATTTTGAAAGTAAAGAATACTGCCCGTAGCAATTAAGAAAATAATCGTAGTAAAACAAATTAGCAAAAAAGTGGAACTTGCATCGCGGACAAAGGTACTTTCTCTTTGCCATGCGCTTGCCAGATAAATGTTGTCCGGCATAGACGCATTCAAAGCTGTGTAGGCAGTTTCATTAGAGCGCATTTTTTCACCATTAATACTGATAACCGTAACTCTATCTATGGTACTGTCACGCATTTTTTGATAAAGGTTATCCGACAAAATCAGAGTTCCAACACTGTTTGAAAAGCCAATAGGATTATCAATGCTTGTCTGTTTTACTGTTACATCGGTTATTCCTGTTCCAAAGTCCAGACGATACGAGGCTCCCATGTCAGAATGTTCATGGTCTGGATGGTATTTGATTAAAATGCAATCAGTATCTGATAATTCTGGAATATCCGTTTTCTTCCCCTGCTGGGAGAGCAAGGAGACATAGTCTGTCCGGCTGATACATTCAAATCCGGGAATACGCCCCTTATCTTCACTGATACTGTATTCTGTCGGCAGACGATCAGAAGTTGCTTTTACTTTCAAAATAATCGTTTCATAAACTTCGTATTCCTGTTCGTCGCAAGCCTCCTGTAAAGCCTGCAAAGAGATTTCCTTTTCCTGCTCATTTGTCACTCGGTATTCAATGGCAGAGGGGATAATGCGCCGGAAAGATTGGTATGGATACCACATAGAAAGAACCGTCGAGCCAAAGACCGCCAGCGTCTCCGCTGTCAGCAGGATCAGCAAAATCAGTGATTTCGCATTAGAACGGATGCGGTGCATAAACTTTGGCACTACAATAATGGTATTTTCATGGTAAAGTCTGCTTTTTTTCTGCCGGATTTTCTGACAGACATAGGGTAGGAATGAGTACATAAACAGAATCGTTCCTGCCACAACACAAAGAAGTGTCAGCATGGCAATAGGAGAAAATCCAATGGTATTCCATAATGACTGCTTTCCCCGCATAATGTCCAATGCAAGGCCGTATCCTGCGCTGAGAAATCCGACACCCAATATCGCTGTTATTGCATGGGGATGGATCGGTTTTTCCGTTTTCTTTTCCAGTCGCACCAAATCAAGCAGGGTAGATTTTCGGAGCAGCCTTGCGTTAGAAAGTGTAAGTGTAATCAGCACGACGATTACAAAGGAAAGGATTGCCTTTACTGCTGCCGGGTAAATTAAAGGGATTGCGCTTTGATCTACGGATATTCCCAAAAGGGTCACAATCCCGGCGATTACGATTTTGTGGAGAATACTGCCAGTCAGAATCCCAAGAATCATACCGCCAAAGCAGATCATTACATTTTCAAAGATCAGTAATTTCAATATAGTTGATTTTCGATACCCAAGTAGCGAATAAATCCCTAATTCTCTCATACGCCGCCGCATAAAAAAACTATTGGAATAGAACATATAAAAAATGACAAATACCATGATGAATACTGCTACTGTCCGGCACATGGTTTCCACTCTGCCATCCGAAGATATTTTTTCCATGATTATCTGGTTCATGGAAAATGAAGTAAAGCAGAAGTAAATCATCAAGACAAAAGAAACGGAAAAAAGGTACAGGAAATAAAACGAAAAGTTCCGTTTCAGATTTTTTAAGGCGATTGCGGATAATTTCATGTTGTCACCCCCCCCTTAACGCTTTTCGTCCTGTCTGGCGGCTTCTTGCATGATTTCCTCATAGAATTCACGGCGTTCCCTGTTACACCGTTTCAATTCGGAAATGATATGCCCGTCCTTAAAGTACAAAATGCGATCTGTATAGCTTGCCGCATACGGGTCATGTGTTACCATTAAAATTGTTGTTCCTAAAGCCTGATTGACTTCTGAGAGGGCAAAGAGCAGTTCCGTTGCTGAACTGCTGTCCAATGCCCCGGTGGGTTCATCTGCAAAAATCAACGGCGGGCGTTTTACCATAGCACGAGCCGCCGCTACACGCTGTCGCTGACCGCCAGACAATTCACTGGGATATTTTTTCAGTTGTGAAGCAATTCTGAACAGTTCCGCAAGCTCCATCACTTTTTTATCAATCGTCTTTGCACTTTCATGGAGCAAAGTCAAGGGAACTGCAATATTTTCCTGCACAGTCAGACTGTCCAACAAAAAATACTCTTGAAAGATAAAGCCGAGATTATTCTTACGAAAATCGGCTGCCTGTGTTTGACTAAGCTCTTGAATTTTTTTCCCTCCCATGCGGATGCTGCCGCTTGTAGGAATATCAATAGTGGATAGCACATTCAAAAGCGTTGTTTTGCCGGAGCCGGAAGCTCCCATAATACCGAGAAATTCACCCTGCATTACTTCAAAAGAAACATGATCCAGTCCTGGTTTCGGCTGGTTTGGATAGATTTTGGTGATGTCTTTTACTTCTAATAGTGTACTCATTATTGATCGCTCCTTTCGATATACACAAGCAGTATATCGAACACAGTAAAAAAGTGCATGAGTAAATCACGCAGAAAACATGCATGATTTGTCGTTCCTTGATATGATATTCATAAAATAGAAAAAGTCATATCTGTCGGACAGCGACAAAAGAAAAAGCCGTCGCAGAGCAGACACATTTTCACGCGCCTATGAAACGGCGGTTTTGATTTTCAGAGCCGCCGTTTCTTTGCGTTTACACAAACCTATGACGACTTGCAGGGACACGGTAGCCGATTGGAGGTTATTTTGCCGTGTCTCGTTTGCTTTTTCAAAGCTCACATGATCTACATCAGTTAAAAAAAGCATTGCTCCTCCTCCGGGCAAGTATAACATTGCATCGGCATTATCGTTCCATGTAATTCAGTATAATAATGGCTGTTCTTGGCGCGCCAGTTTTCCCTCACGGAAATCTGGCGTTTTTTGTTGCCATTTTTTCGGAGATGACCCGGTTGTCTGCCGGTGTCGGTCTCCGCCTCCATTCGATTCACCCGTCAATCACCCGTGAATCGAAATGGAGGTACATAATGAAGAAAATTAACCTTCGGGAACTTTATCCTGATGTTTATACAACAGACTTTTTTATAGATGTGACAGAGGAAGTTTACAAAATAGAATACTATACCATTGCAAATCAGAAGCAAGCACGGTATAATATAGACAAAAAGGCAAAGGCCACCGCAAGGTCGCAGAAATGCGGCTTTTTCTAAACACACGAGTTAGCTAAACCTAACTTGTAGATATGTGCGTGCTGGTTAGAACAGTCTAACTATAAAAGGAGAGACAGCAATGCGAGAACACAAGAATTTCTGGGACAGAAATGCAGATCTGTATGACTGCTTTATGCGAAAAGACAGGGCAGTATACGAGAAAATGTATGAGCTGATCCGTCCGGTCGTGAAAGACAAAACAGTGCTGGAGTTGGCTACAGGAACGGGACTAATCGCCAAGCACATCGTAAAAGTAGCGGCACGCATTGAGGCGACGGATGCCTCTCCAAAAATGATTGCAGAAGCCAAGCGGGGAAATTGTTCTGCGAAGCTGCATTTTTCCGTGCAGGATATGTTTTCTTTGCCATACGCAGGCAATTCATTTGATGTGGTGATCGTATCCAACGCATTGCACATCGTGTCGCAGCCAGAGAAATCACTGCGAGAGATCAAACGGGTGCTGAAGGACGATGGTGTGTTGATCGCGCCAACCTTTACGCACGCGGAAAATTCACTTAGAGGAAGGATCAAAGCCTATTTTATGAGATTGGCAGGATTCCCTCTGCATAGCAGGTGGACGAGTGAGGAGTATCTGAGCTTTCTGCGGCAGAACGGGTGGAGTGTGCGAAAAAGTGCTGTGCTGAAAGCGTCCTTCCCGCTGACCTATGCCGAATGTGTGAAATCGGAGGTGTGATATGTCATTCTTTGAAAACACCCGAAAGCCCGTAGGACTTGGCGGGAAGATTATGGTTGCCATGATGAACTTCGGACACAGCGCAATGGCAGCGTGGGGACTTCAATTTTTGCAGCCTGCCCCGGATGCCATGGTGCTGGACTGCGGCTGCGGCGGTGGAGCGAACATTAAAACGCTGTTGAGACTGTGTCCCAAAGGCAGGGTGCAGGGCATCGACTACTCAGCCGTCAGCGTGGAAAAAGCGCGAAAAGTCAATGCCAGAGCCATTGCGGCAGGACGGTGCAACGTGCAACAGGCAAGCGTGACAGAGCTGCCGTTTGAAGCGGAGCAGTTTGATGTGGCGACCGCCTTTGAAACGGTCTACTTCTGGCCGGAGCTTGCACAGAATTTCAGAGAGGTCTATCGGGTGCTGAAGCCCGGCGGGATCTTTTTCATCTGCAATGAAGCAAACGGCGAAACAGCAAAAGATGACAAATGGACACAAATTATCAATGGTATGACCATCTACACGGACACTGCACTGAAAGCATATCTGGAGCAAGCAGGATTTTGTAGGATCCAGAGCCACAAAAACAAAAAGGGGTGGCTGTGCGTTACAGCGCGGAAATGAGAGGAAAAAAAGCCATGAGCATTTTTGCATCCATCCTACGGGCAGTGTATAGACTCTCCGGAGTGAAAAAGTCTTTCACGCTGCCAGAGAACGAACTGCGAAAGGAAATTGAAAAGCAGAACAGACATCGCGGCGTTTTTACGCCGACTGACCACAAGGCATATTACGAGATGGATGTTGCACCTTACGAAAACAGCAAGCCCATCTATTATGAATTTACGGCGTGGACGGCTGCCGATGCGACTATACCATCTGCGGCGATAAGGATCCATACGTAAAGGAACTTCCCGAATACTGGGATGAAAACGGATACAGGAGGAATAAGTAATGCTTTTACAGGTGATTCTGGAAGGTCTTGGGTTGGGGGCTTTGCTGGCTCTTGTCTGTGCTGTGGGCATCCGCAAGGGGGCTGTTGGGATGGTGCATCTCTACAGCCCGGCAGTGCAGCAGCGGTGCGTGAAGCTGGGACTTACGACACACGAGAAAATCAAGCGCAATTCTCAACTTTTCAAAGCTGTTTGCATTCCCGGCTATATTGGTTATGTGCTGGTCTGTGTCTATGGGATAAACGGTGCGAAAGGCTTTGCGGCGGGCTTCTGGCAGCTGCTTGTCATCTTGTCCGTTATGAATCTCATTGACCGCTTTTTGATCGATGGCTACTGGGTGGGGCACACGAACGCATGGACGATTCCCGGAACAGAAGATCTGAAGCCCTACATTACTGCAAAAGACAAGCAGAAAAAGTGGCTTTTCGGCACGGTGGGTATGGCAGGTATAGCAGCGGTGCTGGCGGTCCTTATGACGGCTTTTATTCACTGAGGAAAGGGGAGACAATGAAGTTTAAGACATTGGGAAATCGGAATGCTCCCGCTGTTTTGTTTTTTCATGCAAGGGTCGGTGACGGCATGATGAAAATGCAGATCGTGAAGATCGGATTTGGAGGCAAGCAATGAAAATGAGCAAAGAAAAACGAGCACTCATCGCAGGTATGATTGGGTGCCTTTTATATGTGATCGGCGACTTTTTGTTTGCGGCGACCGGGAAAAGCCAAAGCACAGAATCCATTGGGCTGATGGTCAAGGTCGCCTATCTTGATATGGCAACATGGCGCATGGTGGTCAGCATCATCTGCGGTGTTCTCGGAACGGCACTCTATTACATCGGTTTTCACCAGATGTGGAAGCTTTTGAAGCAACGCCTCACCCAACCGAAGCAGCAGAAATGGGTCAAGCTGTTTCAAATCGCCTATCTCACCGGCACGGTCTGCTGGGGCTATGTTCATGCTATGTTCATGAATGTGGCGCTGATCTTCAAGTTTACCTTTGAGAAATACGGCGATATGCAGGCGGCAGCTGAAATTGCCAACAAGGTGTTTTACTGCAACGCCGCGCCGCTGCTGGCAGCATATATCCTGTGTGATGTACTTCTTTCCGTCGTGATGCTCGTTATGATCTGGAAAAGGATGCTCCCGCTGAAAAACACAGCACAGCGGATATTGGCATCCTTCTGCAACCCCATCGTTTTTACGGGGATTGTGGGAAATCTCTTCACGCTTCTGCCGTGGCCGCTGGATCAGATCGATCACGGCACGGAATCCGCCGGACACCTGCTGGTTTTGGTATTGGGGCTGGTGTTGCTGCGGGAGAAGGCAAAATGCGGAGAATGTAAGGAGGCAGTGCAATGAAATACATGGGTATGCCAATGGGAATGTGGGCGTTGTTTGCAGGCTCATTCCAAAAGCAGTTGACGGCGGTGTTCGGCTATGATGCCGATGCGGCACAAGCGATCACGAAAAAAGCAAAGCCGAAGTACAAAGCAATCATTGCAGACCTGCCGGAGTTTGAAAAAGCGGACCGCTTCAAGATGAACATCGTCAACTGCGCAATGCTCGGCGCGTTCATTCTCTCCATGCCGCAGCGCCCGGCGGTAGACCGCCTGACGGATTACTACGCAAAGGCGATGATGACAGCGCCCATGCAGTGGTTCTGCCGTAAGAGCGGAAAAAGCAAGTTCACCGCAAAGGATATCGCTGCCATGAAAGCCACTGCCGCTCTGAAAGCCGCCGACCGCAACCCCTATTCGTGGAACATGGAGTTTTACGAATACCCGGATGGCAGCGGCTACGAAGGACGCTTTACTAAATGCGGCATCTGTGTGCTGATGAAGGAGCTGGGGCTGTACGACCTGACCCCCGCTTTGTGCCGTCTGGACTACACCATGAGCGAAGCGGGCGGCGTGACAAATTTTGTGCGGCAGTACACCCTTGCCTCCGGTGGGCCCTACTGCGACTGCGGATACAAAAAGAAAGGGTAACGGACGATGAAGAGGAAGGAAACCTATCTTTCCCGTGATTTCCGGGAGACTGCGGCACTGCGCTTTCCCGCGCAGGCAAAGGAACTGAACACCGCTTTCGATATGTCCCTATCACGACACCTGCACAGAATATGGCTGCCCGGAGCTGTGCCGCTGCTTTTGCGACAGTGATGACATCAGCTATACCGGGCTGCATCCGAAGCTGATCTGGGAGAGAAGCATGACGCTGGGGCGTGGAAATGACCGCTGTGATTTCTGCATGAAGCTCAGATAATAGTGGGCGGCATATTGGTATGCCACAAAAGCAGTATCGGACGAACTTTCCGGTACAGCCCGATGCAAAGGTCGCCTGCTGGTACGGAGAAAAAGAAGGGCATATGAAAGTTGATGATGGAATATCCGGTGCAGTGTGGGTGTAATGCTCATGTTGCATCGGGCTTTTTTGCGTAAAAATAATATTTGATAATGTTGATTTTCAACTGTTCTTAACTCAAATATTGTATCTTAACTCAAAAAGAGTTAAGATTGGAGGCGAACAGGAACTATCTACAAGTCAAGCCGCGAAGAACTTGGAACTGACACCTACTTCTATATCAAGGGCATCGAAACAGCTTGAAGAAATGGGATTGCTGCATATAAAGAAAGAAGGTGTGCCGCAGTTTTATCGGTTTAGTCACCCAATTACAAATCAGTATCCTGCGATGATTGAACTTTTCACGCGAAAGCTGGATGCCATCCAACTTCCAGAAGATGCAGATGAACAAGTTGAAGAAGCCATGGAAGAATGCTGAAGGAACTGTGGAGGAATAGGATCATGTCAAAAGATGAGTATTTGATTACCGATGCACCGCTGAAAGCGCTGACGGTTTTTGCAATGCCGATGATTCTCGGCAGCTTTTTTCAGCAGGTATACAATATGGCTGACTCCATTATCGTCGGTCAGTTTGTGGGTTCCTCTGCACTGGCAGCGGTTGGTGCCTGTGCAGCCCTGACGAATGTTTTCATTTGTGTGGCACTGGGTGCCGGTGTCGGTGCAGGTGTGCTTGTGAGTCGCTATTTCGGCGCCAAAGAGTATGGCAAAATGAAAACCATTGTGTCTACGTCACTGATCAGCTTTTTGCTTCTGAGCATCCTCCTTGGTATCTTTGGCTTTTGCTTTTCCCATGCGATGATGAGCGGGTTACAGACCCCTGCCGATATTCTGGACGAAGCGGTACTGTACTTGCGGGTCTATTTTGTGGGCTTTCCGTTTTTGTTCATGTACAATATTCTCTCCACCATGTTCACTTCCATCGGTGAATCAAAAATTCCGTTGGGGCTGCTGATCTTTTCCTCCATTCTGAATATTGTGATGGATCTTTGGATGGTAGCCGTTCTGGGGCTTGGTGTATTCGGCGCGGCGCTTGCAACCCTGATTGCCCAGGGAATTTCCGCTGTTTTTTCACTTTTGATTTTCTTATACCGGATGCGGCGATACCAAAGCCCATTTCAGTGGTTTGACGGGCGCAAGCTGCGCTCGATGCTTCGGATCGCAGTGCCCTCGGTCCTGCAGCAGTCTACCGTGTCGATCGGTATGATGATCGTACAGGCAGTGGTAAATCCCTTCGGCACACAGGCACTTGCAGGATATGCGGCGACGATGCGGGTGGAGAATGTTTTTTCTCTGATATTCGTGTCCATCGGTAATGCAGTTTCGCCGTATGTTTCCCAAAACCTTGGGGCAGGCAAAACCGAGCGTATCAAAAAAGGTTATCATGCGGCATTGGTGTTGGACGTGTGTTTTGCGGCGGTTGCCTTTCTTGTCATTGAAACACTGCACACGCAGATTTCTTCGCTATTTCTTGGAAAAGACGGAACAGCGCTGGCTTATCAGGTGTCCCGAGATTATATGAGATGGCTTGGTTACTTCTTTATCTTTATGGGAATTAAAATGGCAACCGACGGAGTTCTTCGCGGACTCGGCATCATGCGCCCATTCCTTATTGCCAACATGGTAAACCTTGCGATCCGCTTGTCTGTGGCTTTGATCTGTGCACCGCGTTTTGGCATCGACTTTGTCTGGCTTGCCGTGCCGGCCGGCTGGCTTGCCAATTTCCTGGTTTCCTATGCGGCACTCAGAAAATCCTGGCCGGGCGAGAAAGTGGAGTCATCTCGAATATTTTCATAATCCTTGAAAATGTCCTTGAAATATGTCATCATTAGTTCATGGGATGCAAAATCATAAAAGGTTGAGAAAGAGCAGGTATCATATATGAAAAAGAAGATCATTGTTGCAGTAGTGGTAGTTGTTTTGATTTTGGCGGCGATCGCGATTATCTCTGTTCTGGCACAGACACCGGCGCTGATCTGACCGGAAAGGAAGCAGGACAACGCTTATGAAACTGTTATACGGTACCGGCAATCCGGCAAAGGCAGCTGCCATGCAGAACCGCATAGCCGGACTTGGCATCGAATTGATCAGTCTGCAGGATCTGCGGGCACAGGGGGTGGAGATCCCCGATGTCCCGGAGACCGGCAATACGCCTCTGGAGAATGCCAGGCAGAAAGCGCATGCTTATTATGAAGCTTTTCGTATGCCGGTATTTTCCTGTGATTCCGGGTTGTATTTTGAAGATGTCCCGGAGGCGGTTCAGCCCGGGGTACATGTGCGTACGGTGAACGGTGTGTATCTGACGGATGAGCAGATGCTGGAGCACTATATCGGACTGGTCAAACGCTATGGAAGGCTTACGGCAAAATACCGCAATGCCATCTGCTATGTGCAGGATGAGGAACATGTATATGAGGCAATGGAGCCTGACATGGAAAGTGAGAAATTCTGGCTGGCGGATGTACCCCACAGCAGCATCCGCAGAGAGGGGTTTCCACTGGACAGCATTTCCCTGGATCCCGGAACCGGAAAATATTTCTATGATCTGCCTGAGACAGCGGTTGACCGGGTGGCGGTAGAGGAAGGGTTTCTTACCTTTTTCCGGAGGATCTTACAAGAGGGAACGGTGAATATAAACGGCAGCAGACGGTGAAATAACAAGTGCGCAGAGCGTCCCGCGGCGCTCGGATAGGAGAGTATATGACAGTAACAAATGCAGTGGAAACAACAATGATCTGGGGAACCGTAAGCGGTGCAAGCATGGTGGGGATGGTGATATCTCTGCTATTATCCGTGGTTTTACCCATATTTTTAGGTATCTTTATTTATAAGAAGACAAAGGCATGGGTGCCGGCGTTCTTCATCGGTTGTGGAATTTTCGTGGGCTTTGCCATGATCTTAGAGCAGATCTGTCATGCCATCGTGCTGACGGTGACTGGAAGCGCGATCCGGGACAATATCTGGCTGTATGCGATTTACGGTGGGCTTGCAGCAGCACTTTTTGAGGAGTGTGGCCGTTGGATCGCTATGACATTCTGCCTGAAAAAACATCTTACCCGGGAAAATGCATTGATGTACGGCGCCGGACATGGCGGCATTGAAGCTTTTCTGATTCTTGGTATGTCTTCTATGAGCAATCTCCTTACCGCAGCCATGATCAACGGTGGTCTGATGGAGAAGACTATGACGGCATTGGAGCCCGCACAACAGGAGGTAACCTACCATCAGCTCTCTGTTCTCTGGACCACACCTGCTTACCAGTTCTATCTCGCACCGGTGGAGCGGATCAGTGCGATCGCTCTGCAGATCGCATTGTCGATTCTTGTATACAGTGCGGTGAAGACAGGCAGAAAGCTGCATTTGGCAGCAGCCTTCGGACTGCATTTTGCAGTGGACTTCTTAACCGTGATATGCGCCGCTGCCATTCCCACCTGGGCATTGGAACTGGGACTGTTATTGGTGGTTGCAGTGATCTGTGTAGTGGTATACCAATTGGTATATGTACAGATGGCAGAGAAAAAATAAGATAAGAGGCGACAGGCGATGAAAATTAACAGAGAAAAAGCACTGGCAGCATTTCAGGAATACACGGACCGTTATGACAGCAGCCGGGACATGATTCGTCTGAAAATAGAACACACCTACCGGGTCTGCGGATTGTGCCAGCAGATCGCCAGATCTCTGGATCTTCCGGAGGAAGAGGTGGACATTGCGTGGCTGACCGGACTGCTCCATGATGTGGGACGCTTTGAACAGCAGCGGGTATATGGTACCTTCACCGATGCAGATTCCATCGATCATGCGAAATACGGAGCAAGGATTTTATTTGGTAAGGTCTGGGAAGAGAAACACGGACTTGCTTCCGGAAGCGAAGAAAGCCTGTCCGAGGAAATTCAGGCAGACGCCGGAATCAGTATCCGGGATTTCGTGGAAGATGCTTCCTGCGATGAGCTTCTGTGGACGGCGGTGTTTTATCACAGCGCCTACCGGATTCCGGAAGAACTGGACGAACGTACGGCAATGTTCTGCCATATCTTACGGGATGCGGATAAGATTGATATTTTGAAGGTCAATGTGGAATTCCCTCTGGAAGAGATCTACAATGTGGACACAGAGGTATTATATCAGGAGGAAGTGACGCCGGAAGTACTGCAGAGCTTTGATGAGGAGCACGCGGTGCTCCGCACCTTGAAAAAAACGGCGGTGGATAATGTGGTGGGACATATTTCGCTGGTGTACGAGCTGGTCTATCCCGAGAGCTGTCGTATTGTGAAGAGACAGGGGTATCTGGATAAGCTGATGAATTTTGAATCACGGAATCCTCAGACGAGAAAACAGTTCGAGCATATCAGAGAACATATGAGAGAATATCTTGCCGGAAAATAATGTTGGATACCTGACAGACAGAAACCAAGCTGAAAATCTCACGGATGGCGGAGAATACCGTTATTCGTGAGATTTTCATTTACAAAGAGCGAGTTTTCGTTTTGTATATCGCAGATTCCTCCTGCACAGACTAAACAGTAGCACTTGATCGATAACATATGCAAAATTATGTTATCGATCAAGTGCACGATTGTTATGCAAAAACAGGATGCCTGTAAAATGAGGCATCTTCGCAGAACGCGGGAAAGGAGTTTGCAATGGATGGATTGACTGGGGGAAGCGGCGGAACAGAAGCGTTTCCCTTGAATGAACTGCCGGTAGGATTCGGCATGGCGCTGGCGATGAATGAACAGGCCATGCAAGGCTATGCGGCACTGACAGAGACGGAGAAGGAACATCTGATCCTCCGGTGCCGGGATGCTGGATCCAAAGAAGAGATGGAGCGGATCGTGGCATCACTGGTACCGGGAGAATCGGCGGAGAGTGTTATTGCCAGCCTCCGTCAAGAGTAAGGATCTGTCCGGTGAGATAGGTTGGCGCCTGGATGAGCTGGAGGACAAGTTTTGCGACTTCCTCCGGCTGGCCCAGACGGTCGGCGGGAATCTCTTCTCGGAGAGCGTTCATTTCCTCGGGGGAGAAGCAGTGGTTCATGGCAGTATCAATAACACCGCAGGAGATGGCGTTGACCTGGATATTGCTGGGCGCCAGCTCCTTGGCGAGAGCTTTGGTGAAGCTGTTCACGCCGCCCTTGGAAGCGGAATAGGCGACTTCCATGGAAGCTCCGACGTTTCCCCAGACGGAGGAAATATTGATGATACGTCCGCTGTGCTTTTGAAGCATCAGAGGAATTGCCAGACGGCAGGTGTAGAAACAGGAACTGAGATTCGTATTTATGACATTCTGCCATTCTTCGATACTCATATCCGTGAGCAGACCGATGTAGGAGATTCCGGCATTATTGACTAAAACATCCAGATGATCCAGGGAAGAAAATATTTTTTCAATCGCAGAGGGATCTGATGCGTCTGCCATTTGCGCGGTGCAGTGGATCCCGTATTTTTCTTCCAGAGAGTTAGCAAGGCCGGACAGCTCCGGGAGAGTGCGGCTACAGGTCAGGACAAGGTCGTAACCGGCTCCGGCGAGGGTCTCTGCGATGGCACGTCCGATACCGCGGGAAGCACCGGTGACAAGAGCCAACGGTGTGTTCTTTATTGTATTCATGTAAAGTATCCTTTCTGAATTCTACGGCACCCTTTGGAGATAAAACAGTGCCGAATGCTAAAAACCTGTAAAACGAGTGTAGCACAGATGGACTTGCTTTTCCATAGGGGAACTGCTACACTGAACAAAAGGAGAGAAAATTATGTACGATTTGATCATTATCGGTTCCGGTCCTGCAGGGCTGTCCGCAGCAGTCTACGGAAAGCGTGCGGGGCTGAACCTACTTATTATAGAAGAAAAGCCCATGAGCGGCGGACAGATTCTTAATACTTATGAAGTGGATAACTATCTGGGACTTCCCGGGATCAGTGGCTTCGACATGGGGATGACTTTCAGACAGCATGCAGAGAAGCTGGGGGCGGAATTCTTAGAAGCCACGGTACACAGTGTGGAAGAACGTGGAGATTACAAATGCGTCTACGCAGGAGACCGGGAACTGGAGACCCGTACGGTGATTTTTGCCACCGGTGCGGAGCATGCGAAGCTTGGCGTGCCCGGTGAGGAAGAATTAAACGGCATGGGTGTGTCCTACTGCGCTACCTGCGACGGAGCTTTTTTCCGGGGCAGAACGGTAGCTGTGGTTGGCGGTGGAGATGTTGCGCTGGAGGATGCCATTTATCTGGCGAGAACCTGTGAAAAGGTGTATCTGATCCACAGAAGAGACAGCCTGCGGGGAGCCATGGTATTACAGGAGGAATTAAAGAGTCTTCCCAGCGTGGAGATCCTCTACGACCATGTGGTCACGGAGATCTGCGGTGAGGATATGGTGGAAAAGCTGCGCATCAAAAACGTGAAGACGGAAGAAGAGAAGGATTTGGAAGCAGCAGGCATCTTTATCGCTGTAGGTATCCATCCCAACACCGAACTGCTGCAGAGCCTGGTGACAGTCGGTGAGGATGGCTATATTCCGGCAGGCGAGACCGGAGAGACTGACATCCCCGGCATCTATGTGGCGGGTGACATCCGTAAGAAGCCTCTGCGCCAGGTTGTGACGGCAGTGGCTGACGGCGCTAATGCGGCGGTCAGCGCCGGGAACTATTGCAACCGTTTTCGTAAACAGTCATAGATTAGTAATAGATTCATTAAGAAATTTGAAAGAAAATTGAAAAATATTTAAAGAAAAGAGTCACCCATGTGGTGGCTTTTTTTACGTAAAAAATCCGCAAACCCGCATGAAATGGGAACTTTTGGCAAAATTGACAATTAATTTACTATATTGACAAAAGGAGGACTGCGTGATATATTTGTTAACAGATGTAACAAATTCGTAACAAATAATCCGAAAATGTAAAGAAGTAAGTTAAGAAAGTAAGATAGCTCCAAGAGTTTCAGGAGGATAGAATGGTTCGTAAATCTGTAAAAATTACCGTGTGCACCATGGCAGCGGTTATGGCTTTTTCCGGAATGAATATTACCGCAGATGCGGCAGCGTCTTCATCGGTACTTCCCAGCGGTGGTATTGAATTGACCCTGGCAAAGGGTAATAAGTTAGAGAGTCTGTCCGCAGGTACGAACAATACCAAACAGATTGAAAGTATTATTGAAACTGTACTCCGTGATGATCAGATGGACACGACCCCGGAAGCATCCGAGGAAGAATCTTTTAAGAATCTGGTCATTGCACAGGTAAATGATTATGTAAATGTAAGAAGCATGCCCAGTGAGCAGGGGGAGATCGTCGGTAAGCTGTATGACGATTCCGTAGGTCTCTTCATCTCCGAAGAGAACGGCTGGTATCAGATCTCTTCCGGTTCCGTAACCGGGTATGTAAAAGCCGAGTACTGTGTGACCGGCGATGAAGCGGTAGAGCTTGCCAAAAAGGTAGGTACAAGATTGGCGACCGTTAACACCACAACCTTAAAAGTACGTACCGAACCTTCTTTAGAGGCTTCTGTATTAGGTTTGGTTCCCTTAGAGGATGACCTGGTAGTATCCGATGAGACCGATGGCTGGGTACAGGTAGATACCGAGGAAGGTCTTGGATGGGTCTCCACAGAATTTGTTTCTCTTCATACGGAGTTCGTTGAAGCGGAATCCAAGGAGGAGGAAGAAACGCGTCTGGCTAAGGAGAAGCAAGAGAGAGAAAAAGCTCGCGCCGCAGCGGCAGCGAAGGCAGCGGGAAGCAGTAAGAGTTCTTCCGGTAGTGCCCCCGCAGTTACCTATACAGCCAGCGGAGACAGCGAGATGGGTACTGAAGTTGCCAACTACGCATTACAGTTCGTTGGTAACCCTTACGTATACGGCGGATCCAGCCTGACTAACGGTACCGACTGTTCCGGATTTGTAATGAGTGTATATGCGAACTTCGGTGTAAGCCTTCCTCATTCCTCTTCCGCAGACCGTAGCCAGGGTGCAGCAGTTGACGGACTGGCTAATGCACAGGCAGGAGACCTGATCTGTTACTCCGGTCATGTAGCACTGTATATCGGTAATGGTCAGATCGTTCATGCATCTACCGCCAAGACCGGTATTATCGTTTCAAATGCTGATTATAAGAAGGTACTGGCAGTTCGACGGATATTCTAATCGTAACAATGAAACTAAGGCACTGTGTGAAAATACACAGTGCCTTTTTTGTATGTATGCCCAAAGTGCGCTAATGGGATAAAACATATAGAGTTGTACACTGAATTGTGCAATTTGTCAAAATATTATTACGCGATGAAAAAAGGATTGACAAAACAAAACTATACAAAGTATACAAAAAAACATACAGATGCGTAATAACGTTAAAATAATAGTAAAAATACATAGAAAGTTATCCACATTGAAAAAGCCCTAAAATAGGATAAAAGTTACTTATACACCAAGTTATACACATTATCCACAGAAAAAAAGGTGATTCTGAGATGAGGATTTTACAAAAAAGCAGGAACAAATGTTTTGTGAAGATGTAATAAAAATCAGAAATTGACACGATTTGTCGATTTTAAGTTTGACATACAGAATGTCAAAAACAAGTAAAAAACTCCTCAAATTGTTGCAAAACGTTGCACTATTATGCTATAATGACTATACAATAAATGCAAGGGTTACTACAGTGATCTTTGTAAATAAATACTTGGAAGGGATGATCAGCATGAAGTTTATTATTGTTGGCAGAAACATCGAAGTTACACCAGGATTAAGAGCAGCAGTGGAGGAAAAGATCGGCAAGCTGGACAAGTATTTCAATCCCGATACAGAAGTACATGTAACATTAAGCGTTGAAAAGGATCGTCAGAAAATTGAAGTAACCATTCCGGTTAAGGGAAGTATTATCCGTTCGGAGCAGGTAAGCAACGATATGTATGTATCCATTGATCTGGTAGAAGAGATCATTGAGAGACAGCTGAAAAAATATAAGAACAAGATCGTTGACAAACAGCAGGCGGCCGCTTCTTTTAGCAAGGCCTATGTAGAGAATGACTATACGGATGATGAGGAGATCAAGATCGTTCGTACCAAGAAATTCGATATCAAGCCTATGTATCCTGAGGATGCCTGCATCCAGATGGAACTGCTGGGACACAGCTTCTTCGTATTCTGTAATGCAGAGACTGATCAGGTGAACGTAGTTTACAAGAGAAAAGGCGACACTTACGGACTGATCGAGCCGGAAGTATAAGCCGTAAAAACAGTGTAAAAAGGTACAATTAAATAAGCAATGACAGACAGCCTGCCGGACTTACGGCAGGCTGTTTAAAATTGCATCAGTTATTTTGTTATTTTTTTGACAAAATCATTGCAAAACCGATTTCGCTATGTTAAAATAGGAACAGTGAAATGATAAAAAAATAACAATCTAAAAACATTTCAGAAAGCAAACCAAGCAAAACAAAAAAATGGAGGACAAACAAATGGCAAAGAAAGTTGTATTAGCAGGCGCTTGCCGTACCGCGATCGGTACTATGGGTGGAACCTTAAGCACAACTCCTGCACCGGAGCTGGGCGCTATCGTGATCAAGGAGGCTCTGAAGAGAGCAGGCGTTGCTCCCGAAGCAGTTGACCAGGTATATATGGGATGTGTTATCCAGGCAGGTCAGGGACAGAACGTAGCACGTCAGGCTGCAATCAAGGCAGGACTTCCCATTGAAGTTCCCGCAGTTACCATGAACGTGGTATGTGGTTCCGGTCTGAACTGTGTGAACCAGGCAGCACAGATGATCATGGCCGGTGATGCAGATGTCGTAGTAGCAGGTGGTATGGAGAACATGTCCATGGCTCCTTACGCAATTCCTCAGGGACGTTACGGATATCGTATGGGTAACGCAACCATGGTAGATACCATGATCAAAGATGCACTTTGGGACGCTTTCAATGATTATCATATGATTAAGACCGCAGACAATATCTGCGAAGAGTGGGGACTTACCCGTGAAGAACTCGATGAGTTCGCATTAAAGAGCCAGTTAAAGGCTGAAGAAGCTCAGAAGAACGGTGCTTTCAAGGCAGAGATCGTTCCCGTGGAAGTTAAGAAGAAAAAAGAGACCATCGTATTCGATACCGATGAAGGCCCTCGTCATGGTTCTACCATCGAAGGTCTGGCTAAGCTTCGTGCCATCAATCCCGGTGGATTCGTTACCGCAGGTAACGCTTCCGGTATCAACGACGGCGCAGCAGCTATCGTTGTTATGAGCGAGGAGAAGGCTAAGGAGCTGGGCGTTAAGCCTATGGCTACTTTCGTAGCAGGCGCTCTGGCTGGTGTTCGTCCCGAGGTTATGGGTATCGGCCCTGTAGCTTCTACCAAGAAGGTAATGGCTAAGACCGGTATGAAGATCGAAGACTTCGATATCATCGAGGCTAACGAAGCATTCGCAGCTCAGTCCGTAGCAGTTGGTAAGGAACTGGGTATTGATGTAGATAAGCAGCTGAACCCCAACGGTGGTGCTATCGCACTGGGTCATCCCGTAGGAGCTTCCGGATGCCGTATCCTGGTAACTCTGCTGCATGAGATGCAGGCAAGAGGTGCCAAGACCGGTCTGGCTACTCTGTGCATCGGCGGTGGCATGGGCTGCTCCACCATCGTTAGGATCGAGGATTAATTTTATAAATATTCGCTGGGGCGGTAGAATCTCTATCGCCTTAGTGTGGTTTTGAAAACACGAATAGAAATGTGAAATGAGGTAAAAACATGGATTACATTTTGTATGAGCAGAATGGTAATGTGGCAACCATCACCATTAACCGTGAGAAAGCACTGAACGCACTGAATTCTCAGGTGCTGGATGAACTGAACGCTACATTGGATGCAGTAGATCTGGCAACGGTTCGCTGCCTGGTGATCACCGGTGCAGGTGCCAAGTCCTTCGTGGCAGGCGCAGATATCGGAGAGATGAGCAGCCTGACCAAGGCAGAAGGCGAAGCATTCGGCAAGAAGGGTAACGATGTGTTCCGCAAGATCGAGACCTTCCCCATTCCCGTGATCGCAGCTGTCAACGGCTTCGCTCTGGGTGGTGGATGTGAGATCTCCATGAGCTGTGATATCAGAATCTGTTCCGATAATGCAGTATTCGGACAGCCCGAAGTAGGACTGGGAATCACTCCCGGCTTCGGTGGAACCCAGAGACTGGCTCGTCTGGTAGGTGCAGGCATGGCAAAGCAGATGATCTACACCGCACGTAATATCAAGGCAGCAGACGCTTACAGAATCGGTCTGGTAAATGAAGTATACAGCGCCGAGGTTGATGCTGATGGCAATGTAGTAAAGAGCGCACAGGAAGTAATGCTGGCAGCAGCACAGAAGATGGCAGCGACCATCGCCAAGAACGCTCCCATCGCTGTACGCAACTGCAAGAAGGCTATTAATGATGGCCTGGATGCAGATATGGATCAGGCAGTAGTCATTGAAGAGAAGCTGTTCGGAGATTGCTTCGAGACAGAAGATCAGAAGTATGGTATGGCTTTCTTCCTTGACAAGAACAAGGAAAAAGTAAAAGAGCCTTTCCAGAATAAATAGTTATAATAGTTTTTCAAATAATGATAGAATGTATAGAAAACAGGAGGATTTACCATGAAAGTAGGTATTATCGGTGCAGGTACCATGGGACAGGGCATTGCAAAGGCATTTGCCCAGGTAGACGGATATGAAGTAGCTCTCTGCGATATCAAGCAGGAATGGGCTGAAGGCGGCAAAGCCAAGATCGTAAAAGGCTATGCAAGACTGGTAGAAAAAGGAAAAATGACCCAGGAAACAGTTGACGCTATCGTAGCTAAGATCACTCCGGGTCTGAAGGAAGACCTGTGTGCAGACTGCGATCTGATCGTAGAAGCTGCATTTGAGAACATGGAAGTAAAGAAGACCACCTTCGGTGAGCTGGACAAGATCTGCAAGCCCGAGTGTGTATTTGCTTCCAACACTTCCAGCCTTTCCATTACCGAGATCGGCAACGGACTGACCCGTCCTCTGATCGGTATGCACTTCTTCAATCCCGCAGACCGTATGAAGCTGGTTGAGGTAATCGCAGGTGTGAATACTCCCGCAGAGACCGTGGATACCATCAAGAAGATCTCCGAAGAGATCGGCAAGACCCCTGTTCAGGTAAACGAGGCAGCAGGCTTTGTTGTTAACCGTATCCTGATCCCTATGATCAATGAAGCAGCTTTCATCAAGATGGAAGGTGTATCCGATATCGCAGGTATCGACGCAGCTATGAAGCTGGGCGCTAATCATCCCATGGGACCCCTGGAGCTGGGTGATTTCGTAGGACTGGATATCTGCCTTGCCATCATGGATGTTCTGTACAACGAGACCGGCGACAGCAAGTATCGTGCATGTCCTCTGATCCGTAAGATGGTACGTGGCGGCAACCTTGGTGTGAAGACCGGCAAGGGCTTCTATGTATACAATGCAGACCGCACCAAGACTCCTGTGGATGCACAGTAAAGTATAAACAATCCGTAGGCATCAAAGTCGGGGTTCTTAGACCCCGACATCATGATAATTACAACCAAGTATAAATAACAATGGAGGATTAACATCATGGATTTTACATTATCCAAAGAGCATGAGATGGCGAGACAGCTGTTCAAAGAGTTCGCCGAGAACGAAGTAAAACCTCTTGCACAGGAAGTTGACGAGACCGAAACTTTCCCCAGAGAGACCGTTGAGAAGATGGCTAAGTACGGCTTCATGGGAATTCCTGTTCCCAAGGAGTATGGCGGACAGGGCTGTGATACCCTGACCTATGCTATGTGCGTTGAGGAGCTTTCCAAGGTTTGCGCAACTACAGGCGTTATCGTTTCCGCACATACCTCTCTGTGTATCGATCCTATCATGACCTTCGGTACCGAAGAGCAGAAGCAGAAATATGTTCCTGATCTGGCAAGCGGCCGCAAGATCGGTGCTTTCGGTCTGACCGAGCCCGGTGCAGGTACCGATGCCCAGGGTCAGCAGACCAAGGCTGTATTAGATGGCGATGAGTGGGTCATCAATGGTTCCAAGTGCTTCATCACCAATGGTAAAGAAGCAGATGTTTATATCGTGATTGCAGTTACCGGCATCGTAGAGAAGAGAGGCAGAAAGATGAAGGAGATCTCTTCCTTTATCGTTGAGAAGGGAACTCCCGGATTTACCTTCGGTACCAAGGAAAAGAAGATGGGTATCAAGGGCTCTTCCACTTACGAGCTGATCTTCACCGACTGCCGTATCCCTAAGGAGAACATGCTGGGCAAGCAGGGACAGGGATTCAAGATCGCAATGCACACTCTGGACGGCGGACGTATCGGTATCGCTTCCCAGGCTCTGGGTATTGCAGAAGGCGCTTTGGAGAGAACCGTTGCTTACACCAAGGAAAGAAAGCAGTTCGGAAAGTCCATTTCCGGATTCCAGAATACACAGTTCCAGCTGGCTGATATGGCTACCAAGGTGGAAGCTGCCAAGATGCTGGTATACAAGGCTGCACGCAAGAAGGACGAGTACAAGACCAATCCTAAGATCTCTTACTCTGTAGAAGCTGCTATGGCTAAGCTGTATGCTGCTGAGGTTGCTATGGAAGTTACTACCAAGGCTGTTCAGCTGCACGGTGGTTACGGTTACATCAGAGAGTACGAAGTTGAACGTATGATGCGTGATGCAAAGATCACCGAGATCTACGAGGGTACTTCCGAAGTTCAGAGAATGGTTATCTCCGCAGATCTGCTGAAATAAGCAAGCAGGCATTTGTCGGAAATTTTATTAGAAAAGTAAGGAGAAAATACAATGAAGATTGTTGTTTGTATTAAGCAGGTGCCCGATACCAAGGGCGGTGTTAAATTCAATCCTGACGGAACTCTTGACAGAGGCGCAATGCTTGCTATCATGAATCCCGATGATAAGGCTGGTCTGGAAGCTGCACTGAAGCTGAAGGACGAGTTCGGCGCAGAAGTTACCGTACTGACCATGGGTCTTCCCAAGGCAGCAGATGCTCTTCGTGAGGCGCTGGCTATGGGTGCTGACAAAGCAATTCTGGTTACCGACAGAGTACTGGGCGGTGCTGATACCTGGGCTACTTCCACTACCATTGCAGGTGCATTGAGAAACCTTGACTATGATCTGATCATTACCGGTCGTCAGGCAATCGATGGTGATACCGCACAGGTTGGTCCTCAGATCGCTGAGCATCTGGGACTTCCCGTAATCTCTTATGCACAGGACATTAAGGTTGAGGGAGACAAGGTGATCGTTCAGAGACAGTATGATGACAGATATCATGTAGTAGAAGCTAAGATGCCCTGCCTGATCACTGCATTATCCGAACTGAATAAGCCTCGTTACATGACTCCCGGCGGAATCTTCGATGCATGCAAGGCAGAGATCACTACCTGGGGCAGAGCTGATCTGAAAGATGTTGATGACAGCAACCTTGGTCTGAAGGGATCTCCTACCAAGATCGCAAAGGCATCCGATAAGGTTCGTAAGGGCGCAGGTGAGAAGATCGTTCCCGATTCACCCGAAGACGGAGCAGCTTACATTGTTGCTAAATTCAAAGAAAAGCACATCATCTAATATAGGAGGCAAACCATGGTAACCAATAATATTGAAGAATACAAGGGTGTATATGTGTTCGCCCAGCAGGTAGACAATGAGATCAGTGGTATCGCATTAGAACTGCTCGGCAAAGGTAAAGAGCTGGCTGCAAAGCTGGAGACCGAGGTAACCGCGGTTCTGATCGGTTATAACGTAAAAGGACTGGCTGATAAGCTGGCTGAGTATGGTGCAGATAAGGTGATCCTCGTAGATGATCCCGAACTGGAGACTTACAGAACCGAGCCTTATGCACATGCACTGGCATCTGTTATTGAGAAATATAAGCCTGAGATCGTTCTGGTAGGTGCAACCGCTATCGGACGTGACCTGGGACCTACCGTTTCCGCAAGAGTTCAGACCGGTCTGACCGCAGACTGTACCGTACTGGAAATCGGTGATTTCCCTCTCGTTGCTATCCCCGGACAGGAGCAGAAGCACAATCAGCTGCTGATGACCCGTCCTGCATTCGGTGGTAACACCATCGCTACCATCGCATGTCCTGACAACAGACCTCAGATGGCAACCGTTCGTCCCGGCGTTATGCAGAAGATCGCTCCTATCGCAGGTGCAAAGGCTGTGATCGAAGAGTACAATCCCGGATTTACTCCGAACAACAAATATGTAACCATCAAGGAAGTCGTTAAGGCTGTATCCGATACCGTTGACATCATGGATGCCAAGATCCTGGTATCCGGTGGACGTGGAGTAGGCAGCGCAGAGAACTTCAAGATCCTGGAGGATCTGGCAGAAGTTCTGGGCGGTACCGTATCCTGCTCCCGTGCAGTTGTAGATAACGGCTGGAAACCCAAGGATCTGCAGGTTGGACAGACCGGTAAGACCGTTCGTCCCCAGATCTACTTTGCAATCGGTATCTCCGGTGCTATTCAGCACGTAGCAGGTATGGAAGAGTCTGATCTCATTGTTGCTATCAACAAGGATGAGACAGCTCCTATCTTCGATGTAGCTGACTACGGTATCGTAGGAGATCTGAACAAGATCGTTCCCGCTCTGACCGAACAGCTGAAGGCTGCAAAGGCTGAGAAGGCAGCGAACTAAGAGCCGTTTTTTGACGGATATTCGAACCCTCCCTGTTGATCTCAGGGAGGGTTTTATATTGCACTTCGGACGCTTACATAGTAAAATATAATGATAATCCCACGATATGCGAATATTGGGTGGGATTGTGGAGCAATCCGCAGGTATCATACAGAGCAAGAATGTGAGATGATATTTTATGGCAAAACAAAAAGAAGTAAAAACCAACGCCATGCGTATCCTGGAATCTCTGAAGATTCCTTATACCCATCACACCTATGAGTGCGAGGAATTCGTGGATGGGCTTCAGATAGCAGACAAGCTGTCCCTGCCCTATGAGCAGGTCTACAAGACGTTGGTCACCGTGGGCAGCAGCAAGAATTATTTTGTATTCGTCATCCCCATTGCGGAGGAGCTGGATATGAAAAAAGCAGCGAAATCCGTTGGAGAAAAAAGCGTGGAGATGATCCACGTAAAAGACATCAATGCCATCACCGGCTACATCCGCGGCGGCTGCACAGCCATCGGTATGAAAAAACAGTATGTGACCAGAATTGATGAAAGTGCGAAGACACAGGAACAAATCTATGTCAGCGGCGGCAGGATCGGATCTCAGATCCAATTGAAACCGGATGACCTTGCGAAAGCAGCGAGAGCGGAGTTCGCAGATATTATCAGGCACGAAAATTAATGCATCAAATGTAGTAAAAGGATGCTGAAGATAAAGGAGTACACATGGAAAACCAAAAAAACATCCTTGATTACGATACCGTAGAACTGGACGAAGCACAGGATGCGGTGATCATCATAGACCAGACCCTGCTTCCGGGTAAGATCGAACTGATCGCATTACATACGGCACAGGAGATGTGGGATGCTATCTATCTGCTGAAGGTCCGGGGAGCCCCGGCCATCGGTGTAGCGGCGGCATTGGGCATCTACCTGCTGGCGAATCGCATCGAGACGGAAGACTTCGAAGATTTTTATCAGAAATTCACAGAATATAAGGAATATCTGGATTCTTCCAGACCCACCGCAGTTAATCTGTCCTGGGCGCTGAAGCGCATGGATGCTGTGGCTGTAAAGGCTGGCAGAGAAGAGCACAAGACTGTCGCAAAAGTGAAGGAAATCCTGCATGACGAAGCACTGCAGATTCGGGCGGAAGATGTGGAAGTATGTCGAAAAATCGGAGAGCTTGGACTGGAACTGGTAAAACCGGGAGATGGTATTCTGACCCACTGTAATGCAGGACAACTTGCAACCGTAAAATACGGTACCGCAACCGCACCGATTTATCTGGGACAGGAGAGAGGTTACAACTTCCATGTATTTGCGGATGAGACCAGACCGCTGTTACAGGGAGCCAGACTGACTGCGTTTGAACTGCATTCCGCAGGCGTGGATGTGACACTGATCTGTGACAATATGTCCGCTTCTGTCATGTCCAAGGGCTGGGTGCAGGCAGTGTTTGTAGGCTGTGACAGAGTGGCAGCTAACGGAGATACTGCGAACAAGATCGGTACCAGCGTGGTGGCAGCAGTGGCAAAACAGTACGGTGTGCCGGTATACATCTGTGCACCGACTTCCACGATTGATATGGCGACTGCCACCGGTGCAGATATCTGCATCGAGCAGCGTAAGGCGGAAGAGGTTACTGAGATGTGGTACAAGGAGCGCATGGCTCCGGAGGGTGTAAAGGTCTACAATCCGGCATTCGATGTGACAGACCATGAACTGATCGCCGGAATTGTCACGGAATACGGGGTGGCGAGAGCTCCTTACACGGAGAGCCTGAAGGAGATCATGGAACGCAAGGCACAGAGAGGCTGATGGTGTAGATATGAAGCGAAATGTAAGTCTTGCGGAGATATCCGACGGCCGTTTATACAAAGCAAGTGATATGGTGAAAGCGGATTGCGGTGGTTGCAATGGCTGTTCCCGGTGTTGTCACGGCATGGGCAATTCCATTATCCTGGATCCCTATGATGTTTACCGGATGACTACAGGAATGGGGAAAAGCATGCAGGAGCTATTAGCGGCATCGGTGGAGCTCAACGTGGTGGATGGTGTGATCTTACCGAATCTGAAAATGCAGGGGACCAAGGAAGCCTGCGCTTATCTGGATGAGGAAGGAAGATGTAGCATCCATCCGTACCGGCCTGGAATCTGCCGGCTGTTTCCGCTGGGAAGATATTATGAAAACGGAGGATTTTCCTATTTTCTCCAGACCGGGGAATGTGCGAAGGAGAACCGCAGCAAGATAAAAGTCAGTAAATGGATCGATACTCCGGATCTGACGAGAAACCAGCAATTTACCCTACAATGGCATGACCTGTTACATGCCATGGAAGAGAGACTGACAGGAGAAGACGAAGGGAAACAGCAGGAGGAAAATCTGCTGCTGTTGCGTCTGTTTTATTTATTGCCGTACAAAGGGACAACAGATTTTTATTCACAGTTTATGGAAAGGATGGAATATTGGAATGAACAGATCAGATAAGTTAAGTAAGCTCCCCATCGAAAAGCGGTTAATGAGTGTATTTCGCATAATTTCTCTATTATTAAGTGCAACAGGTATTATTGCCTGTGTCGCCATGGGAATCGTCAGTTACCAGTATTCCTATGCGTTGCGCCATTACGGTTTCGCACAGGGTGACATCGGTAAGGCGATGATCGTTATCGCGGAGATGCGGAGCGAGACCCGTGCCGCCATCGGCTATGATGACGATACGCTGATTGCTAAAGCAAAAAATGCCCATGACATGACGGCGGAACAGCTGGATACCTATATCAGTGTCCTGGAAGATGATATGATCACGGATGAGGGAAGAGCTACCTACCAGCAGATCAAGGATGGCGTAGCTTCTTATCAGCAGATCGAGGCACAGATACTGGAACTGGGAACAGCTTCCGATCCTGCTAAGCGGATGCAGGCACAGCAGATGGCAGGCGAACAGATGGATCCCGTGTTCCAGCAGGTCTATGCAGATATGACGAGCCTGTTGGACAGCAGTGTAACGAACGGAAATGCCATGGAAGCCAAGCTGAATGTTTTCCGTGTAGTTATTTTTATCGTAATCCTTCTGATCATCGGAGTAGGCTTTGCAGGATCTGAAAAGGCGGGAAAAAGAATAGCCAAAGGAATCGCCGGACCGCTGAAAGCGCTGGCAGACAGACTGGATGGCTTCGCAGCAGGTGATCTGACATCTGATTTCCCCAAAGTGGAGACAGAGGACGAAATGGCAGCGATGAACCGTGCGGCTACAGCAATGGCGACAAACCTCAGGATGATCATTGAGGATATCAACCAGGCATTAAACGCTATGGCAAACGGCGACTGGACAGTGAAGTTCCGTTATCCCGATCTCTATGAGGGCGATCTGGATGAACTAAAAGAAGCGCTGAGAGATATTAAGTATAAGATGAATGAGGCACTGTACAATGTCAATGAAGTATCCGGACAAGTATCCATGGGTGCCGGAAGTCTGGCAGATGCAGCGCAGTCTCTGGCTGAGGGGGCAACCGAACAGGCAGGAGCCGTACAGGAGCTTCAGGCGACGATTACCAATATTACTTCTATGGTAGACAATACCGCAGAACATACGAAGAATTCCAGCAGACAGGCACAGGAATACTCTGCTAAGGCGGATGAAGGACGTACCGAAATGAATCACCTGATGGAAATCATGGGTCGGATCAATGAAACTTCCGAGAAGATCAGCAATATCATCGGCGAGATCGAAGATATTGCAAGCCAGACCAATCTGCTGTCCCTGAATGCTTCCATTGAAGCAGCCAGAGCCGGAGAAGCAGGCAGAGGCTTTGCTGTTGTGGCAGACCAGATCGGTAAGCTGGCAGAGCAGAGTGCTCAGTCCGCAGTCAATACCAGAAATCTGATCGGCGATACCCTGGAGGAGATCCATGCCGGCAATGAAGCTGTGGATCATGCATCCCAGACCTTAAGTGTTATCGTGGACGGTGTCCGCAAGATCGCACAGGATTCCGAGGAACTGACCCAGATCGCAGATACCCAGGCGGATGCCATGAATCAGGCGGAGAGCGGTGTGAACCAGATCTCCGAGATCGTACAGTCCAATTCGGCGGCAGCAGAAGAGCTGTCTGCTACCAGTGAAGAACTGTTGGCGCAGTCTGAGAATATGACCAATCTTGTAAAACAGTTCAAACTGATCGATGAGGAGAAGATTCAGGCCAGAAAAAAGGAGGTTAAGCATGCCGGTATTTGATTTCAGCAGTACTCCGGAAAATGAAAAGAAGCAGGATCCTATATGCACCTATACTACGTTTCGCTCCAATGAGGGATCAGCCTCTGCGGAGAAACCGATTTTGATCCTGGATAACAGCAGTGAAAAATGGAACCATCATGCCGTAGGTGTATTCGGTAATCAGAGCAAACGGACCAATTTCGAATTTAAAGAGGAAGGCAGCAGCGCTTATGCCGATATTTTACAGATTGATGCCCGTTTTGTCAGTCTGATCCGCTGGCTTGGTGAGAACCACATTAACGTGCGTCTCTCCGGAGAAAACAGGAATGACGGCTATGCAGTATATAAGATCCGTGAGACAGCTTTCGGTGGGGGCACCAAGCTGTCTGCAGAGGATGGATTTTTACAATTCATGATGGAGCGGCTGTTTTTAAGCAGTGCTCCCGCGGAAGAAGAACAGGGCGAGGACGAAGGGGAAGACGGCGATGATATGAAACTTACCAGCCTTCAGAGTATCTCCGATTTCATGACCTGTGCCGGAAGGACCATGCCGGAAAATATCCGCCTGTGGGCGAGAAGAAACCTGGCAGTGGCAAGATCCCACGAGGTATCTCCCGAGGAGAGAAGGCATGCACAGAGAGCCTTGTCCATTATGATGAACATTCAGTGGAAGGGCAACTATTTTGAGGCTATTGACCCCGTGGAAGCCAGACGGATCCTGGATGAGGAATTGTACGGCATGGAGCGGGTCAAACAGCGTATCATGGAGACCATCATCCAGATCAACCGTACCCACACTTTACCGGCCTATGGTCTGCTTCTGGTGGGACCGGCGGGAACCGGTAAATCCCAGATTGCTTATGCGGTGGCAAGGATTTTAAAGCTTCCCTGGACTACATTGGATATGAGTTCCATCAACGATCCGGAGCAGCTGACCGGAAGCTCCAGGATCTACGCCAATGCCAAACCCGGTATCATCATGGAAGCTTTTTCCATGGCGGGAGAGTCCAATCTGGTATTCATCATCAACGAGCTGGACAAAGCGGCCAGCGGCAAAGGTAACGGCAATCCGGCGGATGTACTGCTTACCTTGCTGGATAATCTGGGATTCACGGACAACTATATGGAATGTACCGTGCCCACATTCGGTGTTTATCCGATTGCCACAGCTAACGATAAGGATCAGATCAGTGCCCCGTTAATGTCGCGTTTTGCAGTGATCGATATACCGGATTACACACCGGAGGAGAAGAAGATCATTTTCTCCAGATTTGCCTTGCCAAAGGTACTGAAACGCATCGGACTGCAGGCAGACGAATGCACACTCACCAAAGAGGGACTGGATGCGGTGGTGGAGATCTATTCCAACACCAGCGGTATCCGTGATCTCGAGCAGGCGGCGGAGCATCTGGCTGCCAATGCCCTGTATCAGATCGAAGTGGACGGATTAACAGAAGTCGTATTTGACGCAGAAAAAGTGAAGAAATTATTTCTGTAAGTAAGAGAAGCAGGTAGTCGCAGGACGCGGTTGCCTGCTTTTTGTGCAGACTATTATAGAAAACGAGTAGAGGAGAGGGAACATGGCAAAGAAAGTATTAGTGATCACGGATGCACAGAACGAATTCATCACCGGAGCACTGGGCAACAAGGAGTGCGAGGCAGCGGTAAAAAATATCGTTGCTGCAGCCGAAAGCGGGGAATACTATAAGGTGATCATCACCAAGGATACCCATACGGCAGATTATCTGGACACCCAGGAAGGAAAAAGACTGCCCATTTTGCATGGACAGGAGGGGACAGCAGGGTATGAGATCCATCCGGATATTGTAAAGGCGGTGCGGGAGCAATATGCGCCGGAAAATGTGATCACGGTGAAAAAGCCAACCTTTGGCAGTCCGGAATTCGGAAAACTATTAAAAACCATCTGGGAAGAACTGACGGCAGCAGGAGAGGCAGCAGAGGGGGAATATCCCATGGAAGTGGACTTTACCGGATTCTGTACCGGAATCTGTGTGTTAAGCAATGTAGTCATGGCAAAGGCATTTGTACCGGAAGCAAGAGTATGTGTTATCGAGAACGCCTGTGCCTGTGTGACTCCGCAGACCCACCAGACGGCGATTGCTGCCATGGGACCGATCCAGGTGGATGTCATTTAGAGAATATATCCTATTTACATAGCTGTGAATCTAAGAGAGAAAGAGGAAAAATCATGATATTACCACAGATCATCAACAGTTTACTGGAAAACGATATGTATAAGTTCTCTATGGGACAGTGTATCTACCACCAGTTCAGCGCTTATAAGACTACCTGGACCTTCAAATGCAGGAATACAGATGTATTTTTTACAACGGAAATGGTGGAAGAGATCAAGGCGCAGATCCGGGCCTATTGTGACTTACGTTTTACGGAAGAGGAACTGGCTTATCTGGAGAACGTAAAATGGATCAAGGGTTCCTATGTGGATTTTTTACGTTTGTGGCAGCCCAGATACGAAGATTTTGAGATCGGAAGGGATGCAGCCTGCGGTCTGACCATCGAGACAAAAGGCTCCTGGTTAAACACTTCCATGTATGAGATCCCGACTCTTGCCATCGTCAACGAAGTATTTTTCCGGATGAATTATGATTATAACAGACTGTATGCTTCCTTCCGGGAGCGGTTGGAGGATAAGATTCAGAAACTTGTAGATGGGACCTATTGTTTAGGCAATTTCAGTGAATTTGGCCTGCGGCGCCGCCTGTCCGCGGAGGCACAGGAACTGGCGGTGCAGGAGCTGGTGGCGCACAATAAGGACTATCAGGACTCTGCCTGCATCGGTACGTCCAATGTCTATCTGGCAAAAAAATGGAATGTGACACCGGTGGGAACCATGGCGCATGAATGGATCATGTGTACCGGGCAGGGCAATCACAAGCACAATCCGGCATATTCCAACTGGTATGCCCTGGATGCCTGGGTGAAGGAGTATGGTGTATTAAACGGCATCGCTCTGACGGACACCATCACTACAGATTGTTTCCTGAAAGATTTTCAGCTGACCTATTCCACCCTGTTTTCCGGAGTGCGGCATGACAGCGGGGATCCCTTTGCCTGGGGCGAGAAGATGATCGCCCATTATGAGGCTCAGGGAATCGATCCAAAGCGTAAGACACTGTTGTTCAGTGACAGCCTGGATTTCGCACGGGCGGATAAGCTGCGGAAGACTTTCAAGGATCGCGTGACGGTGGCGTTCGGGATCGGCACTTATATCGCCAACGATACCTGTGAGGAGCCTTTAAATATCGTCATGAAGACGACAGCCTGCAACGGCATGGATGTGGCGAAGATCTCCGATACGCCCGGCAAGGAAATGTGCAAGAATGAGGAGTATGTGGATTACCTTACCAGGTGTATCAAATGGAGAATGGAGCACGACAGATAGGAGCAGCAGAAAACGATGGAATATGAACATATTGAGCACACCTTTGCACCGGTGTATGATGCAGATTCGGAGGTGCTGATCCTGGGCACCTTGCCATCTGTGAAATCTAGAGAAAACCATTTTTATTATGGACATAAACAGAACCGTTTCTGGAAGGTGTTGGCGGATCTGTGTGGGGAACCGGTGCCGGAGACCATTGAAGAGAAAAAGGCGATGCTCCTTGCACATCATATAGCCATCTGGGATGTGATCCAGAGCTGCGATATCAAGGGCTCCAGCGACAGCAGTATACGGAATGTGGAACCGACGGATATCCGACACATGTTGACGGAATCTAAGATCACGGGAATCTATGCCAATGGGAATAAGGCGGGAGAACTGTACCGGAAGTACCAGCTGCCGCTTACGGGAAAGGAAGCCACGGTGCTGCCCTCTACCAGTCCTGCGAATGCGGCATGGTCCCTGCAAAAATTGTGTGAAGCCTGGCGAAATACCATTGACATAACCAACAAAATTTCATATGATAATATAAATGATACATGAAGTACCAAAAGCATACGGGTAAAAGGGGATTATAACATAGAACAGGCCGCACGTCTTTTATGGATGTGCGGTCTGTGTTATAATAGGGAAATAGAGGAAGGAAGGTGCCTTATGTTCCCATTAATCAACAAACAAGAAACCGGTGTTAACTTACGTAGAATCATGGACATGCGTGGAATTGCGCCAAAGGATGTGCAGGAATATCTTGGACTTGGTTGTGTGCAGAGCGTGTACCGTTGGATCGATGGCGTAAATATGCCGACCATTGATAATCTGTATGCGCTAAGCGAGCTGCTTCAAGTTCCGATTGATGCAATCGTGCGTGGCAACAGGGCACCGATTGTGCCGGATATTATTGTAAAGCCACTGGATTCTCGCGAAAGCAGACTGTGTGCTTATTATGAAAAATTGCAGGAGAAGCGTGCTGCATAAATTTTTTGAACTACAGCTTCAATGACAAATAGAATATTCTCCTTTAGAATAGTCGGTAGAGACAATATTCTAAGGGAGGATTTTTTATGAGCGAGAAGATGTTGGTAACGCAGGCTCTGGATGAAAGAGATCTGTTGGTAAAGAAGATAGCAGATAAGATTGCTAAGGCAAGCTTTGTTGATACCATTAAGCCGAATGAGGACAAGGTTTTCGCAAAGCGCACCAGTAAAGAAGAGTATGCAAAAGAAGCAGAGTCAGCATATCAGCAGATTACTGATTTGATTGACCGTTTTCAGAAGATTGATGCGGCGATTGTGGCTTCTAATGCAAATATGGAAATTACTACTTCCTACGGAATTTTCACAGTTGCCGGAGCAATTGCACTCCGAAGCAGACTTCGTGGGGCTGGTGCTTACGGAGTCGATGCAGATTTTGAAGGAAGACTTCAGAAAAAGCTGTCTAGTGAGTATAATGAAAGGGTGCAGTTCTGCGACAGAAAGAACAGTCAGCTGCAGTCTACGGCAGAGGAGATGCGTCTTAGTATTCTCGGAAAAGAAAGCAAGACCAAAGACGAAAAACCTTTAGGAGTTGTAGAAGCCTATGTAAAGGAAAATACAACAGAACTGGTGGATCCGCTTGATGTTAAGAAGAAAATGGAGGCGCTGGAAGAAAAGCGCAACACTCTTCTGACTGAATTAGACACACAGATAAAAGTATCGAATGCAACAACTTTTATTGAGGTAGCGTAAGGTGTTTGCCTGTATTACGAAAACTTCAAATCCGGCTTCCCTGTAACAGGGTTACGTTACATAACAGATATTACCAATTCTGATTAAATTGGGTTGCTTGACTTTAAAAGTGGCGCAGTTGGCAGCGCACATGACTTGTAATCATGATGTCGCAGGTTCGATTCCTGCCTTTAGAAAAAAGTTGGGTTCAAAGACGGTGTAGAATGCACCTCCAATTTAACTGTTTTGCGTTTTATTTGAACCGTTAAAGGTGAATCGTCAACGATTTTATTCTTGAATGGTTTTAGGTGAACTGAAAACTTTTATGTAGACATAGAAATGTGTTGAAATCCATGAGAAAGGTTAGAGCGTTAAGCCGGTTGGCTGGAGGTAATCCTCGTGGCTGTAATGTAGGCAGATATTAAAAGTGATGAAGCCGTGGCGAGAGCTACGGCTTAAATTTTATGGAACTGCATAAAAGAGAAATATTACGGAGAAACAGACGATGGAAGAGAATAGAATCACTCGTTCTGGCTGTGATATAATAACATAAAACATTGTATAATAACAGAAAATATGTTATTATACAAAAAAATATGTTATAAGGAGACGCCATATGAAAAAAGAATTAGAGCAGTATTTCGGCTGCGAAGTAAAAATAGCAGAATACAAGAATAAATTGCCATTGCCAATCTTTATGACTATGCGTGATATTGTGATGGTTGAAATATATGGTGTTACCTTTGCCATAATAGATGTTATGAAGGAAACGGAACTAAGTGTTGCTGCAATGAAAAAGCAGAAAGCAAAGTATGAGGAAGCATTGCAGTGCCCTGTAGCATATGAAGTAGCGATAAACAACGTATCCATGAGAAATGCTCTGGTAAAAAGCGGAGTTCCGTTTGTGAATTTGCCAGGAAATGTATTCTTACCATTTATGGGAATTGTATTGCAGGATGTGTATCGCAAGCAGCTTGTCAAAGCGGATAAGATGATGCCGGCAACACAGATGGTGTTCCTTGAATTGTTATATATGAGTGATGAGGAATCTGTGTTAAAAAGTGAAGTTGCGAACAAGCTGAATCTTACCAAGACGTCCATTACAAGAGCAACAGCGCAATTAGAGGAAATGGGACTCATCCAGCAGATGAAATCAGGAACAGAGATTGCTATTAAGAGAAATTACTCACGGAAAGAGTATTATGAAAATGCAAAAGGATATTTGATTAATCCGGTCCAGAAAGTGATTACAATTATGCGATATGAAGCAACCTTTGAATCATTTAGCGCAGGAGAAACTGCACTTAGTCAGGAGTCAGAATTGAATCCACCAAGAATAGAGGAACGTGCAATCTACAAGGGCGAGGAAGTTGTTGACCAGTTGGAAATTGTGGATGCCAGATCTGAAGACCCAGACGACTGCTTGAAGATACAATTATGGAAATACAATCCTTCTTATTTTGCAAGAGAAAGGCGTGTTGATCCTGTTTCACTGGCATGTACATTCAAAGGTAACGAAGACGAAAGAATAGAAATGAGTATTGAGGAACTGTTGGAGGAATTATAAATGGTACCAGGGATAGACTCTTTTAGAGAAAAATTTAAAGATTATACGGATTATTACACTATTATCGGCGGAACTGCCTGCGATATTCTACTCTCAGAGGCAGACTTGCCATTTCGAGCGACAAAAGATATTGATATGATCCTGATTATGGAGGATAACTTCCCGGAATTTGCGAGCGTATTCTGGGAATACATAAAAGAAGGCGGCTATAAGTGCGGATGGAAGAATGAACAGAATATGCACTTTTACAGCTTCACAGAAGGAAAATTCGGTTATCCTACTATGATTGAGTTGTTTTCAAGAAAGCCGGGATATCATCTTGAAATAGAAGAGGGAATCATTCCGATTCATATTGATGATGATACTTCCAGTTTATCAGCGATTCTTCTGAACGATGACTTCTATAAATTTATGATGTCCGGACGTAGAGTGGTTGATGGTATTGGTGTTCTGGGAGCAGAGCATCTGATTCCGTTCAAAATGTATGCGTGGATTAACCTTTTGGACAGAAAAAGAGCCGGAGAGCATGTAAATGAAAAGGATTTAAAGAAGCACAAATATGATGTGTTCCGATTGCTTCAGATTGTTACTACCGGAATAAAAGTGGAGTCAGAAGGACTTGTAACAGAATGCATACATAGGTACATTGAGGAAATTAGTGCAGTAGATGAATCGGAAATAAGACTTTTGCAGATGGGGATGCCATTTGATAGAGATAGAGGTGTGGAGTTGTTGAAGGAGATTTACTTGTAAGAAAATTGTTACAAGTTTGTATATCAATTTTAGGAGATGGAGTTATGCGAGTACTTGTGATTCCTGATATTCATCTAAAACCATGGATATTCGACAGGACAGAGAAAATCTTAAGAGACGGTAAGGCGGATCGGGCTGTGTGCCTGATGGATATGCCGGATGACTGGAATATGGAATTTCAGATAGAACGATATAAAGAAACATTTGATCGAGCAATCGCATTTGCTGAGGACTATCCGGATACTCTCTGGTGTTACGGTAATCATGATGTCAGCTACTCGTGGGGAAGACTTGAGACCGGATATTCTCCCTATGCCGAGAGGACGGTAATGTCAAAGCTTGAAGAACTTGAGAACCGCCTTAAGAGTCCGGTACAGATAAACATAATGCATCGGATTGACAATGTGCTTTTCTCACATGGAGGGCTTACAGCTGATTTCCTAAGATGGCTTAACAAGGATCTGCTGGATGCTGATATAGAGGAGGTTATTGCAACGGTAAACGATGCTCCACATGATTATCTCTGGAATGATAAATCACCCTTATGGTTCAGACCACAGTATGAGACCCGAGAGATGTTCAGAGCAGATACATACAAACAGGTGGTAGGGCATACACCGGTGGAGAAGATATTTGAAAAAGACGGCATCATATCGACAGATGTGTTCTCGACCTATAGAGATGGAAGACAGATTGGAGAGTCTGCGATGATTGTTATTGATTCGGAAACCGGAGAATATGAGAAGATAGAGGTTATGGGGAAGCTGGGAGTGTGATAAGGATGAAGGGACCTACGCAACAATATTCAGATACAATCAAATCATTACAATCCAGGATACAGGCATTGGAGGATGAAAACCGACTTCTGAAAGAGCGTTTGGAAGAAGCCGGTGTTTCGTATGCGAATATTGTGTCAGGCGACGCTGAAGGAGTTGTGGAATTGTATGATCCTGATCAGGGTGCTCGTATTAAGAAATTTGATGTTACGGATAAGATTGCAAGTGACTTCTTTATGATGTTCTGCCGCGGAAGGAAGGATGTGTATGATCTTCGTTATACGAATCCCAAAACGGGGAAGAACGGGTATTATTCGCAGTGCTTTAACCGCTGGGATCGTGGCTGCCATATACAGAAAAAGGATGGAGTTCGTTGTAAGGATTGCGAATTAAGGGCATACAAGCCGGTTACCCTGCCTTTGATAAAGGCGCATATGAATGGGACAGATCCAAATGGCAATGATGTCGTGGCGATATATCCGATGCTTGAAAATAACCTTTGTCAGTTACTTGTATTTGATTTTGATAACCATGCAAAGGGAGCGGAGCAGGAAGATTATGCGAATATTGATGATGGCTGGAAAGAAGAAATAAATGCTTTGCGGCGCATTTGTAAGAATCTGGATGTGGACGCTGTGGTGGAACGGTCAAGGTCGGGACGCGGTGCACATCTTTGGATATTCTTCAAGGAAATGGTTCCTGCCAGATTGGCGAGAAGATTTGGCTTTGCGTTGCTAGAGAAAGGAGCTGAATCCGTCAATCTTAAGTCCTTCAAATACTATGATCGCATGATACCGACGCAGGATGCGCTTCCTGAGGGCGGACTTGGAAATGTTATTGCACTTCCTTTACAAGGAATGGCCTTGAAGTCCGGAAACAGTGCTTTTATTGATGAAAATTGGAACGCATATGAAGATCAGTTAAATGTTCTTGCCGGGACAAGGCGACTGACCAGACAGGGGATAGAGGACTATCTTTCTTTATGGTACAGTACGGGATCCATCAGCGAAGACAACGGTACTGATGCGCCATGGGATAAGAATTCTGAGATTGAAGCAGGCAGTGTTAAGGGCGTGGTGCGTATCGTGCTGGCTGACCGCATTTACATAGACTCAACAGGAATGTCCAATAAGACAAAAAGACAGCTTCGCCGTATGGCAACATTTTCAAACAAGCAGTATTTCCAGAATCAGGCTATGGATATGCCAAATTACGATGAATCCAGATTCATTTACCTTGGAAGTGACGAAGGAAAATATATTGTATTGCCTCGCGGACTTCGGGAAGAAATTCTAAAGAAGTTTGATAATGCGGGGATCAGTTATAAGATTGAAGACAAGAGAACCAAAGGGCAGGAACTCAATATTTCGTTTAGGGGAGAATTGCGTGAATCACAGATTCCGGCTGTGGAAACTATGCTTGAAAATGAAACCGGGATACTGCACGCCGCAACAGCGTTTGGTAAGACTGTAGTCTGCTGTGATATGATCGCAAGAAGAGGCATAAGTACCTTAATACTTGTAGACAGGGCAGATCTGATGAACCAGTGGATTAAGCGTCTGGAGGAGTTTTTGGATATTGATGAAGAACTACCTGAATATCAGACAAAGACCGGGCGTACACGAAAAAGAAAATCATTGATTGGAAATCTTCAAGGAGCGCATGATACACTGACCGGAATAGTGGATGTGGCCATGATACGTTCTCTTAAGAAAAAAGATGGATTTCATCCGAAGCTGAAAGAATATGCTCAAGTATATTTTGACGAATGCCATCACGCAGCATCGGATAGCGCGATAGAAGTGCTGCAGGAGATAAATGCAAAGTATGTGTATGGCGTGACGGCAACACCGAAACGTGGTGATGGTAAGGAAAAGATAAACGAATTTCTGCTCGGCCCTATCAGGTATAGGTTTACAGCAAAAGACAGAGCCGAGGAGCAGAATATTAATCATCTGGTATATCCCCGATTTACCCGGACAGTAAAGCCGCATCATTTGTCAAAAACACCATATGGTAATGATGCTTATGAGCTGATAAGGAATAATGATGTTCGTGACGAACAGATTATCAGGGATGTGGCGGACTGTGTGCAAGCTGGAAGAACTCCGGTAGTACTGACGAAATATGTTGATCATGCCAAGAAGCTGTCTGAAAGGCTTAAGACATATGCTGACCGATTGATCCTGCTAACGGGGGCAAATGGAACGAAAGCGCGCAGGGCACAGGTGGAAGAACTGAATAAAGTTGACAATTCGGACAGTCTTATTCTTGTGGGAACGGGCTCTTTACTTGGAGAGGGCTTCGATTTTCCGCGACTTGATACTCTGTTCATGGCGACTCCCGTTTCAGGAGAAAATGTTGTGGAGCAGTATGTCGGGCGACTTAACAGGGATTATGATGGTAAAGAAAATGTCATCGTCTATGATTATGTGGACAGTCATATTCCAAAGTTCGATAAAATGTATTCAGCAAGGATGAAGGCATATAAAAAGATCGGATATGAACTTTGCGTTAATATGGACGGCGAAAAGCAGAAGGCAAATGCAATCTATGATATAGAAAACTATGCAGAAACTTATTGGAAGGATCTTGAGGAGGCTAATTCAGCGGTCGTTGTATCAAGTCCAAGGTTAAATAATCAAAAAGTGGATCGCATTATAAAGATACTTGGAAAGCGTCGGGAGTTGGGAGTTAAGGTAACAATTGTCACATGGCATCCTGATGCCTATAAATATGGCAAAGATGATGTCCGGATGGAGCTTATGGAGAGACTTCGTAAAGCAGGTTTTGAAATTAGGCTTGTTGAAGAGTCCTGCGAGCATTATGCCGTAATCGATAATGAGATTGTCTGGTATGGAAGTGTGAACCTGCTGTCAAAGGAAGATGCTGAGGACAATCTGATGCGAGTATGCAGTAAAGATATCGCAGCAGAACTTCTTGAGATGACATTTGGTTCTGAAATAGAATTGCAAGAATGGTAAGTATGGACGCAAAAGAAAGATAAAAATATACTTTGGGTACCAGCTAGCAGGTGTTGTAAATAAGATAGTAAAATATATTATCAAAAATAAAAACGGAAAACCCGTAGATAAATTCATAGCAAGGTGGTATATCAAGCAGAAATCCAAATTAACAACAAAAAAAATGTTTAAAATTTTAATATGCATTAAATCTTTTGAAATTTTCATGTAATTTTTTTGAAAATGTATTGACTTGTCCCAAGGGCAATGTTTTACAATAAGTAGAGAGATGAGCAAAACGAATTGATTTAAAAGATGGATTTGACAGTTAGCTTTTGTAAATCGGGAAAATGGAAATTTATGACATAGCAAAGCTTACGTAAGTCCAGAACCTACGCAAATGGGGAGATGTGAATAGCTCTTTATTATGCGATTCGCTTTACAGCTTTAAGCTTACGATAGGATTGCCCTGCGCCGGTGGTGATTGCCGCAACAGCAACCGCTAACAGACTTATATGGGCAATTGTATTCAAGTTGGTAACAGATGATTTATTTCTTACCCACATACGTTCCTGCTCTGTATTTTTGAAACGTGAGTTGTATCTTTCACATTCTGTACGAAGAGAGTAATTACTTTTGAAATATTTGCTGTCTCTGTCGACGGAGAGTCTTAAATCATCGGGAATGGTGATGTATTTTGTACAGCCGCGATGCTTTTTGCCGTTGTAAAAATTTTTGTGATGGCAGGGACAATCAGCGTTTTTGCTTGATTTTGGTGGACAGCAGAATTTTTGGCGTGTACGTCCATTATCAGAAAATTTACCATCCTTCCACATGGCAAGCCCAGCATCGCAGACAGGATTTCCCTGTGGAAGAAGTTTTGGATTTTTGGTGGATCGTTTGTTTAATGGAATAATACATTCACCTTGGTAGAGTTCCTGTACCTGATTATAGATATTTTTAACATCATAGCCTTTATCAGCAAGGAAGGTACATTCGGTTATCGGCAGAAAAGCATGTGTGTCAGCCAAAATATCAAGCGCAACAGTGGAATCATGGACATTGGCGGTAGTGGTCAGTTCATAAATGGGAAGACCTGAAATACAGTCAACAAGGACGTGGTTTTTGTAACCCCAGTAGAACTCATACTTTTTCTCGTTTGTTTGGTTAGAAGCAGTATGTACGCCAAGTTTGCAATCAGTATCTGCTTTGGGCTGGTTATCAGGCTTAAATTTGTTGGATAGAAAAGATTTGGGATTATTCTGTGAAGTGTTTGCAGCAATCGGAGTAGAGTCCAAACCAATAAAAGATGTATCAACAATACCTTGTTTTGAAAGATAAAGAACTTGGGATTTCATAATGGATGAAAGTACATCGTTATCAAGCTGTTTTAGAAAACGATCAAACGTCCAGTAAGAAGGCAACGGAGCAGAAATATCAAAACCGCAGTAATGGGCGATTAGAAGGTTGTTGTTAAGATAATCAACAAGATCCGTAATCATTGAAAAGCCTTCACATTTCATAACGATAAACGAACAAATCATGGCATGATTGGAAAAGCCTTTTCGTCCGGTTTTAGGGGATTCAGGACAAAGGATAAATCGAGATTCAGAAAAAGTGAATCGTAAAACTTTGCAACTGGTTGTGAAGTGAAAAGACGGATTTTGACAACTTAATAATACCATTTGGAGCTGGTTGTTACTATAAATTTGGAGTGATAAAAGAGGTTGCCATGCCTTGCAAACCTGCATAAATACTGAGTATGTGGAGTTTTGCTCATGGCTAAAAGAATAATACTGAAGAGGTGGTGAGGATATGTTTGAATTGGAATATTGTAGTAATCCTGAGATTGGAGAGCTTCATTCGTCTGGTATTAAGTTTGATTATCAATATGATGTAGAATTTGATTCAAAACTAAAAACATTAGATAAATTTTTGTTCTTGGTGGATATGCATACTATTATTGATTCGTGCGCTAAAGACTTTCTTGAGATAACCATTGATGATTTTGATGAATTTTGGAAAATAAATAAAAGACTTTTGAATTTTGTTAATGCAGTATATGGGTATAAAGAATATGTTAATAGTTATGAACCTTCATTAAAGAGCATTACAGAGAAATATTACAATATGAAAAAGTGGTACAGGTTTCTCTGTGATTTCAGAAACTATATTATTCATCAATCGATAATTATTAAGGACTACAGACCATCTGATGGAGATGTTTTTATAAATATTGGAGAAGTTGTATCGTTGCTAAGCGAGTATGATTATCCTAATGATAGGTACAGACGTAATGCAGAAGAATTCACGAAATGGCTAGAATGTTTTAAAGATGATTCTTTGGAGATTAAAGATGACATTTTTTTAAGTATGAAAAATGTGACATCATTAGTAGTAGATGAAATGTCGCAGATGAAAAATGATGTTTTATTGTATGCTTATAGAAAAAGTATACAACCATCAATTGAATGGCTGATAAAGCAAATACCAATTATTGATGGAAAATTTCAATATGTGTTCGTTGTTGATAAAGGTAATCTTCCTGAATCGGTAAGAGAACCAAATTATGCGATGGAAGATTTTGTGAGAAGAATGATAAAATCTTTAGGGGCAGAGTCTGTTATTTGCAAGGAACTTTTTACTGTATTGAGCGAGAAAAAGTATGATTATTTCTATGATGGTAATTGTGACTTTGAGGATTTTATAAATCGTTCAAAATAGATTATTAGCATATTGTTGAAGATAGGAGTATGTGTTATATTAAAACAGAGAGCTGTGATGATAATGTCATGGTCACTGGACTTTGGTTATAAGAGCTGGATGCTGTATCCAGCACCATTGTTTACAGAAAGGTGGTCGTTATTATGACAAATGAAAACACAGAAATCGTTGTATCACATCAGGAAATTGATTTAAAGGTAGAGGCTAAGAAACAACTTCGTATTGCAACAGTTGATTTTTTTAAGTGTGCAAAGAAACCTACCAAGGACTTTGCAGACTGCGTTGTTGATTATCTTTTGAATCGTTTGATTAACTGGGTGGACAGCAAACTCTCAGCATAATAGTTTATGAAAATAGACTAACATATGCTATGGGCGCTCTGTTTGGCAGGGCGTCTTTTAATGTATGAAGAAGGGAAAATACATATGCTTGAGTGGATAAAAAGGCATAAAGTTTTTGTAATTATATGTTTTGTAATTATTGTGATAGGTGTTCCATTTGCGATTCATTGTTTGTTTAAAATTCATCCGACAGAGGATTATGATTTTTTTGTGGCTGAATGGAGTGCGGGAGAACTGTTACAATATTATGGTGGCGTTTTAGCTTTTTCTGGTACGGTGATTTTGGGAGCATTGTCATTGCATCAAAACGAAATTATTAAACAAGAATCAGATAAAAGAATAGCAATTCAGGAAAAGCGAGAACACGATAGTAATATGCCTCGATTTCGTGTTAAGTTTTTGTATTGCAATGGAAGATATAGTAATATGAAAGTGAAAATAGAAAATATATCTGATAATGTAGCGAATGAAATCCTTGTATATAAAATATGTGTGGTGAAAGATAAAAATGTGATTTGGAAGTATCCGAATGCAGTCAAATATGATGTGATAAAGGCTAATGATGAACTTGAAGTGGAATTGAAAACTGAAGAAATACAAGAGGATAAAGTTAGCATCCAGTTTGATTTTAGGTGCAACGACAAATATGGAGAAGAACATAAATATCATGTATATTCATTTTGTGAAAGCAATAGTTCAACACCATATTTTAGCATAAAGGAAATATTTGAAGAAAATCCTTAGTAGTAAGTATTTTCCTTTTATTACTATTTTTACTACTAACAGGTAGTAATAACTTGCTCAATTCTGTTCTGATTTGCCACAATCTGTAATTTCAGAACAAATAGAAAAATCCTCGAAATCCCTTGCAAAACAGGGCATTCCGGGGAAAAACAAGGAGAAATAAAACAATGATAAAAGTGCTTTTCATCTGCCACGGCAGAAACCGTATTTTTGTCTGAAATGCCTGAAAATCAAGAAATTTTGGGACTTTGAAAGTGATTTGTACCCCTGTTGTACCCTTATTTTATATGGGTTCCTAGAAAGGCAAAATTTTGTTAATTGACTGCCCTCGATAAAAAAGCCTCTTGACAGCAGTAACAGAAGTTATATATTAGTAGTAACAGAGTTCACCAAGCCTCTGACTTTCATGCGCAACCCGGTGAGACTTTTTTATCCAATCAAAATTAAGAAGTAGGTCCATAAAACATGGAGTTTATTTTGTGGATATTGGAAAAGGGACATTTGGAAATAATTAGAAAGTCCTGGTATGGGTTGATTTTTTTCACTGAATTGAGTATAATAAAAGTAGGAACAGCAATGTTCTCGATGTAAGGGCATCGTTAAAAGTTGGGCTGCAGATGGAGCAGGATAATTTTCCATCTCATAAGATGTCTTAACTGGGCATCGAGCCTGGCAGCTTGGATAAAGCTGTAGTCCACGTGGGGGACTTAATGATTTCCACGTCGTTATGGGTATCTTAACTGGGTACCGAGGCTGACAACCAGCAGAAAACTCTTTTTCAAAACAAATTCTTAGAGGAGTGTGGTTAAGTATCACACTCCTCTTTACGTATGAGGTATGGATGGCAACAAAAGCAGATAAGAAAAATGCAATAAGACAAGGTATTATAGATTCAGCCGGTATATATAGTCAGAGTCTAGCTGGTAAAACATTTCTATATGTATATGGAGAAGAGTTTTTTGAAGTCTCTTTTCCGATAGATCATTTTCTTCACTTAACAGGAGTGGAGACAAAACTTTCTGCAAAGGACTTCTATAAAAATGCAAAAAAGGCAAAACTTACAAGTAGCCAGTTCTATTTTAATGCAAGGCATCCTTATGCAAATGTAAGAAAGAAGTTGCCCTGCTTAAAGAGATTACCGGAGTTGACAAATGATATGGTGTGTATCCTTAAGGAGATGCAGACGGTTACAATTATTTACAAACTAAGCGTAACTAATCTGGAATTTACGTTGGGACTTACAGAAAATACAGATGTAAATGGTAAGAAGATTAATGACTTTTTTCTTCCTATGTCACTACGAGTGGAGGATACATCCGTAGAAAAGAGTAATGATGGGGAAATCGTTGATTTTATTTTCTCCAAAGATGCAAGCATTGCAAAGTATGATACATTATTGGTAGAAGATAAGAATAAAATGATTCCAGATAATATCAAGCATTTGATAAGCGAGAAATTATATAGTACAGAGCATGATTAATTACATGTGAAAGTTTTGAAGCATCAGGAAACTGGTGCTTTTTTGCACAGAATAATAGAAAAATTGGGATGATGGTAAGAAAAAGTAATTGTGAGAATAGCAAACAAATTATATATAATTTGTTTGAAAAAAGTAATTACATTTGATATATTAAAAATAATAATATCACAAGGAGGCGGAAAATGAAAAAAGATAATATCCTTTTACCTGAAAACCATACAGCTACAGAATTTTTAAGGGGAAAAGCTTCACGCATTTTTGAAGAAGTAGTTGAGAAGGATAATGTTGTTATTGTTAACAAAAACAACAAACCGAAGAACGTAATTATTTCATATGATAGATATTGCAGATTAAAGAAAAATGGGGCAGACATTTAGGAGGGCAAAAATAATGACATTTCGTACGGAAGATCAGGTTAGGAATCAGGCAGGGATTACATTAGGATTTATTGATGCCAAAGGAAATAATGTTGAAACGACAGATTATTTATCAGGAGTAGGACAGGTAACATCGTTCATTCAGCTAGGGACAAAATTGGGAACATCCGATTTTATGGGAATAAGCGATAAGCCTGATGGATGGTTTTTACCATTTAATCAAAATGGAGTAGCAATTGTTCTTGAAACAAAATCTGAGAAAGAAGACGTTTTAAAGAAAAAATGGGAGACAGAGCTAATTAAGAACATAGAGATATTACAAAAGCACTATACCAAAGTAGCAGGAATTTTATATAATGGAAAAGATTGTCGAGTATTTATGAATCAAGAAGAAGTAATTTCGCCAGCAGCAAAACTTCAACGATTGGAATATTACACACAGTTATTTGTTCCAGACACAATTGACAAAGGAAGAATATATGAATTAACAAAGAAAATAAATAATTGTTTACATAAAGAGTTCGGAGTGAAGAATTTAAATCATCGAATGATATTTACTGCATGTGCATTGGTTGCTGTAAAGGAAGGTGCAATCCTACATAAAGGAACGGAATATTCATTATTTCATCAAACAATACTAAATCAATTATCGAAGTCATTGAAAGAAGCTAAAAAGCAAAACGAAAAACTTGATTTACTTTGTGAAGTATATTCAGAGATTAAAATGAATACTACGAATAATCAAGTTGCAATAGATAATTTCATTGATTGGGTTAATGAAATTTCTGATTTGATTAAATCGGACAAATGGAATGGCGAGGATGTAATGGCCATTTTCTTTAATGAATTTAACAGATATAAAGGAAAATCAGAAAGGGGACAGGTATTTACACCTGATCATATTACATCTTTTATGTATAGATTAATTGATGTAACTCAAAAAGATGTTGTCTTGGATGCTGCTTGTGGTTCTGGAGCTTTTTTGGTCAAGTCAATGTGTAATATGATTAAAGAAGCAGGTGGCATTAATACCAAGAAGGCTACGGAAATAAAAGGTAAGCAACTATATGGTATAGAATTTGACAGAGAGATATATGCATTAGCATGTGCAAATATGTTGATTCATAAAGACGGAAAAACAAATTTAGAACAACTGGATTCAAGAACTGAAGAGGCGTCTAAATGGATACGCGATATATATGTAAAATTAGAAGGGGAAAATCAAGGCAAAAGTGTAACTAAAGTATTGATGAACCCTCCATTTGAGAGAACATATGGATGTATGACAATCGTAAAGAACGTGCTTGACAGTGTGCCAGCGGGGACAACATGTGCATTTATTTTACCAGACAAAAAATTAGAGAAAGATTTATTAGATAAAAAATACGGAAATAAGGTATTAAAAGACCATAGACTTACGACAATTGTTAAATTGCCGGAAAAAACATTTTCAGGAGTCACAGCGTCTATCTTTGTATTTGAAAGTGGAAAGCCACAAAATGAGCAAAATATTATAGGTTACTATATAGAGGAAGATGGATTAGAAACAGTTAAAAATCAAGGACGGCAGGATATTAAAAATAGATGGGACGATATAGAAAATTATTGGATTCAGGCTATTCATGATGGAGTTGACCCGAAATATAATACGAGACAAATAATCAACCCAACAGAACATCTATCATATCAAATGCCGGAGAAACCATTTGAAATTTGTGAAGAAGACTTTTTGAAAACAATGATGGATTATGAAATGTATAAAAGAGGCATTGACGTAAAAGCATTTGGAAAAGAGCTGCTTGATAAAATAGTATATTCGAGCAAGGTTGTTGAAAATGAGAACCAAAGTATTACTGTTACATTGAAAGGCAAAACTAATAATGAAAAGTGATATTAATATTAATAATAAAGATTGTCTTTTAAATTGGAAGGAGTTTGAAATATCAAGACTTTTTACAATTAAGTCACCTGCTGCACGAACAATCAAATCATATTCGGAAGGAAAAACCCCGTATGTTTCTTCTGGAAGCTTTAATAATGGAATTGTATCATATTTAGAACCTATGGCAGATGAAAAAATAGAAAAAGGGCAATGCATTACGGTAAGTCCATTAGATGGCTCCGCTTTTTTTCAGGAAGAAGACTTTTTGGGTAGAGGAGGTGCTGGGTCGGCAATATCTCTTTTATACAATTTAAATTTGACTAGATATAATGCACTATTTATTTGTACAATCATTAAAATTATGGCAGAAAAGTTTGGCTATAATGATGCATTGACAAGTGATAATCTTAGAAAACTAAGAATTAAATTGCCAATTGAGTATAAAGAAGATGGATCAAGAGTATATGATTCTGAAAAAAGATACTCAGATGAAGGATTTGTGCCAGATTGGGGTGGTATGGAAAAGTGCATGAAGGAACTTAAAAAGAAAGTAGATAAATCGTTAGATAGTTTTCAGGCAGTAAGTCTATCTAAACAAGAGTCAATGGATGTGTCTGGTTGGAGGGAATTTCCGATTGCTGATTTTTTTGATTTCTCTTTACCAAAGGGTGATCTGCAGGTGAAAAAGGTTGAAGATGGAGATATACCATTAATAACACCTAGTAATTTTAATAATGGATTATTGATGAAAATCTCGGCAGAAAGTGAAAGCACCTTATATGCGGCAAATTCGTTAACAGTAGACATGTTTGGAAATGCCTATTTTCAGGAGGCAAATTTTTTCGTGACTGCACATGGGCATGTTAATGTGCTTGTACCTAAAATTTGTATTAACAAGTATGTTGGTTGCTTTATGGCTTCATCTATTAAAAAGATGTTCTTTTACAAATATGGTTTTTCAGATATGTGTACACAAAAAGTCCTAAAGCAAGAAGTAATTGTTCTTCCAGTAAAAAAAGATGCATCGCCCGACTGGGAATATATGGAAGAATATATGAAAAAAATGGAGAAGACAGCAGTAGAAAGGATGAATCTTTTGATATAATAATTTATGGATGCATGGACTTTCTATTTTTGGACGAGAATGGCAGTCAGATCAGAGTTGCTTTGTGTAGCTGATCCTGTCAAAAACCGAGAGTAACATTAACAGAGTATTAAACTCTCAGCCATTAAAAACCTAGTAATAGGGGAGCAAAAATGTCCGTATCTATTGGATGGGGAACAAGAATCATAATTTTCAAAAAGTGTAAACTAAAATCTCTTGTGTGCTTTGCAAGGCGTACAATTCATATAGTGTAGTACTAAAATCATGAAATTATGTATTATAGACTGCCTAATAAAGAAATATTAAGAGGATTTCAGATGAATAATATTAATTTTATTCAAAATGCAATCATGCAATTGGAAGGTGGAGCTTTTCAAAAATTGTTTGATGCATATCTGTACAAAAAATATAAATTTAATAACATTCAAACTTTGGGAGTACAAACCGGCACTAATAAAACGACAAAGGGTACACCTGACGCCTATGTTTTAACTGATGATAAAAAATATATCTTAATTAATTATGGAACTGTGAGTTCGCAGTCAGCCAAAAAAATACGCGACGATATTTTATCATGTTATGATAAATCGAAGCTATTACTTCCTAAGGATAAAATTAAAAAAATAATTTGTGGTTACTGTTCTACGAATATTCATATAGAACAATTCGATAGTATTATGGGAACTATTGAGGGCGTAGAAATTGAACTTATCGGAATAGATACGCTTTCGCATGATCTTGCATTTTTGTACCCGCATATTGCAAAAGATGAGTTAGGCATTGAAATCGATACAAATCAATTTTTTGAGGTAGAAGATTTTGTTAAATCATACGATGCAAATGGTATAAATGCACCTATTAACTGTGATTTCCTTCACCGAGAATCAGAATTTACCGAGACATGTACTAGTATAATTAATAACAAAGTGACCATATTGACAGGGGCATCGGGAATCGGAAAAACAAGATTGGCATTAGAAGTGTGTAGACAACAAGATAATGGAAAGACCAAAGTTTTCTGCGTCAAAAGTAATGGGAATTTTTTATATGAGGATATAAAGTATTATATTTCAGATTCTGGAAAATATTTGATATTCTTCGATGATGTTAATATGGTTGTAAGCTTAGATAATGTACTTGATACTATTTTAACGTTGCCAACAGATTTTGATGTAAAGCTACTTTTTTCAGTAAGAGATTATGCTAAAGAGAGAGTAATAGATGCTGTATCGCGGTATGTATTACCTAATATTATTGAAATTGGTCGATTTAAGGATGACGAAATAAAGGATATTTTGAAATCTGATTTAGAAATAGTGAATCCAGATTATCTTAAAAAGATTGCTGAGATTGCAAATGGAAATATAAGACTTGCTTTTCTTGCCGGTATGAGATCGATAAATGACGGATATCAGGCAATACGTAATGCTGAAGATATTTTTAAAAATTATTATGGAAGAATTATCGATGAAGCGAAGCTAACAAAAGAAGATATTCTTATGTTGTTTTTCATCTCTATAGCTGGTCCGGTAAAACATAATGAAAACCAGTTGTATAGTGAGATGAAGAACTTGTACGGTAAGAAAATTCTTGAGGATGATATAATTGAAAATTTGTATTCTTTAGAGTTGGTAGATTGGTTTAAAAACGAGATAACTAAAATTGCGGATCAGAGTTTCGGCAATTATATATTGTACTATGTATTGTTTGAGAAAAGATGGATAAGTGTAGAAAATTTGATTTCCATTGGATTTCCTACATTTCGGAATAAAATTGTATATACACTGAACACGTTAATGGAAATATTCCATTCAAAAGAGTGTGCAAAATATATTGAAGATTCAATAATTGCTGCTTGGGATAATGCACCTTCGGAACAGAATATAGAGTATCTTGAGTCATTTTATCAAGTTGATCCTGATAAGGCCTTATTTATTATCAAGAATCATATCAATCAAGAAGCAAATGTTGATTTTGACTTGCGGAGTTTTGATATTAACTCTAAGAAAAATTATTATAATATTACCATAAAGGTAATAGAAATATTAGGAGGCTATAAATATACAGAGAACTTTGAAGATGCAATTGATCTTTTGATGTTTTACTTTGAAAAGAGACCGGACTTAATAATGGACTTTTATTTTGTATTAAGGGAGCGGTTCTTATATGATAAATATTCGTATAGAGATAAGTATAATCATGAAATGCGCCTGTTGGATAAGCTGTGGGACTATACAGAGGAAGGGAAAAACTATAATAATAGCATATTGTATTTACAGATTGTAGAATATGCATTAAAAACAGAAATATCTTTCACAGAAGAGATTAGAAATAGTAGATCAGTCAACTTTGTGAGGATGACATTGGGGTTTACTGCTGAATTAGCAGATATACGAACTCAAATATGGAAGAATTTGGCTATTTTACGTAAGAATGAAGAGTATGATAACACTATTAATAGCATTCTTTCGGAAGTTCATTTTAATGGATTGGACGAAGAGGACACTAAGAATTATCTGCAGACAGATTTTAATACAATATATGAGTGTGTAATTGACAGGAATACACCGAATTTTTTTGATGCGAAGGTTGTTGCAAGATACAAAAAAGAAGCTGAGCGACTTGGCATAAAAATTGACGAACGCTACATGATTGCTGCACGAAATCCAGAGTTCAGAATTTATAGAATGCTGACTCGTGAGCATTTGATAGGTAGAACAATAGAGGAAGATGAGCGATTGCGTAAGGAAGCTATCTCAAAAGAAATAAGTGTATATGATTTGAAAGATTTCAAAGAATTATTTAGTGTTTGCAAGTTTCTGGAAAAGGCAGTCTGCGATAGGGAACAATGGAATCTAAATGCAGGATTAAATTGTGTTTTTGAAATCATAGAAGGTGATACGGAGCTGTACTTGGAGGTGCTTAAATCGTATTTTGATGCTAAGGCTCCATTTAGCCTGAATGGATACCGCCAAATAAAATATTTACTTGATCATATTGGATATGAAGCTACGTATTGTTTTATAAATAATGAAGTGTTTGCTAAGAAAGACGAGTGGATGGCATTTATTTGGGAATGCATGCCGGAAGAAACTATAGATGAGAAGATTATTAATGATTATAAAACCTTTGTATTTAATAATTTGGCAAAGGATAAGCCTATAGTCCCTGCAGTACAAGTTGTAGCTCGTTATTGTGAACGCGATAGTAAACTTAAGGCAGTGGTAATAAAAGCGGTATTGACTAATCCCCAAATGTCGGCAAATTTTTTGAGTTATGTGTATGATGATGTTGCTGTTGAAGGAATTATTAATTTCTTTGAAAATGATATTATTGCATTAGCAAGTATTTATATGAGTGCCATAGAAAATAATTGCCATATTGATTATGATGGCAAACTTTTTAAAAGGATATTTGAGCAACATCCTACAGTATGGAATGAATATGTCGACTGGATTAAGTCTAAAGACACTATGTGCGGGGATGGAAATGAACATAAAATCATTGAATTAATATGGGGGGACGATAAGTGGCGTGAATGTGTGGAATATGCATTTAAGGTTCTTATAGATGATGACGTGATCTTTCATATAAAAGAACCGGCCGATATGCTGTTTACTAATACAACTGACGAAACCATATTGGAACGAAAGAAATATTGGTTGATTGAAAAATTACGAGAAACCAGCTTGGAACTTAAAAAATGTAAAAAGCTTATTGAGATGGTTGTAAATGTCTTGCCGGATTGGAAATTGGAATATATTCTTGAATTCCTAAAAATAAACAAGAATCCGGAAGATTTTAAAGAAATCCCTCTATTTCCTTCATCTTATTCATGGTCGGGAAGTGAAATTCCACTAATTATGGAAAAAATTGACTTCCTCAAATCGTTGAAGGACAACATTAAAGGAATTAATTTTATTGAACACAGAAAATATATCGAAGAATATCGAATGAATCTTGAGAGGTATAAAGACAACGTAGAATTGAGAGAATATCTTGAAAATGCCGATTATGCATAAACATATTGCGAGCATGGAGGAAGTACGAAATTGGTAAAAACTATTGCGGTTACTGAATACGCAGATTTTATTAGGTATGAAACTCTGAAAGACGGAGGAATTTTCATGGTGCTAATAGAAGTTATTGTGATGAATGTTTTGAAGAACATATATGCATTAATGAAAATTTAGCAGAAGAAGGTATGTACTTGAATTGTGGTGCGCATCATGATATTGCCGAATGTGAAAGATGTAGTCAGCATTATATTGACTATGAAAATGATGATATTATGTTGTGTGATAACTGTAAAGAGTGCAGGAATAATGGGGTTGTCCCAACTTGACTTTGAAGACTTGCGAGGTTATGCAATAATGATAAAAGTACTTTTCATCTGCCACGGCAATATTTGTCGTTCCCCCATGGCAGAATTTGTTATGAAAAAATTGGTATCCGACGCAAATTTTGCCGATCATTTTCAGATCGCTTCCGCTGCCACCAGCACAGAGGAGATCTGGAATGGCATCGGGAACCCGGTCTATCCGCCGGCGAAGGCGGAGCTTGCCAGGCACGGGATCTCCTGCGAGGGGAAGCGGGCCAGGCAGGTAACGAAGGCAGATTATGCGGAATATGATTATCTGATCGGTATGGACAGCGCAAATATTCGCAACATGCTGCGGATATTCGGCGGAGATCCGGATGGGAAAGTAGCCAGGCTCTTATCTTATGTCGGCTCGGAGCGGGACATTTCGGATCCGTGGTATACGGGAGAGTTTGGGACGACCTACAATGATGTCCTGGAAGGCTGTACCGCATTTCTTCGATATTTACAACAAAACGGAAGAATCGACACGTAAGCTGACACTTCCAACATAGTACACATGACAGAAATGTCATGCCTGAAAAATTCACAGAATCACCACATTTTTCTCACAATTCCTTCGCAGATGACCTTTATCATAAGAGGCAGATAAGGGGAAGTAAATATTCACAAGTTTTTTAAGGAATGAATGGAACAGGAGGAATGAGAAGATGAGAAGATGGAATTTACCCCAGGTGAACACAAAAGTAATGTGCGCAGTGTTGACTGCTGCCATGGTGACGACCGGATTTACAGCATGCGGAGGAACAACATCTACGGGCACGGAGAGCGCAGCAAGTGAATCAGCAGAACAGAAGGAGACGATCGCACCGGAGGGCACGACGGAACAGAGCACGGTGGAGCAAAGTACGGAAACAGAATCAGGTGAAGAGAAGGTGGAATCTTATCTTGGTCAGATCACAGCCATTGACGGCAATGTGATCTCCATTGCGCTGGCAGAGAAGCCGGAGGCTCCGGATGGAGAAACACCGACTGGAGAAAAGTCTGACGGTCAGGCACCTGACGACAACGGAGGCACTCCTAATGGAGATGCACCCGCTGGTGAGGTACCCAGTGGGGAAAAGTCTGATGATCAGGCACCGGACGGCGAAAAACCTACTGGAGAAGCTCCGGACGGTCAGAAACCCGAGAAAGATATGTTAGATGAGATGATTATTCCGGAGCTCTCTGAGCCACCTGTCCGGATTTTGGGAGCCACCATTCCGGAGAATGAGAGCCACATATTCCGGTAATTCAGAGCCACATTTAAACGCTCTATTACATATATTTCCTTTATACTGTTGATACACACCATTGGTGTGAATACAGGTAAAGGAGGTCACAATTATGACCAAGTATC
>OFMH01000132.1_pt1 | contig 53038 bp, 49 predicted proteins | sample 1541761 | NCBI WGS metagenome assembly OFMH01 (sample SAMN04209249, study PRJEB22552) | human gut metagenome | biome: gut; material: feces | host: Homo sapiens | place: USA: Oklahoma
AAGCCTCTCCCTTTCGGGAGAGGTGGCACGGCGAAGCCGTGACGGAGAGGGTTGAGCCTCATCCTCCGGCCCAGCGGAGCGTCCCGCTTATAGCGTGATTTTTAGAAGCTGCAAAAAGCAAGAACGCAGAGCTTCCCGTCCCAGCGGATCCTCCATGTTTTCTGGTTTTACTATACTGTATTTGCAGGCGGTTGTACAGCCCCTGGGGCATTTTTGAGCCGTCGGGGGAATATGCTTCTATAAAAGGAGAGATGCGGGATGTTGGAATGGGTCGCCGAAGCAAATACGATGCTCAATCATGTGGTATGGGGCCCGGCGGGGCTGACACTGCTGCTGGGAACAGGCCTGTGGCTGACGGTGCGCATGGAGGGATTGCAGTTCCGCCGGGCGGGGTACTGCCTGCGCCATACGGCGGGCGAGGCGTTCTGCTCCCGCCGAACACCCCGGCAGGACCAGGGCGCGATCACCCAATTCCAGAGTATGTGTACGGCGCTGGCGGGCACGTTGGGCACCGGCAATATCGTGGGGGTGGCCACAGCCATCCTCAGCGGCGGGCCGGGGGCGGTGTTCTGGATGTGGGTCATGGCTCTGCTGGGCATGATGACAAGCTTTGCGGAGAACCTGTTGGGGGTATACTACCGCCGCCGCAGCGCCAAGGGGGAGTGGATCGGCGGCCCAATGTACTACCTGCGGGATGGGCTGGGCGCAAAGCCGGGCTTCCGGGTGCTGGGCCGGGTGCTGGCGGGACTGTTCGCGCTGTTTTGTGTGCTGGCCTCTTTTGGGATCGGGAATATGAGCCAGACCAATTCCATTGCCGGCAACCTGGAAGCCGCCTTTGGGGTGCCGACTTGGGTCAGCGGCGGTGTGTTGGCGGTACTTACCGGGCTGATCCTGGCGGGCGGGCTGGGCCGGGTGGCGGCAGTCACGGAAAAACTGGTGCCCGTCATGGCCTTGTTTTATTTGATGGGGGCGGCGGTGATCCTGGCTGTCCATTTCCGGGCGGTGCCGGAGGCGCTGCGCGCGATCTTTGCGGGGGCTTTTGGGCTGGAAGCGGTTGGCGGCGGTGCGGCAGGGTATGGCATGGCACAGGCTGTTCGCTGGGGGCTGCGGCGGGGCGCTTTTTCCAACGAGGCAGGGCTGGGCTCTGCGGTAATGGTGAACGCCTGTGCGGATACCGACGAGCCGGTGCAGCAGGGGATGTGGGGGATCTTTGAGGTGTTTGTGGACACGATGCTGGTCTGCACCCTGACAGCGCTGGTGCTTTTGGTCACTGGAGCGGCAGATCCCGCCGCCCCCCTGCCTGCCAGTGCCCGGGTGGGGCAGGCTTTCAGCCAGGTGTTCGGCACCTTGGGGTCGAAGATCATTGCGATCGCCATTTTGTTGTTTGCCTACTCCACCGTGCTGGGGTGGAGCCATTATGGCGCCTGCGCCGCAGAGTATCTGCTGGGGCGCTGGGCGGTGGGGCCATACCGGGTGCTGTTTGTGGCAATGACAGCATGGGGGGCCAGTATGCAGATGGATCTGGTGTGGAGTCTGTCCGACACCTTCAACGGCCTGATGATGCTGCCAAACCTGGTAGGGGTGCTGGCGCTGTCCAAACAGGCGGAACAGATCACCCGGAACTATTTTGACCGGCAGCTTCGGGGCAGGGGTTTGCCGCCGATGCGTTCTGCCTGGGAGTAGCGCTGGGAGAAAATGGGCGGCAGATGCAAAAAACAGCGGGTGCTGGATGCACCCGCTGTTTTTGCTGTTTTATCGCCGCAGAGCGCTGCCCCGGGGTCAGCGTTTGCGCCGGGATTTGGGTCTTGCAGCGCCGCGGGCGGCGTGCCGCCCGGCCACAAGACCGCTGCCGAAGGCCCAGTGGAGGTTGAAGCCGCCGCAGGTCCCGGCACAGTCCAGGGTCTCGCCCACAAAGTACAGCCCCGGACAGCCCCGGAACGCAAAGCTCTCTGGCTCCAGTTCGGCCAGAGCCAGCCCGCCGCCGGTGGTCTGCGCCTGCTTCCAGCCGCAGGGGGTCACCGCCTCAAACCGCCAGTGCTTGGCGGTATGGGCCAGGGTCTGCCAGGCGGGGTCGGACGGGGCGGGCAGTTTGTCCGGCAGACGGGCTTGCTGCCAAAGGCAGCGGCCCAGCTTGGGGTGCAGAAGCCCCAGCCAGAAATCCGCCGGGGTATCCCCCGGCAGGCCGGGCACACGGTCTGCCATCTGCCGGGCCAGCTCCGGGCCGCTTATGGAGGGGAACAGGTCCAGCTCCACTGCGGGATGCTTCGGCCCCCGCTGGGGAGCCAGCAGTCCGGACAGCTGCATGATGCAGATGCCGGAGAGGCCGTAGTCCGTAAACTGAACTTCGCCCTCCTCCCGGGCCAGCAGGCGGCTGCCGTCCAGCAGGCTGGCGGCGGCTTTGGCCCGGATGCCGGCCAGCTCTTTGCGGGGGTGGGCGGTCTGCAGGGCGGTCAGGCAGGGGTATACGGGTTCCACCCGGCCGCCGCACTGCTGGGCAAAACGCACCCCGAACCCATCGGTGCCGAACTGCGGCCCGGCGGCTCCGCCCATTGCGCAGATCACAGCATCTGCGTGCAGGGTGCGGGGGCCTTGCTCGGTGTCCAGCTGCACAGCATAGCCGCCCCGGCTTTGGGCCAGGGTGCGCACGGTGCAGCCGGTAAGCAGCTGCACCTGCCAGCGTTCCAGCTGCCGCTCCAGCAGGCTTACCAGGTCGGCAGCCTGGTTGGAGTAAGGGTAGACCCGGCCGGTCTCGTCTGCCCGGGTCATAAGCCCCAAGCGATGGAACCAGCCCAGAGGGTCGGCTGCATCCACAGCTTGCAGCAGCCGCTGCAATGCGGCGGGGTCTGCGGTAAAATACCGCTCCGGGCCGATGGAGAGGTTGTCCAGGTTGCAGCGGCCGTTGCCGGTGGCCAGCAGCTTTTTTCCGGGCCGGGGGTTGCGCTCGGCCACCGTTACCTGCACAGCACCGGCACCGGTCTGGGCTGCCGCAAGGGCAGCGGCCAGTCCGGCGGCACCGCCGCCCAATACAAGGATCTGCCGCAAGGGAGATCACCACCGTTTCCTTGAGATATTCTCTGTTGAAGAGATCGGCTCCATTTTACCAGATGGGGCCGGTGCAGCGCAAGGGGGCAGCACAAGACGACTTTTCACATTGGAAAGACGGAAAAAGCCGTTCGCAACCGCTGGTTGACAAATTTCCAGCCCGGTTTGGTAGTCCGCAACCGGCGGATATGGTACACTGAGAGCGCCAAAAGCCATGAGATGTGGGAAAGGAAGGTTTTGTTTATGACCCTTGGAGAGAAGATCGCTTTGCTGCGCCGACAGAGCGGCCAAAGCCAGGAAGCCCTGGCCGACCGGCTGAACGTCTCTCGTCAGGCTGTGTCCAAATGGGAGAGCGGCGCCTCGGTGCCGGAGCTGGATAAACTGCTGGCGCTGAGCGAGGTGTTTGGCGTCAGTACAGATTACTTATTAAAAGAAGGAGAGCTTGCGCCCCAGACAGCCGCTGCTGCACCGGAGGCTCCGGCCCTGCGCCGGGTGGATGCCCAGGAGGCAGAAGCCTATTTGGATCTGGTAGCCCGGAGCCGCGGCCCGGTGGCCTGGGGAGTGAGTTTTTATATCCTGTGCCCCATCCCGCTGCTGTTTTTGGGCGTGATGGCAGACGGGACGCCCCGGGAGGAGCTGGCCGGTGGTGTGGGGATGATCCTGCTGTTGGTGTGCGTGGTGGTGGGGCTGCTGATCCATCTGCCTGCCCAGCTGCGGCTGGACGCATATGAATACCTGGAAACAGAGGAATTTAGTCTGGCGGCTGGGGCAGAGACGTCTGTTTGGCAGCAGCGGGAACAGCAGGACCCGGCTTACCGGCGAGCCATTACGGCGGGTGTGGTGCTGTGCGTGCTGTGTGCCGTGCCCCTGCTGGCAGCGGCGGGTTTGGATGCCTCGGAGCTGGTATTGATCGGCTGCGTGGCGGTGCTGCTGGGCGTTGTGGCTCTGGCGGTGCAGCTGTTCATCCGGGCGGGGATGCTCCGGGAAGCCTATGACCAGCTGCTGCAGATCGGGGACTACACCCCGGATAAGAAGCGCCGGAACCGCCGCGCAGGCTGGGTGATGGGGGTGTACTGGTGCATCGTGACGGCGGTGTATCTGGCCGTCAGCCTGCCGCAGAAGCGCTGGGCCGACACCTGGGTCATCTGGCCGGTGGCGGCGGTGCTGTTTACGGCGCTGATGATCCTGCTGGAAGCGGTGGGAGAACACAGCGGAAAAAACAAGGTATAATTCCCTCTCTCTGACAAATACTAGTCTCGCGGGCCGCACAAGGCCCGGATGGAGGGTATAGAGTATGAAAGCAACCGGAATCGTGCGACGCATTGACGAGCTGGGCCGGGTGGTGATCCCCAAGGAGATCCGCCGTACCCAGCGCATCCGCCGGGGCGACCCGCTGGAGATCTTCACCACGGGGGATGGCGAGGTCATCTTCAAAAAGTATTCTCCGGTGGGGGAGATGAGCAATGTGGCGATGCAGTATGCAGATGTGCTGAACAAGAGCTTTGCCCTGACTGCATTTGTCACCGACCGGGACCGTATCCTGGCGGCCAGCGGAGCAGGCAGACGGGACCTGACCGACCGGAGCGTCAGCCAGCCCTTGGAAAAGATCATGGACAGCCGCAAGACCTACCTCAGCCAGGGGGACCCGGCACAGGCGCTGCTGCCCTGTGAGGGGGCGCAGCGCTCCTTGCTGTGCGTCTGCCCCATCCTGGCGGCAGGGGATGTGACCGGTGCTGTGGGCCTGCTGACCGAGGACCGTACCGCCACCCCGGACCCCGCTCAGCAAAAAGCAGTGGCAGTGGCAGCGGCGTTTCTGGCAAAGCAGATGGAAGAGTAAGCCCTGCGGGGAGAAATGGGTCTTACCGGGCAAAACGCTTTTTATACGGCCTGTGCATATCTGCATGGGCCGGTTTTTGTGTTTGGAGGGGCCATCTCAGTCTCGCTGCGCTCGACAGCTGGTTCCGGGAGAACCCTCTCAGTCTCGCTGTGCTCGACAGCTGTTGCCGGGACGAACCCTCTCAGTCGCCTACGGCGACAGCTCTCCCAAAGGGAGAGCCCTTGGCAAAGAGGGCAAGTTTCGTCCTCATTCGTCAACGGCAGGAGGAAGTCAGCCGATAAGCGGTAAACTTTTCGCCCTTGCCAAAGCCTCTCCCTTTCGGGAGAGGTGGCACGGCGAAGCCGTGACGGAGAGGGTTCTCTCCCTTTCTGCCGTCAGAAAGGATTCTCTTGCCAGATTTCCCTTGAAAACAGTTCAAAAAAATGCGCCGGTGTGCTATACTAGTCTATGTGCAAGTGGTTTTTGCGCTGCCGCGCAGTTTTGCGGGGGTGAAAAACCACCCAAAACCACATTTTGGTGGTTTTTGGACGGTGTGCAGGGGCTGCGCCGGGTGGGAACGGCGGGCTGCCCGATGGGCCGGAGCGGACGCAGATCCTTTTCCGGCGAAAACGATTGTTCCACGTGGAACATCGAAACATTTCCCGGGAGAGGAAGAAATCGAGCGTGGCAAAGATCGTTGCGGTCGCAAACCAAAAGGGCGGTGTAGGCAAGACCACCACCGCTGTTAATTTGTCCTGCTGTGTGGCGGCGCTGGGCAAAAAGGTCCTGATCGTGGATCTGGACCCCCAGGGCAACAGCACCACCGGGTATGGGATCCCCAAGCGCAGTGTGGAAGCGGGGACCTATGAGCTGCTGATCGGGGAGGCCAATGCCCCCGATACGGTGCGCAAGACCGAGTTCCGCACCGATGTCATCGGGGCCAATAGCCGGCTGGCCGGTGCGGGTCTGGAACTGATCGACCTGCCCGGACGGGAGAGCCGCCTGCGCAAGGCGCTGGCTTTGGTGCAGAAGGATTATGACTTTATCTTTATCGACTGTCCCCCCAGCCTGGACCTGCTCACCCTCAACGGCCTGTGTGCCTGCGATAGTGTGCTGATCCCCATCCAGTGCGAGTATTATGCGCTGGAGGGCCTGTCGGAGCTGATCAGCACCTTAAAGACCGTGCGCAAAAAATACAATTCGCACCTGGATATTGAGGGTGTGGTGTTCACCATGTTCACCGGCCGGTATAACCTGACCCTGCAGGTGGTGGAGCAGGTGGAAAAGTACTTTGGCAATAAGGTCTACGAGACCACCATTCCCCGGTCCATCCGTGTGTCGGAGGCGCCGGGCTACGGCCAGCCCATCAACTTTTACGAGCCGAAAGGCAAGGGAAGCGAGGCGTATATGGACCTGGCCATTGAGTTTGTCAAGCGGAACAATCCGGCCGGGGGCGTGCAGCGCACCCGCCGCAAGACCCGCCTGACCCCAAAGGATGCGCTGGCGGAACCCGCCGCAGAAGGGAGGAGCTGACCCATGGCAAGAGGAAGAGGGGGACTGGGCCGAGGACTGGAGAGCCTGTTTGAGGATGCCGCCCCCAGCTTTGAGACCGATGCCTCGGTGCAGACGCTGCCCCTGCGGGAGATCGAGCCGGACCCGGACCAGCCCCGAAAAAGCTTTGACGAACAGACCCTGGCCGAGCTGGCTGCCAGCATTGCTGAGCACGGGCTGATCCAGCCCATTGCAGTGCGCCCCATGCCGGCAGGCGGTTACAGCATCGTAGCGGGCGAGCGCCGCTGGCGGGCCTGCCGGATGGCGGGCCTGACCGAAGCGCCGGTGGTGGTCAAGGACGTGACCGACGAACAGGCCATGGAGCTGGCGCTGGTGGAGAACCTCCAGCGGGAGGACCTGGACCCGGTGGAAGAGGCCGCCGGCATCCGGGAGCTGATGACCCGCTGCAGCCTGACCCAGGCCGAAGCCGCCCAGAAGCTGGGCAAGAGCCGCAGCGCACTGGCCAACAGCCTGCGGCTGCTCACCCTGCCGGAACCGGTGCTGGAATTGCTGAAAAGCGGTTTTCTCACCACAGGCCACGCCAAGGTGATCCTGGGGCTGCCCACCCCGGAGCTGCAGGTGGAAGCCGCCCAGCTGATCGCTGGTCAGCAGCTGAACGTCCGCCAGGCCGAAGCGTTGTGCAAGCGGCTGGCCAAAGCACCCGCAGCGCCTAAGGCGCCGCCGCTGCCGGATACCCTGCCGGTAGAGGTGGAGCAGAGCCTGGAGCAGGTGCTGGGCAGTCAGGTCAAGGTGGCCTATCATGGGGGCAAGGGCAAGCTCACGGTGCATTTTTCCTCCGATGAGCAGCTGCGGGCTTTTGCAAATCTGCTGGGCTGCTACCGCCCGGAAGAGCAGGCCTGAATATTGCGATCCAAGGCGGTGCGCCGCCTTTGAACGGCGCAGACAAGGCACCCGACCTTTGTCTGCGCAGCTGAAATAGAGATAAGGAGAGTACATCATGCTGGATATCAAGTTTATCCGGGAGAACCCGGATGCGGTGAAGGAAAACATCCGCAAAAAGTTCCAGGAGCATAAGCTGCCCCTGGTGGACGAGGTCATTGAGAAGGATGCCGCTTACCGGGAGTGCCTGAAAGAGGTGGAGAACCTGAAGGCTGCCCGCAATAAGCTCAGCAAGGCCAACGGCCCCCTGTACGGCCAGCTGAAGAAGTGTGCCGATGAGGCTCAGAAGGCGGCTATCCAGGCACAGATCGACGCCAACAATGCAGCGGTCAAGGCAGATGCAGACCGTATGGCAGAGCTGGAGACCCAGCAGCAGGAGCTGGCTGCACGCATCCAGGAGATCCTGTACACCATCCCCCAGATGATCGACCCCAGCGTGCCCATCGGCCCGGACGACAGCTGCAATGTGGAAGCACAGCGCTTTGGCGAGCCTGTGGTGCCGGATTTTGAGATCCCTTACCACACCGAGATCATGGAGAGCTTTGACGGCATTGATATGGATGCCGCAGGCCGCGTGGCTGGTCAGGGCTTCTACTACCTGCTGGGCAACATTGCCCGCCTGCACGAGGCAGTGCTGGCTTACGCCCGTGACTTTATGATCAGCAAGGGCTTTACCTATGTGATCCCTCCCTTCATGATGCACGGCAACGTGGTGCAGGGCGTTATGTCCTTCCCTGAGATGGATGCCATGATGTACAAGATCGAGGGCGAGGACCTGTACCTGATCGGCACCAGCGAGCATACCATGATCGGCCGCTTCATCGACCAGACTCTGGAAGAGGAGAAGATGCCCCTGACCCTGACCTCCTACAGCCCCTGCTTCCGCAAGGAGAAGGGCGCCCACGGCATCGAGGAGCGCGGCATCTACCGCATCCACCAGTTCGAGAAGCAGGAGATGATCGTGGTCTGCCGCCCGGAGGAGAGCGCAGATTGGTACGAGAAGCTGTGGCAGTACTCGGTAGAGCTGTTCCGCAGCATGGAGATCCCGGTGCGCCAGCTGAACTGCTGCTCCGGCGACCTGGCTGACCTGAAGGTCAAGAGCTGCGACATCGAGGCATGGAGCCCCCGCCAGCAGAAGTACTTTGAGGTGTGCAGCTGCTCCAACCTGGGCGATGCACAGGCCCGCCGCCTGCACATCCGCATCAAGGGCAAGGACGGCAAGAGCTACCTGGCCCACACCCTGAACAACACCTGCGTGGCACCTCCCCGTATGCTGATCGCCTTCCTGGAGAACCATCTCCAGGCAGATGGCAGCGTGACCATCCCCAAGGTGCTGCAGCCCTATATGGGTGGCCTGGAGGTCATGGTGCCCACCCGCAAGAAGTAAGCGGAACGATCCATAGCACCCAAAGCGCCCCCGCAGCCGGTTTTTTCCGGCGGCGGGGGCGCTTTTTTCTTTAAACCGTGCAGCAGAGAAGGAATAAGAAGAAAGTGCGAAATTTTTTGAAAATAAATGTTGACAAATGCCTCTTGTCCGGGTATAATAATAGAGCACTCAACGAGTGCAACAAATAAATATGGCGGTATAGCTCAGTTGGCTAGAGCATTCGGTTCATACCCGAAGTGTCACCGGTTCAAATCCAGTTACCGCTACCATTTTACAGAGCTTCGCTAAGATATGGGGGACGGTCGTCTGCAATAGTGGATGATGAAAGTCGGAGGTTTTAGCGAAGCTCTGTATTTATCCCGGCCCGTTGGTCAAGCGGTTAAGACACGGCCCTTTCACGGCTGTAACATGGGTTCGATTCCCGTACGGGTCACCAAAAAAGCTCACACAAATGTGTGAGCTTTTTTATTTGTGACCCGTACGGGAATCGAACAGCACGGCCGAGCCGCAGGCGAGGTAAAGAACAGCCCGGTGGGCTGTTCTTTAGTGCGCGGGGTAACCGTACGGGAATGTCTACCGGGGACGCAGCATCCCGAATGTGTGAGCTTTTTTATTTTGTGACCCGTACGGGAATCGAACAGGGCGGCGGCGCAATGCGCCGTAAACAAAGCCCCAGTGGGGCTTTGTTTAGCCCGCGGGGTAACCGTACGGGAATGTCTACCAGGGACGCAGCATCCAGATGTGTGAGCTTTTTTATTTTGTGACCCGTACGGGAATCGAACCCCGCATCTCTCTTTTTGAAAAAACGAAGATCCACCCCTACTGTTGCCGGAAAAGCGACCGGCGCAGCGGAGGTGGATCTTTTTTATGTGGTATTACTGTCCTGCCAGCAGAATGGACAGGATGGCTTTCTGGACGTGGAGGCGGTTTTCGGCCTCGTCAAAGATCTCGCCGGCGTGCTGTTCAAATACAGCGGCCGAGATCTCCTCACCCCGGTGGGCGGGCAGACTGTGAAGTACCAGACACGCCGGTTTTGCGTTTTGCAGCAGCGCATCGGTGAGCTGATAGCCTGCAAAGTCCCGGCGGCGGCGCTCGCTCTCCTCGGTGCCGGGGGCGCAGCTCCAGGCGGCGGTCACAGCGGCGTCGGCATCCCGCAGACCCTGGACGGGGTCGGTCAGCAGCTGGAAGCTGGGGTATTGCTGGGCAAACAGGATCACATCAGCGGCGGGACGGTAGCCCGGCGGGCAGACACAGCATACCTGCATCCCGGCCAGCAGGCCGCCTACGATCAGGCTGTTGGCCATGCTGCCCCCGTCGCCTACAAAGCAGAGCTTGCGGCCTTCCAGACTGCCCAGCCGCTCCCGAATGGTCATCAGGTCGGCCAGCACCTGGCAGGGGTGGGCGTAGTCGGTCATGCCGTTGATCACCGGAACACCGGCGTAGGAGGCAAACTCCTCCAGGTCGGCCTGGCGGTAGGTGCGCCAGACCACACAGTCATAGTACCGGCCCAGTGCCCGGGCGGTGTCTCGCAGGGGCTCGCCCCCGACGGATTGCAGTTCGGTGGCGGCGTTCATGTAATGGCCCATTCCTCCCAGCTGCCCGACCCCCACCGCAAAGCTGGCACGGGTGCGGGTGGACGCTTTGGAGAACATCAGCGCCACGCTCTTGCCCGCCAGCAAGGGGGGCGTGCCGCCGGCGGCCTGCTGGGCCTTGAGCTGGTCTGCCACATCCAGGATGCGGGTCAGCTCTGCCGGGGTCAGGGCGCTCAGTTTCAGCAGGTGCTTCATGCCGGGGCCTCCCCGTCGGACAGGGCTGCGCCGCAGGCAGACAGAGCGTCTCCCAACATACTCAGGGCGCGCTCAACGTCGTACTCGGTCAGGGTCAGCGGGGGCAGCAGACGCAGCCGGTCCTTGGCGGTAAGCACCAGCAGGCCCCGCTCCCGGCAGGCATCCAGCACGTCGGCGGCCCGCAGTCCGTTTTCCAGCTCGATGCCCACCATCAGGCCAATGCCGGTCACGCTGCGGACGTAGGGCAGCTTGGCCAGCCCGCTGCGCAGCTGTACGGCACGGTCGCTGACGTTGGCCAAAAAGCTGTCGTCCAGGCGGTCCAGCACCGCATTGGCGCCGGCGCAGACCACCGGGTTGCCCCCAAAGGTAGAACCATGGGTGCCGGGGCCCATACCGGCGGCGGTCTTTTCGTTCAGCAGCACAGCGCCAATGGGCAGGCCGCCGCCCAGGCCCTTGGCCAGGGTCACGATATCCGGCTGCAGGCGATAGTGCTCGCAGCACAAAAAGCTGCCGGTGCGGCCTACGCCGGTCTGGACTTCGTCCACGATCAGCACCAGGTCCCGCTCGTCACACAGCTGGCGCACGGCCTGGACATACTCCGGGTCCAGCGCCACTACGCCGCCCTCGCCCTGGACAAGCTCCAGCAGGATAGCGCAGGTGTGCCGGTCCACCAGCTCGGTCAGGCCCTCGATGTCTCCGGCCTGGGTGTAGGTAAAGCCCTCGTTGAAGGGGCCGAAATACTGGTGGAATGTCCCCTGGCCGGTGGCGGTCAGGGTGGCCAGGGTGCGGCCATGGAAGCTGTTGACCAGGGTGATGATCTGGTAACGGTCGCTGCCGTAGTGGTCAAAGCTGTATTTGCGGGCGGCTTTGATGGCCCCCTCGTTGGCCTCAGCGCCGGAGTTGGCAAAGAACACCCGGCTCATGCCGGTGCGCTGGCACAGGCGCTTGGCCAGCTTGCCGCAGGGTGCGGTGTAATACAGGTTGGAAGCGTGCTGCAGTTTGTGGGCCTGTTTGGAGACGGCCTCCGCCCAGGCAAGGTCGCAGTAACCCAGGGTGTTCACCCCGATGCCGCTGGTAAAATCCAGGTAGGACTGCCCCTCCGGACCTTCCGCATACAGGCCGTGGCCTTTTTCCAGCACGATAGGGTTGCGGTTGTAGGTGGGCAGGACGCAGTTTTTGTCCCGCTTGATGACTTTCTGGCTGTCCATAATGATCGTACCTCCTGTTGGCAGATTGAGGACGCAGTAAATGGGATAGCCCCAGTATACTCCCGACAGCCGCCGGGACGCAAGAGGAAGCTTACACCCGGGTGCGGCGGTAGAACAGGGTGCCGGACCCCCGGTCGGAGAACATCTCCAGCAGGATGGAGTGGGGCACACGCCCGTCAATGATGACCGCCTCGCGGACGCCCTGATAGATGGCGTCTGCCATGCCCCCGATCTTAGGGATCATGCCTCCGGCAATGATGCCGGCAGCCTGGTAGCCCTGGATCTCGCTGACCTCCACCTCTGGGATCAGGGTGGACTCGTCCTCCTTATCCCGCAAAAGACCGGCGATGTCGGTCATGGAGACCAGTTTTTCGGCTTGCAGCGCCACAGCGATGCGGGCGGCTGCCGTGTCGGCGTTGATGTTGTAGGCCTGGCCCAGGTCGTCCATGCCTACGGTGGCGATCACCGGGATATACCCGCCGTCCAGCAGGCTCTGGATCAGGGTGGTGTCCACATGGATCACCTCACCCACATGGCCCAGCTGCGGGTCCAGCTGGGCGCAGCGCAGCATCTGGCCGTCCATGCCGCACAGCCCCACGCCCCGTCCCCGGAGCTTGGCCACCAGGTCCTTGTTCACCTTGCCGGCCAGTACCTGCTGCACCACCTCCATGGTGGCGTCATCCGTCACCCGCAGCCCCCCGGCAAAGTGGCTCTCCACGCCGACTTTTTTCAGCATCTCGTTGATGGCGGGGCCGCCGCCGTGTACCAGCACCACCCGCACCCCCAGCAAGGTCAGGGTGACCAGGTCGTTCATGACGGCGTTTTTCAGCGTCTCGTTGATCATGGCGTTTCCGCCGTACTTGATGACCATGGTCTTGCCATGGTACTTCTGGATATAGGGCGTTGCCTCTGAGAACAGGCGCGCCATCTCTTCGTTTTTCATCCGCAGTTACCCCTCAGGTCCGGTAATCCCCGTTGATCCGCACATAGTCATAGGTCAGGTCGCAGCCCCAGGCTTTGGCCTCGGCATCGCCCAGCCCCATGTCCACCTTTACCAGGATATCCCGCTGGGACAGCACCTGGGCCGCCTGCTCCTCGCTGAAGGGGTGATAGGCAGCGTTTTCGCAGACGTAGACCTCCCCGGCGGCGGAAGCCAGCCGGACGCAGACCTTGTCGATGGAAAAATCCCCCGGTGTATAGCCAATGGCGCAGAGGATGCGTCCCCAGTTGGCGTCCCGGCCAAAGACCGCCGCCTTGAACAGGTTGGAGCAGACCACGCTGCGGGACACCGCCTGGGCAATGGTCAGGTCCGGTGCGCCGGTGACATGGCAGGTGATGAGGTGGGTGGCGCCCTCGCCGTCTCCGGCGTGCTGGGCGCACATATACTCGGCAATGGCGGTCAGCGCCGCTACAAAGGCGTCGTAGTCCGGCCCTTCTGCGGTGATCTCCGGGTTGCCTGCCAGCCCGGAAGCCAGGATCAGCAGGGTGTCGTTGGTGGAGGTGTCCAGGTCTACGCTCATCTGATTGTAGGTGCCGGGCACGACCTGCCGCAGGGCTTTTTGCAGCATGGCAGGGGAGATGGCGGCATCGGTGGTATAAAAGGCCAGCATGGTGGCCATGTTGGGGGCGATCATGCCGCTGCCCTTGCCAATGGCGCCCAGGGTGCACGTCTTGCCCCCCAGGGGGAACTGCAAAGCGTACTCTTTTTTGTGGGTGTCGGTGGTCATGATGGCGGTGGCGGCATCGGCGCTGCCCTGGGCGGTGGCGGCCAGCTTGGCCGCTGCCGCCGGGATGCCGTGGCTGAAGGGGGCCAGCACCATGGGCTGTCCGATGACACCGGTGGAGGCGGGCAGTACGTCCTCTGCCGGGATGCCCAGCGCCTGGCTCACCAGGGTGCAGCAGTCCTGGGCCAGCTGTATGCCGTTGGCGGCGCAGGTGTTGGCGTTGCCGCTGTTTACCAGGATGGCCTGGGCGTAGCCGTCCGCCAGGTGGGCTTTGTCCACCTGCACCGGTGCACCGCAGACCTTGTTGGTGGTGTATACCCCGGCGGCGGCACAGCGCACGTCCGCCCGGATCAGTGCCAGATCGAATTTTTCGGTATGATTGGCCCGGATGCCGCAGCACACACCGGCTGCCGCAAATCCTTTGGGGGCGCAAATGCCCCCTGCAACTTCTTTATATTCCATCCTAAATCCCTCCTGGGAGCACCGCAGGCTCCCGGTCCCCGCAGGCACAGCCGCCTGCGGGGGGCGTTTCTTTCCCCAAAAACGCTTTTTTACAGCTCCAGACCGGCGGTCTCGGCAAAGCCCAGCATCAGATCCATGCACTGCACTGCCGCCCCGGAGGAGCCTTTTCCCAGGTTATCAAACAGGGCGGCCAGCATCATCTGGTCCCCGGCGGGGTTTGTGTTCAGGTACAGTTCCATCCGGTCGGTGCCGGACAGAGCGTTGCTGTACAGGCCGTTCTGGGGCAGCGGCTCATTCAGGCTGTGGACAGATACGGCTGCCGCACCCTGGTAATACGCCGCCAGGCCCTGGGCCACGGCCTGGGCGCTGGTGCCAGCCAGTCCCAGGTCCAGCGGCAGCAGCACCTGCATCCCGCTGTAATAGTCGCAGACCACCGGCACAAACAGCGGCGGGCGGGTCAGCCCGCTTACCGCCTGCATCTCCGGCAGGTGTTTATGATCCAGCCCCAGGCCGTAGCTCTTGGGGGCGTCCAGCGGCGCCGGACAGGGGCGGGCCGGGCTTTCGTATGCAGCGATCATCTTTTTGCCGCCGCCGCTGTACCCGGATAAGCCGGTGCAGCTGAAGGGATACCCCGGCGGCACCAGCCCCAGCTCCACCAGGGGCCGTGCCAGGGCGATGAAGCCGCTGGCGTAGCAGCCGGGCACTGCCACCCGGCAGGACTGCTGGATGCGCTGCTTTTGCCCCCGCAGCTCCGGGAAGCCGTAGACCCAGCCCGGCGCAGTGCGGAAGGCGGTGGAGGTGTCCAGCACCTTTACATCCGGCCGCAGCAGGGGCAGGATCTCTCGGCTGGCGGCGTCCGGCAGGCAGAGGAACGCCAGGTCTGCACTGTTGATGGCGTCGGCCCGGGCGGTCAGCTCCTTGCGCTGGCTTTCCGGCAGGTGCAGCAGCTGGATCTCGGCCCGGCCTGCCAGCCGGTCGGCGATGCGCAGGCCGGTGGTGCCGGAGGAACCGTCGATGAATACCCGCACGCTCATGCGTTGGCCTCCTCCCAGTCGGCCAGCTGCTCCAGTGCCTGCCGGATCTGGAGCTGGACACTGGCGGCGCAGGGGCCGCCGTAGCTCTGGCGGTCCTCGCAGCAGTGTACCAGGTCGATGGCCTCATAGATATCCGGGGCAAACAGGGGGCTGTACTGCTGGAACTGCTCCAGGGTCAACTCCTCCAGGGTCTTGTCCTGGGCGATGCAGTCGGCCACCATGCAGCCGGTGAGCTTGTAGGCATCCCGGAAGGGCAGGCCCTTTTTGGTCAGGTAGTCGGCGCAGTCGGTGGCGTTGATAAAGCCCTTGGCTGCGGCACGGCGCATATTTTCCGGCAGAGCCTTCATGGTGTCCAGCATGGGGGTAATGGTGCGCAGGCACAGCTCCAGGGTGTCCACTGCGTCAAAGATGGCCTCCTTGTCCTCCTGCATATCCTTGTTGTAGGCCAGGGGCAGGCCCTTCATCATCACCAGCAGGGTGTTCAGGTCGCCGTAGACCCGCCCGGTCTTGCCCCGGATCAGCTCGGTAACGTCCGGGTTCTTTTTCTGGGGCATGATGGAGGAACCGGTGGTAAAGGCATCGTCCAGCTCGATGAACTTGAACTCCCAGCTGCACCAGAGGATGATCTCCTCCGACAGGCGGGACAGGTGCATCATGCAGGTGGCCATGGCGGCGGTCAGCTCAATGCAGAAATCCCGGTCGGATACACCGTCCAGGCTGTTGGGGCAGGGGGCGGCAAAGCCTAATTTTTCGGCGGTGAACTCCCGGTCCAGCGGGTAGGTGGTGCCGGCCAGCGCGCCGCTGCCCAGGGGACACTGGGCATCCATCCGGGCGGTGGCATCCACGAACCGCTCCAGATCCCGCAGCAGCATCCAGGCGTAGGCCATCAAAGCGTGGCCAAAGGTGATGGGCTGGGCCCGCTGCAGGTGGGTGTAGCCCGGCATGACCGAAGCGGTGTTCTGGGCAGCCTGGCGGCACAGAACCTTGACCAGCTCTGCGATCTGCTGCTGCAGGCCGCAGCTGGCATCCCGCAGGGTCAGCCGGATATCCAGGGCCACCTGGTCGTTGCGGCTGCGGCCGGTGTGCAGCCGCTTGCCGGCATCCCCGATGCGGGCGGTAAGGGTCTGCTCCACAAAGGTATGCACATCCTCGGCGGCGGGGTCGATCTGCAAAGCGCCGCTGGACAGATCGTCCGCAATGGAGGCCAGCCCTTCCAGGATGGCCTGGCAGTCCTCCGGGGAGATGATGCCCTGCTTGGCCAGCATGGTGGCGTGGACGCCGCTGCCCCGCATATCCTGGGCGATCATCCGCTGGTCAAAGCGGATGGAGGAGTTGAAGTCGTTGACCCGGGTATCGACCGCCTTTGCAAAGCGGCCCTTCCATAATTGTTCTGCCATAGCGTTCGTTCCTTTTATCTCGGTGTTGAAAGACCAGCGGCCTTTGGGGGACGCAGGCGGTAAAAACGGCAAAGCCGCCGCAGGGGAAAACTTCCTGCGGCGGTGCCGCCGGCCAGAGCCGGTTCCAAGCGCAGGGCGTGAAAGTGTGAAAACACGCCCTGCGCGGGGGCTGACATGGGGTCAGTGCTGGTCAGGCCAGTTCTTGGACAGCTTTGCCCGCTCCTTGATGGACAGGCCGAACAGGTTGATAAACCCGGCTGCGTCGGCCTGGTTGTAGTCCTCGTCCTCGCCAAAGGAGGCAGTCTGCTCGTCGTACAGGGTGTAGGGAGAGCTGACCCCGGCGTTGATCATGTTGCCCTTGTAGAGCTTCAGCTTCACATCGCCGGTAACCGTCTGCTCCAGGCTGTCGGCAAAGGCGTCCAGCGCCTGGCGCAGCGGGGTGAACCACTGGCCGTTGTAGACGATGTCGGCGTACTTCTGGGCCAGCTGCGCCTTGAAGTGGGCGCTCTCCTTATCCAGGGTGATGGTCTCCAGCACATTGATGGCCTTGTACAGGATGGCGCCGCCGGGGGTCTCGTAGACGCCGCGGCTCTTCATGCCCACCAGGCGGTTCTCGACGATGTCCAGCAGGCCGATGCCGTTTTTGCCGCCCAGCTCGTTCAGCTTCTCCACCAGCTCCACAGCGCCCAGTTCCTGGCCGTCCACTGCGGTGGGGATGCCCTTTTCAAAGTGGATGGTCACATAGGTGGGCTGGTCCGGTGCCTGCTCCGGGGCTACCCCCAGCTCCAAGAAGCCGGGCTTTGCGTACTGCGGCTCGTTGGCGGGGTTCTCCAGGTCCAGGCCCTCGTGGGACAGATGCCACAGGTTCTTGTCCTTGGAGTAGTTGGTCTCCCGGTTGATCTTCAGGGGGATGTTGTGGGCCTCGGCGTAGCTGATCTCCTCGTCCCGGCTCTTGATGTCCCACTCACGCCAGGGGGCGATGATGGCCATGTCCGGGCAGAAGGCTTTCAGGGTCAGCTCAAAACGCACCTGGTCGTTGCCCTTGCCGGTGCAGCCGTGGCAGATGGCGTCGGCCCCTTCCTGGATGGCGATGTCTGCCAAAGCCTTGGCGATGCAGGGGCGGGCAAAGCTGGTTCCCAGCAGGTAGTCCTCGTACTTTGCGCCAAACTTCAGGGTGGGGAAGATGTAGTTCTCCACAAAGTCCTTTTTCAGGTCCAGCACATACAGCTTGGAAGCGCCGGTGGCCTTGGCCTTTTCCTCCAGGCCGTCCAGCTCGGTGCCCTGGCCCACATCGCCGGATACGGCGATAACCTCGCAGTTGTTGTAATTCTCTTTCAGCCAGGGGATGATAATGGAGGTATCCAGACCGCCGGAGTAAGCCAGGACTACTTTTTTGATGTTTTCCTTTTTCATCGTAAACGCTCCTTTTTATACGGTTACACTTTTGTTGCTTTTAGGGGCGGCAGCCGTCCCTGCCGCTGTGTTCGTGGCGTCTGTTTGTTATGATTTTATTATACGCGGAGCGGGTTTTCCGTCAATGCAGAAAACCGCCAAACCTTGCACCGGATTCCAAGGGCTTTTGTGACACTTTGTATGTTTATGCAATAATTAAAGAATATATCCAGGAATATATGCAGCATATTTATACAGCTGCTCTGCTTTTGGGGGCCGGTGCGCACAAAAAATCGGCCTGCGCAGATGCGCAGGCCGATGGGGGAGATCTTGCCGGGGTCAGCGATGCTCAGCGCCGCCAGCCGGTGCAGTAACGGGCATAATCCCGATCGGGGGGACGGACGCAGAGCACAAACTCTGCCTCGCCTTTTTCATTGGTGCGGTCCACCACCTTGGTGGGGATGTTCTGGCGGTGGAGCAGCTCCAGCTGGTCGTCCAGCTCTTCCTCAGTGTCAAAGGTGTCCAGCTCCATCCAGTTGGTGAAAAACAGCCACAACCGCTGCAAGCGCTTATTCATGGTCAAGGTCCTCCTTGTTTTCAGGTTCGGCGGGACGGTCCAGCCGGTAGAAAGGGGCGATGGCGTTGGCGTCCCCGTGGCGCACGATGGAATAGGTCACATCGCAGTAAGGCTGGATGGCGGTGCTCTTTTCCACCGTGGAGATCAGCAGCACCTGCAGCTGCATCCGGCGGAACAGCTCCATCATGGGGCGGATGCGGTCGCTGGTCATCTTGCTGAACGCTTCGTCCAGCAGCACCAGCCGGATGCTGTTCTCGCTCTTTAGATAGATCTGCAGCAGGCTGGCGCAGATGGCCACATAGAAGGGCGCCTGGTTCTCGCCGCCGGAAGAATCCCGGCTCACGCGGGAGAGCAGGGCTTTCTGTCCGGAGACCCGGTTGGTCACCTGGATATCGTAGTCCAGATAGGTGCGGTAGTCCACATAATCGCTCAGGGAGGCGGCTTCGCTGCGCCGTCCAGCCCGGCGTGCCCGGGCGTTTTCGTCCACGTCGGTCATGATCTTTTCCATCAGCGCATCCACCTGCCGCTCGTACAGCGGGTCGGCGGTGGCGGCCAGGTTGTCCAGCGAGTCCTCCGGGGTCATCTGCCGGTTGCCCTTGTCCACGATCACCTGATAGAAGGCGGCCAGCTGGGGGTCCCGGCTGGGGCCAAGCTCAAAGCGGTAGACCTCCTCGCCGTAGCACAGCTGCTCCATGACCCGGTTCAGCTCCCGGAACTGCCGCCGTGCGCTGGAGATGTCGTCCTTCATGCGGAACAAGATATCCTTGCGGAAGCGGTCCCGGCAGTCCCGCTGGGCCTGTTCCAGCCGGGCGGCGTACCGCTCCAGGTCGATGCGCACCAGGCTGTCGTACTGGGTGCGGTACTGGGCCAGCGCATCCAGCCCCAGGGCAAAGCTGCAGGCATAGCGCTGGTTGTATTGCTGCTGGGCGGGTTCCAGCCGGGCGGCCAGCTCCTGCGCCAGCTCTTGCTCCAGCCGGGGCTGGGCTTTTTCGGCCTGCGCAGCGGCTTTGGCCGGGTTCTGCTCCCCGCCCAGGGCGGTCAGCCGCTGCCGGGACGGCGCTTCCAGCAAAGGCTGTGCGGCAAAGAATTCCGCCGCTTTCCGGGCGCTTTCGTCGGCTTGAAGGGCGCACTGCTCGGCGGATCGCCGGGCGGCATCCAGCTGGCTTTGGGCTACCCGCACGTCGCCGCCGGCCTGTTCCAGGGCGGTGCGGGCGGTCTCCCAGGCGGCCTCCTGTGCGGCGGCTTCCTGGTACAGCTGCTGGACCATGGGGTCCTCCCGGGCTTCGTCGTAGGCGGTACGGGCTGCATCATAGGCGGCCTGTGCCTGCTCCAGGGCAGTGCGGGCGGCAGGCAGCCCGGAGAGTTTATCCAAAGTGCCGCTGCGCATCACCTTTTGGTACTGGTCGTACCCGGCTTTGGCGGCGGTGCGCTCCTCCTGGGCTTGGGTCAGGGCGGCGGCGCAGTCGGTGAGCTGTGCGGTCAGCGCCTCGGCTCTGGCCCGGCGGGCGGTAAGGCCGATGTACCGCTGGGGACGGCGCAGCCGCTCCAGCCGGAAGGGGTGGTGACGCAGCAGGTCACGGGTGGCGCTGTCCGGGGAGTGCTCCAGGGTGTCCGGGCTGTCGCAGCAGCGGATGCGCCGCAGCAGGGCGTCCGCATACTGGGCCGCCAGGGGATTCTGGCTGGACACCTGGGCGGCCAGGCTGTCCGGCGGCGGTGCGTCCGCTTTGCGGGCGGCGCTGCGGATGCCGGGGCTGTCCAGCAGGCTGATGGGCCCCACCCGGCTGCCCAGGGCCACAAAGGCGCTCTTGGCGGCGGCGTAGTGGGCCGGCGGTACCAGGATGTCGAACCGGCGGTCTCCCAGGCAGGCTTCTACACAGTCCTGCCAGCTCTCATCCTCCACGGTCAGCAGCTCGCAGAAGATCTTGGCATCCGGCTGCATCCCTCGGCTGGTCAGCTCGGCGTTGACGGCATCCCGCACCTTGGTGGCGGCATCCTCGTGGGGGTAGACCCATTTGCCGCCGGACACGGCAGCCAGCTCCTCCCGCAGCAGCTGCTGCTGTGCGGTCAGGTCGGCGGCTTTTTGCCGGGCGGCAAAATACTGCTGTTCCAGGGGCTTTTCGGCCTGTTCCAACCCGGTGCGCAGGGCGTCCAGCTGCTCCGGCTCCAAAGCGGCGGGCAGAGTGTCCGGTGCTGCGCCGCTGCGCCGCAGGCTGGCGGCCAGGTTCTCCACCCGGCGGGCGGCAGTCTCCAACGATTCTGCGGTGCGGGCGGCCTGGTCCAGGGCGGTCTTTTTCCGGGCCATCGCCTCAGCCAGGGCGTCCAGCGCCTGGGCGGTATCGTCACCGGCCCGGCTGTGGGCCGCCAGATAGGCCCGCCGGGCCTGGGTCTCTGCGTCCCGGGCGGCGGCATGGGCGGCCTGCGCCTGTGCAAGGCGGGCTTCGGCACGGGTGCGCTGTGCGGCGGCGGCAGCACCGGCCTGGGCATCCGCTGCCGCCCGTCCGGCCAGGGCGGCGCCCCGGTTGATCTGGATCTCCCGCTGCTTGGCTTCTGCTTCAGCACCGGCCTGGACGATCTGTTCCAGAGCATCGGCCCGGGCCTGGGCCTCTGCCAGCACGCCGTGCAGGTTCTCCAGCTCCAGCCGGTCGCCCTGGAGCGCTTCCAGGTCCAGCTGGGGCTGGGGCAGCACATATTGATACAAAAATTCTCGGAAATTGGGGATCTCGTCCATGCTGGTGCCCATCTGGAACACCTCGCCGAACTTTTTGCCCAGCGGACTGGACGCCCGGCCGATGCCCAAAGCCCGGCAGATGCGGTCCCGTGCTTCGCCGGGGCTGCGGGTGTAGCTCAGCCGTCCCTCTGCGGGGTGGAAATCTTCCCGGGCGGTGGGGGCGCCGGTGGCTTTGTCCAAAAAGGGCAGCTGCTCCAGCGTGCAGCCCCGGTCAGAGACATACCAGGTCTGGTCGCCGGGGCGCAGCTCCTGATGAGGGCTTTCGGACTCCACCCGGGCGGCGATGACAAAGGGGGCGCGGGCGGTGCCGTCCCAGAACTCGGCGCCGATGTAGGCCACGGTGCGTCCCGGGCGGCGGTAAGCGTCCTCGCCGCGCTGCTTGGCGTGCACCGACCCCTGCAGGGTGCGGCCGCTTTTTTTGTTGCCCAGGGCGTTGAAGCTGCGGCTGGCGGTAAGACAGTAGCGGATGGCATCCAGGATGGTGGTCTTGCCCACGGCGTTCACACCGATCATGTAGGTGAGACGGGCGCAGTCAAAGGTGACATTTTCAAAGTTGTGCCAGTTGATCAGGCGCAGACGTTTCAGCTCGATCATTCTTCTCCCTCCGGGGCCGTGTCCGGCCGCTCATACAGCCCAAGCTGGGTGCGGGTGCGTTCCACCTCGGCAGCGGCCTCGGCCAGGGCGGCATCCGGCAGGGCCAGCAGTACCGTGGGGTAGACCTCGATCCGGCTGGACAGCCCGCTGGGGCGGCCGATGGGCCGGGCCAGGTTGTAGCGGCGCAGGGTGCGCAGCAGTTTTTCCAGGGCAGGGGGGTCCAGACGGCGGGGCAGGTTCATTTTTTGCAGCTCGGCCTGCACCTCCTCCACCGTCACCAGCACCTGTTCGGCAGCGGTATCCAGGCTTTCGCGCTTTTGCAGGTAGAGCAAACGCAGTACTAAAAGTAGTATGCTCTCGTATTTCAACAATCTGGCCTGGCTGCCCTCGTGCTCGTTCACCAGAGCGGCGGCCTGCAAGGGGGCCGGGTACAGCACCACCCGGTAGCCAAGCGGGGCAAAGACCGCCCGCACCTGGTCCAGGTGATCCTGGATGTACAGGTAGTCGGCCCGCTGATCCTCCACGCTGCCCAGTACAAAACAATGGTTCAGCAGGTAGTTGGCGGCGTGTTCCAGCATTGCATCAGTCGTCATCTTGTTCCTCCTTGCGCCTTGTCAGCAGAAAATCCTCAAACCGGAAGCCCGCCTGCTGCACCCACACCCCCAGGGGCTGCACCTCGTAGCAGCGCCGGGGCGAGCGGGAATAGGTGTGCAGGCCGATGATCCGGGCAAAGTCACCGGGGTTTTCCTGGGCAAGGACGCTGGCGGCCACCTCCCGCCGGGCGGCCAGTGCCCGGCGTGCCAAAGCGTCCACGTTCTCCTCGGTAACAGCACAGCGGGCGTAGTCCAGCAAAAGCTGCTGCTCTTTGGCCAGCTGCACGGGGTCCAGGCTGCCGTCTGCCACCGGCTCCAGCGGGGCGGGGGTGCGCTGCGCCGCCGGGGGGTACAGGGGGTCGGCGCCAAACACCGCCGCAGGCCACAGCTGCACCCGGCGGGCCAGGGGGCTGTCGTCCGGCTCCCACAGATCCTCCTGGGTGTGGATGTCCCGGGCATAGGCCCGCAGCAGGGCGGTGGCGTGGCCCTGGGCCGAGCGGTCGCTCAGCAGCAAAAACTGAGCACGCTGCACCGCACGCTTGCGGTAGCGCAGATGGCTGCGGTCGATCTGCCGCACAAGCTCGCCCATCTGCTCCAGCTCATCCCGCAGCTGCTGCACCAGCTCCCGCACGGCGGCGGCCGCCTGGGTCGGGGCGCAGCCCTCCACCCGGGCGTAATCCAGCGCCAGGGCGCGGAGATAGACGGTCTCGCACTGGTCCAGCCCCTCCTCCAAAGCAGAGCGGTAGTTGAACAGGTTGTCGCTGGTCTTGAACCGGTGGTAGGCGGCGGCCACCACCTGCTCCTCGTATTGGCCAAACAGCTCCAGCACCTGCTCCGGGGTACGGTTGCGGGTCAGCCGGTCGATGTAGTGGCCGATGGAGGCGTTCAGCCCCCGGAGAGAGCGGTTCAGCTCGGCCAGGTCGGCGGCTACCTCCCGCAGCACGTTCTCATAGGGGGCGGCTTCGGCGCCGATCTCCGCCAGCAGCCGCCAGGATTTATACAGCTTGCCGGTGTAGGTGACCACCGGCGGATGGACGATGGCATCCAGGCCGTCCAGCAGGGGCGCCAGCTCCGGGGTAAAGGCGATGCGTGGCTCCTGCTCAAAGCCGCCGGGCTGCTCGGTCAGCCAGCCGGTGCGCCGCAGCCGCAGCAAAAACCCCAAGGCCAGCAGATGGGGGTCCCGGGTGGGCTGGGCGGCCTCCGGGTCGGAGCCGTCGGGGTCCAGGGTCACCGGTTTGGCCAGGGCGGCAAAATATTCTTCGGCCCGGCTCACGGCTTCGGCCCGCAGCAGGCTGTAATCCGCCGCACGGCGACATTCCTCCCACAAAAGCAGCAAAAGCTCTGCGTAATAGGTCCGGTTCGGCCCCGCCAACGGCCCGAACAGCTTTGGGCTGACCAGATCAAACAGGGGCATGAAAGGGTCCTCCTCTCCTTGTGATGTGTCCAAAGGATATTGTACCACAGAGTAAGGGCGTTTGTTGCTTTTTTCCGCAAAAAATCCCCCCTGCGCAGCTGCACAGGGGGGAAATGGCTCATTCAGGCCGGCCGCCCAGCCGGGTCTTGAAATCCTGGTAGCCAAAGCGCGCCAGGCGCTGCAGGCTGCCGTCGGTGCGCCGCAGCCAGATGGAAGGCAGCGGCATCCCGTTGAAGGTGTTGTTTTTGCAGGTGGTGTAGATGGCCATATCCCCAAACACCAGGGTCTGGCCGGGCTGGGGCACAGCGTCCATGCCGTAATCCCCGATCACGTCTCCGGCCAGGCAGGTGGGGCCGGCCAGCCGCACCGCACAGGGCTTGGCGGCGGGGTCCGGGTCTGCATCCAGCAGCGGGGGCAGATAGGGCATCTCCAGCACGTCCGGCATATGGCAGGCGGCGCTGGCGTCCAGGATGGCTACGGTGGTCTCCCCGTTGCGCACCACGTCCAGCACCTGGCTCAGCAGGTAACCGGCGTTCAGTGCGCAGGCTTCGCCCGGCTCCAGGTAGACGGTGACCCCCCACTGCTCCTGGGCGCGGCGGATGCAGCGCTCCAGCCGGGGGATATCGTAGCCGGGGCGGGTGATGTGGTGCCCGCCGCCAAAGTTCAGCCACTTCATCCGGGGCAGGATGTCCCCGAACTTTTCCGCCACTGCGTCCAGGGTCTGCTCCAATGCGTCGGAGTCCTGCTCGCACAGGGTGTGGAAGTGCAGCCCGTCCAAAAGCCCGGCCAGAGACGGGTCGGCGGCGGTGGCTGCATCCCACTGGCTGCGGGTCACGCCCAGGCGGCTGCCCGGTGCGCAGGGGTCATAGATGGCGTGGCCCTCCTGGGTGGAATGCTCCGGGTTGATGCGCAGCCCCACGCTCTTGCCAGCGGCCTTGGCCTTGGGGCCGTAAGCCGCCAGCTGGGCGGTGGAGTTAAAGACGATATGGTCTGCCCAGCGGATCACCTCGTCGATCTCGTCCGGGCGGTAGGCAGCGCAGAATACGTGTACCTCTTTGCCGGGCATCTCCTCGGCGCCCAGGCGGGCCTCGTACAGGCCGCTGGCCTCGGTGCCGGCCAGATGCTGGGCCAGCAGGGGGTACAGATCAAAGTTGGAGAAAGCCTTTTGGGCCAGCAGCACCCGGCATCCGGTGCGCTGGGCCAGCTGTCCCAGACAGGCGGCGTTGGCCGCCAGCTGGCTTTCGTCCAGCAGGTAGCAGGGGGTGGGCAGAGCCGCCAGCTCCGGGGGCAGGACACCCCCCAGGGCTGCAAATGGTGCGCGGCGGTCCATCAGTCCACCAGAGCCGGGGCGTGGTCCTCACTGCGGGGCAGGCCGTACTGATCCAGTGCATCCAGGAACGGATCGGGATCAAACTCCTCCACAGTGTGGACGCCCTTGGTGGTCCACTTGCCGGTCAGCATCATCAGTGCGCCGCACATGGCCGGGACACCGGTGGTGTAGCTGATGGCCTGGCTGCCCACTTCCTTATAGCAGGACTCGTGGTCGCAGATGTTGTAGATATAGTAGGTCTTGTCCTGGCCGTCCTTCTTGCCGGTAAAGATGCAGCCGATATTGGTCTTGCCCTTGGTGCGGGGGCCCAGGGTGGCGGGGTCCGGCAGCAGAGCCTTCAGGAACTGGATGGGGACGATCTGCTGGCCGTTGAACTCGATGGGGGTGGTGGACAGCATGCCCACATCCTCCAGACAGCGCATGTGGTCCAGATAGCTCTGGCCAAAGGTCATGAAGAAGCGGATGCGCTGTGCCTCCGGGATGTTCTTGGCCAGGGACTCGATCTCCTCGTGGTGCAGCAGGTACATATCCTTCTGGCCCACCTGGTCGAACTGGTACTCCCGCTTGATGCTCATAGCGGGGATCTCCACCCAGTGGCCGTTCTCCCAGTAGCTGCCGGGGGCGGACACCTCACGCAGGTTGATCTCCGGGTTGAAGTTGGTGGCAAAAGCATAGCCGTGGTCGCCGCCGTTGCAGTCCAGGATATCAATGGTGTCGATGGTGTCGAACTCGTGCTTTTTGGCGTAGGCGCAGTAAGCCTGGGTCACGCCCGGGTCAAAGCCGCAGCCCAGCAGAGCGGTCAGGCCGGCCTTCTCGAACTTTTCGGCATAGGCCCACTGCCAGCTGTAATCAAAGTAGGCGGAGAAGCCGGCCTCCTTGCAGCGCTTCTCGTAGACAGCGCGCCAGGCGGGATCGTCGGTATCCTCCGGCTCGTAGTTGGCGGTATCCATATAGTTGACACCGCACTCCAGGCAGGCATCCATGATGGTCAGATCCTGGTACGGCAGGGCGATATTCATCACCAGATCCGGCTTGTAGCTGTTGATCAGGGCCACCAGTTCCTCCACCTTGTCTGCATCCACCTGTGCGGTGGTGATCTTGGTGGTGGTCAGGGGGGCCAGCTTTTCGGCCAGGGCGTCGCACTTGGACTTGGTGCGGCTGGCGATGCACAGTTCGGTGAACACCTCCGGGGCCTGGCAGCATTTTTGGATGGCGACCGAGGCGACACCGCCGCAGCCAATGACGAGAACTCTGCTCATGATTCAACACTCCTTTTCAGTATGGGGGTATAAAACGAATGGGGGGCGGCAGGCAGATGCGCCGCCATTACTGCTGGAAGCCGGGCCAGCCCTTGTCCAGGGAGATCAGCAGCTCCCGCAGCACCTTGCAGGCCGTGGCGGTGGACACACCGGTGGTGTCCAGGGTGGGGGCCAGCTCGTTCAGGTCAGCGCCGATGATGTTGGCCTTGGTCACGGTGCGGATGGCGTTCAGCAGCTGCAAAAAGCTGACACCGCCGGCCTCCGGCGTGCCGGTCCCCGGGAAGCAGGAGGGGTCCAGGCAGTCCAGGTCGATGGTCAGGTAGACCGGGGCGCGGCTGGCGCACAGCCGCTGGGTCAGCTGCTCCAGACCGGTAAAGTCGAAGCAGTGCAGATCGGTGTGCTGGGCGGCAAACGCAAACTCGGACTTGTCGCCGCTGCGGATGCAGAACTGGTGGATGCGGCCGTCGCCCACCAGCTCGTGGCAGCGGCGCAGCACGCAGGCATGGCTCAGCTTTGCGCCCAGGTAGTCGTCCCGCAGGTCGGCGTGGGCATCAAAATGGACGATCTCCAGGTCCGGGTACTTCTGCACAGCGGCACGCACAGCGCCCAGGGTCACCAGGTGCTCGCCCCCCAGCAGAAGGGGGAACTTGCCGTCCTGCAGAATGGTGGCGGCCCGCTGCTGGATGTCCGCCAGGGCGGACTCGCTGGAGCCGAAGCACAGCTCCAGATCGCCGCTGTCAAAGATATCATAATCCGTCAAATCGGCATTCTGGTAGGGGCTGAAGGTCTCCAGGCCATAGCTCTCGTGCCGGATGGCTGCCGGGCCGAACCGGGCGCCGGGGCGGTAGCTGGTAGTGGAGTCATAGGGGGCACCGTACAGCACGATGCTGGAGGCGCGGTAGCTGCTGTCGCAGCCGATAAAGGTCTCGATATTCGGGGGAAGCATTGTTCAGTGTACCTCCACTTCGCGCAGCATCTCTTCCAAGAATGCCGGCAGATAGAATGCCCCGACATGAAGCCGGGTGGTGTAGTAACGGGTGCGCATGTGCAGCGCGTTCCAGGCAGCGGGGTCCAGATCGTCGATGGGGTGGTACTTCTTGCTGGCAAAGCCGAACAGCCAGTAGCCCGCAGCAAAGGTGGGGATGTGTGCCTGGTACACCCGGCTGATGGGGAAGGTGCTGGCAATGCGCTTGTGGCTGCGCTGCATGGCGTCGGCGTCCTCAGCGTAGAAGGGGCTGCCCTGCTGGTTGACCATGATGCCGTCCTCTTTCAGGGCGTTGAAGCAGTTGCCGTAGAACTCCCGGGTAAACAGACCCTCCGACGGGCCGAAGGGGTCGGAAGAGTCCACGATGATCAGGTCATATTCGTCCTCGCAGTTGCGGATGAACTTCAGGGCGTTCTCAAAGTAGATATGCACCCGGCGGTCATCCATGCGGCAGGCGTTGCCCGGCAGATAAGCCCGGCAGGCTTCCACCACCTGGGGGTCCATCTCCACCAGGTCGATCCGCTCCACCCGGTCGTAGCGGGTCAGCTCCCGCACAACGCCGCCGTCGCCGGCGCCGATGACCAGGATATCCTTGGCCTGACGGTGCACAGACATGGGCACATGGGTGATCATCTCATCGTAGATGAACTCGTCCCGCTCGGTCAGCATCACGTTGCCGTCCAGGGTCAGCACCCGGCCGAACTCCGGCGTTTCAAAGATATCGATGCGCTGGTAGTCGCTCTGCTTGGAATAGAGCTGCCGGTTCACCCGGATGCTGTGCTTGACATCCGGGGTATGAAACTCAGAAAACCACATTTCCATGGTGGATACCTCCTTGTAGTGGGGTGAGGTGTTTTATAAGAGGGGGGGTCACGCCAGCACGTTCAGCCGCAGGATCTCGGGGTCCTCGGGGCCGGTCATGCTGCAGCCCTTGGCCTTGGCGTACTCGATATAATCCAGGATCTGGGGGGTGATGCGCTCGCCCGGGGCCAGGATGGGGATGCCCGGGGGATAGCACATGACGAACTCGCTGCACACACGGCCCTCGGCCTGGCGCAGGGGCAGGCTGACCTTGTCGGCGTAGAACGCCTCCTGGGGGCTGGCCACCACCACCGGGTCGATGTATTCCTGGCTCAGCAGGCCGGTGCCGTCGGTGTGGTAGCGGCGCTTGATCTCGGCCAGCGCGCTGACCAGCCGCTCCAGCTCCTGGGGACGGTCGCCGATGGACAGATACGCCAGGATGTTGCCGATGTCGCCGAACTCGATCTGGATGTCGTATTCATCCCGCAGGATGTCATAGACCTCGATGCCCGCCAGGCCGATGTCCAGGGTGTGGATGCTGAGCTTGGTGGTGTCAAAGTCGAACACCGAGTTGCCGTTGCAAAGCTCCTTGCCAAAGGCGTAGTAGCCGCCTACGGCGTTGATCTCCTCCCGGGCATACTCGGCCATGTCCGCCACCTGGTGGAACACCTGCCGGCCCCGCAGCGCCAGGTTGCGCCGGGAGATATCCAGGCTGGACATCAGCAGATAGCTGCCGGAGGTGGTCTGGGTCAGGTTGATGATCTGGCGCACATAGCCCGCATGGACGTTGGGTCCGATGAGCAGCAGGCTGGACTGGGTCAGGCTGCCGCCGCTCTTGTGCATGGACACCGAGGCCATGTCCGCCCCGGCTTCCATGGCGGATACCGGCAGCCCGCCGCCAAAGTAAAAGTGGGTGCCGTGGGCTTCGTCCGCCAGGCACAGCATCCCGGCGTCATGCGCCATCTTGACGATGGCCCGCAGGTCGCTGCAAATGCCGTAGTAGGTGGGGTTGTTCACCAGCACGGCCACGGCGTTGGGGTGCTCGGCAATGGCCTTGGCCACCTGCTCCCGCTTCATGCCCAGGGAGATGCCCAGCCGGGTATCCACCTCCGGGTTGACGTAGACCGGCACCGCACCGCACAGCACCAGAGCGTTCAGCACGCTGCGGTGGACGTTGCGGGGCAGAATGATCTCGTCGCCCCGCTTGCAGGCGGTAAGCACCATGCTCTGCACCGAGCTGGTGGTGCCGCCCACCATCAAAAAGGCGTGTGCTGCGCCAAAGGCGTCGGCGGCCAGCTCCTCGGCCTCCCGGATCACCGATACCGGGTGGCAGAGGTTGTCCAGGGGCTTCATGCTGTTTACGTCCACACCCACGCACTGCTGACCCAGAAAAGCGGTCAGCTCCGGGTTGCCCCGGCCGCGCTTGTGGCCCGGCACATCAAAAGGCACCACCCGCATCTGACGGAAGCGCTCCAGCGCTTCGTAGATGGGGGCCCGCCGCTGATCCAGCCGGGGATGTTTTGCGTTCCCGTTCATTGCGTCCTCCCAAAATTCTGTTTCGTAGGGGCCTTTTCCGGCAAAAGAAAAACGCAAGGCCGCACCAAGGGGCTTGGTGCAGACTTGCGTTCAAAAAATACTCACAGGGCAACGCAGTGAAAGCCCCGCCAGAGGATGCTGGGCGGGGGAGACAGGGGCGTTGAACGGGAGTCTTGTCAGAGTCTATATAGCAATCACTTTTACTACTCTTTCTTATTGACCGTTTCACAAGTCTGCGCGGCGCGCAATTTCATGGCCGTAAAGGAACCAACTTATAAAATTTGAGCTTTTAACTCTATCAATAAAAGGCAACCTGCGTTGCCGCTCGGCAGTGGACCCGGCTGTCCGTATGGCCTTGTGGAAGCGCCGGCCAAGCTGGCATTTCCCTTACCCGCAGGCGGGTGGTCCTAGTGGATGCTCTTGGAAAGACCCTGAAAGCTCTTCATCCCTCCAAAATCATTTTGATTTTAACATAGCTCAGGGTAGGTGTCAACTTATTTGGCAGAATTCCACCGGGCCTACCCCCGTACACGGAAGCTGCGCTCCCAGGGGTCTGGGGGGCAGGGGTGCATCTCCAGCCCCTGGATCTGGATGTACGGGCTTTGGGAGATGCGCAGGAACAGGGTCTCCATCTGTTCCGGCCTGCCCTGCACCTCCAATGTTACGGTGCCGTCCTCCTCATTGCAGACCCATCCGGTCAGGCCCAGGCTCTCGGCGGCATAGCGGGCCCGGTAGCGGAACCCCACCCCCTGCACCACCCCTTGTACGCGGTAGCGGCGGCGCACCGTGCCCTTTGGCAGCTCCGGGGGCGGCTGAGCGGCTTTTTCGCGGAGAAAATCAAACATCCGGACCCCTCCTTTGGCGCTTACAGCTCCTGATAGGCGCTCATCAGAGCGGGGATGAACTGCTTTTTGCGGCTGACCACCCCCGGCAGGGTCCAGCTGCCGTCCGCCCCAGGGGCAGCATCGAACCCGGCCCGGAGCATGGACTCGCCGTGGCGTCCGGTGCAGATGACCACGCTCTCCTGCTGGGGCACGTCGGTCAGCAGCATATACAGGTCCTCGACGTTCTGCTTGCTGCAGGCTTCGGCCAGGTAGGGGGACAGCAGCGCCTGGGCGGCTTTCAGGTTTTTGCGGGTCATATAGCTGCCCTGGGCCACCCCAAAGCGCACATCGCCGCACATAAATACCTTGAAGTCCTGCAAAAAGACCTCCTCGGCGGTCTTGCCGTCCAGCCGTTCGCCAGCTTCAAACATCTCGGTGGCAAACTGCTCCATCTCCACCCCTGCCAGCTGGGCCAGGCTGCGGGCGGCGGCCTGGTCGGCGGGGGTGCAGGTGGGGCTGCGGAACATCAGGGTGTCGGACAGGATGGCTGCCAGCAGCAGCCCGGCGATCTGGGGGCGGGGAGTGACGCCCTGCTCGGCATACATCTGGGAGACGATGGTGGCGGTGCAGCCCACCGGCTGGTTGCGGAAGTACACCGGCCCCGCCGTCTCCAGGCTGCCGATGCGGTGATGGTCGATGATCTCCAGGATCTCGGCCTGCTCAAAGCCTTCCACGGCCTGGGTGGCCTCGTTGTGGTCCACCAGAATGATGCGCCGCTTGCGCAGGTTGATGATGTTCCGGCGGCTGATCATGCCGCAGTACTTGCCTTCCTCGTCCAGAATGGGGAAGTAGCGGTGGCGCACCCGTGCCATCACCCGGGTCACGTCTGCGATGGGGGTCACCAGGGTGAACTTCATGATGCCTTCCCGGGTCATATAATAGGAGATGGGGGCGCACTGGCTGATGAGCTTGCCGGCGGCGTAGGTGTCGTAGGGCACGCTCATGATGGCCACCCCCATTTCCCCGGCAATGCGCTGGATGGTGCGGCCCACCTTGGCCCCGTTGCAGACGATCAGCAGCGAGGCTTCCTTTTCAATGGCGCACAGCTGGCTCTCGTAGCGGTTGGTCAGGATGACGATGTCCCCCTTTTCCACCACGGATTCCAGCATCTCGCTGGTGGCGGTGCCGATGTGGACCCGCCCGGTGGTGCACACCGCGTCCTCGTCGCCCACCACCATCTCGCCCCCCAGGGTGCTGAGGATGTTGCGGTAGCTGGTGCGGCTCTTGGCCAGGATGCTGGTGTCAAATACGTCCATGTTGGCGGTGGCGATGTCCTTGACCGTGATCAGTCCCTCCAGCGCGCCGTCGGCATCCACCACCGGCAGGGTGTCGATCTTCTGGTCCCGCATCATCTCCCAGGCCGCCCGCAGGCTGATGCTGCCGGACACGCCGGGGGCCTCCCGGTAGTCCACATCCCGGATCTTGGGGTTGACATCGGTACACATCCGGGGCGGTGCAATGCCGAACTTTTTCAGCACGAACTCGCTCTCCTGGTTCATCCGCCCGGCCCGGCGGGCCTCGCAGACCAGATCGCTGGTCAGATTTTTCAGCTCCGCATAGGCAATGGCGGAACAGATGGAGTCGGTGTCTGGGTTGCGGTGGCCGATCACCACCACTTTATGGGCAGTTTTTGGCATAGGGGGGGTCCTCCTTTTTACAGCGGCCCGCCTGGGCCGCAGCTGCGCTTCTTCTCTCATTTACGATGCACTGGCCCCGCCCCTGCACGGCGGGGGATGGTTTTATTTTATCACATCCGCCACACGGGGTAAAGCGTCCGGCCCGGGCCGCCCCGCCAAGTCCGGAAAACCTGTACTTTTGCCTTGGATTACAGAGATCATGCCCTCTATCCCCGTTTTTTTGCCTTTTATCTCCCTGGCGGCTTGCGCCGCAGGCCGGGCTGCGCTATGATAGGGGCCGCAAAAACAACGATCCAAGGAGGAAGCAAAGAAACGACCATGACCTCTGCGCGTTTTACATCCAAACCCCTGTTCACCCGCCGCCAGCTGGTGGCGCTGCTGCTGCCCTTGGTGGCAGAGCAGGCCCTCAGTGTGACCATCGGCCTGGCAGATACCCTGATGGTATCCTCCGTGGGCGAGGCGGCGGTGTCCGGTGTGAGCCTGGTGGACACCTTTAATACTCTGATGATCCAGATCATGAGCGCCCTGGCCACCGGCGGTGCGGTGGTGGCCAGCCAGTACATCGGCCACCAGGAGCCGAAGAACGCCAAGGCCGCTGCCGCCCAGATCCTGTCGGTGGTCAGTGCGGTGAGCATTGCGGTGGCAGCCGTGGTGCTGTGCGGCCGCCGCCTGATCCTGCGGGGCGTGTTCGGAGCCATTGAAGCGGATGTGATGCGGTATGCAGAGACCTACTTTTTGCTTTCGGCCATGAGCTACCCCTTTATCGGTTTGTACAATGCCGGTGCGGCGCTGTTCCGGGCGCAGGGCAACAGCCGGGTCAGCATGATGTCCAGCCTGGTGATGAACGTGGTGAATATCGGCGGCAATGCGCTGCTGATCTATGGCTTTGGCATGGGGGTCATGGGTGCGGCTTTGGCCAGCCTGGTGTCCCGGATGATCTCCTGCATCACGGTGATGGTGCTGCTGCAAAAACCGGCCTGTGCGCTGCGGGTGGACCGCCTGGCAGACCTGCGCCCGGACGTAAAACTGATCCGCCGCATCCTGCGGGTGGGCATCCCGGCCGGCATCGAGAACGGGATGTTCCAGATCGGCAAGCTGTCGGTGGCCAGCCTGACCAGTACCCTGGGCACCGCCGCCATTGCCGCCAACGCAGTGGCCAATACCACCACCACCTTTTTGAATATCCCGGCCAATGCAGTGGGCATGGCTGCCATTGCGGTGGTGGGGCAGTGCCTGGGCGCCGGGGAGAAGGAGCAGGCGGTGTGGTACTCCCGCCGCCTGATGCTGACCGCCTATGTGGGCGCCTGGATCATGAACCTGACCGCCCTGCTGTTTGCAAACCGGATGGCGGTGGCGCTGTTCGGCCTTTCGCCGGAGGCAGAGACCATGGCGCTGCAGATCATGATCGCCTTCAACTTAGTGTCGCTGGTGTTCTGGCCCTCCAGCTTTACGCTGCCCAACATCCTGCGCTCTGCGGGAGATGCCTCCTTTACGATGGGGGTCAGCATCCTGTCCATGTGGATCTTCCGGGTGGGGTTCTGCTACCTGGTGGTGCTGTGCTTCGGCGGCGGGCTGCTGAGCATCTGGGGCGGTATGTACCTGGACTGGGTGTTCCGCTCGCTGTGCTTCTGGGTGCGGTTTGCCCGGCGCAAGTGGCTGGAAAAACGTGTGATCTGACCAAAACAACAAACGGCATCCCCGGCTGAAACTGCCGGGGATGCCGTCTTTTATTTTGTATGGTTTTGGGCGGCTGCAAAGGCCAGAATATCCTCCGGCTTTGCGGCAAAGGCGTCTGCCCCTGCCAAGGCCAGCTCCTCCTGGGTGCGGAAGCCCCACAGTACCCCTAAAGCAGGCAGTCCGGCATTGTGTCCGGTGCAGATATCCACATCGCTGTCCCCCACAAACAAGGTCTGGGCGGGGTCGGCGTGCAGGCTCTCCATCAGGTCGAACAGACCGGCGGGATCGGGCTTGGTGGGGACGCCGGGGCGGCTGCCCCGCACCCCGTCAAAGCGGCCGGGGCCAAAATAGTGGTCCAGGATGGGGCCGCACAAGGGGTCGGCTTTGTTGGAGAATACGGCGGTGCGCACGCCCTGCGCAGCCAGCGCTTCCAGCAGCGCCGGGATGCCGGGGTAAGGGGCGGTCTTATCCTCCTTATGGGCGTCGTACCGGGCGGTGAACTGCGCCAGGGTCCGGGCCAGCTGCTCCGGGGTGCGGGCTTCAGGCGGGGAGAAACGCTCCACCAGTTTGGGGATGCCGTTGCCCACAAAATAGCGGTAGGCTTCCAGGGGGTGGGTGGGCCAGTGGTTCTGTTCACACACCCAGTTGGCGGCGTCCGCCAGATCCTCCAGGGTGTTCAGCAGGGTGCCGTCCAGGTCAAAGATAATGGTGCGGATCAAAAGAGCAGACTTCCTTTCGTTTATTCATATTCCAATAACTGCAGGCAGGCTTCCGCATCCCGGATGGGGATGCTGCGCACCCGGATGCGGACCCGCCCCGGCAGTCGGAGAGTGAGGTTGGTGCGCTGGGCCAGGGCGGACCAGGGATTCTGGCGGTCCTCCAGGGCCAGGGCAGGCCGGGGCAGCCAGATCATGTGCAGCCGCAGCCCCCGCTGGACGCAGACGGTCAGCCGCCCCTGCCGGGGCCAGGCGCCCTCCCGCAGATACCCGGCCAGGCCGCCCCCCAGCAGCAGGCCGCAGGCTGCCGTAAGCAGCAGCAGCGGTGCAGTCAGGGCGGGCATCACCCGGCGGGACAGCAGCGCTAAGACCAGGCAGATGCCCAGCCCCATCCCCGCAGGCCGGAAGAAGGTGTGGCTGCGCCGTTCCAGGTCCGGCCGCACAGGCGGCGGCAGGCAGAACCCAGGCAGCAGGTCTTCCACCCGGGGCTGGTCCAGCGGACGGGGGGCGGCCAGGGGCAGGGCCGAACGCCAGGCCCCCGCCGCCAGATATAAGGGGCGGCGGTGCAAAAGCCACCCGGCCGGGCTGGCCCGCAGCTCTGCATAGCTCAGCTGGCTCAGGTGCAGCCGGCACTCGGTCTGCCGCCACAGCCCGCCCCGGCTCCACAGGATATCCCCGGCCCGGGCGGTCTCCAGCCGGGCGGCATGGTCGGCGGCCCGGGCCAGGTTCAGCCCGTACCACAGGGCTGCCGCAGCCAGCAGCCAGGCCAGACCGGCGGGCATCCAGCGGGCGGCCAGCGCCGCCAGCCGATCCAGCTGTTCCAGCGCCAGGTCCTGTGCGCCGGGCAGACTTTGGCTGCGCCGCAGCGCCAGCGCCGCCAGCGCCAGCGAGGATAAGCCGTTGGCGCCCAGCAGGGCTGCGGACCACCGCTCCGCTCCGGCAGGCCGCCAGCGGATGTCCGGCTGGGCCAGGGGCAGCAGCTGGTCGGCCAGCTGCCGGGCCTCCTGCCGGGTCAGGCAGAGGGTCAGGGGCTTTTCGCCCCCGGCAGGGTACACCGTGACCAAGGCGGCTCCGGTCAGCTGCAAAAGCGGCCCCCGCTCCAGCGTGACCACCGCAATGGACCGCAGGGGGATGCACCGCACAGCGTGGGGCCCAAAGCCCCACCGCAGATACAGGGTCTTGCGTTCGTCCAGCCACCAGCGGGCGCCGTGCAGCAGCAGCCAGGCGGCCAGACCCAGCGCCAGCAGCAGGGCGGCATCCTGCCGCAGCGCCAGCGCCAGGGCGGGCCAGTCCCACTGGAACAGCACCGGCAGCAGCGGGGCCAGACATACAATGACCCACCGCCGGAAAAACAGCACCGCCGCCGCAGGGTGCAGCCGCCTCATGGCAGCGCCTCCAGCAATGCCTGGGTCAGGGCCTGGGCGGCATCTGCCTCCAGCGCAGGCAGGAGCAGCCGCATGCCGGGGCTGCGCACCGAGACAAGGCGCAGCCCGGCCCGGCGGGCCAGCGGGGTGGACAAACAGACCACCGAAGTGACCGCCTGCCGCCGGATGGTGCGCCGCATCGGCCAAAAGACCCCGGAGTAGACTGTAAGCCCGGCAGGGGTCAGGGCAGCGGCAAAACTCAGGCACCGCAGCCAGACCAGCCCGACCAGCACCCCCCACGCCAGGCTGAAACAGACCCCGGCCGCAGCGCTGCGGTAGAAGGCGAAGGGGGCGGCGGCTGCGCCGGGCACAGCACACCACAGACAGACCAAGGCACGGCCCCGGCGGGGGATGACCAGGGCGGTGCGCAGCAGCTGCTGGTGGGTCATTTGCCCGCCAGGCCCCAGGCCTCGGTCAGCATATGCAGGGTGTCGTCCCGGGTCAGGCAGAGGATGCGATCCCAGGGCAGCAGCACGGTGCTGCCGTGGGGCAGGATGAACTCGGTGTCCCGGGTGATGCTGACCAGGATGGCGTCCCCGGGGATGGGCACGTCCTTGACGGCGGTGCCGGCGAACTTGAAGTTCTCCGGCAGCAGGATCTCGTTCAGGCTGGCGGTGCCGCCGCCCAAAGTCAGCAGCTGGCGGATGGTGTCGGTCTCGATCTCCCGTTCCAGGATATGGCTCAGGTTGTCGGTGCCGCAGACCACCATGTCTACGCCCAGGGTGTGCAGCAGCTCCCGGTTTTTGGGGTTGGATACCCGGGCCACGGTGCGGTCTACCCCAAACTCCCGCTTTGCGATCTGGCAGGCCACCAGGTTGTCCTCGTCCGAGCCGGTCACCGCAACAAAAGCGTCGCAGCTGTCCACCTCGGCGGTGCGCAGGGTGTCAAAGCTGACCGAGCTGCCGCAGATCACCGGGCTGTCCAGCGTGTCGGCCAGCAGGCGGCACTGCTCCTCGTTCGGCTCGATGATGGTGATCTTATGTCTGTGGGACAGCAGGCTCTGGGCCAGGTACAGCCCCACCTTGCCGCCGCCGGCGATACATACGTTCATGCAAAAACCTCCTGCAAAGGATCACTTGGCCAGTGCGCGGAACACGGCCTGTTCGGTGAGTACGGTGGGGCAGATGGTCTCCAGACCATAGCATTTGTGGTACAGCAGCTGCAAATGGGGGTCGGAGACCCGGCAGATCACCTTTTTGCGCTGGAACAGGGTCTGGGCGATCTGGCAGGCCATCAGGTTCACGGCATCGTCACCGCTCACAGCGGCAACGGCGTCGCAGGTCTCCACGCCGCCCCGGCGCAGCACATCCGGGTCGGTGGGGTCCCCCACCAGGGCTGTGCCGCTGAAGGAGTAATCGTCAAAACTGTCCAGACGCTTCAGCTGGTCAGGGTCCTGTACGACCAGGGAGATATCATGGCCGATGCGTTCCAGGTCCCGCACCAGCGCTGCGCCCACATGGCCGCAGCCGATGACAAGAATGTTCATATGCGTCACCTCTTGGTTGTGTTTTGCTGTGGGCCTGCGGTGTTGGCCGCAGGCGGGGGCATTGGCGGCAGCAAGCTGCCCCAAAGCATAGGTTCAGTATACCACATCTGCCCAGAGGGAGAAAATAGCCCCCGCATCAAAATTTTTGTGCAAGCTGTGCGGGAATATGATATACTGATACAGTTATAGAGTATAGGGGGACGGCGGCAGAGAGCACAGCGGCCGCCCCATCAAGCAGCGATGAAACGAGGAGGAAAGCGTTTTGTTTATCGAGATCATCAAAGCAGTGCTGATGGGCATCGTAGAGGGCATCACCGAGTGGCTGCCCGTCTCGTCCACCGGACACATGATCCTGTTGGAGCAGCTGGTGCATTTCAATGCCAGCGAGGAGTTTTTGTCCATGTTCCGGGTGGTCATCCAGCTGGGAGCGATCCTGGCGGTGGTGGTACTGTTCTGGAAAAAGCTCTGGCCCTTCGGCATCCGCCGGGGACGGGTCAGCCCCAAGCCGGCGGTGTTCGGGCTGTGGGTCAAGGTGATCGTGGCCACCCTGCCGGCGCTGCTGGTCAGCCCCTTGGACGACTGGATGGAGGCCCGGTTCTATAACCATATCACCGTGGCGGCTATGCTGATCCTGTACGGCATCCTGTTCATCTGGGTGGAGAACCGCCCCGCCGCGCCCCGCAGCGGCCGCCCCATGCAGATCGGCCTGCGGGAGGCGCTGATCATCGGCATCTGGCAGGTGCTGGCCATCATCCCCGGCACCTCCCGCTCCGGCGCTACCATCGTGGGCGGCCTGCTGCTGGGCCTGCCCCGGGCGCTGGTGGCAGAGTTCACCTTCTTTTTGGCCATTCCGGTCATGGCGGGGGCCTCGCTGCTCAAGGTGGTCAAGTTTGCGCTGTCCGGCGTAGCCATCACCGGGGCCGAGGTGGCCGTGCTGGTGGTGGGCTGCGCAGTGGCCTTTGTGGTCAGTCTGGCGACCATCCGCTTTTTGATGGACTATGTCAAGCGCCACAACTTCACCGTGTTCGGCGTCTACCGCATCCTGCTGGGTCTGGTGGTGCTGGCCGTGGCCGGCGTACAGGCCCTGGCCTGAGCCATCCGGCAGAAAAATGCCTTTTCAAAGCGCACCCCTCAGGGGTGCGCTTTTTGTTGCCATGGGGGCGGAGACTGTGCTATACTTGCGTCATAAAGTTTTTTGCTGTAAACGCCTGAAGGCAACTGTAAGGGAGGAACTTTTATGCAGCCGTCCACCGTTTACTTTACCGACTTCCGCTGCCCGGTGGGCACCAGCCTGACCGAGAAGCTGCGCCGCCTGTGCCTGGCGGCAGGCATCCGCCAGATCGATATGGATGGCCGGTTCGTGGCCATCAAGATGCACTTTGGAGAGCTGGGCAACCTGGCTTTTCTGCGCCCCAACTACGCAAAGGCGGTGGCAGACCTGTGCAAGGAGCAGGGCGGTATGCCCTTTTTGACCGACTGCAACACCCTGTACCCCGGCAGCCGCAAAAATGCGCTGGAGCACCTGAACTGCGCCCAGCTCAACGGCTTTTGGCCCATGACCACCGGCTGCCAGGTGCTGATCGCCGACGGTCTGCGGGGCACCGACGAGGTGGAAGTGCCGGTGCCGGGGGGTGAGTACTGCAAGACGGCCAAGATCGGCCGGGCCATCATGGATGCGGATGTGTTCATCAGCCTGAACCACTTCAAGGGCCACGAGGCCACCGGCTTCGGCGGCGCCATCAAGAACATCGGCATGGGCTGCGGCTCCCGCGCAGGCAAGATGGAGCAGCACTCCTCCGGCGCGCCCGGCGTGCAGGAGGGGCTGTGCCGCGGCTGCCGCCGCTGTGCATCGGAGTGCGGCTCGGACGCCATCTCCTACAACGAGAACAATAAGGCTGTGATCGATTACGACAAGTGCAAGGGCTGCGGCCGCTGCATCGGTGCGTGCAACTTTGACGCCATCTACTCCCTGGACAACAGCGCCAATGAGGAGCTGGACCGCAAGATGGCAGAGTATGCCGCCGCTGTCTGTGCAGGCCGCCCCTGCTTCCATATCAGCCTGGTGCAGGATATCAGCCCCAACTGCGACTGCCACGGGGAGAATGACGCACCCATCCTGCCGGATATCGGTATGTTTGCCTCGTTTGACCCGGTAGCGCTGGACCAGGCCTGCGCCGATGCCTGCCTGGCCGCTGCCCCGCTGCCCAACAGCCAGCTGGGACAGAACCTGGCAAAGCCGGGCTGGAGCTGCCACCACGATAACTTCAAGGACTCCAACCCCAACATCGAGTGGAAGGCCACCCTGGAGCAGGCAGAAAAGATCGGCCTGGGCAGCCGGGAATATGTGCTGAAAAAGCTGTAAGCTGAACTGTGCAAAAAAGCGCCCCCCGGCAGCGGCCGGGGGGCGCAGAGCACACAGCGGGCAGGTCAGTACTCGCCTGCATTTTTGGGCAGGTGGCTGTCCAGGACATCCTCCAGCGCCTGCCAGTTCTTTACGGTGCAGCCAGGCAGCAGGTTGGGGTCCAGCCCGGCATCCTGGATGCGGGGGAGCATATCGGACTTTGCGGTCAGCAGCGCCGCCGCATCGGCCTGCACCAAGGGCCATACCTCTGCCAGGTTCTCCTGCTGCAAAGGCTCCAGCCCGTCGTACCAGCGGCCAAACACACCGGCCAACAGGTCCGGACCTTGGCGGGACAGCTGGTTCTGCTCTGCCCAGGCCAAAAGGTCTGCGGCAGCCTGTACGGATTTCAGGGAGCTTCCGGCACTGCCGGGGCCCCAGCCCAGGCAGGAAGCAAAGGCTGCCGCCGGGTCCGAGATCGTCAGCACCGAGTTTTCGTCCTCATCCGGCGTTGCCGAAGGGGTGGACGCTTCGGTCTGTGCGGGGACAGAGCTGGCAGGCTGACTCTCGGATGACGAGGGGGCCTGGCTCACAGACGAGGCGGCAGACGTGGACCGGCGGCCGCAGCCAGCCAGCAGGCCGACCAGCAGCAGGCCGGCCAGCGCCAGCGCCAGGGATCGTTTCATCACCATCATAGGGGATACCCTCCTTTAAGCGAGCGGCACGCCAGGGCCAGCAGGGTCCGCAGCGGCTGCACGATATCTTCAGCCTAAGTATACTGTCCACCCCGGCGCTTGTCAATCGACGGAAGAAAACCCTTTTTGCCGGTGCGGACAGGGCGGCGCAGCCCCCTTTGCACAAAAAACGAACGGCAGCCACAGCCGGGAGGTGACACCATGAAGGACAAGCTGATGCGGACACTGGGGCAGTTCTCCCAAGCGATCTTGGCCCCGCTGACCTGTCTTCCGGCGGCGGGGCTGCTGCTGGCAGTGGGGGCGCTGCTCACCAGCGCCCCCCTGAGCCAGGTGTTTCCGGTGCTGGAATGGGCGCCGGTGCGTCTGGTGGGGCAGCTTTTGTACCAGGGGATGCTGGCGGTGCTGCATAATCTCAGCTTGCTTTTGTGCGTGGGCATTGCGGCAGCCCGTGCCCGCACCCGGCGGCAGGAGGCGGCCATGCTGGCCCTGATGGGCTATCTGGTGTCCCTGACCGCCTGCAACGTCACCCTGCGTGAGCTGGGCCTGCTGGCCGACCCCGCCCAGGGGCTGGGGCTGTATGGCACCGGACAGACCACTGTGCTGGGCATCCAGGTCATGGACCTGGGGGTCACCGGGGGCGTGGTGCTGGGGTTTGTCAGCGCCTGGCTGTTCAACCATGCATCGTCACGCCGGTTCTCCGGTGCAGCAGGGCAGCTGTACTCCGGGGTGCGGTGGGCCTTTTTGTGGGAGGCTGCCGCTGCGGTGCTGTTTGGCGCAGGGTCCTGCTATTTTTGGCCGCCGGTGCAGCGGGCCATCGGCGCACTTACCGGGTGGATCGCCGCCTCCGGCGAGGCCGGGGTGTTCCTGTATGGCTTTTTGGAACGGCTGCTGATCCCGCTGGGGCTGCATCACTTGGTGTATATGCCCTTCCAGTTTTCTGCGCTGGGGGGCGTGCTGACGGTGGGGGCCAACACCTATACCGGCGCTTACAGCATCATGATGACCGAGTATAGCCTGGGACTGCCGTTTTCCGACAGCATGGTGTGGATGTACACCGGCTTTACCAAGACCTTTGGCTACTGGGGCGTTGCGGCGGCCTTCATCTTCTGCGCCAAGCCCGGGGCGCGGCGCACCACGGCGGCGTCTCTGCTGCCGCTGGCCCTCAGCGCATCGGTGGCGTCCATCACCGAGCCGCTGGACTTTTTGTTCTGTTTTTCCTGCCCGGTGCTCTGGGTGGCCCATGCCGCCCTGGCGGGGGGATTTATGGTGCTGCTGCAGGCGCTGGATGTCACAGCGTTCAGCTCCAATCTGTTCGCTTCGCTGCTGCTCAACCTCAGCGCTGGGGCCGATGCCACCCGCTACCCGCTGTTTTATCTGCTGGGGGCGGTGCAGGTGCTGGCCTATTTTGGCGTGTTCACGGTGCTGATCCGGGTGCTGGACCTGCCTACGCCCGGCCGCTTCAAGGCCGTGGGCCGTCTGCGGGAGCATTGGCATACCGACCCCGCAATGGTGTGCCAGCTTATTGAGGCGCTGGGCGGGCCGGACAATGTACAAAGCCTGAGCAGCTGCTTTACCCGCCTGCGGATCACCGTGGCGGACCCGGCGCTGCTGAAGGCGGACGCCTTGCTGGAACTGCCCCACCGGGGCATGGTGCGCCGGGGCGGGGAGCTGCAGCTGGTCTGCGGCCTCCATGCCGGGGAGCTGTGCCGGGCGGTGGAAGCGCAGCTTTTGCAGCAGATGGCGGGCATACACTAGCGGCGGACAGCCGTTCAAGACACCGTTTCGGCGCTGCGTTCCTTGAAAAAAGGGGAAGGTGGGGCCTTATCAAAAAACAAAGGAGATCATACCTATGGAAAATGCATTTTACAGCCTGGAAGGTCTGTTCCAGTTCCTGAACGAGGGGGTCAGCCCCTTCCATGCCGCCGCTGCTGCGGCCAAGATCCTGGAGAGCCAGGGCTATGTCCACTGCCCGGAGAGCGCAGCCTGGACGCTGGCCCCCGGCGGCAAATACTACACCACCCGCAACGGTTCTGCGGTGATCGCCTGGCGGATGCCCACCGGTGCGCTGACCGGCTGGCACGCAGCGGCCAGCCACAGCGATGCCCCCACCTGGCGCATCAAGGAGCTGGACGGCGGCAAGGATAAGACCTTTGCCCGGGCCGAGACCGAGGGCTACGGCGGTATGCTGATGTCTACCTGGCTGGACCGCCCGCTGAGCGTGGCCGGCCGGGTGCTGGTGCGCACCGAGACCGGCATCGAGAGCCGCCTGGTCCACCCGGAAAAGGCGGTGGGCTGCATCCCTAACCTGTGCATCCACTTCAACCGGGAAGCCAACAGCATGAAATATAACCCTCAGGTGGATATGCAGCCGGTGTTTGGCGGCGCCGGGCAGGGCCTGCGCAGCCTGCTGGCTGAAGAAGCCGGGGTGAAGCCGGAGGAGATCCTGGATGCGGATCTGGTGCTCTGCACCCTGGACAAGGCTACGCAGGTGGGCCTGCAGGGCGAGTGGTTCATGGCGCCCCGCATCGATGACCTGGAGTGTGCCTATACCACCCTCTGCGGCTTTTTGGCTGCACGGGGCGAGGAGCCGGGCCGGGGCGATGTCTGGGCGATGTTCGATAACGAGGAGGTAGGCTCCTCCAGCCGCCAGGGCGCACAGGGCACCCTGATGGCAGATGTGCTGGCCCGCATCGAGGAGAGCCTGGGCGTCAGCCGGGAGCAGAGCATCCGCGCACGCACCAACAGCCTGCTGCTCAGCGCCGACAACGGCCATGCCACCCACCCCAACCATCCGGAGGTCAGCGACCCGGTACACCCCGTCACCCTGGGCGGAGGCGTGGTGCTGAAGTACAACGCCCGCCAGACCTATACCACCAGCGGCTTTACCGGGGCAGCCTTCCGGGCCATCTGCGCCGGGGCCGGCGTGCCGGTGCAGACCTTTGCAAACCGGGCGGATATGCCCGGCGGCAGCACCCTGGGCAACCTGCTGGGCCGTCAGATCCTGATCCCCATGGTGGATATCGGTCTGGCACAGCTGGCCATGCACTCTGCAGTGGAAACCGCCAGCTGCCAGGATGCCGCCTATATGGCTGCTGCCTGCGAGGCTTTCTATAACACGCCCATCGCACAGCCTGCGGACGGCCAGTGGAGCCTGTGAGCGGGGTGACCGGGCGCTTTGCCCCCAGCCCCAGCGGACGGCTGCACCTGGGCAATCTGGCCTGCAGCCTGCTGGCCTGGCTCAGCGCCAAAAGCCAGGGGGGACGCATCCTGCTGCGCATCGAGGATCTGGATGCTGCCCGCTGCCCCCGCATCTATGCAGATCTGCTGGAACAGGACCTGCGGTTCTTGGGGCTGGATTGGGACGAGGGGGGCAGCCTGGGCGGCCCCCACGGCCCCTATTACCAGAGCGAGTGCGGAGATATCTATACCCAGAGCTATAAAAAGCTGGAGGATATGGGGCTTGTATACCCCTGCTTCTGTTCCCGCGCACAGCTCCATGCGGCCAGCGCCCCCCATGCGGCGGATGGCAATGCGGTGTATCCGGGTACCTGCCGGAGCCTGACCCCGGAGCAGGTTGCCCAGCGCAGCCGCAGCCGTGCCCCGGCCTGGCGGGTAAAGGTACCGGATCGGCAGGTGCAGTTCGTGGATGGCTGTATGGGCCTTCATACAGAAAATTTGCAGACCAGCTGCGGGGATTTCTACCTGCGCCGGGCAGATGGGGTGTATGCCTATCAGCTGGCGGTGGTGGTGGACGATGCCCGCATGGGGGTCACCGAGGTAGTGCGGGGGGCCGACCTGCTTTCTTCCACAGCACGGCAGCTGTATCTGTACCAGCTGCTGGGGCTGCCCGCACCCCGGTTCGCCCATTGTCCGCTGCTGCTGGCTCCGGATGGACGGCGGCTGTCCAAGCGGGAGGGGGACGAGAGCCTGGAAGGTCTGCGGGCGCGGTATACCGGCCCGGAGATCATCGGAAAATTGGCCTACGCCTATGGGCTTCAGCCCACTCCGGCACCCCGTACCCCCCAGAGCCTGGTGCAGGATTTCAGTTGGGAAAAGGTGCCCAAACAGGATATCTGCCTGCCGGCAGGTCTGTTTTGATGCGGGAAGGATCTGCCCGGAAAGCGCTGGACCTTCTGCCCCTGCCAGAGCTGGGATAAAGAGGCTTTGCGCTGTTTTGCTGTAAGCATAAAACCGCCCCCGATCCGGGACTTGCAGGTTCCGGATGGGGGCGGTTTTTCTCTGGATTTGGGAAAGAGTGCAGGCCTGCTGCGGGCGCAGACCGCTTAGGCCAGACGCTCCTCCCATGCTTTGCGCCGCCAGAGGGCACGGGCAGCGCTGTCCATAGCAAAAGCCAGCGCCAGGCCAAAGGCAACGTCAATGCAGCTGTGCTGCTTGAGCAGCATGGTGGAGGCGCAGATGGCGATGCACAGACCGTAGGATGCAGCCCGGAGCCACCGCCGGTTTGCCCCGGCAAAGATCTGGCTGCGGCGGTAGGCCAGCGCCAAGGTCACAGAGTTGAATACATGGATGGAAGGACATACGTTGGTGGGGGTGTCGGTGGTGTACAGCCAGCGCACCAGCTGGGCGCAAAGCCCGTCGCCTTGTACCATGGGCGGGCGCAGCGCCAGCCCGGTGGGCAGCAGCATGTAACAGGTGAGCGCCGCAGTCATGCCTGCAAATAGGGGCAGACATAGGCGCATAAAGTCTGTGCGCGGCCCCCGCAGCAAGGCAAACAGCGTAAAGGGGATCCAGACGAACCAGGCCAGATAGGGCAGGATCGCATATTCACAAAACGGGATCAGATCATCCAGTGGGGTGTGGACCCAGACCACCGGGGTCAGGTGCAGTTCCTGCCAGCGGAACACCGCCAGATAAAGCATCAGATAACCCGCCATGAACCAGATCGGATGACGGGAACACCATCGAAGCATGGTATCACTCCTTTTTTACAGAGTTCGACTTCTGTATCATACGCCCCTGTGCCGGAAATTGCAAGACTGAACTTGTATAAGTTCCACAACAAAAACAAAGTATCGTTATGCAGAATGTCGGCGGAGTTGGAGAACTCCTTACTATACCATACGAACGACCTGGATAAAAACTTGCAAAAACCCCGCAGAAAGTTTTCTTTCCGCGGGGTTTTCCACATAGAAAAGAGAGAATGGTGCAAAAATTACTCCACCCGTACAGCCCGTACCACCCATCAGGTGCTGTATCCGGCGCCGCCTGCTGCCGGGAAAAACCGGTTGACGCAGGCGGTGCTTTCTGTTATAATGTAAAGGCTATAAATGGAGCAGTACTCAAGTGGTCGAAGAGGCGTGACTCGAAATCTCGTAGGCCCCGGAAGGGGTGCCAGGGTTCAAATCCCTGCTGCTCCGCCAAACCGAATGGACAGATGAATTTTATTCGTCTGTCCATTCTTTTTTTGTTTTTCAGCTGAATACGCTCATGGTTATAAAAGTGGATATAATCGTCAATCATTTTATTGGCCTGTTCAAAAGTCTCTGGTTTGTGTCTGTAGATGCACTCAGTTTTCAGGATGCCAAAGAAATTTTCAGCCAGCGCATTGTCATAGCAATTTCCACGCCTTGACATAGACGGCGTGATGCCGTATTCTTTAGTCAGGTCGAAATATGCTTGCGAGGTGTATTGGAATCCTTGGTCGCTGAGGAGGTGCAAAATGACGAACCGATATCTTTCCCTGAAAAAATCCAATAAGCTGGGTCTACAGATGCTCTCAGAGCACAACAAAGAACAAATCGTTCAAATCGTCCGCTATCTTAAGGGCGTCAGTTGGGACTACTGCGGAGCGGAGCTTGTTTGCGATGCACTAATCCATAAGGCTTTGGAAGCTGAAAAGGGCGGACGAGATCTTTTTGAAACGGAAGAAGAAGCAAAACAGTTTGCGCAGGATCAAAAAGACGGGTTGAAAAGGCTTCGTTTTTGGGATTACTTTTTTGTGATCGCCCCCCCGTTCCTGTTTTTTGGCTGGGGGCTGGAAGGGCTCCTTCTTCTGTGGTTGGCTCCGCAGTTTGACTATGCGCTTTCGCTGGGGTACCTGGTGCAGTTTTTATTGGCTGTTTTTTCGTGTTGTTTTTTAGTCAGGTTGACAGTTGAAAAAATTGGCTTTCCTCCTCAGAAACATAAGGCTGCATTTATTGTGTGCGTTGCATTGTACATAATTGTTTTGTTTTGGACGGGATCTGTTTTTCACGCCGTGTGGGGAGAGATCGTATTTGTACGGGTCAAAAACTTGTATATGGTTCTTACCTGCTTGTTGATGGGCGTGGTATGCTATATCGTGCGGATCGCCAATTACGAAAAAGACCCTCGGCTGCTCACGAAACTCTGAGATTTTTATAAAGCGCTCGTATTTTTCTGAAGAAGGAGGACCGTTATGCTGGGAGAAACTTTTTGTCGGAAGAGAGCGTCTCTTTGGATCTTTGCAGGAGTGGCCTTTCTCCTCCCGGGGGTTGTGTGGCTTGTGCAGAGGCGTATGGGCGGTGTTTTGCCGGAGAGCTGGAGCCACCTATGTATGTATCTGCCCGCAGGAGGCGCAGTGCTGGCGCTTGTCTATACAAGCCACCAACGAAAAACATTGCCCTCAAAATTTTTTGGGTTCTATGGGATCTATGTGGCCTCAGCGGTGTGATATGAGCTTGGCGCTTGGCTGTTTCCACAGTGGATCTGCGAAGAATGGCTGGAATTTCCACTCGTGGAGATTGCGTCGGTCGTGGGCTGGTTTTGGCTTTTGTCGGAGCCAAAGGAACGCCGGAATGAATGGGGGCTGTCATGGAGCACCCATGGGAGCGTTAGCGTGATCCTGCTGTTTTTGGGGCTGGAGTTTCTGTCAATTCTCTTGACCGCAGCCATGCAGGGGACCCTCTGGAACGGACAGTTTTTGCAAATCTATCGGCCTTTTTTGGACGCATTCCGCACCGAGCCGTTCTGGTCGATACAGCTGCTGTTTCTGCCGGTCGGCTTTCTGTTTAGATGGCTCCTATACTGGGGCGAGGAGTACGGGTGGAGATGGTTTTTGCAGTCCAGGCTGGAGCGCAAATGGGGGCTGCTGACGGGTGCGGTGCTGACGGGGGCCTTGTGGGCGCTGTGGCATATCCCGGCGCAGCTGCCCGTGGATACAAGTATGCAGGATGTGCTGTGGTTTGCAGCGATCAAGTTGGCGGTCTGTGTCCCGCTGGGGATGTTTTTGGCTTTTGCCTGCCACCGTACAGGAAATATTTTTGTGGTTGCGCTGCTGCATTTTCTCCACAATTATCTGGCTGGCTTTTTGAAACCGCCAATGACAGCAGGGCTTTCGGTTGGCTGGGAGGCTCTATTGGTATATATCGTGAGCTACAGCGTGTTTTGCTTGCCGCTTCTGTGGATGGTCAATCAGAAAAAGAAACTTTTCGCACGGGCACAGCGGCAAGCGTGACGAAGAGATCGTTGTTGCTCGGAATGATACAGAATAGCGGCGGGATAAGGGAGATTCTCTCTCCTGTTTCACGGGCCGTTCCCAATGCAAAAGCCCCTTCTTCCTGCGGCCGGCGGCAGTCGGCAAAGCAGGAGAAAGGGGCTTTTGCGGCAGGGAAGAGAATGGGGAGAGTTTTCGATCAAAAGGGGCAGCTGTCTTTTCAGCCCAGGGCTGCGCCCAGGCTGCGGCAGGCAGCCAAGGTGTCCTGGTCGGGGGTCTCGCAGCAGATCACACTGGGGCAGACCAGGCGGGCACCGGCCTCGGTGCAGCGGGCCTCCCAGCTGCTCATCCACTCGCCGCCGCCCCAGCCATAAGAGCCAAACAGCGCCAGGGCCTTGCCGTTCAGCTGGCCTTCGCAGGCAGAGAACAGAGGCTCAAACTCGGTCTCCTCCAGCTGTTCGGCGCCCATAGCGGGGCAGCCAAAGGCGATGCCGTCGCAGGCAGCCAGCTGGTCGGGCGAGGCTTCGGCGGCGGTCATTAGCCGCACCTGCGCCCCGGTGGACCGGGCACCCTCAGCGACAGCGGCGGCCATGGCTTCGGTGTTGCCGGTGGCGCTCCAATAAACGATTGCAAGATCACGCATAATTAGCATCCTACCTTTCTTGGTTTTGCATAGCCTGCCTCAGCAGGCTACGGTGAGCTGCTCAAGAGAGCAGCCGTTTTGCCACTGCTGCAGATAGATCTGGCTGCAAGCGGCGTATTTTTCAAACTGTATTTTGGCGGCCTGTTCATCGCCGTATACCTTCCAGCAGCCCACACATTTCTGGTTGCGGGCCTGGTTGCGGATAAATCCCAGCACATCCTCCGGGGGATAGCTCAAAAACAGGCCGATCTCATGGGGGAACTGCGCCGCGGTACGCAGGCGGTGGATCAGGTGGACGACACACCCGGCGGCGTCCTCGGGAACATAGCCATATTCCAGCAGCAGCTCCCGGGCACGCTGGTCGGTCAGGTCGCCTTCCAGAGCGTGGGGGCGGTAAGCGTAGATCAGTGCCCGGCCGCCGCACACCTGCAAGGGCAGGATGCGGACCCCTTTGGGGCCTAAGGTCCGGTTCAGACCGCACAGCTGCTGGGTCAAGGCCCGCGGACAGGGGCAGGGACAGGAAAACAGGTTCCCGGTCTTGATCCCGGCTAAGGTGGGGGAGCAATAACGGATAAACAGATCCTCTGACATACACATCGTCCTCCTGGTGTCCAGGGAATAAGAGGTTAGCGTATCCTAACCTAGAAGGGAAAAATAAGAGGCTTGCTGTTTGGTTAGCTAAGCCTAACTTATGGGGCTATTATACCCACCGTCCGGGGTCTTGTCAAGAGGAAAAAACAAAAAACAGGATGAGGGCAGGCAGCAAAGGACCCTGCCTCCGGCAGCGGGCACAGCCAGCATGACCGGAAGCAGGGTCGAGGAAGCAGAATACGGGAAAGGCTTTCAGATCCCCAGCACCAGATGCAGGACCAGTCCCGTCAGGCCGCACAGACACATGGTGAGGACCGGGTTCCATTTGAACTTGCGCAGGGCAAAAAAGGCGGCGATAAAACTGCAGGTGCCGATCCAGTCAATGGAGGACAGCGCCCACGGCCCATCGCCAAATACCACCATGGCCAGGATGGACAGCCCCGCCCCCAGGATCAGCGCAACGATCACCGGGCGCAGACAGGCCAGGATGGTCTGCAGCAGCGAGAGGTCTTTGTACTTGCGGTAGACCCACGCCAGCAGCGACACCAAAACCAGGGCCGGGGTGATGCACCCCAGGGTGGCGATGACAGCGCCGGGCAGCTGGGCGATGCGCAGGCCCACAAAGGTGGCAGAGTTGATGGCAATGGGGCCGGGGGTCATCTCTGCAATGGTGACAAGATCGGTAAATTCCTGCATGGTCAGCCAGCTGTGCTGTTCCACCACCTGGCTGCGGATCAGCGGCATGGCGGCATATCCGCCGCCCACGCTGAACAAGCCCACCTGCATAAAGCTGAGAAAAAGTTGGAGATAGATCATTTTGCACCGCCTTTTTTCTGCTGCAGCAGCGCCCGCACCACGCCAAAGGCGGCGGCGGCCAGGATCACCAGGATTACGTTGATGTGCAGCACTGTGTTGGCCACAAACGCAGCGGCCATCAAAGCGATGTACACCCAGGAGCCGCTGCGGGCCACCTTGCTGCCCAGGTCAAATACCACATCCAGGATCACAGCCGCCACGCCTGCCTGCATACCTTTGAGCAGCAGCGCAATGTAGCGGTTGGAGGCAAAGGCCGTGTAAAAGACCGAGATGATGGATAGGATGACCATGGGCGGCAGGATGGTGCCCAGCACGGCCACCAGCATCCCGGCCAGACCTTCCACCTGCCAGCCCACCAGGATGGCGGCGTTTACCGCAATGGCGCCGGGGGCGGACTGCGCCAGGGCGGTCATGTCCAGCATCTCCTGCTCATCGAGCCAGTGCAGTTCATCCACAAACTTCTTTTTCATAAACGTCACGATCACGAACCCGCCGCCAAAGGTAAAGCTGCTGATGTACAAAGTGGTGATAAACAGCTTCCAAAGGCGTGCGGCACGGGAGCTGCCTGGCTTTTGTGGTTCCATATACAGCGTTCCTCCTTTTTGCTGCCCTGCTGTGGTTGATCCGGGACAAACAGCCAGCGGCGCCGGGTTGGGCAGGTCGGAATTTTCCGCTTTGCCAAAGATGCGGATGCTTGTCCCCTAAAGAGATTTCTAGTATGAATCACAATACAGGTCTTGTCAAGTGTGGGGCAGGCTGCGCCACCATAGCCGGACCTATAAGAAAAAAGGACGCAGATCATTCCGGTCTGCGTCCTTTTGCGGGGCCTGGTCCAGAACGGCAGATCTTACTGGAACAGCTCCCGATATTCTTCTGAGAACAGGATGTCGCCCAAACGCCGGATGCCGCCGTACAGGTGGCGGCTGATCAGCGGCTCAATGGCATCCAGGTCTTTTTCCGTGATGATGCGCAGCATCTCTTTATGCTCGGCCAAAACGTCCGGCACATTGTTGGCCCGGATGATATCCAGCCGGATAAAGCGGGAGTAATCCGCCTGGGGGCGGGTGATCTGCTGCCACAGATACTGCTTGTTGGTATGCTCAAACCAGATCTGGTGCATATGCAGGTCATGCTCCAGAAAATGATTGATATCAAAGACCTCCGGCTGGCTGCTGCCTTGTGCGGCCTGCTGGATCAGATTAAAGGCGTGCTCCACCTCGGCCAGCTGTACGGGGGTGCAGATCTTGACAAAGTCCCGCAGCACCATGCTCTCCACCGCTACACGCTGATAGATGATCTGGTTGACGATGTCGATGTTGATGGCGGTGACGATCGTGCCTTTGCAGGGGATGATCTGTACAAAATGGTTTTGCTCCAGCCGCTGCAGCACGCTGCGGATGGGGGTGCGGGATACATTGAAGCGCTTGCACAGCTGGTTTTCGCTCAGTGTATCATTGGGCGGGATCTTGAGGGACAGGATCTCGCTTTCCAGCGTGCGGTAGATCTCGTCGGTGCTTAGCTGCTGGGCCATGGTGCGGGCCTCCCTTTGCGGTGTTTTATACTTATTGTATCGGACCCCAGGGGGAAAGTCAACCGGCAAATCGGCCTTGCTGTATACAAGGAGGGGGTGGGCGCAGTTCCGGCGGGCTGTCCAAAGGCGGCAGGGCTTCCGGCAGGCACTTGCAGGCCGAAAAGAGGGGGAGGACCGCACTTTCTGCAAAAAGCCCGCCTTCGGATCTGCCCCAAAAGGCGGCAGCGAGGGCAGGCGGCGGCGTCCGTCCCGAGGAAAAGAACCTGTATACAAGGCGGCTCCCAAAGATAAGACGAAACAGCGTCTGTTTTTGCGCGCTTTGCGCCCGGCGACGCAGCTGCATAGGCGGGACGGCCCTGCAAACGCTCCGACTCTTCTGGGTGAAAGAAAAGAATACGCCGGGAAAGGAACAGGGAAAACAATCTTGTATACAGGATTGCACACCGATGCGAAAGAGGGGAAAGCGGAGCGTGAAACTGATATATTAGATAAACTGTCCACAGAGATCCACTCATATTCGCGCAAAATTGATGAAACTGTACAATAGATTGTGGAACCTGTACAAAGAAAGGTCAGAATATTTAGCCGGTTTCCCCATTGCAAAGCGTGTAAAGATTTGTTAACATATAGCCAGATGGCTAAGCTTGTATACAGGCTGCTGCAAGCAGAGGCTCAAAACGGGACAAAGCACGGATCACCCGCGGCCTGAAAGAAGAGAAGGAGAACAACCATGAAAAAGATCTCTCGTCGTAATTTCCTCAAGGTTTCCGGCGTGATGGCAGCAGCGGGCGCTCTGGCAGCCTGCGGCGGCTCCAGCTCCAGCAGCACCGCTGCATCCAGCGCACCGGCTGCAGCAGCCGGCGGCGATGACAAGTTTGCCGCTCTGGGTGATTTCAACCTGATCATCGGCCATTCACAGCCGGAGGGCAACCCCCGCTTTATTTCCATGGAGAAGTTTGCCGAGGACGTAAAGGCTGCAACCAACGGCCACCTGACCATTGAGGTATACGGCAACGGCCAGCTGGGCACCGAGAAGGAGATGCTGGAGCAGGTCGTGGCGGGCACCATCCAGGGTATGCGCGGCGGTCAGTTCGACTTCAGCCCCCGCCTGCTGATGTTCACCCTGCCGTTCCTGACCAATACCCGTGAGCAGGTCACCGCTCTGCTGCACAGCGACCTGGCCAAGAAGGTCTGCGCAGAGGCAGAGGCTGCCAACGGCACCGTGATCGTCAACCTGTGCGACGCAGGCGGCTACCGTCAGTTCTCCAACTCCAAGCACCCCATCAAGGCTCCTGCTGACCTGAAGGGCCTGAAGATGCGCACCAACGGCATGAAGACCATCGACCTGACCTTCCAGGCTCTGGGCGCTACCACCACCTCTATCCCGTATTCTGACCTGTACATGGGCCTGAAGACCGGCGTGGCCGACGGCCAGGAGAACCCCTGGGTCAATGCTCATGTACGGTAAAGAAGCAAGCAACCGAAAACAAGAGATAGACCGCCAGCACTACACTATTCCGAACCAAAGACCAAAAGATAAGCATTGTGGGAAAATCTAAACTTTTGGATTTTCCTACAATGCCAACTACGGCGGAATCCCTCCCACTCCTTATATCTTTCTGTATACATTGAATTTGTATTTAGTAAAATGCAGACAACACCACGGATC
>OFMH01000139.1_pt1 | contig 51535 bp, 39 predicted proteins | sample 1541761 | NCBI WGS metagenome assembly OFMH01 (sample SAMN04209249, study PRJEB22552) | human gut metagenome | biome: gut; material: feces | host: Homo sapiens | place: USA: Oklahoma
ATTTCTTCAAAATGAGTATCTCAGAGCCAGTTTTTTCCCTATAGACCCATATTCAGCTTTTTATGCGTTATTTGCAGCGAATTTTGTATCTCACAACTCAGTTTTTCTGTATAGACCCAAAACACAGAACGCCACGGTGGACGGAATGTCCTTCCGAAGATGTTTGTCGGGAGGTGGTGATATTTTCTCGAAAAGTGTTGAAAGACAGGGTGGAGCGAACAGGACGTTCGCGACAGGCGGATGTTGCCATGGATGGCAACTGGAGCCGTGCCCGTACGGATTAGAACCGCTACTCACTTTTCGTTAGAAAATTCCCACCGGGAGACCTCACATCGAGGAAGGACATTCCGTTCGCCGTGGGCGTTCGTGGATTTGCTTAACTAACTCTCAATTTACATCTCTAATGGAACGTGAAGGAATCGCCGTCCTCCACGATGCAGATCATAGTCTTGCCGGCATTGAGGACGATCTCATCACCATTGTCGTCGTAGTACCTCGTGGCGCCGTAATCGGAGGTCTTCTCCCAATTCACGTGAATCCCCCGGCCGTTCGTAAAGAACCAGCCGTCTCTCGTGGTGTCGTGGCATTGGAATGCCAGGTATCCCTCGCCCAACTCTTCATAAAAGGTATTCTGCACCAGAATATTCTTGAAAGTCAGCTGCTTGCCGGTCAATGCATCGATATGCGGTCCGTCCGTACTGCCGGATAGATGCTGGGAACGATAATAGAGACCGTCATCCTCATTGAATTCAAAATAACATCTGGTCAGAGGGTAACACCCTGACATATCGATATAAGTGGCATCCTTGGCCTTGGAACCGTACTGCCCGAGCGTATTGGGTTCAGCCTTCGTGGCAAAACGGAAATGCTCTTCGTCGGACAGCCCACGATATTCCAGACTGTAGCCTTTTTGGCCGATCACCCGCAGCAGACCGGCCCCGGAAGCATAAGCATTGTGAGGCTTGTTGCGATCCGTGGTGCGGAAAAAGGCTCCTTCATCCGTGCCGGAGGTACCGTCGATATCCTGCGTGTCCGGCTGTTCCAGCAATTCATTGATGAAAAAAGGCCCTCCGAAATGCACCAGGAACGCATCCCATTCAAATGCCCAGTAGGCATAATAATCACGCAGACTCCGGATGTTGCCGATCTTGTCCAGATCATCCCAGCCTTCATAGACTGCCATCATACGCGTCATGCGGTTCTCAACATTTGCTTCATAGAGAATGGAAGCCTCGGACAGACTATATTGAGGGATCGCGGCAGCCTCATTGGGGATCATGACAGCAATAGGGCGCGTGGCAGCAACATCGGCATCCACCCATTCATTGGTGAGACGACTGCGCACCATTCCCTCGGCGGGTGCCACCGAATCATCTTCCACCACGATCGTCACAGGATCCGGAAGCTTGTCATCGGGATCCGTCGAAGAAGCAGGACTGTTGTCCGGCAGGATCGGACTGAAAATATTATCGTTATTGTTCTGTGCGCCGCAGGCGGTCAGCAGCAGAGAAGCGGACAGCAGAAGCGCGGCGGCTCTGTGCCAGGTCCGTTTTTTATTATTATGAGAAATCATGTAAAAGTCACCTCGACCATAATACGGTATTTATCAAAAGCGTTACCGATCAAAAAATCCATCAAACCTTATCCCTGATCAGATCACAAAAGTATAAATGATCACGCCGCAGAAAATACCTAACAGCGCACCCATGAGCACCTGCAGAGGTGTATGTCCCACGAACTCCTTCAGCTTGTCATGAGGGGAAATCTCGCTGCGGCCCATATCCTCGAAGATCTTCATCATATCATTCAGCACCTGCGCCTGAATACCGGTCTCGCGGCGGACTCCCATGGCATCGTACATCACGATGATCGCCAGGATCAGAGAGATGGCGAACTCGAAACTGCCGGCACCGTATTCGTAGCATGTCGCAGTGACCAGTGCACATACGGTAGCAGAATGCGAACTGGGCATTCCGCCGCTGCCCACCAGACGCTCCGCCACGAATTTTTTGGAAATGATCAGATGGATCAGAGTCTTCAGGATCTGTGCCACGAACCAGCCGCAGGCTGCAGTCAGAAAAATATGATTACTGAAAAATTCTTCAAAAAAAGTCATAAATAACCTCGTTTCTGCCACGCCCCGTTTGGAAGGACAGGCATATATAAATTCAGTATAATCCAAAAGAAGAAAAAAGTACAGTGCCTGGCTTGAAATGATGTGGGAAGAATGGCTTGAAATGATGTGGGAAGAAACGTATAATAGTGTCATGCGGAATCTTATAACCAAAGCCTAAGGAGACCAGTAATGAGCCTGTTGAGTGTGATAGTGCCCTGTTATAATGAAGAGGAAAGTGTAGCCCTGTTTTACCGGGAACTGACGAAGAATGATCCTTTTTTCAAGGAAAAAGAAATAGAACTGGAGCTGCTGTATATCGATGACGGTTCCAAAGACGGTACTGTGCGGGAAGTGAAAAAGCTGATCGAGCAGGATCCGCGCGTGCATATTATTTCCTTCTCCAGGAATTTCGGAAAAGAAGCCGCCATGTTTGCCGGATTGGAAAAGTCTCGGGGAGACTATGTGGTCATGATGGATGTGGATCTGCAGGATCCGCCTTCCCTGTTGCCGGAAATGTTCGAATATATCTGGCAGGGATATGATTCCGTGGCTACCCGCCGCGTCACGAGAAAAGGGGAGCCGCCGATCCGCAGCTTTTTCGCCAGAAGATTTTATCATCTGATGAAGAAGATATCCCAGACCGAGATGATGGACGGTGCCAGAGATTACCGCCTGATGACCAGACAGATGGTGGATGCGATCCTTTCCATGCGGGAGTATAACCGTTTTACCAAGGGAATCTTCGGCTGGGTCGGTTTCCGTACCAAATGGCTGGAATATGAAAACGTGGAACGTGCCAAGGGAGAGACCAAGTGGAATTTCTGGAAACTGCTGGTATATTCCATAGACGGGATCACTGCTTTTTCCACAGCACCGCTGCTGATCGCCTCTTTTGTCGGGATCCTGTTCTGCGTGATCGCTTTTCTGATGATCGTATTTATCATTGTGAGGAAGCTGATCTTCGGTGATCCGGTCTCCGGCTGGCCTTCCCTGGTGTGCATTATCCTGATGACCAGCGGCATCCAGTTCTTCTGTACTGGTATTCTCGGACAGTATCTGGCGAAAGCCTATATGGAAGTAAAACGCAGACCGATCTACCTGGTAAAGGAAGAAATCTAAGCATTTTGCTGTTACAAAACAGGGGGTAAATGTAACATTTTTGCTTTCTTAACTATATTTTAACGAGAAAAAGTCTTTTCAAAAAACGACAGCTATGATACTATTTCTCTGTCAGTCACGGTAGGAGAGCAATACTCGACAAGTATAAAGGGGGACTTGTTTTGGATATTGTAGCAGTAAAAGATTCTGAACTGGAGAGATATGTAACCAAAATCATGCTGGAGATAGGGGTGCCGGCGCATCTGAAGGGTTATCACTACTTACGTGATGCAATTATTTTGTCAGGAAAAGATATGGAAGTGGTAAGCAGCGTTACCAAACTTCTGTATCCTACGATCGCAAAACATTTCAAGACCACAGACCAGAAAGTGGAACGCGCCATCCGGAATGCCATTGAGGTATCCTGGACTCGGGGAAATGTGGAGACATTTGAGAAAATATTCGGATATTCAGCAGCCAGCGGAAGGAACAGACCGACGAACAGCGAGTATATCGCACGTATCGCGGACAACATCCGACTGGATTATAAGGCTATGTAACATATTGAATTTATTCTTTTTAAATTAGGAAAGTTAACGTTTCGATGCAGTATTCTTTCTTACACACTGACAGGGCCGCATGCCGGAAGAGATTTACGGTATGCGGCTTTTTTATGCTTTTTCATGCGTGCCACGTAATATTTGTCAAGTCCCGATAAATATGGTAAGATGATAACGATTCAGAGCAATAGAGAGCCTGCCCGGATCCACGGAGCGGGCACCGGGAGAAAACATGACTTTTCGGATATCGGATTTACTGATCAGAGGCTGTCTGATCATCATCGGGCTGACGGAAGTCGCCCATTTGGCGGGCTGCCTGCTGGGGTGGTCTTTTTTGGCTGTAACGGAGCTGCTGCTGGCGGAGATCGCCGCAGCGGTGCTTGTATTGATCTTGTCCGGTCTGATCGCACATAAAAACAGCATCATCGGAAAACCGGCACCGGAGAACAGCAAAACGAGCGGAAGACAACAGATTTTGACAGTAGTACTTGTATTTTTCATTCTGCTGCAGGTGCTATGGATCCTCACGGGAGAACGGGTGTGGACGGACGGCGATATGACGCTGGAGACCGTCAATACCTTCCTGAAAGAGAACAGCATCTATACGGTGGATCCCCTCACGGGGGAACCGTATACACAGGGCATGTCTTTCCGTCTGAAGCTGCTGTGCCTGCCTACTCTGTACGGAACCATCAGCCACTGGAGCGGTATGGCCCCTGAAACGGTAGTATACCGGCTGATCCCCTGCCTGACTTTATGTATGGGATACCTGGCTTACGGCAGGCTGGGTGCCGTGCTTTTTGATCATAATAGAGAAAAATGCAATATCTTCCTGATCATAGTGGGAATACTGTTCTGTGCGGGGACTTATATGCCCGGCGTGGACGGATTTGATATTTTCTACGGAGGTTTCCGGGGAGTGACGATCCGTGCGGCGGTGCTGCTTCCCTATCTGTTTTCATGCCTGTTCGAGAGAAAATATCTCGGTGCGGTGCTCTGTATCCTGGCGGAAGCCTGTATGGTCTGGACACTGTACGGCGCGGGAGTGTGCCTGCTCGTGACGGTGGCATGGGTGGCATTACGGTGGCTGTGGACAATGTGCAGCCGCAGCGATCATAAGAAAACACAGGCTGTGAAGACAGCACCGGGAGAGGAGGACGCAGAATGATGACACTTCTGAAGTCCGCCACGAACGGCTGGCTCGATTATACGCAGCAAGGAAAATATGCAGCATTGCTGCTGGCAGCTATCCTCTATCTGGGGTATTGCCTGTGGAAAAGCAAAGCAGCAAGGAACGGTGGGAAGCAGCCGCTGTTCTATTTATATGCGGTGCTGATCACGCTGGCCTGCATCTGCCCGGTGACAGTGGTAATCCTGATGAAATACCAGACCGCGTTTTATTCCTATGTATGGATCTGGACCGCAGTGCCCCAGACAGCACTGATCGCCTGGGCATGTACGGAGTTCCTGTATACCCTGTGGAGAGAAAAAAGTATCCGGAATGTGGCAGCTACATTGCTCCTGGCGGGAATTGTGATCCTGAGCGGGAATCCGGTATCGGACCGGACCGGTTCACAGCTGACACAGGTGGAACAGCCCCGAGAGGTGTTGAGGCAGCTGTCGGAATATCACCTGGAAGAGAGCGGAGAGACGGAATATAGCCTATGGGCTCCGAAGGAGATCCTGGCGGCGGCCAGGGCATACAGTGCCGATATCCATCCCGTGTATGGGAGAAGCATCTGGGATGCCGCGCTGGGAAGCTATTCGTACGACACCTACGAGACATGGCAGGAGGACCTGTATCTGTGGATGAACCATCTGGAGGAGACCGGTGAGCCGGAGTATGTCCGCACGGAGGAAAATACCGGGGAGCGGACCATTGATTTCAGAACCTGCCTTGACAGTGCGGCAGCCGCAGGAGTAGACTACATTTTACTGCCGGGGGATCTGCCGGAGGATACCGTGGAAAAATTGCAGGAGACCCTGGGGACAGACACAGAGCGGAAGACCACAGCAGGATATTACCTGATAGAAATCAGATAGAAACCGGATAGAAACCGGATAAAAACCGGCTCAGAATTCGGATAAACAGAAGGATTACAATATGGAACAGGATTTGATCAGTATAGTGGTACCGGTATACCGGGCGGAAAACTATATCGAAGAGACACTTGACTGTGTGCGGACCCAGACCTATACGAACTGGGAGCTGCTGTTAATAGAAGACTGCGGGCCGGACCGCAGCAGACAGCTCATCGAAGAATATATCCGGCGGACCGGAGACCGGCGGATCCGGCTGCTGACCCATCCCACGAATCTGGGAGCTGCCAGGGCGCGGAACCTGGGAGTGAATGAGGCAAAGGGACGTTACCTGGCTTATCTGGATGCGGACGATCTGTGGGTACCGGAGAAGCTGGAGCGGGAGCTTGCTTTTATGAAGGAGCAGAAGGCTGCTTTTGTGTTCACAGGATATGAATTCGCCGACGAGGACGGCGTAGGAACGGGAAAAATAGTCCATGTACCGACGACCATAAATTATAAGGAAGCCTTGAAAAATACCACGATCTTCACCAGCACAGTAATGTTCGACATGGAACAGCTGTCAAAAGAAGAACTGCAGATGCCGCAGATCAAGAGTGAGGATACCGCGTTATGGTGGAGAATACTGCGCGGGGGTACTGTAGCTTGTGGTTTGGATGAAAATTTGGTAAAATATCGGAGAGCGGGGAAATCCCTGTCTTCCAACAAGATAGAAGCTCTGCGCAGGATCTGGAATCTGTATCGTAAGGCAGAGGGAATGTCTGTGCCGAGCAGCGCCTGGCATTTCTGCTTCTGGGCAGTACGTGCGGTGAAGCGCAGAATATAGGAGGAGTTTGTGTTGAATACAAACGGTAATTATTATGTGAACAGATTGCGCAAGAGGGAATCCTTCAAGCGCTTGATCAATATAGGACTGTCGGCGATCTGCCTGTTCCTGGAAATTGCCCTGTTTGCCTACATGTGGCAGTTCCATTTCCAGTTCCAGCTGGTAGACCCGTTGCAGAAGATCTGGTACCGCGGCTTCCTGCTGGAGAACGGCATCTACAGCGTGATCCTGATCTTTTTCTCCGTGACCTACGGCGGAATGCGTCTGGGTTATATGAAAAATACGGAGATCATATTTTCCCAGGTGTTTGCAACACTGATGGCGGATGTACTGATCTATGCCGAGCTGTGTATGATGGCGCGTAGTGTGTTCCCGCCGGATATGTTCCTGCTCATGGTAGTGCTGCAGATCGTGGCAGTGATCATCTATGCCAATATTGCGAATAAGATCTATCGTACGGCGTTCCCGCCCAGAGAACTCCTGCTGATCCATGGGGATCGTCCCATCGCGGATATCTGTAAAAAGTTCGAAAGCCGTAAGGATAAATACAAGATCACGAAATATGAGCATATCAAAAAAGGCGCGGCAGAACTCTGCAAAGAGATCCTGAGTGAGTATCAGAACGGTGAGATCAACGCCGTCGTGATCTGGGATATTAATGAGAAGGACCGCAACACTATATTGAAATTCTGCTATTCGCAGTCCATCCGTGTGTATGTAATGCCTAAAATATCAGATGTTATTTTGGTAGGATCCGAGGAATTACATGTATTTGATACGCCGATCCTGCTGACCAGAGAGTATTCCCTCAGCATGGAGCAGCGGTTCATCAAGCGCTCCATCGACGTGGTCTGCTCCCTGATCCTGCTGGTGATCACCTCTCCGCTGATGATCCTGACGGCACTGGCGATCAAGCTGTATGACGGCGGCCCGGTATTGTACAAGCAGGTACGCTGTACCATCGGCCAGAGAGAGTTCTATATCATGAAGTTCCGTAGCATGCGCACCGATGCGGAGAAGGACGGCGTAGCCCGCCTGGCACAGAAAAATGACGACCGCATCACTCCAATCGGAAAAGTGATCCGCAAATGCCGTCTGGACGAGCTGCCCCAGCTGATCAACATCCTGCGGGGTGATATGTCCTTCATCGGCCCCAGACCGGAACGTCCGGAGATCATTGCCCAGTATACCGAAGTCATGCCGGAGTTCGCCTTCCGTATGAAGGTGAAGGCGGGACTGGCAGGATTCGCCCAGGTATACGGAAAATACAACACCTCTCCGTATGATAAGTTAAAACTGGATTTAACATATATCGAAAATTATTCTGTATGGCTCGATCTGAAGCTGATGCTTCTGACACTGAAAGTACTGTTCTGGCCGGACAGCACCGAGGGTGTCGAGAGCGAACAGGTGACGGCTTTCAAGGCAGAGTATGACGGCCGTGCGGAAAAAGACGATAACTGATCTGAACGTATGGGAATATGACAATATGGGAGGAAGCCTCATGGAAGCAAGCTATGGTAAGGAACCCTTCAATCTGCGGCTGCTGCTCTTGCGGCTGGGCCGTAATCTATGGAAAATACTGGCGCTGACGATACTGGGTACAGTACTGTTCGGCGGCGGTTATTATGTCAAAAATGTGTTGCTGCAGCCCGATCCCGGGTATGCGGCTTCTTCCACTTATAAGGTAGAATATGTCGAGAACCCCAATGCGGCCGGTGCTTACTATATCAACGAAGCCACCTGGAACAGCCTGCTCCACACGGGAGAATTTCTGGATGGTGTGGAGACTCATCTGCAGGAAGCGGCAGAGCGCGGAGAGACCGGTGCTGCGGCAGTGCTGGAACAGGGCAGAGACCGCTGGATCGAAGCTTTGTCGGCTGCCCTGCCTTCCGATTTCAGTATTCCGGTGACGAAGGCTACGACACAGGATCCCGGGGAGAGCATTGCGCTGGCCCATGCCGCGGAAGAGACCATGTGCGGGGAGTTCGCAGAGAGTATGCCGGAGATCACGCGGATCAAAGTGCTGGATCATGGAGACCTCGCAGAGGCAGTGGTGCCCGATGTGCGCCCGGTACGGGCCGTGATCCTGGCGGCAGTGCTGTCCTTGTTTTTCGTAGTGGTGATCTTTCTGTTATGGGAACTGTCCCGGGACAGCATCTGGCTCCCGGCCACTCTCCGCAGACGGTATGGATTACACAGTCTGGGTACAGTGGAAAGTACGGGATTTGCGGAAAATGTGAAATATCTGCTGGAGAAAGCGGATGCCCATAAGATCGTCGTCTGCGGTGCCCTGCCGGAGGCAGATCCACAGGAGGCCGTGGACAGACTGCGCGAGCTGCAGCCCGCCGGTAGAGAGCAGACCAGCGGCAGAGTGCAGCCCATCGACAGAGAATGGATCGCAGTTCCCAGTCCGCTGCTATGCCCTGAGAGTGCAGAGACTCTGCGGGCGTCGGATGTGGTCCTGTTGGCAGTGCCGGCCGGAGCGACGGTGGGTAAACGCCTGGAGGCTGTGCTGGAATATCTGACCGCACAGGACTGTAAGGTGGACGGAGCCTTTTTATGGAATGCGGATGAGACGCTGATCCGGAGCTATTATTTTCTCCCTATGATTGGTTCCGATACAGCAGATAACAATACGAATACGAGAAATACAGAAATGGAACATACAACGACTACCCAGGCAGAAGGAGAGCAGGCATGAAGGTAGAAGTACTGGCATCGGTAATGAACGCTTCTCTTCGTGAAACCGTACAACATATGAACCTGCAGTCCGATGCGGTGATCATCAACCAATGCGACAGACTCGGGCAGGAGGAAATGCAGATATCCCGGGAAAACGGAGAGGCACGAACAATCCGTTTCTATAGCTTCCCGGACCGGGGCATCGGAAGGAGCCGGAATGAGGCTATTTTGCGGGCAGAAGGAGATATCTGCCTTTTTTCGGATGCAGATATTGTGTATGAGGACGGATATGAAACGGCGATCCTGGCAGAATTTGAGAAAAATCCGCAGGCAGACATGATCATTTTCAATATCGAAGTTGAGGAATCCCGGCGCACCTACCACATCACGGAGCGGAAACGAGTGCACTGGTACAATTGCGGCCGGTACGGAGCGGTGAGCTTTGCGGTACGCAGGGACAGCCTGCTGGCATCCGGGAGCACCTTCTCCCTACTGTTCGGCGGCGGAGCGAAATACAGTAATGGAGAGGACAGCCTGTTCCTGACAGAATTCATCCAAAAAGGCTATAAGGTCTATACCGCGCCCGTGACCATCGGCAGAGAGGAAGCGGGAGACTCCACCTGGTTCCATGGCTACAATGAGAAATTTTTCCATGACCGTGGTGTACTGTATCATTATCTGTACGGATGGTTGGCAGGACCGCTGGCACTGCGGTTTTTGTATGCCCATAAGGGGACATTGTGCAGTGAAGTGACAATAAAACAGGCGAAGCATTGGATGCGGGACGGCATCCGGGAAGCAGGAAAGCGCAGCTGAGCCTGAACCGCTGCAGACATCGCAGGAGAATACGCGCGAACCGCGACGGACATCGCGAGAAAACACGCCGGAAATTAAGACAGACATCGTAGGCAGGAAGGGGGTCCCACATGGAAAAAAGTGCACTGGTATATATTGTATTAACACTCGTAACGGTGGGATTCGGCTTCTGCGTGCGCAACAGCGCCTATACGGCAGGATACCTGTCGGGCAGGCGGATGTCTGGAGCGCCGGTGGGGTACGATCGTCAGCAGGCGAGGAACCTGGTGGCGGAGACCGCCGTATTCTGCCTCCTGGCGGGAGTCTCGGCCTGCCGTATTGCGGTGGGTGGTGACTACTGGGTCTATTGGCTGAAATTCCAGCTGATCGATCAGGGACGCCATGTGTCCTATGAAAAAGGCTTTGTCGGGCTGGTGAAGCTGTTCCACTGGATCTTCGGCGAGGGCTCCTATCTGCCGATCTTCGGATTTTTTTCGCTGGTCACGGTGTTTTTCTTCCTGAAAGCACTGCATGATCAGGCAGACTGGTACGTAGTGTCCCTGTTTTTACTGCTGACCCAGGGCTTCTATTTTAACAGCATGAATTCCGTGCGGTATTATTTTGCACTGGCATTGGCCATGTATGCGCAGAAATATGTACTGCGGGGCGAGTACGGCAAGTTCATTCTATGGGTGCTGCTGGGATGTACGATCCATAAATCGGTGCTGCTGATCATTCCGGCCTATATCGCAGCAGATCTGCTGTCGCGGGTACGACTGAAAAAATGGCACTACGCGGTCGGGATCCTGCTGATCTTATCCCTGATCTTCGGACAGGGCTTTTATCGGAATCTTATTTTTAAGTTTTATCCCTATTATAAGGATTCCATGTTCGACAACGGCCAGTTGTCCTACGTGAATATCGGAAAATGCCTGGCGGTGCTAATCCTGTGCCTGATCTACTGGAAGGACAGTATCCGGGATGATCGCAGGAACCGTTACTATTTCTATCTGAACCTGGCGGGACTGGTGCTCTATACCTGCGGCTCCTTCATCCCGGAGGTATCCCGTGTGGCCTATTACCTGATCCAGTCCCAGATCTTCCTGATCCCGGGCGTGCTATGGAGTGCGAAAAAGGGGTGGTTCCGCAACCTGTGCATTGTCGGAGTCATCGCGGCATATCTGTTGTATTTCGTAATGCTGCTACGTGGCATGTACAATGTGGAGATCAGATTGCTACCTTACCTGAATTGGATATTTAATTAAAAGAGGATATGATTTATGAGAGTACTGTGGGTCTGCAATATCATGCTCCCGGTGATCGCCGAGGCATTGCATAGAGAAGCTTCCAATAAGGAAGGCTGGCTGTCCGGACTGCTGTCGCAGATCGTGGACCGGGAAGACATCGGCATGACGCTGGCAGTGGCGTTCCCGGTTCCCGCGGGGGAAGAGATCCCACAGAGTTTTGTAGTCCGGGTGCAGGGGGAACACCCTGCCTGTGTCGCGGAAGCCACTTCTGCTACGGAAGCTGCATCTGCTCCGGAGGGGGGCGGTGGATATCTCGTCAGATGCTACGGCTTCCATGAGGATACCGTGCATCCGGACCGTTACCAGCCGGAGCTGGAAGAAGAACTGCGTAAGATCATGGAAGATTATGATCCGGATGTGATCCACTGCTTTGGTACGGAATATCCCCATACGCTGGCGGTCTGCCGTGTCTATCCGCATCCGGAGAGGATCCTTTTGGGGATCCAGGGCATCTGCAGCCTCTGTGCGGAAGCCTATTTCGCCGATCTCCCGGAGCGTGTGACGCGCAAAGTGACCTTCCGGGATCTGGTGAAACGGGACAGCCTGCGCAGCCAGCAGGAGAAATTCGTCCGCAGAGGTGTGATGGAGAGAGAAGCCATCGGTCTGGCGGGAAATATCACCGGCAGGACGGCATGGGACCGGGAGGTGACCACCGGGTGGAATCCCGGAGCACAGTATTATCCTATGAATGAGACCCTGCGCGCTTCCTTCTATGAAGGCAGCTGGGATCCGGAGCACTGTGAACCCCACAGCATCTTCGTCAGTCAGGGAGATTATCCCCTGAAGGGCTTGCATTATCTCCTGAAAGCATTGCCCGGGATCCGCAGGAAATTCCCCGATGTGCAGGTGTATGTGGCGGGAAATGATCTGACGGCATACCACACGCTGAAGCAGAAGCTGAAGATCTCCGCCTACGGACAGTATCTCCGGGATCTGATCCGGGAGGGGCAGCTGGAAGACTGCGTGCATTTCACAGGGAGACTGACAGAACAACAGATGCGGGAACGATTCCTCCGAAGTCACCTGTTCCTGTGCTGTTCTTCCCTGGAAAATTCGCCGAACTCCCTGGGCGAAGCCATGCTGTTGGGAGTACCCTGCGTCAGCACCGAAGTGGGCGGGATCCCCAGCCTGTTTGACGGCGGAAGGGACGGCCTGTGGTGTGAAGGACACCGGCTGACAGAAACGGCTGAAACCAGCAGAAATACGACAGATGCGGCTGAGAGCAAAAATAACACGTGCAATTCAAAAGAATTAAAAACAACAGAATTGGAAAATATTGTAAAATCCATGGAAAAATCCATTATCGAAATGTGGAGTTCTCCGGAGAAAATGTTGGAATACTCTAAAAATGCAAGAGAACATGCAAGAAAAACCCACGATAAAGAGAAAAATTTTGCAAAATTGCAGGAAATCTATGCAAAGATAGCGGAAAGGCAGGGCTGAGAATGCAGGTGGTATTCGTCTCTAATTATTTTAATCACCATCAGCTGTCCTTCTGCGACGCATTGTATGAACTCCTGGAAGGAAGCTTCTGCTTTCTGCAGACCCAGCCCATGGAAGAAGAACGGGTGAAGATGGGGTGGCAGGCCGAGGAGAGACCGTATGTGCGCTATGTACAGCCGGGCGGTACGACTACGGGCGGCTCGGAAGCACTCATGGGCAGGAATCCTGACGAAGAGACTGCTGGGCATGAATGGCGGCATCTGCTGCTGACAGCTGACGTAGTGATCTTCGGTGGATGCGATGATGAGAGCTACATCCGGGAACGCCTGGCGGCGGGAAAACCTATCTTCCGCTACAATGAGCGGCTGTATAAAGAAGGACAATGGAAAGCCATCTCTCCCAGAGGACTGCTGCAAAAGTATAAAGACCACACCAGATACCGCAAGGCACCGGTGTACTTCCTGTGTGCCGGAGCCTATGTGCCCTGCGACCTGGGGATCATTCATGCCTATCCGGAGAAAATGCTGCGGTTCGGGTATTTCCCCGAGACCAGAGAGTATGCGCCGGGGGAACCGTTTTCACGCAAGAAAAAAGGAAGCATCCTGTGGGCGGCGCGGATGATTGACTGGAAACATCCGGAGCTGGTAGTGAAGATAGCCGCTTATCTGAAAGAGCTTCTTTTTCACATTACGATGATCGGCGGAGGAGAACTGGAGGAAGAAGTACACAGACTGGCAGAAGAGCTTGGCGTGACGGATAAGATCACCTTCGCAGGCTTCCGGAGCCCGGAGGAGGTCCGGGCAGCCATGGAGGAATCGGAGATCTACCTCGTCACCAGTGACCGGAAGGAAGGCTGGGGAGCGGTAGTAAACGAAGCCATGAACAGCGGCTGCGCCGTCGTGGCGGATCATATGATCGGAGCGGCTCCCTGGATGATCCGACAGAGGGAAAACGGGATCCTCTATCACGACGGCTGTGAACAGCAGCTGCAGGAATACGTTGCAGAGCTGCTGCAGGATCCGGCAGAGTGCCGCAGACTGGGAGAAGCGGCGCAGCAGACCGTCCGGACGGAATGGAATGCACGGACCGCCGCGGAGAGACTGGTCAGACTGAGTCGTGAGATGGGATTCCTAGGCGGTGATCCCGACACAGGACCAGCAGAGCCAGCCCTGTGCGCAGGCGACCAGTGCCTTCCGGCACCATCTGTCCCGCCGCTGTGGACAGACGGCCCCTGTTCCCCTGCCCCGGTGATCCCGGAGCGACGGATGTATCGATATTTAACGGAAAGAAATGAAGAGGACAGAACGTGAACAGTAATGAGACCAACCAGCCGCTGATCAGTGTGATCGTGCCGGTGTACAATATCATACCTTATCTGCCCCGCTGCGTGGAAAGCCTGCAGAAGCAGACCTATCCGGAGCTGGAGATCCTGCTGATCGACGACGGCTCCACCGATGACACTCCGGCGCTGTGCGACCGGCTGGCGGAAAATGACCCGCGTATCCGCGTCTTCCACAAGGAGAACGGAGGTCCCTCTTCTGCGAGGAACTTCGGACTGACGCAGGCCGCCGGAGCATACGTGGGATTTGTGGACAGCGATGACTATGTGGATGCCGATATGTACGAGCGCCTGTACCGGGCGATCGCGACTACTCATATGCCCATTGCTCAGGTGGGCAGGGATGAGATCGATCAGGACGGCAACATCCTGCCGAACATCTGTGAGCCGGTATCCGAAGAACAGGTGATCCCGGCAGAGGATTTCTTAAAAGAGCTGCTGATGCACCGGGGAGACTGCTCTTTCTGTACCAAGCTGTTGCAAAAGGATCTGTTCACAAAGGGAAAATTCCCGGTGGGAGCGCTGAACGAGGATTTCCACCTGCTGGTGAAGCTGCTGACGGACGAGGAGAACATCGTTCCCGGGATCGCGTGCATTCCGGGTCAGACTTATCACGTATTTTACCGCCCGGACAGCAACACCAGAGATAAAAACCGCTTCTCCCGAGTGTTCGCGGACAACATCGATAACGCGGATATGGTACTGCGGCTGGTGGAGGCGAGATACCCGGAGCTGACGGAGATCGCCTTCCGTTTCGGCGTCTTCCAGAGACTGGACTACATGCTGCATATTCCCATAGCACAGATGACCGGGGACAATGCGTTCTACCGCAGCGTCGTGAAGAGCCTGCGGAAGGGATGGTGGAGAGCCATGAGAAACCCTTACCTTACGAAAAAGAATAAGTGTTATCATACACTGTTCGCCATAGCGCCGAAGGGGATCCGGGTGCTGCACAAGAAACTGAAGCACATATGAAGAGCACATATTAGAGCACATATTTAAAGAAAGAATTGAGTTTCATGAAAAGCAGCAGTTCGGGAGGAAGTAGCTCCGACAGCGGAAGCTCGGGAGGCAGTGACTCCGGTAGCAGTGACAGTGGCAGCACCGGAGGAGACAGCGGCAGCAGCGGCGGAAGTGACGTGGATATGGAGTGGACACCGGATCTGTTGTAGTCCGGCGCATGCGATAGATATTTACATATTAAGAATACCATAAGAAGAAAGGATCTTCGAATACCAATGAAACTGACAGAACGAAAGAAAATGATCCTGATCAATATTGTCTGTGTACTGGCCCTGGCAGTGATATTATGGCCACTGCTGGTCATCTCGAAATATAATTATCCTTCGGCGGATGACTGGTCGTATGGCGTTAATACTTATCGGGCGATCCAGAATCATGAAGGTGTTTTTCAATTCCTTAAGACGGTTTATGAAACCGTCAGGAACGATACCTGGGAAGCCAGATTTGCAAACATTGCACTGGCATCGCTGCAACCCGGAATCTTTGGAGAACATTGCTACGCCATTGTCGCCTATCTGATGATTGGGTCTATTATTTTCTCAGAGATATATCTGGCGGCGCAATGTCTGGGGAAAAATAACAGAAAGCTGATCATTCCCGTCAGTGTTCCGGTAATTATTCTGCAGTTATTATATTGCCCCTGTCCGGAGGAAAGTTTTTACTGGTATACCGGGGCTGTAAATTACACTTTTGTGTATAGCATGTCTCTTGTCCTAATAGCACTGTTCCTGAAACTGTCAGAAACGATGAAAACCGGAAAAAGGTTACTTCTGACATTTCTGGTAATGCTGCTGGCGATCCTGGTGGGAGGGGACAATTTTGCCACCAGCGTATCCACCATGTGTCTTCTTCTCTGCTTGCAGATCCTGTTCCTGATCTACCGGAAGGATGCCTTTCGCAGAACATGGGTCATAACATTATTAGAGACACTCAGCGTGTTGAAATGTGCAACTTCACCGTTGACAACGGCCCGGATTAACGGCAACTTCGGCGGCAGCGTGGCGAATACACCGATCATGGCGATCCTGTTGTCCTTCGAGAGAACCTTTCTAAATATTATCAGTTGGACGAACCTTAAAACGTTGCTTGTACTGTTACTGATCCTGCCCTTCCTGTGGAAGGCAGTGAGAAAAATGCAGTATACGTTCCGCCTGCCCGGTCTGTTCACAGCACTTTCCTTTGGCGTATATGCTTCCCAGGCGACGGCTACAATCTATGTCGACGGCACCATGGGCGGCGGCAGACAGGGGGCGATCCTCTGGTATTTCTATGTGCTGTGGATGGCAGCGAACGTGATGTATTGGTGCGGTTGGATCGCAAAGCGCGATACGATTAAAGCACAACCGGATCAGACAGACAAGCGTGGAAAAATTGACCGCTTAGCACAGAAATACCTCCTGCGCTACTGCACCGTAGCCGGAATCCTTCTGGCGGCAGCAGTCCTCTTCGGAAACGTACAGAGCACTACCAGCTACCGTGCGTACCGCATGTGGAGAAACGGTTGGGCGCAGGCCTATGGTGCCGGCTGGGAGGAACGCCTGAAGGTATTGAAAGATGATTCCGTGAAAAATCCGGTATTTACGCCGTTGAATTATGTGGAACTGCTTATGTATACGGATCTTCAGCCGGAAGGTGGGTATACCTGGGTCAATGGTGCCTGTGCAGAATATTATGGAAAAGAATCTGTGACAGTGGTTGCACCGGGGCAGTCACAATAAAAGCTTGTACTTATAGGCAAAATTGATTAAAATAAGGTTGCGGCAATGATTGAGAAAAAAAGATAACGAAGAGGTTAGAATACATGGAACTTACAATAAAGGGGAAGACAATTTCTATCTGGAGCAAAAAGAGAATACTATATACGATCTGTTTCTTCCTGTTCTGCCTGATTGATCAGAGAACCAAAACAGGCTCCGGTAAGGACGGTGCCATTGAGGTCTTTCGCAATCTGACCGGTGTGGTGATGGCACTTATCATTTTTTCACATTACAAATGGGAAGAAATTGTGGCACGGAAGCTGCCGTATCTGCTCTGGACAGTGATTGGCGTGGCAGTGGGCACAGCCTATGTGATACTGGGACAGCCGTTACAGTATTTTGCAAATGGTCGTTTTGTAGCGGCATTGGATGTTTTACTGTTTGGCTACATTCTGATTCATACTTTTATCAGTGCTGTCATAGACAAAAAGCGTCCGCAAATCGACAAAAAGCTCATGAGTCTTTGGACGGTAATGATGCTTCTGATGATTTTCTCCAGAAGTGATTATATCTGGCCGCTTTGTTACTTGGTTATGTTTGGATGCTTTTACCTGACCGATTTTACAAAAGAAGAGCGGGAAGATCTGTTTCAGGGAGGATTAAATGGCATCATCCTGTCATTGTTTGCCTTTCAGGGATATTGCTGTATCTTCAGACCGTATGATCTTGTCCGATATACGGGTATTTATAACAATTCGAATATTAATGCATTATACTATGTTGTTGTCCTGGTAGCAATATTTACCAAGATTCTCTATCTAACCGGAAAACAGGCACATAAGTGTTGGAGAATCCTTTACTGGCTGGGAGCCGGAGTTGTGTACGCTTTTTTGTTTATGACAATCGGGCGTACCGCATGGCTGGTTTCTTTGTTATTGGGGTTGATCTTTCTGGCATTTTATTGTGGGAGACATCATTTAAAAAAATTTATCACGAGTGGGATGACATTGCTGCTATGTTTTCTGCTGATGTTCCCGGTGACCTTTGGATTGACCAGATATCTGCCACCAGTATTCCATCATCCCGTGTGGTTTTGGGGAGAATGGAGCGAACAGAGAGTTCATTCCTGGGATCCCTGGAATTCAGAAAAATATGTGGACATCGATGAGGTGATTAAAAATGCTGTGGGAAGGACAACGGAGATCACCGATAAGCTATTGGGGGAGTCCCCGTTTGTATTGCATGCAGTGGCACAGGAATCCTTGAAAGAAGAACCGGTTTTAAAGACAGAAGCAGAATATTATTCGGCGCTTCTGGTGAGAAAGACAATCTATACTCATTATCTGTCAGAATTAAATCTGTGGGGACATACCCGGGATGATCAGGGATTTCAGCTTGGACCGTATTACTGGGTGGGACATGCACACAATATTTTCCTGCAGTATGCAACAGACTTCGGCGTGCCTATGGCGATTGTGTTTCTGGTACTGATAATTGCTGCCTGCGTGAAACTGTTGAAGGAGAGCAGAAACAGCAAAAATGTTGCAGCAATGTCCGCATTCCTGTTTGTGCTGATTCCCGTGACCTTCGGTATGCTGGAGTACTCCTGGGGCGTGAGCAGCCTGACGATCACCATGATGTTCCTCGCATGGAGAAAGGCAATCTGTGATGGAGAATAAATACAATTCAAGAGTTCCGCTGCAGCGGATCGCGGCACTGGTGATCATGGACATGATGTCCATTTTACTGGTGTCGTTTGCAGCGTTATATATCCGATACGATTTTTCGTTTCAGGACATTGATCCCATGTTTTTCAAACATTGTGAGAATCTCCTGATTCCGAATATTATAGGCACCCTCTTCTTTTTCGTCCTGTGGAAGCTGTACCGCAGTGTCTGGCGTTATGCCAGTGCCAACGAACTGGTCAATATCGTAGGTGCCACTGCCTGTGCGTCTATTGCACAGTTTATCTATTGTAAGTTCACAGACAACCGGATGCCACGCAGCTATTCGGTATTGTATTTCTTCCTGCTGACACTGGCGATCAGCTGTATCCGTTTCGGGTACCGGATCCTGCGCATTATCAACAACAAGCGCCTGAATCTGGTAGGAAGGGATCACTGCGCCAATGTCATGATCATCGGTGCCGGCGCCGGAGGAGACATGATCCTCAAAGAGATCGAGAACAGCCGCTACCTAAGCATGCGTGCCAAATGTATCATCGACGATCAGCCGGGCTGCCATGGCAAATTGATGCGCGGTGTACCGATCGTAGGCGGACGGGAAAGCATTCTGGATGCCGTAGGGCAGTACAGCATTGATGAAATCATTTTTGCCATTCCCTCTGCCAGTGTACAGACGAGAAAAGAGATCCTGGACATCTGTAAAGAGTCCGGCTGTAAATTGCGTACCATCCCCGGTACTTACCAGCTCATCAACGGAGATGTCTCCGTATCCAACCTGAAAGAAGTGGATATCGAAGACCTGTTGGGCAGAGAACCGATCCGGATCAATACCGAAGAAGTGCTGGATCATGTCAGCGGTAAAGTCATCCTCGTCACCGGAGGCGGCGGCTCCATCGGCAGTGAACTGTGCCGGCAGATTGCGGCACACCATCCGAAACAGCTGATTATCCTGGATATCTATGAAAATAATGCTTATGATATCCAACAAGAGCTGCTTCGCAAGTATCCGGAACTGAATCTTGCGGTGCTCATCGCTTCTGTGAGAAATGAAGAGCGCATCGACAGCATCTTCGAGACGTATCGCCCTAACATCGTATATCATGCGGCAGCGCATAAACACGTTCCCCTGATGGAGGACAGCCCTCACGAGGCGATTAAAAATAACGTATTCGGCACCTATAAGGTGGCACAGGCGGCAGACCGCTACGGTACAGACAAGTTCGTCCTGATCTCTACAGACAAAGCGGTGAATCCCACGAATATCATGGGTGCGTCCAAGCGTCTGTGCGAGATGCTGATTCAGACCATGAACTGCTGTTCCCGTACGAATTACGTAGCCGTCCGGTTCGGTAATGTACTGGGCAGTAACGGCAGCGTGATTCCTCTGTTTAAAAAACAGATTGCCGAAGGCGGTCCCGTGACGGTGACGCACCCGGATATCATTCGATACTTTATGACAATCCCCGAAGCCGTATCTCTGGTACTGCAGGCAGGTGCCTATGCGAAAGGCGGAGAGATCTTCGTCCTGGATATGGGAGAGCCTGTGAAGATCCTCGATCTGGCGACGAACCTGATCAAACTGTCCGGTTACCGTGTCGGAGAAGATATTGAGATCAAATTCACCGGCCTGCGTCCCGGAGAAAAGATGTACGAAGAGCTTCTCATGAATGAAGAGGGCTTGAAGGAAACCGCGAACAAGATGATTTTCATCGGTAAACCGATCGAATTCGACGAAGAACAGTTCCGGGAGCAGTTGAAGGAACTGGAACGGGCTGCTGTGGATGAGACTTCGGATATCCGTGCGGAAGTAGAGAAAATCGTACCGACGTACCATCCGGCGTAGAGGATAAACGTAATGGGCAAACGTAAACGTAATCTGACAAGTCCAAAACAGGGATAAGTGATATGATAAGCGATATAGGAAAAGACAGAACAGTATGAAGCATTGAACAATATGAAAATTAATGAAATATAAAGAAACGGATACGAGGGAGAACCATTATGACCACAGCCACACAGACAGACAAGCGCATACGCAGATACACACCGCTTAAGAGGACGCTGGACATTCTCTTGAGCGGCATAGGCATCCTTGTGCTGTCACCGATTCTCCTGATCCTGTGTATTGCCATCAAACTGGATTCCCCCGGACCGATTCTCTTCAGGCAAAAGCGTGTGGGCATCCACAAGACACATTTCCAGATCTACAAATTCCGTACCATGCGCACAGATACCCCGAAGGATATGCCGACACACATGCTGAACAATCCGGAACAATACATTACACATACCGGCAGATTTTTACGTAAAACCAGCCTGGATGAACTTCCGCAGATCTTCAATATCTTCAAGGGAGATATGAGCATCGTGGGTCCCCGTCCGGCACTGTGGAACCAATATGACCTGATCGCGGAACGTGATAAATACGGTGCCAATGAGATCCTCCCCGGGCTGACCGGCTGGGCACAGATCAACGGCAGAGACGAACTGGAGATTCCGGTGAAGGCAAAGCTGGATGGTGAATATGTCAAAAAATATGGATTTGCTATGGATCTGCGTTGCTTTTTCGGCACCTTCGTGAGCGTATTGCGTCAGGATGGTGTCGTAGAGGGCGGCACGGGCAGTATGAAGCGCAATGAGGAAAATAAATGAAAAAGATACTGATCTTAGGTGCCAATAGTTATATTGGCACCTCTTTTGAAAATTACATACAGCAAAAATATCCGGACGATTATGAGATTCACACGACAAGCCTGCACGGAGATGCCTGGCAGCAGGAAGACTGGAGCGGTTATGACAGCATCCTCAATGCCACGGGGAAAGCCCATGCGGATATCGCGCAGCTGTCGGAAGCACAGAAACAGGAATATTATACGGTGAACTGTGGTCTGGCGGTCGAGGCAGCGAAAAAGGCCATCGCAGACGGCGCTGCACAGTATATCTACCTCAGTAGCATCATCGTCTACGGTGACAGCAGCAACAGCAGAACCCCCGTAAGGATCACGGCAGATACGAAGCCGGCTCCATCGAACTTCTACGGGGACAGCAAGTGGCAGGCAGAACAGCAGCTGCAAAAACGATTCACAGACATAGACGTTACCCACCTGGTTATCCTGCGTCTCCCTATGATCTACGGTCCCGGCTGCAAAGGCAATTATAAGACCCTGGTAAAGATGTCACAAAAGCTTCCCCTGTTCCCGACCTATCATAATGAACGCAGCGTGCTTCATATCGACCACCTGACAGAATACCTGCGGAACCTGGTCAATAGCGGAACAGGTGGACTGTATCTGCCGCAGGACGATACCTGCCGCAGCACGCCGGATATGGTCTTCGAACTGGCGGAAGCCGCCGGGCGACGCATGTACCATGCTGCATGGATGAACCCTTTTGTACGATTGGCGTTTTACCTTCCGGGCAAGCCGGGAAGACTTGCAAGAAAAGCATTTGGTACGCTGGTAATCGATCATGAACTGAGTAAAAGCAGCCAAGGCAGCCAAAGCAGCCAGAACGGTCATAAGCAAAAGCGGATATCCGCCGATCCCACCGTCAGTATCATTACCGTGACCTACAACAGCGAGAAAACCCTCCGGCACACCATTGAATCCGTGTTGGCGCAGACCTATGCAAAAATCGAATATTGGATCATAGACGGTGCAAGCAGCGACCATACCGTAGAGATTGCGGAATCCTACCGGGCTGAGCTTGAGGCAAAAGGCATTCGCTATCATATCCTCAGCGAGCCGGACAACGGCATCTATGATGCCATGAATAAGGGAATCCGCCATGCGACCGGAGAGATCATCGGTATCATCAACAGCGATGACTGGTACGAACTGGATGCAGTGCAGACCGCCGTAGAGACATTTCAAAACACCGGCTGCGACCTGATGTACGCTAACATCCGTATGTACAAAGCGGACGGCAGCAGCTTTGTCAAAAAAGCGAGGACGAGAAAATTCCAGACCTCCAGAGACTGGAACCATCCGACGACCTTTGTCCGTGCGGAATGCTATAAAAAATACCCTTTCCGCAAGCTGGGCATCCATGATGACTACGGATTTTTTCTCCAAATGCGGAAACAGGGGAAGAAAATCGTTACTGTGGATCGAGTACTGGCGGACTTCCACATGGGCGGCGCCAGTAATCACAAGGATCTGAAAGCTGCCAAAAAGCGGATCCGGGACAGATATCTGTACTGCTATCGTATCAACGGCTACAGCAGATGGTATCTGATCGAATGCGTGGCAATTGAGGCAGCAAAATTCCTTCTGGGATAACCTGCCAACGGATCCTTCCGACCCGGAAACGGCAGGACAACCATAATTCAGTAAAACTATTTAGAGGCATATCGTAATGAAAATATTACAGATCAATTCCGTCTGCGGCGTTACAGGAACAGGACGTATCGTGACGAATCTTTATGATGCGGCACAAAAACAGGGGCATGAGTGCATCATAGCTTATGGAGAACATAAATATCAGAACCACCCGGGAGACAGAAAAACGATAGAAATCGGAACTATGCGAGACTGTAACCTGCATGCGGCTGCTACGAGACTATGGGATGCCCAGGGGTTCGCCTCGCGCAGAGCGACAGAGGAGTTTTTGAAAAAAGTAGACGAATATGCACCGGATATCGTACACCTGCACAATTTACATGGTTATTATCTTAATATCGATCTTCTGTTCCGCTATCTGAAACAGAAGAAGCTGAAGGTGGTGTGGACATTACACGATTGCTGGTCTTTTACCGGTCATTGCGTTCATTTTCTGGAAGTCGGATGTGATAAATGGAAGACGGAATGTGGGCATTGTCCGTTGACGAGGCAATATCCTGCAAGTCTGTTTGTCGACCGCTCTGCGCAGAACTACCGTAGAAAAAAAGAATTGTTTACCGGGATAGAGGATATGACATTGCTTGTGCCCTCCCATTGGCTGGAAAGCCGGGTGAAACAGAGCTTTTTACAGGAGTATCCGACGAAAGTGATTTATAACGGAATTGATTTGGATACCTATCACCCAACAGCCGGTAACTTTCGTGAAAAATACGGATTGCAGGACAAATTTATTGTACTCGGAGTTGCTAACGTATGGGTGGAAAGAAAAGGACTTGCTACGTTCCTAAAACTGGCGGAGCATCTGGGAACAACAGCGAAAATCGTACTGGTAGGGCTGACCCGCGAGCAGATTCAGGCTCTGCCGGAAGGTGTTCTGGGATTGCCGAGGACGGATACACCCACAGAACTGGCAGAGATTTACACAGAAGCTGACGTGTTCGTCAACCCCAGCAGAGAGGAGACCTTCGGCCTGACCGTGGCAGAAGCCATGGCTTGCGGCACATGGCCAATCGTCTATGCAGATACCGCCTGCGCGGAAGTCGTGGAACATGGCAAAGGACAGATTGTGACAGGAGACCTGCCGGAATTAGAAGCAGCGATCCGTAACTGTATCCAACAAGGTGTTCCCGGAGATATTGCGCCTGCAGCTGCAGTTTTCTCCGGAGAACGCTTTGGCCGTGAGGTTGTGAATATCTACGAGCAAAAAGCAGGAAAAGAAAGATAGGAATTAAGGGATAGCATCATGAAAGTACTGTATATTACCAACATCCCCTCCCCTTATAAGGTGGATTACTATAATGAACTGGGAAAATATTGTGAACTCACGGCGCTGTTCGAGGCGGAGACTTCCACCGAACGCAGTGAGGAGTGGAAAAAATACCGTTTTGAGACTTTCCAAGGCATCATCCTGAAGGGAAAACGTGTAAGTGTAGATACCGCCTTCTGCCCGGAAATCGTGAAATATCTGCAAAAAGGAAGGTATGATATCGTGGTGTTGACCGTACTGGCATCCCCCACAGCGCTTCTGGCGGTACACACCCTGCGCCGCAGGAAAATCCCGTACTACTACGAGGGAGATGGTGGATTTGCCGGGGAAGCATCCGGTATCAAAGCGACCCTCAAGCGCTATCTCATCAGCGCTGCCGGGAAATGCTTCAGCAGTTCCAACGAGTTTGACCGGTACTGTATCACCTACGGCGCAAAGCCGGAAAATCTCATCCGATATCCCTTCACCTCTGTGAAAAAGGCCGACTGCCTGACAGAGAGACTACCCGATGCAGAAAAACAGCGCAGAAAGCAGGAATTCGGCATCACGGAAAGCTGCGCTGTCATCTCCGTGGGACAATTCATTCCGAGGAAAGGAATGGATCTATTACTGGAATGCTGTAAAGATCTGCCGGAGCATGTGGGAGTCTATATCGTAGGCGGCACGCCACCGGCAGAATATCTGGAAATCTGTGAGAAATACCGGTTACAAAATGTCCATTTCCTGGATTTCATGCCCAAAGACCGGCTGATGCGGTTGATGACGGCAATGGATCTCTTCGCCCTGTTTACCAGAGAAGATATCTGGGGACTGGTCATCAATGAGGCGATGGCAGCAGGACTGCCGGTGATCAGTACAGACCGCTGTATTGCGGCGTTGGAACTCATCCCGGGTGGGGGCACCTGTGAAAACGGGAAAGAAGACGCGGATGCGGGGATGATTGTAGAGAATGAGAACCTTGGACAGATGAAGGAAGCACTCCTGACACTGATACAATCCCCCGAGCTTCGGGAGAAGCTGTCGGAGAACGCAATCCATCGGATACAGAGCTATACGATAGAAACGATGGCAGCAGAACACGACAGAATATTTCAGAAACTGAGTGCAGAGCGTCGGGAGCTTAGGAATTAGAGCGATACAGAAATATCGGAAGCATAGGAATACAGGAACAAAGCATGAAACGAACACATAAATCGATCATCAACGTCATAGCCTCCGTCGGCACGAACGCCATCATCCTGATCACGGCGTTTATCGTCCAGAAAGCGCTGGTCGCTACCATGGGGGCAGATTATAACGGTATCAACGGACTATTTAGCAGCATCATCTCCATGATGTCACTGGCAGATCTGGGGATAGGGACCGCCATCATCTACCACATGTACCAGCCCGTGGTCGAGCGGAATACGGCAATGATCAACACCCTGCTGCATTTTTACAAAAAATGCTACATCGTGATCTCCGGCGTCGTCCTCGTCATTGGTGTCGTCGTGGGGCTGTTCCTGCCGATGCTGGTGGGAGATGTGGAGATCCCGGACAGCATTTACCTGATTTATGTCCTGTTTCTCTTAGACTGCCTGTGTTCCTATTTCCTGGCGTATAAGAAATCATTGCTGTATGCGGATATGATGAATTATATCCCAGATACGATCTATTTCGTCACCTATCTGGTACAGAATGCACTGCAGGTCTATGTATTGATAGCGTTCCATAGTTTTATTCTCTTCCTCATCGTGAAGACGCTGGGGAAAATCGTATCCAATCTGCTGATCTCTGTGTATATCAGCAGAAAATATCCTTTTACCCGGGAAAAACAGGTCGGCCCGGTACCGGAGGAGATCAAATCCGATATCGTGACCAAGGTGAAGGGACTGTTGTGCCACAAGCTGGGAAAGATGCTCGTCACCGGCAGTGACAGCATCGTGATCACAGGTGTCCTGGGACTGGGCGTCATGAACCTCTATACGAATTACCACCTGATCATCGGCGGAATTACTGCATTGTTAAACCGGATCTTCGAGACACTGACCAACAGTGTGGGCAACTTTTTGCTCGACAGCAGCAAAGAGCGCAACCGCGAGGTCTACCAAAAGATCGATTTCCTCAACTTCTGGTGCTTCGGATGCGTGGCAGTGGGTATGTATGCCGTGATGCAGCCTATGGTCACCCTGTGGCTGGGGGAAGACTTCCTGTTCGACAAGACTGTGCTGTTCGTCCTCGTCGTGAACTTCTATATGGAAGGCATGCGGGCGAGCGTCAATACCTTCAAAGAGGCAGCAGGCATCTTCCATGAAGACCGCAGGATCCCATTGGTGGAAGCTGGCTTGAACCTGACCGTGTCCATTGTGCTGGCGAAGCTTATGGGGGCAGCAGGCGTATTCCTGGGCACCATCTTAAGCAGCCTTGTCGTCTACCTCTACAGCTATCCGAAATACGTGTGCAAGCCACTCTTTGGCATGCACTATAGTCAATATGTGGGACAGACCCTCAGACACCTGCTGGTGCTCCTGGCGATCCTCGGTGTGACGGAAGCAGGTATCCGGCCCATGGCGGGCTGGAATCCCTGGCTCCGGATCCTGACAGGCGGCGTGGCGGCGGTCCTTGTCTTTCATGCAGTATTTATACTGCTCTATGGGAAAAGCGATGAAATGAAATATTATGTGGGACTGGTGAAGAGTAAATTTTTGAGGTGATTATTTACCTGTGATGTCTGGAAGCAGCAGATTTTCTTGAGAAGCCAAAATGGATATGATACAATAAAAAATACCCAATAGGAAGCCAATGAGACAAGGAGGTGCATGGAATGCCTGCAGTACCGGTGGAACACTATCCACAGCTGCTGTCCGCAGTGACGCAAAGCGAAAAAATCGTATATTTATGCGGCGCAGGGGCATCCATGTCTCTGGGGGAGCATCAACTGAGCTGGACTAAGTGGCTTCTGGCAGGGAAGTCGTATCTGACGGAAACGGAACAGGCTGAGCTGGAACAGAGGATAGGCAACTGGACAACCGCAGAACTGATCGATGCGGCAACCTATCTGCTGGCCGGATTAAAGGCGACAGGGAACTACCACGATTTCATGGACCAGACGATCGCATCGGTACACCCGGTCAACAACACCTTCTGCGAAGCACTGCAAAAAATCTGGCGCGCAGGAGATCTGATCACCACAACTAATTATGATATGCAGATCGAGGAAGCGGTAGGCGGCGCCGGTATCTCCTATACGACACCGGCGGACATCCTGTCTGTGATCCGTGGGAAAAGCGCAAACAAAGTGATCCACCTGCACGGACGCTATGACAGAGAAAACGGTGTGGATGACATCATTGCGGACGGACCGCAGTACCAGAGCATTCTGGATAACAGCGGCGCACAGTTTATACAGAATCTCCTCAGCACCTACCCTATTGTGATCGTCGGCTGCGGCGGAACCGTGGAAGATCCGAACCTGGCGAGATTCTTATCGTTCGCGGCGGAGAAGCTGGGGACGTCCGATATCCCCTATTTTTACCTGATGAAAAAGGGCGATACGGCACCGCCATTGCCTGGGAACGCAGTGATCCTATTCTACGGAGACGACTATACAGATCTCCCGGAATTCTTGCAGGAGCTCTCGCTGCTACGATTACAGCAAAGAGTGGGATTAAGACCACTGGTTTCTGTAAATCCTTATCAGGAGCGTAAAACGGTGACATCTGCGTTCGGAAGAATGCATTTCGCCAACGGATTTCTGAAATTTACCGGCAGAGAGACCGAACTGGCATCCCTGAACCGGTTCCTGGAAGAGACCCCGGACTTCCTGTGGTGGACGATCCTGGGAGAAGGCGGTATGGGAAAAAGCCGTCTTGCGTTGGAATGGCTGCGAAAGCTCCCGGCGCACTGGTTTGGATACTTTGCCAAAAAGAATGCGGATGCCGTGTGTGACTTCCAACCGTTTACAGATACGGTAGTCATATTTGATTACGTACTGGGACAGGAACAGCCATGCGCGGAGACCATTGCCGCGTATCTGGAAAGCTTCGCAAATACGCCGTATAAACTCAGGATTCTTCTGCTGGAACGACGGGAACAAACCACAGAAGATGACTGGCTGATTCGTATGAAACGGGCGATGTCTTCCGAGGCGAGACTGGGATTCGAAGCCGGAAGCTACAGGGAACAACCCTTATCTCTGGGTGCACTGGGAGAACAGGATGCACTGGAATACACGGAGAACTATCTGGAGAACTATCTCCCCCTGCTTAAGACAACCGCATTTATCACGGACTGCCGCAACCACAGGCAAAGAACAGCAGAAGAGATCCAAAAGACCTACCACGATTCCATGGCACCGGATTGCGACCGCCCCCTGTATCTGAGTATCTATATTGAAGTATGGCTCAGCAAAGAAGGACACTTTCGGCTGAATTCCACAGAAGAGCTTCTGTCGGAATACCTGAACAAGGAGAAGAAACGCTGGAGTGTACAGCTGGGACGGGATGACCTGGTGGATTCTTATCTGCGTGTCCTGGCGGTGGCATGTGCGATCGACAGCTTCAACCTGACAGACCGGCACGGAGATGACTATCTGGGGGATGACTGTCGGAAGCTGATCCAATATTTCGATGAGCAAAGTGCCCGTCCCGGGGCGGCGAACCTGTTCCGGGAATTGTATACACGGATGGATACCTTGATAGAAAACGAAGACGATGCAGAGGACTCCGTAATGGAACTATTGCGTGATCCGGAGAAACTGGAACGAAAAGGGAAGATAGAAGCGGCAGAGATGGTCCGGAGCTTAGGCGGAGAAGCGCGGCTCGGGTATATGGCAAGCTATGCCAAACTGGATGCCAATCTGGACGAAATGTATCTCTGGATGCTCGTCAATACAGGAATCGCCACACCGGAGCAGGAGCAAAGGGCGCAGGAGCTCCATGAAGCCGAGCAGAAAAGAGTCGCGGCATTACCGCAGCATGCATGGATCGTGGAGCCGGTGTTCCCGGATATTATCAGAGAATATATCGTATCGTATGCTATCAATGAAAGAGATATCGAACGGTTCGCCAGACTGGCAAGAGCGAATTCCGTGATGGGACTGGCGCATTTCATTGCACTGGCACTGGAAGACTGGCCGGACAATCAGAAGCTGCAGAAGCTGGCGGTCACACCACCGTCGGAGGTGCTGAACTATTTTGAATATTATGTGGGACTACTGCCGAATCTACGGGCGGTGCAAGACCTGTGGGCAGTAGAGGAAGCTTTACTGCAGAGCGAACCGTTTTATGCCGGGCATGCATTGGAAGTATGGAGAAGGATCGCAATTACACTGACGGAACGGGGAGATATGGAACGACTGTATGAGAGCAGCGTACGATTCCTGACTTATCTGCAGAAGACGGCGAAAAAGCGAACCATTACAAAAGAGGCAGTGGATGTCATGGAAGCTTACTGTGTAGGGCTACACAATGCGGAAGAAGTGGAGAAATACAGCAGGCTGTTGGAACAGTGCAGTGAATTCGCGAAGGAACTGCGAGAACTTCCGGAGATCGGCGAATTCTGCTGCAGCAACTATGCAAAATTGCAGCATCTGAAATTGTACGAAGACCGGAAAGCGGATCTGCAGCCGGAATGGGAACGGATCGTGGAATTTCTCCGACAGTGGGAGTATCCGGAGAATTTGTGCCGGTTATCTCTGGCAACGGCACAGGAGGCAATCCGGTATCTGGTGAAGAAACAGGACCTCTCAGGACTGCAATATCTGCAAAGCCTGACCCATACGATATATGGGAAAACAAACCTCTGTGAGGCAGCAGAAGCAGAGAGCCTGTGCATCGCCAATCTCGTAGCATTCCGGAAGAAAGCGGATTCAAAGCAATACGAGATCATACAACAGTACCAAAAGGAATTCTCACAATCCAAGGCAATCCAAATGTCCTATGTCAGCGTAAGCGACCTATTTTATGCCCAAACCGCGGATTACAAGAAAGTACCGGATGCTGTGCTGCGTCTCGCCAAAGAATGGGCAGAACGGTATCCGGAAGACATAGAGTTCCCGGAGGGATATTTCAGACTGCTGCTGTCCGGACTGTTCTACGCGAGAGCACATGATCTCAGAAATGAGCAGAGGAGACTGTTCCGGGAAATGAAGCGGATCGCTGAAAACACGGATGATTCGGAGTACGAAGAGCGAAGCCAGATGTTAGAAACAGTGCACAGCTTACAGGCACTCTATGGCTATCACTGACAATATGCCCGGAATGTCAGAAAAAAGGAAGGAAAATCATATGCTGGAATTACGAAAAAAACTGAGTAACTATCAGGAAGTCTTCTATCTGCTGTTCCTGCTCCCTATGACGGGCATGTCCTCCATGGGACTCAATTCGGAGGACAGGATCTATCTCTATGTATTTGCTGTGGTAACGTTGTTTTTATTACTTAAAATGGCGGTGACGGATTTCACCTGGAGAGAAATCCTGGTCATGGCAGTGCTGACCCTACTATTCGGCGTGAATTTCCTGCGCAACGGCGAGAAGACGCTGATCCTGACCGTGATGGCAATCTTCGGGGCGAAGAACGTGAACCTCGATAAAGTCATGAAATATGCACTGTGGGAGAAAGCGGTGCTGACTGTGGGGACGCTGACGTTGGCGGCGACTGGGGTGATAGAGAATGAAATGGTGACGTTACCTAAAAATGGAGAGTGGGTTGAAATACCCTGTTATGGATATTATCAGCCTAATATGGCATTTGCCAACATCTTTGTGATCTTGTTATTGGCGATGTTGGTTTATCGAGATAAAATGAAATGGTATGGCTATCTCATAGGTACCGGTATTATGTATGGGGCTTACAAGGTATTCATGTGCCGGACGGGAATGATGATTTGGCTGGTATTGTGCCTCATGGTGTTGGGGTATGTCATAGTAAGATTTTTCCATGTAGAAAAAGGTTATTTCTATCTTTTTCTGCTTATACCGGTAGGATTAACTGTACTTACATTGGGGCTTCCTCCATTGGCAAAAAATAATTGGAAATTTTCTGCATGGATTAATTATGTTTTGAACGGACGAATAGATCATATTAATCAGGTATACGGACAGGTTTGGAAACTGATACTGGGGCATGTACCGCAGGAACCTTTTGACAGTATGTATTTTACTATCTTATATAATTATGGGTGGGGAATCTTCCTATTGAGTCTGGTTGCATACATTGCAGGAATGTGGTATGGTATCAAAAAAGGACAATACTATGGAGTGATTGCACTTGGCATCATGGCAGGATACGGATTTATGGAGTTATTACCGATGAGTGCGGTATGGAATCTGCCATTATTATATTTGTCACAGATTTTGTTTCAGGGGAAAAAAGTAAGGAATGAATAACTACAATAAAAAGTATCAGATCATAGAAAGTTACGGTTTATTCCTGCTGGATGTGATTTGCATTACGATATCTTATGCGTTTGCATACAAGATAAGATTCCATGGGGAAATTTCACCGTTGGGAGATCGGGAAATAGTGCAGATATATCTGCCGTTTCTCCTGATTTGTATGCTGAACAATTTTTTTACTAATGAATATAAGCATTTTTTCCAACGTGGTTATTATTATGAATTGCTGCGTGTGGTACGCTATAATGTCATTTTGTTTCTGGCTACGAGTGCTTACATCTATGTGTTTCGTCTGGAGTTGGAATTCTCCAGACTTTTATTAGGTTATTTCGTTGTCATCAATACGGTGGTCACTTATCTGGTACGTACCGCGTTTAAGAGCTATATGCGAAGATACTACAGTAAGAGCCGCAGTAGCGATAAGGTAATGATCGTGACAACGGAAGCGGAAGCGGAACACGTTATGGAACAAATCGGCAAGGATGCTGCATGGAGCTATGAAGTCAATTCCATCTCATTGTTGGATGTAGATCATGTGGGTGAGAAGATCTGTGGGATCCCTATTGTGGCGAAAGAAGCGGATGTCATCGATGTGGCAAGACAGAGCGCAGTAGATGTTGTACTGCTCTATTGTCCACAGATGGATAATCGGGAACTGGAGCTTTTGGTGCAATCTTTTCTGGCAATGGGTGTGGTATGCCATAACTGTGTGGAACAGTTCGGATTCGAAATTCCCTGCAGAAATGTGGGAAAATTCGCCGGGATGCCGGTGATGACCTATATCATGACAGAGATGGATTACCGCCGTATGATCATCAAAAGACTGATGGATATCGTGGGCGGAAGTGTCGGTGCATTGATCACGCTACTGTTTACTCCTTTTGTGGCATTGGCAATCAAACTGGAATCAAAAGGACCGGTATTTTTTTCACAGGTGCGTATCGGAAAGAACGGTAGAAGGTTCAAGATGTACAAGTTCCGTTCCATGTATATCGATGCAGAAGAACGAAAAAAAGAGTTGATGGCTCAGAATGAAGTCAAGGGATTGATGTTCAAGATGGACAATGATCCTAGAATTACAAAGGTAGGTCGTTTTCTCCGAAAAACGAGCATTGACGAGTTACCGCAATTTTTCAATGTATTAAAAGGCGATATGAGTCTTGTTGGGACGAGACCGCCAACAGTCGACGAATTTGAGCAATACAATATCTACTATCGCAGAAGATTGAGCATCACACCGGGGCTGACTGGGATGTGGCAGGTCAGTGGAAGGAGTAACATCAAGGACTTCGATGATGTGGTTAAATTGGATCTGAAGTACATAGATGAGTGGTCGCTGAGACAGGATGTGAAGATACTGATCCAGACGGTGGGTGTGGTACTGTTTGGAAAGGGGTCGAAGTAAAATACAATAGTTTACAGCAGAGATAGCTTAAAGTATGCAAGAAAGATGTTGATTGGTTGCTTTAGAAATTTTGAAATGATAGGAAGGTCAAGAACAAAACTATAAAATTTTGAAGGAAGAGTGAAAAATAGCTATGCAGCATGTGTTTCTTGTAGGCGCAAAATCATTTAACAATTATGGTGGCTATGAAAGTTTTATTGACAAGCTTACCGAGTACCATCAGAACAATCCAAATATTAAATATCATGTGGCAACCAAGGCTAATGGTCAGGGATCAGGCGTCCCAAAGGAAGCAGTATGGAATGGCGACAGATATATTTATCATAATGCAGATGTATTCCAAATTAAGGTGCCGGAAAAACTTGGCGCGGCTCAGGCTATTTATTATGACTGCAAGGCTTTGAAAAGATGCATTGAAATTATGAAGAAAGAAGAAATTGAAGAACCTATAGTATATGTGATGGCATGTAGAATAGGACCTTTTTTTGGGAAGTATGTAAGAGAGATACATAGGCATGGGGGAAAAGTGTATTTGAATCCAGATGGTCATGAATGGATGAGAGCTAAGTGGAGTGCGCCTGTCAGAAAATACTGGAAATTGAGTGAGCAAACAATGGTTAAAAATAGTGACCTTATTATTTGCGACTCTGTTAATATAGAGAAATATATTCAGAAAAGCTACAGCGTAAAAAATACAACATATATTGCTTATGGAGCTGAAACGAGACCAAGTGCTTGCCCAGAAGAAATATATGAAGCATGGCTTAAGGAAAAAGGTCTTGAGGCAAACATGTATTACCTTGTGGTAGGGCGCTTTGTGCCAGAGAATAACTATGAGACCATGATCAGGGAGTTTATGAAAAGTGACAGTAAGAAAAATTTTGCTATCATTACAAATGTTAATGAAAAATTTCTGAATGAGCTTGAGGAGAAACTTCATTATAAAAATGATTCAAGAATTAAGTTTGTAGGAACAGTATATGATCAGCAACTTTTGAAAAAAATACGGGAAAATGCGTATGCATATTTCCATGGTCATGAAGTTGGAGGAACTAATCCTAGTCTTTTAGAGGCACTTGGAAGTACAAAACTGAATTTGCTGTTGGATGTTGGGTTTAATAGGGAAGTGGCTGAGGATGCGGCACTGTATTGGACGAAGAAAGAGGGAAATTTAGCAAAGAATATTAATGATGTTGAAACCTTAAGCGGAGAAGAAATAGAGGATTTGGGAAAGAAAGCAAAGCAAAGAATCTCGGTGTATTATAGTTGGAAATATATTTGTGAAAAATATGAAAAAATATTTTCAAATGATGTAGTTTAAAAGATTTTGAAAAGCTTTGTGAATAATTAAGAACATAGAAGAAGGGAAGATTTGCGTGTCAGAAAAAAAAATAAAAGTTCTTTGGATCGCATTCCAACCAATTCCAGCAATATTAAAAAAAATTAATCCAGATATGCAGATTGTTACTGGTGGATGGCTGCAGGGTGCAGCAGATATTATAACTAAGCATGATGATATAGAACTGTCATATTGCTTTCAATTTGAGCATGATGTAGAAGGTGTTGCGGAAGGAATGTACTATTTTTCAATGCCTGTTACGCCGGTAGTTAAAAGGAGAGATATAGTACAATATAAAAAAGAGGACTTTATCAGATTTAAATCACAAATTGAAAAGATAAAACCGGACATCATACATATATATGGAACGGAAACTTGGTTCCAGCGGCAGTTCGCTTTTATGGTCAAGGAACTGGGATTAATAGATAAGACTGTAGTGTGGATACAAGGGTTAACATCTTTTTGCGCAAATGCATATTGTAATGGCCTAAGCCAGCGAGAGATAAATAGAAAAACAGTTTGGGAAGCAATTCGTGGTACAAATATATATGGCATCAAGAATAGATTAAGATTAAATGGCGAGGGAGAGTTTCGTGAGCTAGAAATCTTAAAGCATGTTTTCGTTCGAACTGAGTGGGATACGGCATGTTGTAGAGCGGTCAATTCTAAACTTACAATGCACTATTGCGGTGAAACATTAAGACCAGAATTTTATCAGGATAAAGTTTGGTCAGTAGAAAATCTCAAAAAACATAGAATTTTTTTTAGCCAATGTAATACGCCAATAAAAGGTTTTCATCAGATGTTGAAGGCTATGCCAATTATATTGAAAGAGTTTCCAGATGCTGAACTTTGTACTACAGGATTTGATTTAATGAGACATTCTACAAACTTTATGAATAAATTGCGTGAACCAAGCTATAATAAAATTCTTCGTGAAATGATATCTGAGTATGGACTGAAAACTAACGTAAAATTTCTGGGGAAACTTTCGGGAGAAGAAATGAGAAACCAGTATGCTGATTCAAGCGTTTTTGTGATGGCATCAACAATAGAAAATTCACCTAATTCTATTGGAGAAGCAATGATGGTAGGAGTCCCTATTGTTGCTTCTGATGTAGGTGGGGTTAGCAGTATGTTGACTCATAAATATGACGGTTTACTATATCCATTTAATGAGTATGCGATACTTGCTGAGGAGGTTTGCAGGTTATTTAGAGAAGCAGATTTAGCAGTAAAGTATTCTGTGCATGCAAGGAAAAAAGCATTGCATACACATAGCCAAGAAGGCAACTATGAAATACTGTTGAACGGATATAGGGAAATAATGGAAGGATAGGTTTGTGAAGGAACTGAAATTTAGAAATAACATATGCAATAAAATGAAATATGCGGAGATATTGCCAATTCTTGCAGTATTTACATTGATATGTTCGTCTGGTGCCAATATGATACTTCGCAAGATCTATATAATTGCAGCTATTTCGATAGCTATGTTGTTTTATTATAAAAAAATAAATAGAAAAGCGGTATTGGTGTATATTGGTTTGTGCCTTTTTTTTATAATAGATTCGGTGTTTTTGAACACAGCAGTAACAGATTACCATGAATTGCTTTTATTGATAATAAGATGTACATGCTGTCTCATAATTGTATCTACGTTAACATTGGAACAATTTAAAGATGCGTTCATTAAGATAATGATTTTTCTATCAATCTTAAGTCTTATTTGTTTTGGCTTGATTTTATTAGGGGTAACGTTACCGGGGTCGGTAACAATTAATAATAGTTATTGCACATTTTATCATTGCTATAGTTTTACATTACAAGATGAAACTAGAAGATACCGTAATTGTGGAATATTTACAGAACCTGGTATATATGAAATATACTTAAATTTGGCGATGGTTATATTGCTTTCTATGAAAAGTATACCATTGAAAAAGATGAGACGATACTTTTGGGTGTTATCAATGGCCTTAATCTCTACAATTTCTTCAATGGGGTATTTAGCATATTTATTAGTTTTAATACTGTATATTTCATATAAACCTGAAATGTTTGGCATGAAACAAAAAAATGGTGTTTATTGGAGAATGGCAATATGTGTCTGCCTTTTAATTATTGGTGTGATAGGTGGAAATATTGTAATGAACTTTGTACTTGGAACAAATTCGTGGTCATCGAGACATGATGATACTATATTAACTTTTTTGATTGCGAAAGACTATCCATTTTGGGGAATAGGAATAGCCACAGATCCTATAGAAATTTGGGATATTTACTATAATCGATATTCTGCTCTCAGATTATATACAGGCTATCAGAAGGCTATGTCGTGCGGACTTGGCAACTATATGTGTATGGCGGGAATTCCTTTTACGGTATTATATTTGGTGGCACTGGTAAAAATGTTTACAAGGATGTTTGAAAAAAAACAGTATTTATTAAAGTTAATTATAGCTGTCTTGATAGTAATGTTTTTATTAGAAGAACCATTGTTGCCTACGCCATTCTTTTATATGGGAATTTTTACAATGGCTGCATGGAAAACGAAACAAAATTTTAATGAGATCTATAGCAATGATATAAAAGCCATAGGAAGAGAAGGGATTTAAGAAAACAATTATGAGTGATACTTTTGATGTGATTGTAATGATAACAGAAGATCATCTTCCAACGTTTAAGAAAATGATTCCTTATTGCCGGAAAAATATTCCGGTAAAGTCCATTTTTGCAATAGCCAGCCCTAAATTAAAAAAAGAAATTGAAATGGTACCTGGAATAACATTTGTTGATGAAAATAGTGTATATTCAGGGCTGTCTTATGACGCAGTTCAAAATATAATTGAAAATATTACTGGCGAGCGAAAAAGAGCAGGCTGGTATTTACAGCAATTTTTAAAGATGGCATGGGCATATAAATCGAAGGATTCTCGGTATATATCACTAGATGCAGATACATTTGTCCTAAATCCAATTAGATTTACAGAAGGAGATAGATATTTGTTTACATCTAAAACGGAGTATCATAAGCCATATTTTAATTGCATAAATCGTCTGTTTGGTGGAAGTGTCAAGAGAAATGTGGATTTTTCGTTTATAGCTGAGAACATGGTTTTCGATTGTAAAATCATGAAAGAGATGATAACAGAGATTGAGAAAAATGAAGAACTTGATGGGAATTTTTTTTGGGAAAAAATTTTAAATGCAGTTGATAAGGATGAATTAATTTGGTCTGGTTTCAGCGAGTTTGAAACATATGGGAATTATATATTTACGAGATATCCGGATAAAGTTAAGAGTAGAAAGCTAAGGACCATGCGAGAAGCGCTGGTTCTACTGGGCGGAAATCCTTCGAGTGAGCAGTTAAGCTGGGCATCTGCCGACTATGATGTGATTTCGGTGGAATCAATTCATTATAAGAAGACATTGGTTACATGGTTAACATCCAAAGCTGCATTTAGAAGAAGGGTTTCGATGAGAAAGCTGGCTATTTTAAGACATAAGTTGCGAACGGTATATCGTCGGATTTGCAGAAAAGATGATTATGCCTTGGAAAGATATGAATAGATGCTGTTAAACTGTTAAAAGGACTAGCATAATTCCAAAAAATTGAAGACGATAAGGGATTAGAGAAGTATTTTCTATAATAGGAATAATATTATGTTTTAGGCTTTCAATGTTTTTCTACTCCGCAGGGTATAAACATATTAATTATATATTATAAACAGTGCTAATGTAAGTAGGTGGCTGATATATACAACGGCGAGTTTATGGTTGCCAGTAATCATTGTATTAAGCTAGAAAAAATTAAATTTTGTAACCAGATAGTTGGTAAATAAATATAGAAAGATTGTCTAAAAATGAAGAAGATAATATTTTTTCTTCCTCAGATGTTGGGGAGAGGCGTTGAAAAATCGTTTCTAACGCTTATAAAAAAATTGCCAAAAGAAGAATATGATATATCGGTATATTTCGTAGAAAAAAGAGGCGAGTTTTTGCCGTTGATACCTAAGTGGGTTCATGTGGGTGAAATTCCAATGGATGATACAGTAAGGTTTGATGCGTCACATGATGTCTCCACTAAAAATAAGATTATTAGAAGCTTGAAAAAGGGAAGATTTGCAGAAGCATATGGAATCTTTTACAGAAAAGCTATTAAAAAAGATCCGCTAGGCGGATTTACATGTTTTTTTGAAAAATTACCCAAATTGGAAGGTGAGTATGACCTAGCAATTTGCTATCATCTACACAATCCTTTTTTATTACGATATGTTGTTAAGGCTGTTAATGCAAAGAGAAGGATAGCGTGGATTCATAATGATTTTGAAACCACTGGATTCCCAATAGCAAGATATGAGAATGATTTGTTATTATATGATAGGATATTTGGGGCTTCTAAAAAGATTGTAGAAGAATTTAAACAGCGAGTTCCAAGGTTGGCTGATAAAATCTATTGTTTTACAAACTATGTAGATACGGATGAACTATTTACTAAGGCTGGAAATAGTGCACCTGAAGAATATAAAAAAATGATTGGAAAAAAAATCATATGCACAGTAGGTGCTCTTACAGATCAGAAGGGAATAGATATAGCTATAGATGCAACTAAAAAGATTAAGGAGCATGGTATAGAAAATTTCAAGTGGTTTGTAATTGGAGAAGGAAACTTACATGAAGAATTACAGAAACATATAGAGGAACAAGGTGTATTCGAACAATTTTTTCTATGTGGTCATAAGGATAATCCTTATCCATATTTCAAATTCTGTGATATTTATGTACAACCTTCGAGACATGAAGGATATGGTATTGCACTTGCAGAAGCAATTATTTTCAACAAGCCATGTATTTCTACAGATTTTGCAGGAGCAAGAGAACAAATTGAACCAGATGTAACAGGAGAAATAGTAGTATGTGATAGTGAAAAGATAGCGGAAGCGTTAATGACTTTCTTAAATGATGAAGAAAAATGTCAGAAATATAGCTTGAACATGCAGAAGGCTAATATGGTCAAATCTAGCAGCGATGATGTGCAGTTAACATTACTGACGGAGTTGCTTTAAATAGTAGTTTACGGATTTGAAAGGATGTGCAAAACACGATGAATTTAGTAAAAAGATATATACTCCGATATAGGCAGAAGATGGATGAGCACATTGTGGAAACAGTGGCAGCGGCTAAAATTAACGGTGAAACCTTTGGACCATACAAAAATTATTGTAAAGGAGAAAGAGATATTGTTGTATGCGGAGCAGGACCAACGTTGCAGAACTACAAGCCAATTGATGGTGCATTGCATATGGCTGTGAATAGAGCATTTATATACGACAAAGTTAATTTTGAATTTATATATTCAATTGATTTTGATGGAATTTTGATGTGCCAGCAAGAACTTATAGAATACCATCCGGAAAAATGTGTAAAATTTTTAGCTACATCAGATTCACCGGACATAAAAAAAATACCTGAGTCATTTGCGTTAAAATGTAATGCAAAGAGATTTGTTTGTGATTATTATATTTATGGGGATGGATTTCGTAGTAAACCAGTGCATAATATTGACGTAAAACCTGTTGGTGGGATGCCAAATGCGGGAATGTCAGCAGTAGAAGTGGCTCTTTTTATGAATCCCAGAAAATTGTATATTGTAGGTTGCGATATGTCAGGAACACATAGAATAGATGCAAATATGACAAAGGAGCAACTTATAGCTGAGAAGAAACAATATGACAATTATTGGAGAACTGAACAACAAAGACTATTAAACAAATGGGATGAAATTAAGAAATTTGCGGAGAAGTTTTACCCTGACACTGAGATTATTTCGATTAATCCGGTGGGCTTAAAAGGTGTATTTAAGGACGTGTATCAGGAGTAAGTTATACAATTATGGCAAACAGATCAGTAAGAACCAAAAAAAATATATTGAGTGGTTTTATTAATAAACTTATAACGCTTTTTCTTCCGTTTCTTATTAGAACAATAATAATTAAGAAACTTGGTGCAGAGTATTTAGGATTAAGCAGTCTATTCACTTCAATCTTGCAGGTTTTAAATATGGCTGAACTTGGGTTTTCCAGTGCTATAGTTTTTAGTTTATATAAGCCAATGGCCGAGAAAAATACTGCAGAGATATGTGCGCTTCTCCATTATTACAAAAATATATACAAAGTTGTTGGGATTGTAATATCTGTAGTGGGCTGCATCTTAATACCGTTTTTGCCTAACTTAATAAATGGTTCATATCCAAGCGATATTGATTTGTATGTACTATATATCATATTTCTCGCAAATACGTCGGTTAGTTATTTCGCATTTGCATATAAAAGCGTTCTGCTGACAGCAGATCAACATCAAAATATTATAAGTAATATTGATACAATACTTTGTATATTAAGATATGGTATACAAATTGCTATGCTGATTATTATAAGTAACTATTATGCTTATATAATATGGAATCTGATTTTTACAGTGGCTAACAATATAATAGTGGCAGTAATAACAAATAATAAATATCCCGAATATATATGCAAAGGGGAAATTTCTAAAGATAAAAAGAATGAGATAACTAAACAAATTAAAGGTCTTGCAATTGGTAAGGTGTCACTTGTAGCAAGAAATTCCTTAGACAGTATCGTCCTTTCTATGTTCTGTGGTTTAGTGGACGTGGCAATTTATTCAAACTATTATTACATATATTCAGCAATAGGAGGATTTCTGTCAGTAATAGTAGCGGCATTGACAGGAAGTGTGGGGAATAGTATAGCGACTGAAAGTGTAGAAAAAAACTATTATGATTGCCAAAGATTTAGCTTTTTTTTCAGTGGAATTTTTAGCGTTTGTACGGTATGTTTATTTGGATTGTATCAACCATTTATGAAAATATGGGTTGGAGAGCAATATGTAGCATCGGGCACAGTGATGATATTGTTCTGTGTGTATTTTTATATCAGCCAAATAGGACAAATCCGAGGAATATATGCAAGTGCTGCAGGAATTTGGTGGGAATTTCGATGGGCAGAACTCTGTGAGATGTTAGGAAACCTTTTACTTAATTTTCTTTTAGGATATTTTTGGGGAATGAAGGGAATATTAATTGCAACAATTATTACAGTGACGATATTTTCATTGATATGGATTACAGATGTGACATTTAAAGAGTATTTTAAGAGAAATACAGTAGACTATTGGAAAGATAATGCTATATATTTTGTCATGACAGATGTGGCTATTTTTATTGTTTGGCATTTATTTAAGTACGTAAGAACAACTGGAATTGTTGATTTATTTGTACGACTGCTTATTTGCGTTGCTACAGGAATAGGAGTATATGGGATATTAATTATGATATCCGGTAAATATCGAAGGTACTTTATAAGTGTGGTGGAGAATACGCTAAAAAGATAGTTAATAATAGAATACCAGAGTTGTGTAGAATTGCTTACGAAGAAGACTACAATTAGAGTAGTAACATGACAAGCGTGTGAATACTCTGTTAAATTAGCTGATGATAGTAATAATGTGGTTGCTATGAAGGCATATTTATCAGCTGAAGAAACATATGGAAATATATATGAAGATTTGCGATAGAATTCTTATGTAAGCACCGTTAAAGCTAACAAAGAGTAGGATGTCAAATATAGAAAATATAAATTTAATTATAAATAAAAAGAAAAGGAGAAAATTAAACGATGAAAATAGTATCTTTTATTCCAATTAAATTAAACAATCAGAGACTGCCAGGCAAGAACACAATGCTTCTAAATGGACGTCCGACGTGTGATTATATTTTTGAGACTATCAGTAATTGTAAAAACATTGATGAGAAATACATATATTGTAGTGATGAAGCAATTAAGCCATATATAGCACCTTATGAGGATAAGGGACTTCGCTTTTTAAAGAGAGATACATATCTCGATGGATTCCAAGTAAAGGGGTTGGAGATTATTGAAAGATTTGTGAAGGATGTAGATGCGGATATTTATGTACTTACTCATGTAACGCAACCATTCACAAAGACGGAGAGCATTGAGAAAGCACTTGATAAGGTTATTTCAGGTGAATATGATTCCGCGTTTTCTGCAGTTATACTTCAAGACTATATGTGGATGAATGGTAAGCCTTTCAACTATGATATGAAGAACATCGTTAGGACACAGGATCTCGAACCTATTTATATGGAAACAGGGGCGTTCTTCATTTTTAGAAAAGAAGTGTTTACTAAACTTGGACAGAGAATTGGGAATAAGCCCTATATCTATGAAATAGATCAGTTTGAAGCTGTAGATATTGATACTCCGGAGGATTTTGAATTTGCTAAGGTTGTAGCAGACTACTTGTTAAAAAAGAATAAACAATAATTTATTAAAGAGACATTTAATAGTAGCATGTTTATATTAGAGTATGGAAAGAAGGCGATTATAATAAGATGAAAAATGTTAGGATTCTTGATTGCACATTAAGAGATGGCGGTCGAATAATAAATTGTGAATTCCCAAATGAAGAAATTAAGGATATGGCAGTAAGACTCGCCAATGCAAGAATTGATATTGTCGAAGTTGGTTTCTTAAGAGATTGGAGAAAGGTGGATTTTAAGGGAAACAGCACATTCTTTACTGATGTTGACCAAATTAAGCCATATATTCAAAAAAAAGAAGGAACACTCTATGTTGCATTTATCGATTATGGCATGTTTGATATAGAGTCTCTCAAACCCTATGATGGAACATCGATTGATGGAATCAGATTTGGCTTTACAAAGAAGAATTATGATGAGGCCAAGGACGATGTTGTATATTGGGCAAAACATATCCAAAATATGGGATATAAGCTATTTGTTCAGGGGGTAAATTCGCTAAATTATTCAGATAGAGAACTCCTTGAAATTGTTGATATGATTAATGATATCCATCCGTATAGTTTTGGTATTGTAGATACGTATGGTGCTATGTACATTGATGATGTTGACAGACTTTATAGTCTAATTGACCATAATATGCTGCCAGATATTTGTATAAATTTCCACTCACATAATAACTACCAACTTTCCTTTGGATTTGCGCAGGAAGTAATAAAATTGAGTGGGACTGGTTCAAGACAAATCATTATTGACGCTACTCTTGGAGGAATGGGTAAGGTTGCAGGAAACCTCAACACAGAACTCATAGTTGATTTTATGGTGCGCAAGAAATATTATGATTATGATTTTGAAGAAATCTTGGATCTTCTGGATGATTATATTTATCCGGTTGCCATTGACCATAAATGGGGATATTCTACCGCTGCTATGATGGCAGGTATTTATAAGTCACATCCGAATAACGTAATCTATCTCACTGAGAAGTTTAGATTGCAGACAAAGGATATAGGTAAACTCCTATCCATGATTGATCCGCAGACTCGTCAACGATATGATTATGATAATATTGAGAAAATTTATACCGAGTACATTGCAGAAAAAATTGATGACAAGCAAGCTATCGAAGAACTAAAGAAGCAGATGGAAGGAAAAGAAATTTTTGTTATGGTTCCAGGAAATTCGCTGAATACAGAAAGAGAGAAAATTGATAGCTATATTGTAGAACACAATCCGGTGGTTATAAGCGTAAGCTTTGTGGCAGATGTACCATCTGCAATAGCTTTCTTTGGCAACCAAAGAAGATATGCGAAGTTGGCAACAAAGAGAACTGGTAGAGAAGTAATAATAACTTCTAATGTTAAAGGAGATGGTAATGATATTAAAGTTAATTATCACTCACTTATAAATAGAGGTTATCGGTATTTTGAAAATTCTACTATTATGCTTTTGAACCTACTCAAAAAGGTGGGACCTAAGAAGATCACAATAGCTGGATTTGATGGCTTTAATGAGAAGGCGGAAAAGAACTACTCTGACGATTCATTTCAAAATGATAGGCATGTATCTGAATTTGCTGTATTGAATGCTGAAGTGAGTCAGATGTTTAGTGAAATAGTTGAAACATTATATCCAAATTGTACGGTGGAAATGATTACACCGAGTGTGTATGAAGAAGCACTTAAGAAAGTGAAACAATGATTAAATATATAGTAATGGACGTGGATGGTACGCTTACAGATGGGAAAATTTACATGGGGAATGATGGCGAGATCATGAAAGCATTTAATATTAAAGATGGTTGTGGTATTCATGATATTGCTATTCCTCATGGAATAACGCCGGTAATTATTACAGGGAGATTAAGCAAAATAGTTGAAAATCGTTGTAAAGAGCTTGGCATAACGGAACTGCATCAAAGAATTACTAATAAAAGTGTGAAACTAAAAGAAATTGTCGAAGATATAAGTGAAGTCGCATATATTGGGGATGATTTGAATGATCTCGAAGTAATGAAACTTGTTAAGAAAGCTGGAGGAGTAGTTGGATGCCCTTTGGATGCTGTTGATGAAGTTAAGCAATTAGCTAGTTTTGTTGCTCCTCATAATGGTGGAGATGGAGCTGTTAGAGATTTTGTAGAATGGCTAGTAAAAAAAGACAATAAAAATTCATTGATCAGGAAATGAGTCATATTAGCTATTAGAGGTTAATGGAGGATTCTTTGGACATCAGGAGAAAATAATTTCTATGGTAAGACAAATAGAACAAAAAGAACATTCATCTAATAAAGAATTTTTAATTAATTCTAATATTGTGATAAGCATTCATGAAAGATGCACAGACGAATTGCAGCGCATTTCAGAACTTATACAGAAAACCAATCAGCTTAATTATACAAAAAACAGAATGACTAAAGAAGAATTGAAGAATCTTTTGAAAGAGGAAAATGTATCAGCGGCATATATAAGTGCAAAAGATGATTTTTGTAATTATGGCATAGTTGGGTTCTATCTTATAAAAAATGACAAAATAGTTCATTTCCTATTTTCATGCAGGATTCTTGGCCTGGGAATAGAGAATTATATATATAGTAAGCTTGGATATCCAAAGATAGATGTGGTGGGGAAGGTCGTAATACAACTTAGTAGTAATAGCGTTACTGATTATATTAGAGAGGATGATATACCAGATAACGATGAAGTTGAAGAAACTTCAACCCAAAACAGATTGCTTATGATTGGCAACTGTGATTTGGATAGTGTAAGCAAATATTTAAATGCGAAGTTTAAAATTGATAAGGAATTTAATACGGTCATAAATGGCCATGAGGTGAGGACATCGGATACATTACAGCTTGTATATGCTAGAGAATTGGATGGGTATTTACAAGGTGAACTGTGTGACAAGCTGCCATTTATGGATGAGAGCCTTACGTATACAACTAAATTATACACAGGTAATTATGATGTAATTGTAATTAGTCTTGTAGATGATTTTATAGGAGGAATTTATCGGCGAAATAATAAAGATTATTATGTGTCATGGGGAAACTATTGGCAGTATGAAAAGGATTTAAATGAAAAATTTTCTGATGATGACATGAAATATTTTAAAGACAATTTCACATTTATAGGAAGAGAGAATATAGATCTTTTTAAGGAGAACATCAATAAGATAATTCAGGCTGTTGATAATTCGACAAGGATAATTTTTATAAATGGTTGCGAAATGGATATTGGTGAAGATTGGGTTCAACGAAATGCGGAAATGAATAAAGCGATAGATGAAGTTATAAGCAATTACAGTAATGTTCGTCTAGTAGATATGAGAAAACTGGTCCGAACTGAAGAAAAATTACTTGAACACGATAATAGATATTACGATAGGCAGACATATTATAAAATTGCACAAGAAATTCTAAATAAAAGTGAGGATGTGCTTTCTGGCGAACTCAGATTGAATAGTACATCTGACATTATAGTTGATGAATATAAGAAAAAAATAGAAAGAAAGATTGGGAGAGGGATTTCGTCAATTGAGAAAATTGAGAAACTTTATGTTTTAAAACCTGAAAAGCTTACAAGAAAATCTCTTATTAACGATAGGAAATATATCTCAATTGAAATACTAACTGAGAAGGATACCAGAGAATTATTAGAAAATGAAAATTACAAACTATTAGTACCGTCAGGAACGGATACTAGTGAGTTTGAGGAAAGAGGATTAATTGAATTTAGAGATTTCTTGAAGGAAGAATATGCAAATAAGCTGCTTCTTATTATATACGGAAATTGCCATACGAGTGTAATATCGCAATATGTTGATAGTTGTGAGGAATTTCGTGAAAAGTTCTACCGTTATCCAATAAAACTTATTCATACAATTTCTGATAAAGCATATTTTGATATTCCTATTTTTAAGTATTGTGATGTTTTTGTACACCAGAGCATTCAGAAGGGAAACAGGTATGGTGTGGAATTTTCTTCGGAAGAACTGATAAAAAAGATGTCCAAAGATTGCATTATTATTTCTATTCCTAATGTTTATCGCTTACCAATATGTTTTTTCCCTCAGTATTGTACAAAGCCTGAATTTGTAAAACGCGATGGTGGTTCTGTGTTCTTTAGGGATAATGAGCTGGATACATTGATTTTAAATGGATTTAGAGGGAAAAAGTTGGAAAAAGAGTATTGGAAAACGACTTATTCAGAAGAAAAACTTGATGAAATGTTGGAAAGATTTTTTCAAAAGGTTTTAATCAGGGAAAAAGATTGGGATATAAAATGTGTTGATTTTATAAAGAACAATTACAAAGAAAAGCAACTTTTTTACGATCCTAATCATCCAACAAATGCATTCCTTTTATATGTTACCGAGGAATTACTGAATGTATTGGGTATATTGTACGATGAAGAAAAACTTAAAAATTGTAAAGTTGATTTATTAAGTGGATATCAAATTCCAATTTTGCCATCGGTTAAAAAACATTTTAAAATGACGTTTATTGAAGAAAATGAATTCAGGAAAAATTCATGGAATAAAGTCAGATTTGGCAAATTAAATATGAATGATTATATAAAACAGTATTATTCAGCATCATGGCAAAACTCTGATTTAGGTATTTTAACAAAGCATAGGGCACATTTAAAATGGTATTTTTATAAAGCATTTAATGTTTTATGGAAAATAAAAAATAAAAGCATAAATGGAGATTCCGGCATACTTTAAAGAGTAAAAGAAATTGACCTAAAAGAATACCTTTTATTAAATCAGGTACTTGCCGGATACTATCATTATTATGGCATCACTGACAATTTCAGAGTAATAGATAGCTTTCGATATCTCGTGCTATGCAGTTTGTTTTATTGGTTCAATTGACGAAATCAGAAGATGAGCTGCGTATGGAATGTATTTAAGGATATGTTAAAGGTGTATCCGTTGGCTAAGACAAAGGTATATGTCAGTATATATGTGAAATGAATGTGAATAATCAGCTTTGTAGGGAGCCGGACGTGGGAAAATCGTATGTCCGGTTTTGAGCAGGGGATGTCTCGTAAGATGTGCATCTGCTTATCGGGTGAATAAGCACTTTTTAATGTGCGAAGTTTGAAATAATGAATGAAGTAGAGGAAGAGCCTTGGGAAAGTTAATTAAAGTATTAGCATTTCTTCCAGTATCTGGTTTAATGCGAGGAAAATGCTATAAATTATTTAAAATTGGTAATGGAAGATATGGTGAGAATTTTAGCATCGGTTTTGGCAGTTATATAGATGCCAAGAATATCATCATTGGTGATAATGTTTTAATTGGTAATATGATGCGTGTAAAGCTACTTGATCGTTTTGAACTTGGAGATGGGTCAAGCATTGGCTCAAGTACTATAGTATGTGGTACGCATGAGCATAACAAAGTTTCTGAAAGGAATTTTGTTTGTGGGAAAAATGTTGGAATCCTTTGTTCACATTATTTTGATGTAGTTGCTCCGGTTGTAATTGGAGACAATGTTACAATTGCCGGAAAATGGACTCAGTTTTATACGCATTCATTTGATTTATTGCCAAATCGCTTAGATGGCGGGATTACGATTGGAAACAATATTTATATAGGGGCAGGTTCTCTTATCAACCTTGGAGTACATATATGTGACAATGTCGTAATTCAAGCTGGAACCTGTGTGAATAAAGATATTTCAGAACCAGGGGTATATACTAGTAACACTTTCATGAGACGAGGCAATGTGCATGAATACAGTGAATTATATACTAGTCATAAAACTAAAAAACTTGAAACAGGAATAACTGTATATTTGAAAGAAGATATAAATGACGAAGAGTAAAGTAGTAATGGTTGATTTTTGGTCTACTGCAGATAATGGTGGCAAACCGGTAGGACATGGCGTAAAAGTAGGTAATGAATATTATACATACTTAAAAGATGCTTTTGAGGTAAAACATTTCGTTAATAAAAGCATTGTACCATTTATAAAAAATTGCAAGGTGCAGGCGTTTAGAGATTCCTTGGAATTTGGTATGCCAAAAGGAAAACGTGTACTAAAAAATTTCAGATGTCTCAGGGAAGCATTTCGTTCAGAAAAGGATTCTTTAATCTGGATATATTTACAGGACATATATGGTCTGCTTTATTTGGCAATTTTTCCAAAACATAAAAATAAGGTAGCTGTCACCATTTATGATATTTATTCAGAAAACAAACTTAAACATTATATTTTAAAAAGTGCATTAAAAAAAGCAGATGTTGTTTTTGTTACAAACAGAAAAATTTCCAAAGAATTGGTAGGGAGTTTTTTTATTCCAGATTATGCGTATGATAATTTTTACTATGAACGATTTTTAACAACAAAGAAAAAAGAACAGGCAGTTTGCCTTGGAACAATGAATGAAAAGAAACTTTTAAGAGAGTCTGTGGAAGCTTTTAAAAAAAATGGATATCCACTTTATATAGCAGGTCAGTTTTTATCAGTTGAAACTTTTCAATATTTGAATTCTATAAAGGGAAATAATATAATTATTGAAAACCGTTTCATTGAAAACGAAGAATACTATAAGCTTATGGCGGAGAGTAAGTATTGTCTGGTCCCTTACGATGCTGAATTTTATAAAAATAGAACATCTGGAGTAATACAGGAAAGCCTTTTCTGTAGAACTATTCCAATTTCCCATAAAGAAATTCTCGAGTTTGCTAATGTAGATGGAATTGGATATGAAAAATTAGATGACCTAAAAAAAATTAATTTGAGGGAAATAAATATTGAGGATTTTCGCCAGAAATATGATGAGGAAATTAATGGTATTTATAAGTACGATGCTGTAAAAAATACAGTTGTTTCTGCAATAAAAAAGGGACTTGGGCATTCATGATTTATGGATAACGGTAGAAACACCTAAAGGAAATTTGCGCTTCTAAAAAATGATTTGAAGCATATTTAAGTTATACAGACTGCGTTATTTGGAAAGGGCGTCTGACCTATGCCTGGTAATTTCACTAGGCATAATGAAAGGATATGAGAAAAATGGTAGTAGGTATTGATGCACATATGATTGGAGACCATTCTGGGGGAAATGAAAGCTATTATTCAAATATAATAAAAAATATGACAATTCCTGCTGGTGATAGATATATTCTTTTTGTTAAAAAAGGGACAGATATGTCATCTTACAGTGATAAATTTAGCATTGTAGAGTTTGAAAGCGAAGGAGCCTTTAAACGAAATTTTATTGAACTTCCTAAATTATGTAAAAAGTATAAGCTTGATGTTCTTCATACACAGTACTTTATTCCGTTTAATAGACCATGCCCGGTTGTATGTACTATTCATGATATTTGCTTTGAACACTATAAAGATATTTTTACCAAAAAAGAATATATTCGTCAAAAACTTTTGATTCCATATGCGGCAAAACATTCTCAATATGTGTTTACAGTTTCAAATCATGCAAAGAAAGATATCGAAGATCATTATAATATAGACAGCAAAAATGTAATTGTGACATACAATGCGGTTAACGAGAGTTATCGCATAATGAGTGAAAAAGAATTGGATAAGAATGAGCTTTATTTAAAATTTGGAATTAAGAATGATTACATTCTTAGCGTATGCAATTTACAGCCAAGAAAAAATCTTGTAAGACTCATTCAAGCGTATAAAAAACTTAAAGGAGAAAAAGGAGGCCAGGAACAGCTTGTTATTGTAGGGAAAAAAGCATGGATGTTTAACGACATCTTAAAGGAAGCATTGGACGGTGCAAGTGATATTATATTTACGGATTATGTAGATAGTGTAGATTTAGTAAGACTTTACAACGCAGCCAAGCTTTTTGTGTACCCATCATTTTTTGAAGGCTTTGGCATTCCGCCTCTCGAGGCAATGGCTTGTGGTACACCGGTTGTTGTTGCTAATGCCACGTCACTTCCCGAGGTTGTAGGCGATGCAGGAATATATTTTGACCCCTTTAATGTTGATGACATTAAGGAAGCAATAAAGAAAATGTTGACTGATGAAAAACTTAGGGAAGAGAGTGTTTTAAAAAATCCAGAGCAGGTTAGAAAATTTACATGGAAGAAGAGTTCGGATATAATCACAGAATGTTATAGAAAAGCAGTACGGTAAGAGTTTTGCGTAATTTGCGTTCTACAAGGCGGAAGGAAATTTAATAAAAGTGATTCGTAAGTTTAAAAAATTGGCTATCCCTGGATAAAAGATGGAAAAATGATCGTTCCGCAGGGAAGTAAGGAATAGATTAAAATGAGGCAGAAGTTCTTTTTTGAATTAAGTCAACGGAAAGGAAATGACAATTATGGGATTGGGAATCAAAACTAAAATATTAGGAACAAATATCGGAAATTGGGTTCATTGTTATTATTCTATGAAAAAGAATGGGCATAAAAGGACGAGAAAAGGTAAGCCGATTTATTTTATTATCGGATTCGATGATCCGCAAAAGTCAGGGTGGACTGTTTGGGAAAGAGTGGTTTTATATAATTGCATCTATGCAAAGGATCATGGAATGATACCGGTTGTTGATATGAAAAATTATCGCTCCATTTATTCAGAAAAAAATGATTGTAGAAAGGTGAATGTATGGGATCAGTTCTATCTCCAACCGGGGGGCGTATCGCTTGAACAGGCAATGGAGAGTGGTAATTACTTGATAGCTGATTCTAGCCCAGAATGGTTTTCATATATTAGAGCTCGTTATCCGAAAAGAATTAAGAATATGGATTATCTTCGCACTGCGTACTCTGAATATATCTGATTATTCCGGAGCTCTCTGAGCCACCTGTCCGGATTTTGGGAGCCACCATTCC
>OFMH01000141.1_pt1 | contig 50797 bp, 36 predicted proteins | sample 1541761 | NCBI WGS metagenome assembly OFMH01 (sample SAMN04209249, study PRJEB22552) | human gut metagenome | biome: gut; material: feces | host: Homo sapiens | place: USA: Oklahoma
CGGGTGTACCCATTTCTTCTATCACACCGTTTGCCATAAACATTACTTTATCGGCAACATTTTTTGCAAACTCCATTTCGTGAGTAACAACAATCATTGTACTGTTGCCTGTTTTAAGACTTCTTATAACATTCAGCACTTCTCCTGTCAGTTCGGGGTCAAGTGCCGATGTCGGCTCGTCAAAACAAAGAATGTCAGGTGACATTGCAAGTGCTCTTGCGATTGCAACTCGCTGTTGCTGACCGCCCGAAAGTTCGCACGGATAAGCACTCGATTTTTCCGACAGACCTACTTGACAAAGCAAGTTATTCGCCTTTTTTTCAATCTCTTTTTTTCTTTGTTCCTTAAACTTTTTAGCATTTGATGAGCCGTTTTCTTTTTTATACGCCTTTACCTCGTCGTTCAAAGCAAGCGACGGTGCAAGTGTTAAATTTTGCATAACGGTATATTGCGGAAACAGATTGAACTGCTGAAAAACCAATCCGAAATGCAAACGGTTTTTTCGTATCTCTTTTTCCGTCAAAGAATTTTCATCATCTGTATTTAAAAGCACTTTAGAGTCAACGCTTATAACGCCTTTATCTGCTGTTTCAAGAAAATTAAGACACCTTAAAAGAGTAGTCTTGCCACTTCCCGATGAGCCTATAATGGCAAGCACCTCGCCTTTTTCAAGCGAAAAATCTATTCCTTTTAAAACTTCAGTATCACCGAAACTTTTATGAATATCGGTAACTTCAAGCATTGCCATTTTATCAACCTCTGTAATAATTGAGTTTTTTCTCTGCCTTGTTGAATATGAGCGTCAATATACCGCAAAAAGCAAGGTAGAATGCACCCGTATAGAACAACGGCCAGATGAGTCCCTCAAGTTTAATATAGTTTTGACCTGCCCAAATGATTTCATAAACAGAAATAATCCTTGCAAGTGAAGTATCTTTAACAAGTGTAATGATTTCGTTGCTCATAGGAGGCAAAATGCGTTTTACCACCTGTTTCAAAACAACTCTGAAAAAGATTTGCGTTTTCGTCATACCGAGAACTTGTCCTGCCTCGTACTGACCGACAGGAATACTCTCTATGCCGCCTCTGTAAATTTCAGAGAAATAGCAAGCATAGTTTATTACAAAAGCTATAAGCACCGCCGCAAATCTGTCAAAAACAGACCAAGATGCAAGCCAAGTAACAAACGAATTCGGGTTTTCTATACCCTGCGCCCAAGTTCCGACAAGACCGGGACCGTAGTAAATGACAATCATCTGAAGCATAAGAGGCGTACCTCTTATCATCCAAACAAAAGTTTTCATAAGCCATTTGAGCGGCTTAAATTTGCTCATTGAAGCGAAACTAAAAATGAGGCCGAGCGGTAAAGCGAAAACAAGCGTCAAAGCAAAAAGTTCAAGCGTTGTGCCGAAACCCTTGAGCAAGTCAAGCGTTACCTGCCAAAACATTTCCATTTTTCTCCTCCTGTTTTATAAATAATTGTTATAAACATTTTAATACAAAAATTATATTTTTCAAGTAAAATTTTATTTTGCGAGCGTGAGTTTATATTTGTCTGCAAGTTTTTGAAGTGAGCCGTCTGCTTTCATTTCTTCCATAATCTTGTTTACTTCTTCCGTAACATCGGAGCCTTTTCTGAAACCGATACCATACTGTTCAACATTGAGTTTAACTTCAAAAGCAAGTTCGGAGTAACTTGTGCCGTCTCCGATCATTGAGTTTGCCATTGTCAAGTCAATTACACACGCATCTGTTGAACCTGACTGAACCTCCATAAGACAGTCTGACTGTGCTGTTACTGCTGTAACATTTTTAATGCCTGCTTCCTGAAGTGCTTTTTCGCCTGCTGAACCTGCTTCGGCAGAGAATGAAAGGTCTTTCATTTCTTCAAGTGAAGAATATTTTGAAACTTCGCTCTTTTTCATTACAACAACCTGTGCGTTTTCAACATAGGCATTTGTAACATTTGTATTTTTCTTAACTTCATCGGTAATGGTCATACCGTTCCAAAGACAGTCGATTGATTTTGCGTCGAGTTCGGGAACTTTGTTATCCCAGTCAATAACCTGAAATTCTGCTTTAACGCCTAATTTTTCGGCAACTGCCTGCGCAAACTCTGTATCAAATCCTGTCCACTCTTTTGTGTCTTTGTCTTTGTAATTCATAGGTTCAAACTCTGTGATACCGATAACAAGAGTGCCTTTTTCTTTGATATATGCAAGGTCAGACGCTGATGTTTGAGTGCTTTCGCCTTTGTTGTCATTTTCTTTTTTTGAACTGCATCCTACAAAAACGGTTGCAATTAAAACTGCCGCCATAATAATTGAAAGTAACTTTTTCATAATTTTTCTCCTTCATAATTGATTAAAATTTGTGATTGTTTTTTATTATTTTTGAAAAAACGGTCTGTTTTATCGTGTTACCACTTTACCACGCTAAAACCTTTCTGTGTAAGTATAGCATAACAGACAGGCTTAGTCAACAAAAATTTTTAAACAGTTTTTACAGAATTGAGTTTAGATTGAATTTTTTTGAGAAAAAATATTGATTTTTTCATTTATTTTGCAGTAAAATATTTTCATATTTTTCATATTTCATAAAATAACGGAAAATGTAAATTATAATTTTATAGGCAGGTGAAATCATGAGTCTTAAAAATGAATACCTTATTGGGCTTATGGAAAAAGTAAAACAAAAAAATGCAGGCGAACCTGAATTTCATCAGGCAGTAGAGGAAGTCCTCGAGTCGCTTGAGCCGGTGCTTGAGAAACACCCCGAATACATTGAAAAAGGTGTTATGGAGTGCATAGTTGAGCCGGAGCGTATCATTAAATTCAGAGTGCCGTGGCTTGATGACAACGGCGTTTTACATGTAAATCGCGGGTTCCGTGTACAATTCAACTCTGCTATCGGACCATATAAGGGAGGGCTCCGTTTTCACCCATCCGTTTACGAAGGAATAGTAAAGTTTCTCGGTTTTGAGCAAATTTTCAAAAACTCGCTTACAGGCTTGCCAATCGGCGGTGCAAAAGGCGGTGCAGACTTTGACCCGAAAGGAAAATCTGACACTGAAGTAATGCGTTTTTGCCAAAGTTTTATGACGGAACTTTCAAAGCATATAGGTGCTGAACGAGATGTACCGGCAGGCGATATAGGTGTCGGCCCGAGAGAAATCGGATATATGTTCGGTCAATATAAGCGTTTGAGAGACGAGTTTTCGGGTGCGCTCACAGGTAAAGGTCTTGACTACGGCGGAAGTCTTGCCCGTACGGAAGCAACGGGATACGGTCTTTGCTACTTTGCCCAAGAGATGCTCAAAGCAAAAGGTATGTCTTTCGAGGGCAAAACCGTTGTTATTTCAGGCTCCGGTAATGTTGCTATATATGCACTTGAAAAAGCACAGCAACTCGGTGCAAAAATTGTAAGCGTTTCCGACTCAAACGGATATATTTATGACAAAGACGGCATAGACCTTGACCTTTTGAAAAAAATTAAAGAAGTCGAGAGAAAACGCCTTGTTGAGTATGTAAAAGAAAGACCGAGTGCAGAATATCACGAAGGTTGCAAAGGTGTATGGACAATTAAATGCGATATTGCTTTGCCTTGTGCAACACAAAACGAACTTGACGAAAAAGACGCAGAAATTTTAATCAAAAACGGCTGTATCGCCGTTGCCGAAGGTGCAAATATGCCATCCACACCAGAAGCGACAAAACTTTTCATCGAAAGCCATGTACTTTTTGCCCCCGCAAAAGCCGCAAACGCAGGCGGTGTTGCAACATCTGCTCTTGAAATGTCTCAAAACTCAATCAGATATAATTGGAATTTTGAAAAAGTTGATAAAAAACTCCAAAAAATTATGGCAGGCATTTACAAAAAAACTGCCGCTGCCGCTGAAGAGTACGGTATGCCCGACAACCTCGTTGCAGGTGCCAACATTGCAGGCTTTGTAAAGGTTGCAAACGCTATGCTCGCTTACGGTGCGGTATAATTCTCATTTTCTAATATTGTTTTCAATATAAACTATAATACAATATAATACCTTAATAATACCGTTAAAAATAAAAATCATTCACTTTGCGTCATTGCAAAAAATTGAATTGATAAATTATGTTTAAATATGTTATGATATATTTGTAAATCAAACATATTTACAGACAAAATTGTCTTTTGATTTATTGCAATGACGCATTTTTGTCTGTAAAAGTAATTTTTAAAGGGGATAGAAATGAAGAAAAAAAAATTGAGTATCACGGCAATTTGTTTAACATTGGTAATTTTAACGGTCGTAGGTTTAGGGTTTGCCATCACTCCCGTAATGAAAGCACCGAAAAACGATATACCCGACGGTGTAAAACCTTTTTCAAGCGAAGACGGTGTAATGAGTAATTATTACAGAATACCGTCAGTCATCACAACCGAAGACGGAACTCTTGTTGCGTCAATAGATGCACGATTCGGCGGTACGCACGACTCTGCAAATAATCTCGACACTGCTGTTTCAATCAGCACGGACAACGGCAAAACTTGGAGCAAATCGACACTTGCACTTTACTTTGACGATTGGGATAACAGCAAAACAATTTTAAAACAAAACGGTAAACTGACAACAAAAGACAGTGCGTCTTTCATTGACCCGAGTATGGTGCAGGATAAAAACACAGGCAGAATTTTTATGTTTGTTGACGCATATCCTTACGCAACAGGAGCCACAAATTCCGTAAAAGGAAGCGGATTTACCGAAATTGACGGTCAAAAATATTTAATGCTCTGCAAAGACGGAGAAAAAGATTTTAATTACACTGTGAGAGAAAACGGTGCAATCTATGATAAAAACGGAGAAAAAACAGAGTATTCTTTAAACGACAAATACGAAATTTTACAAAACGGCAAGCCCCTTACGGTAAAACAGAAAAAGCAGCGTTTTTGGTACAATATTTCTTTCGGAACTAAAACTGATAAAGAAATTGCAATGAATATTATGTATAAAGACGCTTTGTTCAAACCTCTGAAAACTTCATACATATATATGACATATTCAGACGACAACGGTAAAACTTGGGCAAATCCTGTAAACTTAAACGCTCAAATCAAACCGAACGACGAGGCTTTTATGGGCGTTTGTCCCGGCAGAGCAATACAAATACAAAACGGAAAATATGCAGGCAGACTTTTATTTACTGCATACTATCTCGACAATGAAACAGGCGTTCAAAAATTCACTTGTGTATTCAGCGACGACAACGGTGTTACATGGAATGTCGGTCAGAGTGTGGAACTTACAGAAGAAGTGCCAAATATCAGCGAAACTCAAATCATAGAATTGCCAAACGGAAATTTGCAGTCATATTCACGCACAACAGCAGGATATGTTGCAACTGCAACAAGTACAGACGGCGGAAATGTATGGAGCGACCTTCAGCTTGTGAAAGAACTCCCTCTCACGACGGGCTCGGGTTGTCAAGTTTCGGCAATAAACTATAACGGCAAAATAGACGGCTCTGACGCAGTTATTCTCTCTGCACCCGCAGGCGAAAGCAGAACAAACGGTTTTGTCTATGTCGGACTCATAAAAGAAAACACCGACAGTACAAGCGGTTATGAAATTGAATGGACATATAAAAAGGAAATTACGGACAAAAACACAAACTTTGCCTACTCATGCCTGACGCAAATGCAAAACGGAGAAATCGGATTGCTTTATGAACAGGCAAATCAACCTCAAACCGTTGACACAGTTGTTTTCAAATCCTATACGACAGACGAACTTTGTGAAACAAAAATCGAAAAATAATATGTGCAAAATAAAAAATCATATAAAAAAGGCAGTTCAAATGAACTGCCTTTAATTTTGTTTTTTCAGAACAAACAAATCATATATTACTTTTGAATATATCTTATATCTTCTCCCTCGAATACAAGTATCTTGAAAAGACCTGTAATTCTCGAAGTAATTCTTTGGTCGTACTTATTTTCAAGTTCGCTGAAATTATAATTTGTGCTTATAATTGTCGGTTTCTCCGACAAAGTTCTGGAATTTACAATATTATAAAATGAAGCGATACTGTACTGATTTGTAAACTCTGCACCCAAATCGTCAATAATGAGCAAGTCTGCCGAAAGCAACTCGTCAAGTTTGTAGCGTGGGTTGTCGTTTCTGCCGAAATGATTTTCTTCAAGGTCGCCCAAAATGTTTTGAGCGCTGCCGTAAATAACATGGTATCCTCTGTTAATGACAACATTTGCAATGGCAAGGCTGATGTGCGTTTTTCCGAGACCTGTTGCACCCATAAATAACAGTGACGGACTTTTTTCATTAAAAGTTATGGCATATTTATAACAATTATTGCAGATTTTTTCCATCTTTTTTCTCGGAGAAATTCCGTCAAGATTTACCGTGTCGGGATAGCACCCAATCTCAAAACTGTCAAAATTGCACTTGTCAAGCGGTGCAACTTCCTTGATATTATCTCGCTCAATTTGTTTTAAAATCTTGATATGACACTTACAGAGTTTGCCGTTGACAAAGCCCGTATCTCTGCAAAGCGGACAAGTATATTGTTGTTCAAGAGCATTTTTTTCAAAACCGTTTTTAATTAGCAGTTTTTCTCTTTCTTCTTGAATTCCCAAACTTTTTTTCGACAGTTCTTCAATGTCGGCTTTTTTATTTTTTGATGCGATGATAATTTTTGCAATATTCACGCCGATTTGTGCCAAACGGTCTTTATACTCCGAAATTTCAGGTATTTTTTTCTCAATTTCATTTGTTCTTTCGTATAATTCGTTTTGTGATTTTTCACGCCTTTGTGCTAAAATGTTCAAGGCCTTTTGATAATTCTTTGCAGGATATGCCATTTATTTCACACTTTCTAAAAAATATCTGTATTATTCTTTGCTTTATCCCTGATTTTGTCGAGATTGTAAGACGGTGCACTTTCGATTTGATTTTTTGCACCGTTTTTCATTTTGTTTTTCTTATTTTCAAAATCTAACTTGTCCTGTTTAAATTGTTCGGGAGTTTTAATTCCTTTTTTGAGCCAATTTTCAACGACTGATTTTAAATATTTGTATGACGGCTCGTTTGCGTTTTCCCGTGTTTCCGTGCAGGCAAGTTCAATCATTTCATCGTCAAGTTCTTTTTGCCAACGCTCAACCGTTTTCGATTGAGAGGAAGTCGGCTTTCTGTAAGAAATGCACAACCATTCACAGATATTTTTCCACAAACCGTCTGCTTTTTCAATGGCTTTCAATTTCTTTTCTGCCTCGTCAAGCGTTGTAATACCTTCTTCAGCCCAATTTTTCGCCATTTTTGCAATGTAGGAAACACCGAGTGCTCTGCCTTTTTCACGCTCTGATTTACAGAACGAAAAAATTGTAAGTACAATTTCGGGTGTAAGTCCGTAATAGTTTACCATTTGAATAATCGTTGCTATTTCAGACTGTGAAACAGTCCTTGCAAGTGTTTCCTGTGCCGAATTTACCAAAAACTGAAGTTCTTTTGAGTTACGCAAAATTTCAACTGCTTCTTTAGGCGATATATCGGGTGGTGTAAGGTCTTTAAATTTATTTTCTTTAACGACCGTTTTTACTTCTTCAACCGACTCGGATTTTTCTTCTTTTTCTTCAAACCTTGCTTTTTTCTCCGTGTTCTGCTTTACGACCTTTTCAGTTTCTTCGCCGTCTGCCGTCGAGATGATGCCTTCTTCAATCCAAAATTCCATAATGTCTTTTACATCAGACGCAGTAATGCCGAGTTTTTTTGAAATATCTTCGTTCTCGCACCTGCCGTTCATAGACAAAAGTATCAGCAACGCTTTAATTTGATATTCACTTGCCATTTTTATGTATCGCTCGGCAACGATTTTCGGCACATTGAAAATACCGTTTTGCCACACTTCGCCGAACGGAAAAATTTGATATGTCATCTGTTTAAAACTTTCTCCATTTCATTCATCGCTTACTTTCTCACTATAATATTATCAAAAATACACGCTTTTGTAAATGGATAGTTACAAAAATTACACCATTACATTTTTTACCACAATTCTATATAAAAAAACCGACACGGCAAATGTCGTGTCGGAAATGTTCAATCAACCTGTTACGCTTATCTTCCTATAATAAATCTCACAGAGATTTTAATGTCAAATATTTTACAAATTACAGTTACGAAAGTACAGGTATCAATATCTCTGTTTTTTTCTCGTTTCCGTTTGAAGATATAACGGCATTAAATTGATAAACCGGTTGATAATATGATTTTGAGTCTGCCAAATAAATTATACTGCAATTTTTGATTTCAATATCACAATCTTTTGGCAATTCGGCATCTATATTGAACTTACCGTTTTTTATTTGTTGCAATGCTTCAACTTCGCTCTTGCCAAATTCCTTTGAACAACATTGAAGAGATAAAATATGACTGTCAATTTCACCCAATTCTTCATTCGGGAACATTGTACAATAAAGCGTACCGTTATATAAAATCCCGTCGCTGACTGTATTCACATAGAACTCATAGTTTGAATTTTCATTCACTTTGAAAACTGAATTTTCAGGCAATACAACAGAAAATTTTTTTAAAGCTTCACGCACCTGTTTCTCGGAATAACTTGTATCGGGTTTCACAGAATCAATTTGGAAATAGTCTTCATTTTGAAAATTATATGAGCCATTATCCAAATTCATTACAAAATGAAATTTTGCATTTTTTGAATTTACCATATACATATTATTTTCGTCTGTAAATTCGGTATTTGTATCAATTTTCACATTTACCGTGTCAAAAAGTCTTTCTGCTTTTTCAAATGCTTTTTCTTTTGTTTCAGACTTTGATTGATAAATAAATGCAGATGTATTATCAAGAGGCGTATAGTTTACCGATACATTTATTTCATCCATATCTTTACTGTTATAGTATGATACAAATAAATTGCCGTAAGGTTTTGCACAATAATATATACCTAACCCTGCAAAAATCAATATCGGTATCAAAAACGGCAAAAAATATGCCACTGCTTTTGAATATTTTTTTCTGTGCAATTGTCTTAAAATTTGCAACAAACAATATCCCAAAACGACACCGAGCGTGTTATTCAGAATATCATCACATTCAAAAACTCCTATCTTCATAACATATTGCAATGTTTCAACTGATACAGAAAAAAGCAAACCCATTGACAGTGCGATTAAAAATTTATTTAATTTTTCACTCCAAAACGGAAATAAAAATCCGAGAGGAATAAACAGCAATATATTTAAAATAATATTACGCCAACCTTGTACCGAACAGGAATACCAAGCCAAACGGTAACTTGAAAAAAATGATTGTACATCGCCTGTATAGTTTGTTCGGTTTAAAAACACTGCACAAAAAACAATACAAAGATAAACACAACTGACTATAAGGATTATAATATTTTTTTTGCTTAATTTCTTTTCACCGTGCATTATTTTTTTGTAAACAACAAAATATGAAAATGCAACTACGCACATAAATATTGCACAAAAAACAAATGCAAATATAATATACTGTTTAAGTAAATCCAAAATATAGCCGAATTTCATTTATTTGTGCTCCTTATATATCAATTTTCTTAAACCGTCGCCCGCAAAAAACGGCAAAACAGGCAAAACAACCGAAAGTACGGCAACCGTAATATTGACTGCTTTTATCTCACTGTTAAAAAGTACAAGCGTCATATTGCTGAAACCGATTAAATAATTCAAATCGGAATTATCGCTTTTGACTGCATATTTCCAAACAACGCAAAACAACAACTGAACGGCAAAAAGCATAATTCCCCATTTAATTTTTTTCACACCGTCAATATATCCTGTTATGAAATTGAACAGACACATAAATGCAACAAAGCAAATCATCCACCCTATTGACACAGGGATTAATTCAAAAAACGGCAAAATAATATATATTGAAAATGCCGCCCAATACGCTGCAAACGGTTTAAAATTGCGGAAAAATGCTGACATAAATATCCCCCCGTTACTCCAAATTGTTAAACTCAAAAAAATTTTATTTAAAAATACACTTTTCCAACTTCAATATATCACTCAAATTTTTAAAAGTCAACTGTCAAAAAACAATTGACAGAGTACTGAAAACTTGGTATTATCATATAGGAAAAAAGTAGTGGTTTAAGGGTGAGGACGCAGGGTATATCTATTAATTAAAAAAAGTGCGAATCAAAACGCAGAGATATGACTGAGATGACGGTTGAACTCCGTCCGCTTTCTTCTCTATATTTTATTTATCAAGCAATCCTTAATTATAGGGTTGCTTTTTATTTTAATTAAGATATGAAAAATAATTTTACAAAAATAAGGTTTAAAATCGCAAAAAAATGCACGAGAAAAATTTTCGTCTTGACAATTTTTAAAAATTTGTATATAATACTCTCACAGATGCGGATGTAGCTCATCTGGTAGAGCGCCACCTTGCCAAGGTGGAGGTAGCGGGTTCGAGCCCCGTCATCCGCTCCAGCAAGGCCTGTCGTTTGACAGGCTTTTTTATTTACAATTTCAAATTTGGTAATTTTTAACATTAAATATTATATACATATATAGATAACAGATGAAGGGCGGTGGTCTTACGGCAAAATACAACTATTTTGAAGACAGATACGAAGACCCTTCTTTTTTTGAAAAAATTTGGCTGAAAATAAAAGAAATTTTTGAAAAAATTGTCGATTGGTTTTTGAATATTAATTTTAATGTTTCAGAAATCGAATTGCCTAAAATAATTAAAGACAAAAACGGCAAAAAAATCAAAATTTCTCTGCCGAAATCAAAAAATATTTCTGCCAAAACCGTGTCGAATTTCATTCTCGGTTCGGTTTGTGTTGTTTTTCTTCTTATTGTTTGCATCGCTTTTTCTTCTGCCATTTCCAAAGACGGAAAAAAAGATGAATATTTTGAGAAAAACAGTGCTAAAGTTTGCAGTCAATACCTTGCTTTATACGGTCAGTGCAATGTTTTAGACGCTTCAAAGGACACATACGACCTATACTCAATGTCCGGCATCTGTTTTATCAGGCGAATGGACTTCAACAACGACAAAAGCGACGAACTGCTCATAGTCTATATGAATTCCGAAGAATACTACGCTGAAGTTTGGGGAACAAACAAGAAAAAAGAGTTTACAAGGCTCTATTCGGGAAAACTCAACAAAAGTAAAAATGTCGAAGACGGAAGATGGGTTACAATTTTAAACAACGGCTCAAAATACTACATAGGCGAACATTCCGAAAACAACTCTGAAATCAAGTTTTTCAAACTTTCTTCAGGCAAATTTAAAGAAGTTGACGGCGCCGAATACGACTTTGACAAAAAAGTTTACAAGCGTCACGCTTTGGACATTACGGACAACTTGGAATTTATCAAACTGACTTACATAACAAAAAGACAGGCTGAAAACATTTATGAATTCTGCACTGACAGGCTTGAAGAAATCAGTTCATTAAAAAATGAAAATCAACAGGAAGCATTGCCCGAAAAGACGGAACTTGAAAAGCGAAACAGTGCATACTCCGAAATTGCGGAAAACTACGCCGCAAGATACGGAAAAGCCGACATCACAAAAGAAAAAAACAAGTTTTTCATAACGGGACTCGGTGTTGTCAAACTTTTGGACTTTGACGGCGACAATGTGGAAGAACTTTTACTTGTCTATGAGCGTGATGAAAAAGTGGTAGTCAACAACTACGGCGATTATACAACAAAAACGGAACGCAAATACTATATGGAAGTCTTTGCGTGGAACGGAAACACAGCGACAAGAGTTTTCCAAAGCGATGCTCTTGTAACTCCGACAAAAAACAAAAAGCAAAAGTTTGTACTGCTTGAAAAAGACGATGAAAAAACAAATCTCTGCACCGTTATCAACAATGTTGACGAGAAAAAGTACGACTCCGGAACATTCACGGCAAGGAGAAATGTTTTTGAAAACGGCAAATTTTCAACAGAATATGATGCAAAAATTGTTTCAAACTACGGCTACAAAAAATACTATCTGAACGGCGAAAGAATTTACAACAAAAGCGAGTTTGCCGAAAAAGGTTACGAGATACCGTACTTCTTTGACTCTGAAAAAACAGCCGACGACGACTTTGAAACAATCTTTGTTCAAACAGATGAAAATAATTATAACGATTTAAACAAAGCACTTTCCGAAACAGAAAGCACAATCAAAAAAATCGCAGAAAAATCTTAAACATAAAAAATCGCCGAAGTTTTATATTTCGGCGATTTTGTTTTATTTTTATAATCATTCAAATCAAAGTGAATTTCGTCATTTTTATCAAAACGACTTGACCAAAACAAAAATATACTGTAAGATAAGTACAAAGACTGTTTTGCAAAATGCAAAAGTCTTCAATTTTAACTTGCTTACAAATCGTTTCGGAGCGAGGGGCAATACGAAACTGCGTATTTTAAAAATTAAAATGCGTTTTAAAATTTAAAGCAGTTGAAATTGAAAACATAATTTTTGAGGGGGAAATTTCAAAATGACAGGTACAATGTACGGAATAATCATTGCACTCGGCATTGTTTCTTTTATCGCCTTTATGGTTTTGAGAGTAAAGAAACATCTTATGCCGGCAGTCATTGCAAAAGCAATCACAAGTTGCTTTTTCGTCGCAACGGCAGGTTACGCAGTTGTAACAAAACCACAGGAAGCAGTTTACTCAATGCTCATCATGCTTGCACTCGTAGCAGGTTTATTGGGCGACATCTGGCTTGACTTGAAATGGGTGTTCAAAAAAGAAGAAAAGCAGTTTACATATTGGGGCTTTTGTTCTTTCCTTGTAGGACACATTATCTTTTTAGTCGCAATCATTTTACACACAAATGCCGATGCTGACAAAAAATGGTACATACTCTGTGCAGTGCTTTCAATAATTATTCCTACAATTCAAATGTTTATCACAAGAAAACAAAACGATTATACGGGATATAAAGAAATCACATATATCTACACTGCATTTTTGGTAATGACGCTTCTTTCGTCATCGCTCAATATGTACTTTGACGGTTTTTCAAAAAATACGATAATGTTTGCAATAGGTGCTTTACTGTTTCTTCTGTCCGACGCCGTGCTTTGCTCGACATATTTTGACAGAAAACAAAACAAAAACACTCCTGCGTATGTCATATTAAATCATTTTTTATACTACGCAGCACAGTTTACAATAGCAACTTCACTTTTATTTATTTAATATTTTTCAACAAATTCAATATTAAATATTCAATAAAAAATCAGTCGATACCTTTCGGCTGATTTTTATTTTTATCAATTATGTTCAAAAGCACGCAATTTGTCAAAAAAAACAATATATTTTTCATATTTCAAATAAATTATTTCTCATTATTGACTGAATTTGACTGAAATGTTAAAATAGAGATGCAGATAATATATGTTAAATATCAGGGAGTGATACCATGCTTAATCAAGAAAGAAAAAACGCTATAATGGACATTTTAAAAACTCACGGTACGGTTTCCGTTGCAATGCTGACAGAGGTATTGGGAGCGTCAGAGTCAACTATTCGCCGTGATATTACCGAACTTGCAAAGACAGGACTTGTAAATAAAATTCACGGCGGTGCAATGCTGAAAAATCAAAATTTTATAGCACTCGAAGACAGCGTACAAAAAAAGTCGGGCGAAAATATGAGCGAGAAAAAAGAAATAGCCCGTTTTGCCGCCGCACAAATCAACAACGACGATTTTGTCTATCTTGACGCAGGCACAACAACACTTTTAATGGCTGACTATATTGACAAAAACTGTGCCGCTTCCTTTGTAACAAACGGTATCATTCACGCAAAAAAACTTGTTCAAATGGGTCTTCAGGTCTATGTACTCGGAGGACAATTAAAGTCAACAACCGAAGCAGTAATCGGCGTTGTAGCTGCAAAAAACATACGAAGCTACAACTTCACAAAGGCGTTTATAGGTGCAAACGGCGTAAGCATAGAGAGAGGTTACACCACACCCGACGCCGAAGAAGCTTTTGTAAAAGCAACGGCGTTTGACAGAAGTTTTGTAACATATATTTTGGCAGACCATTCAAAATTCGGCGTTGTTTCTTCCGTAACATTTGCTCCGATTGACCGTGGTTGTATCATAACCGACTTTTTGCCCGACGAAACATATCGCAGACACACGGTTATTAAAACGGTAAAATAACTTTTTTAATAGTAATTTTTTACGAAAGATTATTTTTTTTATTCAAAAGATTTTGCAAAAAGTAATAAAATAGCGTAAGACTTATTGCAAAATTTAAAAATAAAGATATAATATAAATATAATAAAAAACAAAAAATGAAAAATATAAATCGCTCTGTTTCAAACTCGCCTTTGCGTCTGTTTGTATGCAGTTTGATATTTACAGAAAGAAACGAGGTATTTACCAATGGTTCAAAAAAGCACTAAAATCGTAGATAAATTAGGTCTTCATATGCGTCCTGCAAACCTTTTTGTAACTGAAATGACAAAATTCAAATCAAACATTGATATTGAATTTGACGGCAAAGAAATCAACGGCAAAAGTATTATGAACATTATGGCTGCCTGCATTAAATACGGCTCTGAAATTACAATCAAGTGCGACGGCGAAGACGAACAGGAAATGCTCGATAAAGCAGTTTCTTTGATTGAAAACGGCCTTGAAGACTAAATTAAATAATAAAAAATGATAAAACGGCTTGCAATCTTTTCGACTGCAAGCCGTTTATTTTTATGTATTTTACAATCATCAAACTTCAAAAACAGTTTGACAATTACATTTTAAATGTGTCGTCTGTATCCGAATTGTCGTCTTTTTGGATGTATTCATCCTTATCGGAATTATCGGCACTTTCAAAACCCGTCTTGTCAGTTTCCTCTGCTTCAACAGGTTCGGCAAAATCTGTTTGTGAGTCTGCCGTTTCAAAAGCGTCAATCGGCTCCGTTTCTTCTGCATACTGCGGTTCTGTCGGCTCGCTGTACTCTGCCTCCGTAAAAGTAACGGTGTCAGGATTTGGCTCGCTTGACGGAACTTCGGTAGGAATGAATGACGGTTTTGCACCGTTATTTTGCTGACCAAAAGGCTGTGATTGTGAATTTCCGTTATATTGAGGAGCAGCATTTGAGAAATTTTGCGAGTATTGATTACCGTTATAGTAACCGTTTTGTGCTCTTCTGTTTCTCTCTGCGTTGCTCATAAATTCATTCATATCCACTGTGCCTTCTTGAATTGAACGCATTTTGAAATTTTGATAGTAAAGTGCCATCGTTGTGTAATAGTAAGGCAACGAATATATTAAACCTATACCGAGAGTAACGGCAGAAAGTAAAAACCAACCTATAAAGCTGAGTTCAAGAACAAAAAGTTCTCCCTTATGACCTTTTGTCATCTGTCCGCTTATTCTCAAAGCGTCGAAAACATCCATATCGGGATTATCATTTAAAATCTGCCTTGCAAATGCCCAATGCAAATTTAAAATAATGCCCGGAATGATAAACAACATTGATGCAAACGAGATAGCGATATTCATAATTATTTCCAATGCAAGTCGTTTGAAATACGAGCCTGAAAAAGCATTTTTATATACATACTTTATGCCGTCGGAAATTACGGGTTTTCTGCCTCTGATTACAGAAACATAGTACCCTTGCAATGTCGATTGATTAGGCAAAAGCACAAGTGATGCAAACAAACTCAACAAAGAAACAATCATAAGAGCGATAGAACTCAAAAGAGGAGCAGCATAGTTGTCGAACATATAATTGGGAAGTTCGCCTTCACCGTACTGACCGTAGCCGTTTCCATAGCCATTGCCGTAACTATTTCCGTACTGCTCAAACTCGTCGTAAAAATCATCGTAAAATTCGTCGTATAACTCGTTTGGCATCTGTTTGCAGTCAGGTTGCTGAACAGGTTTAATCTGTGAGCCGAAGTCACTGAAATGGTCGGAGTCAAAAGCGTCGGGATTTCCGAAATTGTAAAAATCTTCGCCGTTTTCATACTCTGTATAACTGTCAGAAACCGAGCGTAACATATTAAAATATATTGTTGAAGTTACGGCTGCCATAACAAGATTGACAAGCATTATACCGACAAATGTTATTATGAAAAGTTTGCAGGAATTTTTTTTGATTATCTGTTTTGACTGGGCTTTAATAAGTTTTCTGTCCATCTTTTCTCCTGTTAAAAATCAAGTTTAGACTCGATAAATGAAGCGAGTTCACTTATGGGAAGTCTTACCTGTTCCATTGTGTCACGGTCACGAACTGTTACGCAACCGTCTTCTTCGCTTTCAAAGTCGTAGGTAATGCAGTACGGTGTACCGATTTCGTCTTGTCGGCGATAGCGTTTACCGATTGAGCCTGCATCATCAAAGTCAACATTGTACTTTTTAGCAAGTGTCGAGAAAACTTCCATTGCTTTTTCGGAAAGTTTCTTTGAAAGTGGGAGAATTGCAGCCTTAAACGGTGCAAGTGCAGGATGCAAACGCATTACAACACGCTTGTCGTTCTTCTCTGCGTCAACGATTTCCTCATCGTATGCGTCACAGAGAAAAGCAAGTGCAACTCTGTCTGCGCCCAAAGAAGGCTCAACAACATAAGGAACATATTTTTCATTTGTTGTCGGGTCAAAATACTCAAGTGATTTACCTGAAGTTTCCTGATGACGATTAAGGTCAAAATCAGTTCTGTCGGCAATTCCCCAAAGTTCGCCCCAACCGAACGGGAACAAAAATTCAATATCTGTTGTAGCGTTGGAATAGTGTGAAAGTTCTTCTTGTTCGTGGTCTCTCATACGGATATTTTCTTCTTTAAGACCTAAACCGAGAAGGAAGTTTTTGCAGTAGTCTTTCCAATACGAGAACCACTCAAGGTCAGTACCCGGTTTACAGAAAAACTCCATTTCCATCTGTTCAAACTCACGAGTTCTGAAGATGAAGTTACCGGGAGTAATTTCGTTTCTGAAAGATTTACCTACCTGACAAACACCGAAAGGAACTTTCTTTCTGGTTGAACGCTGAATGTTTGCAAAGTTTACAAAAATACCCTGAGCCGTTTCAGGACGAAGATAAATCTCATTTTTAGCGTCTTCGGTTACACCTTGAAATGTTTTAAACATAAGGTTGAACTGACGAATATCAGTGAAATCACAAGCGCCGCAATCGGGACAAGTGATGTTGTGTTCTTTAATATATTCACTCATCTGTGCATTTGACCAACCTGCAGGGTTAACACCTGTTGCTTCAATGAGTTGGTCTGCTCTGTGACGGGTTTTACAAGATTTACAGTCCATAAGCGGATCGGAAAAGCCGCCGACATGACCGCTTGCCACCCAAGTTTGCGGATTCATAAAAATAGCACTGTCAAGACCTACATTATAAGGACTTTCCTGTACAAACTTTTTCCACCAAGCTCTTTTAACATTGTTTTTAAATTCTACACCGAGCGGGCCGTAGTCCCATGTATTTGAAAGTCCACCGTAAATTTCAGAGCCGGGAAAAACAAAGCCCCTGCCTTTACAAAGCGATACTATTGACTCCATTGTTTTTTCGCTGTTTAACATTTCATTACCTCCGAGAATTGCAAATTAAAATTACTTATACCTTTTTACAGTTTACTTTATTTTTGTATAAAAGTCAAGAAAATGAACACTTTTCGATATTTTGTGACCTTTATTTATTGCAATATAAACGGATGTACCGACAAACCAAATTTATAAAAAAAACAATATTTAAAATTTATTTTTCCGAAAATGCTTCATATACCGCGTCGAAAACTGCTTTAGGCAATTTTGATTTATAAAGTTTTCTGAGCAAACCTTCAACATCATTAACTTCACCGAATTTTTTGTAGTAAGTATCTTTCTTAAATGAACTACCCTGCCATCCAGACATAATCTCAATAAGTTTATCACGTTTGGATTGTTTGGGAAGTTCACCGACATTACCGATCACTATTTCTACCGGCTCTTTTTTAAAATCAAACATAACTGCAGGACATCCATTTTTATCAAACTCTGTATTCGCATCGGTATTTTTAACAACAATGTCAGAACAAACAATATCTTTAAAAATAATTTTGTATTTTCTTTTGTCTGGAATAACACTCAAATCACCGGAAACACTTATTTTTAATGACATATTTTCGCTGTTTAATGAATTTTCAAAAAAAGTCAAAGCAACATGATTTTTACAATCTATTTTTCCGTTATCCTCATACATTGTAAAAGTGTTGTTTCCTTTATAAACCCAAACTTCCAAATTAACGGGGTTCTCACAAGAATTTCCCTTATCGGATGACAATGGTATTACGGCTCCGGATTTTGCCAAAACAGGAATTGAATTAAGACCTCTGTTAAGAGTTATCATCTTTGGTCCTTCATATTTCTGCCCCGTAAAGATATCTGTATATTCTCCCTCCGGTATCCACGATTCAACACTTCCCTTTTCGGTTTCTTTGTGTTGCGGAGAAGTAATCGGACACACAATCATTTCACTTCCGAAACTGTATTGATTTTTCACTTTGTACGCATTATTTTCATAAGGATATGCATAATACATAGGTTCACACAAAGCAATTCCGTCATTATGACATCTGTAATCCATTGAAAAAATATAAGGTATAAGACTGTGTCTGAAGCGAAGCCACTCTTTGGCGTTTATATAAACATCATACCTATACTTCCAAGGTTCTTTTCCCAACAAATCGTTTGAAGTTGAATGCAGTCTTAAAACAGGTGAAAATACACCGAACTGAATCCATCTTAAATATAAATCATCATTTCTGTATCCTTGATAATGACCGCCTATATCATGACTCCACCAACAATAAGCGGCATTTGCAGTAAAATACGGCTGAAAATTCAAAACCTCCCATTTTATCTTTGTATCACCTGAAAATCCCAACGGATAACGATGTGAACCTATTCCTGAATATCTTGAAAGAATAAGAGGAATTCCTCCGTTCGCTGCAATATCAAGATAATGAAAATGATTTAATGCTTTAAGAGGATCAAGCCCCTTCATATCACATTTTTTCCCCTGTTGCCAATCAATCCACCAAAAATCAACACCGTCTTTTTCATAAGGTTTATGAAGAATATCAAAATAGGAATTCCAAAAATTATCATCGGAACATTTAAAGTCGATCTTTTTTTTACTGTCAGGATCAATTTTATTTGCTTTCGCCATTTTATTATACATATCCTCAAAACTGCGAACACCGTCTGCCGGATGTAAATTGAGTGTTATATGAAGTTTTTTCTTTTTTAATTCATTAAAAAATTCTTTGTAATCAGGAAATAAATCAGTATTCCACGAATAACCGGTCCAACCACTTTCATTGATTCCAAACTTCTTTTTAAGATCCGTCCAATGCCAGTCCATATCTACAGCAACAACAGTAAGCGGTATGTTTTCATTTAAAAACCTATCTATTAAATCCAGATATTCCTGCTGTGTATAAGCATGATATCTGCTCCACCAAACTCCCAAAGCAAATCTCGGAACAAGAGGAGTCGGAGAACTTATTTTATAAAAGTCACGTATTGTTTGACGATAATCCTTACCATAAGCAAAAACATACCTATCTTTACATTTCTTTTTTCTGACAATAAATTTACCATTATCATCCAAAAGGACGCTTTTACTGTCATCAAAAAGGTACAAACCATTTTCGGTTATAAATCCTTTATCAAGAACCGTTCTTCCGAAAGTCCCGTCAAGTGATCTGCATGTTCCCCGCAAATTTTTTTGTCTTGAAAAATATTCTGTTTTTCCACTGTCCTTGTACAGCACAGAATAAGGTTTTTTCTTTTTTATTGTCAAAATAATATCTGCTGTTTCAACTTCCGTTAAACAGCCGTTTTCCCTGACTTGCATATTGTCACATTTAAAACGTCTGTACCAAACGGCATAACTCGGTAAATCCGTAAATTCGCCTGTTTCAACTCTTATCAATCTTGAAGTTAAATATGTCACTCTCATATCGTCTTTAATATAAATTTGACTTGAATCTGCTTTAGCGTCTGTTTTAACTTTTAATGATTCTTTAAACATAAAAACTTAACCTCCTTTAACAAAACAACAATTAAATTAAAATACATCATATTTTTTCAGTTGTCAATACACAACACACCGTAACATAATTTTTGATAATTATATTTAAATTCAAATTGAAACAAATCAAAAAAACGATATTTAATTTTTATTCATTTTTAAATAAAACAGTTTATATATACTAAAATAAAAAACACTGTCACCTAAACAGTAACAGTGTAATTTTATTATTTTTACCAGCCCAAACGCAAAACCGTGATTTTGCACGAGCCTGTACCTTTTTTAATGCACGCCGAATGTCCTTCGGGTGTAAATACATCTATTCTGCCGACAGCCGAAAGTCCTCTTCCGCCTCTGTCTGCTACTGTATATTGAACGCCGTCAACATCTATGATTGAGCCGAGAGGAAGCCAGTTACAAGCAACGATATACGGATTTGACATACCGTTATGAACTTTTATACCGCTTGCAGTTGTACCTGTGCTTGAAGAACCGTTGCACTTTTTGCATGAGCAATAGTGAGTTTTTCTGCCTCTGATAACTTCGCCTACATAGCGTTTACCTTTGCGTTCAACTCCGTTTGGTTCAAAATTGCCTGAATATGCTTTTGTTCCGACTTTTACAACTTTTTCAACAGGTGCCGAAATTGTTGTTCTCTGAGTTTCAACATATTCACTTGCTTCGCCGTTGATATACTTAACATTGTAAGTTACACGGTCGGAGCCGTTTTTACCATTTGACACGGTCTTTCTTGAGCCTTGAAGCAACGAACTGTCTTCTATTTCTTTTGTGCCGTACTTCACTTTCTCAACTTTTGTTTCTGTTTTGTACTCTACTCTGTTGACAACAATCTGCATACCGAGTTCGAGCTGTGTTTCAGCCGACGGCTCTGTATAGTCGTTTTCGCCGAGAGTGATTTGTGCAAGTGCAAGAAGGTCAGCGACTGTACCTTCAAGCAAAGAGTAACTTTTTGTTACGCCGTCTGCCGTCAACTCTACTGAAAACGGTGTTGCGATTTTAATAACCATACCGTTTGCAACTTTGTCAGTCAAAGCAAAGTTTATTTCTTCACCTTCCGAAAGTGCAATGCCTATTTCGGAGAGTGCCTCTTCTACCGTGTTTGCATAAACACTGTAAGAAGTGATATTTCCTTTAAAGTCAATGTTTACAGATTTTAATCTGTTGATTACAATAGTGCCGCCTTTTCCGCTTTCAAAGTTTGAAATGTCAACTTTGTCGGAAGGTCCGAGCAATATTGAGTTTTGATTAAGAATTTCAAATGCCGCCGTTTCATTTGTTGTAACCGTAGTTGTGTTTGCACCGTCAACTATTTCAACATTGTACTCGCCGAGCATACCTGCAAAAGCAGTTGTTGCAAAATAGGTGATAGTAAGAACAAAAACGACCACTGTTGCGAGAATTGCACGAGATATTTTACGAATTCTCTCAACGCTTGATTGGTTTATCATCTAATTCTCCTTTTCTTGTTCGGAAATATTAAAACGCTTTAGCCGTTTTAATCCGTTGAAAAATACCAAAAATGGCGTTATTTTTTTCAACGAGCAAAATCTGTTAATTTCGCAATTACCGTAATAGTATTTCCACGAGCAAGTGCCATTATATCACAAATCAACAACAAGTCAATTTTCTTCATATAAACTTTTTGTGCAGATTTCACAACAGCATTTTTGACGGTTTACCTAAAATAGACTTAAACACGCTTTTATGTCTATTATATATTTTCACACGCTAAAGCGTGATGTTAAAATTTTGTTCATTTTCTAAAAAGTTGAAAGTTCAAAAATGTCAAATTGTAACTATTTTCTGTAATATTTTGAAATATATACTATATATTGTTTCAAAACAGCCTGTTTTAAAATGAAATTCAATATATTGTGTTACAAATTTTTAGTACACATTGTTAATTATATGTTAATATGCTCAATTATATTGGCTTTATTACCTTAACAAAAACCGACAGAAAGATACAAAAAAAGAAAATAAAAAAACGCCTGTGCAGAACAAGCGTTTTTTGAGATTTTACATTGCATTTCAAGATATATTTTAATAGGTATATATCTTTATTTTTACATTTCTTTATATACTGTTTATATACTATATTATATATTATAATTAAATATATTAATTACATTAATATACACAAAATCACTTTGTGAACTTTGAAGGTGTAACACCCTTATATCGTTTGAAAACTTTAATGAAATATCCGCAATCGTTGTAACCGCACTTATCGGCAATTTCGGCTATGGTCTGCGTACCCTCAACAAGTTCTATACAAGCCTTTTCAACTCTGAAATAGTTGAGATAATCAACAGGTGTTTTGCCCGTCATATTTTTGAAGAAACGGCAAAAATAGTTTGGGTTCATATCGGCTACATCTGCCAAATCTTCAAGTGAGATTTCGTGAGCATAGTTTTCATCAATATATGAGATAACTTTTTCAAAAGCGTTGAGTCTTTTTCTCATAGAAGAAGAAATTGCAACAGTTTTCGTATATTTGTCATACTCAACGATTTTACCGAGCATTGTGCCGACAGCACCGACAACGATAAGTTGATAGCCCTTCGGTTTTTTAATCATAGCGTCGAAAGCATAACCCGCAATGTTAATGATTTCGCTGTCTTCCCTTGTAAAATGTGTCTGAACCATAGTTTGTGAGTTAAAATACTTTTTGCAAAGGTCTGAAGTTGCTGACAAAAACTCCAAATTAAAATCAAGACACTCATATTTGTCATTGTTATGCTTTGGTTCAATAATATGAAGCATACCGCCGCCTATAAAAAGCATTTCACCTTCCTGAACATTGTATGAATTAGTGCCTACATTTACTGTAATCTCACCTGATAAAACTCTGATGAGTTCTGTTTCGGGGTGCCAATGGTGAGTTGAATAGTAAAACGGATGGTTTTTGTCAACACTGTAAATTTCAAACGGAAAATCAAAAGTTCCGTGCATTTTTTGTTCACGATAAGTTTGGTATTTCAAAATATATCCTCCTAAAAAGCAAAATTTTTTCACTTTAGATAATTATAACATAAAATTTGATAAAATCAACCAATTTTCAACATAAAAATATTAAAATTTTACTTATTTAATAATTTGGCTATAATTTTTATATATAATGGCAACATATAGGCAATATTTTTCTTGATTTTTTGGCATTTTCGGGTTTTCGGGTTACAGAAAAGTAACAATATGGCGTATTTTGTTGTTAAATGTATTTTATTGTGTTAACATCTTTAAAATGTATAAATGCGGCTGTTTTCAGTCGCTGTTTTTTAGGAGGATAATAATGGCGAAAAATAAGATTAATGTCGAAAACGGAATTTACGACGCAAAACAGCTCGGCGTTCCGAAAACTCTTTTGCTCGGCGTTCAACACCTTTTTGCAATGTTCGGTGCAACAGTTCTTGTACCTATTCTTACAGGACTTTCTGTTTCTTCAACACTTTTGTTTGCCGGTATCGGTACACTTTTGTTCCACCTTTTGACAAAAGGCAGAATTCCTGCATTTCTCGGCTCGTCTTTTGCGTTTTTAGGCGGATATTTTGCAGTCAATGCTTGGGCTGAACAGTACGGCGTGAGCGACCCTAAAACACTTTTACCGTACGCTTGTTTGGGCGTTGCTTTTGCAGGTCTTGTTTACCTTCTTATGTCGGGACTCATCAAAATTTTCGGTGCTAAAAAGATAATGAGATTTTTCCCGCCGATTGTTACAGGTCCCATCATCATTGCAATCGGTCTTACACTTTCAGGCTCGGCAATAACAAACTGTCAGTCAAACTGGCTCATCGCAATAGTTGCCATTGCAATAATTGTTATCTGCAATGTTTTCGGTAAAGGTATGATTAAAATTATACCGATTATTTTAGGCGTAGTAGGTTCTTGCATTTTCGCCGTTATTTTACACTTAACAGGCACACCTGTTTTTGATGCTGAAAAAATAAACGCTTTCAAAGAGGCTGCTTGGATAGGCTTACCTGTTGTTAAAAATGAAACAGTATTTTCACTTTTCGGCAATATTGACAAGTCGCTTGCAATAACTGCAATCATCACAATTATGCCTATTTCACTTGCTACAATGGTAGAGCATATCGGCGATATGTCTGCAATCAGTTCAACAACAAAGAGAAACTATTTTGAAAATCCCGGACTTCACAGAACACTTTTAGGCGACGGTCTTGCAACAATTCTTGCTTCACTTTTCGGTGCGCCTGCCAACACAACATACGGCGAAAACACAGGTGTTCTTAACCTTTCAAAAGTTTTTGACCCTAAAGTTATAAGAATTGCGGCATACCTTGCAGTCATCCTTTCTTTCAGCCCAAAATTTGCGGCACTCATCAGTCTTATTCCTGCATCCGTAATCGGCGGTATTTCACTTGTTCTTTACGGTATGATTTCTGCTGTCGGTGTTCGCAACCTTGTAGAAAGCAAAGTTGACTTCACAAAATCAAGAAATGTTATCATTGCAGCACTTGTACTTGTACTTACAATCGGTATCAAATACGGTGCAAATGACTCTGTAAGTTTCACAATCGGCTCTGTTACAATCGGTTTCACAGGTCTTGCAGTAGGTGCTCTTCTCGGTATCATTCTCAACGCTGTTCTTCCGGGAAAAGACTACGACTTTAACGAAGAAGAAAAAGCAGAAGCAGAAGAACTTGAGGCAGAAGAAAAAGAGGCACAAATAGAAATTTCTGCCCCTGAAAACTAATATTTCAATAACCTTTAATACAACAAAAACGGCTGTGTAAAAACAGCCGTTTTTTTATTTGTTTGTTTATTTTAGTTTTTATTATTTTTTCTCTGCAAAACATATACCAAAAAGGTGATGACGCACGGCAAAAACAATAATAAAATCAAGCTTAAAACTGCGTTAATATGCAACATTTCAAAACAACCGTACAGAATATTGCAATATATCAGATTATTATATTGCTTTGCAAAAATCAAAATTCCGAAAACAAGCAGTTGAAGTTCGAGCAGAACAAAACCACCTGCAAACTCGCTTAATTTTTGCTTATAACCGATTGCAAAAGTACAAACGATTAACAAAATGTTGAAAATTGTAAGTAAAATGATATTCAAATATCCGTTGACGCTTTCGGGTAAAAATGCTGAAAAAACAAAGAAAAACACCAAAATCCAATATGCCAAAATCGGAAATGTATTTTTCATCACGGTTTTAAAAACAGATTTTTTATTTTTTTCTGTTTCAATTTTACCTGCAAAAATATTTTTCTTTTGCAAAAATGTACCTAAAAACACGGAAAACGGAAGTATCATTGATAAAACAAGTGCAAAAATTTTGTTCAAATGCAACTCGTCTGCACAACCGAAAAGAATGTTGAACTGTATGAATTTAAACTCAAAAAAGTCTTTTAAAATCAAAACGGCAGAAACTGCAAGTTGAATTTCAAGCAAAACAAACCCCGTCAAAAACTCTTTCAGTTTGCATTTCAAACCGATTAAAACATTTAAAACCATAAAAAGCAAAGACGAAAAGGTATATGACAAAGCAAGAAAAATTTTATCCGTTTCCTCTGTCCCGTTGTTAACAAAAGATAAAATGAGTGCAGGCAAAAGCAATGATACAGATGAAAATACCCAATATGACGCTAACGGTAAGAAATTTTTAAAAAAGTTTTCATTAGTTCCACTTAATTAAGTAAATATTATGTCTGCTTTTTTTCCTTTGTCACTTGAACAAGTGTAAAAACAGAAAAAGCAAGAATTATTACAGCGGGTATCAACCGAGAAATTAAAGCAGGTATAACTTCTGCCACATATATATTAAAATAGTCAAGGTACATACGATTAAAAATGAAAGAAATCTCAACCCATACAAGAATTGTGAGAATTTTTGCCGTTATAATTTCCTTTTGAAACAAAACTGCACCGACAGTAACCAAAACCGCAAAAATTATGGGAAATAATTGATAGTTAAAAAGTGTGCAGAACCATGAAAAAATCTCTTTTAAAAGTCTGCCCAAATATTCTGCGTTAGAGTATTTATCCGATGTAAACGCTTCCCAATAGGACATTGTAACATCGTGTCCTGTCGGAATTGGAAGACTGTTCATAAAAGGGCCTATAACCAAAACATATACTTCCATCACAATCAAAAGCAAAAACATAACTTGTAAAATTGTGTAAAATATGTTTTTAGAGTTTTTCATAGAAATGCCCCCTATACTACATACTTTTATGTTTTAATTTAATGATACAAAAAGTTTTCAAAAAAACATCGGTACCACCCCTATGATATTTTCTACCTTAAATATATAGTTCTGTTTTAAATTTGTCAATACTTTATCAATAAAAAATAGTAAAAAATTTCAAAAAATATGTCAAATCTTTACACATTTGCGAAAGTGTAAAGATGAATTTGCCGAAATTCAGATATTTGCTCACAAAAAAAGCCGTGAAAACAAGTGCAGTTTTTTGCACCGTTTCACGACATTTTATTTTTAAATATTTGATTTTGAATTATTTACTGCTCTCATCAAATGAAATCTTGTGCTTTTTTCTGTAAATGATTATATAAATCATTCCGATAATTCCGCCGATTGCATTCATAGAAATATCTGTCATAGTATCAATCAAGCCGTAGTCGCCTGCATCCTGATAACCGAGCTGAATGTAATTGACAGTTTCAATCGGTTTTGCAAGCTGAAGATTTGTGTCGTAAAGCCTGTCCATAATGAACTCGTACATTTCCCACCCCGAAGCGATGGTCATAGTGAACATTATGCCGAAAATGGCTGCAAGAATAACGGAACACTCGCCCTTTTTCCGTTGCAAAATGACTGCAAAGTCATAACCGAAAGTGGCACAGACAAACCCTGTCAGGCAATGCATAAAATCGTCAAACCACAAAGTTCTGTCGAAAAATCCGACATAACTGCCGAAAACTATGCCTACAAATATGATGATATTGAGCATCGTTTGTGAAATCGGCTGAACTTCTTCTATAAAACTTCCGTTTCCGAAAACCTGAAACATATCCCACAAATGAGTAAAAACCAAACAGAAAAACGACTCGAACCCCATAATCAAATCGTGTTCAAAAGCAAACGAGTAAATCATACAACCTATGAGTGAAATGCGTGTTACAATCCAAAACGCAAGCTGAACTTTCGGTACGGATTTTATCGGGTATTTTTTAATTTTATACTGCATTATTCTTTCACCTTTAAATAAAAACTTGTTTTTAGTATATCATATTTAATTTGAAATACAATATAAATAGAAAAAATCGGCAGAAATGTTTAATATTTTACACTTCTGCCGACCGTTTTTATTTACTTTTCTGATTTATTATTCGCACAACAGCCGTTTTTTGAACACTTACTGCACGATGCACAATTACCGCAAGATGAACAAGTGCCTTTATTTTTTACCAAATAAACGACAGGCACTGCCAAAATTGCAACAATTACAATAATCGCTATAAAAGTTGATAAATTCATTTAACATCACTCTTTCTTTTTGATGGTTTTCTGAATATAAAGAACAGATAAAGTCCGACTGTTACAAACGCAACGATTGTCGAAACCGTGAATACACCTGTTGTAAAAAGCAGTGCAAATTGATAAATGCAAAATGCTGCGCTGTACGCAAAAAATGTTTGATAAAGCAAAGCAAACAAAAACCATTTCCAATTTCTTAATTCACGCCAAATTGCTGCAACTGCGGCAACACACGGTATGCAAAGAAGATTGAAAACAAGGAATGAAAAACCCGAAACCTGCGTAAACAGTTGCGAAATATCTGAAACCAAAACACCAAGCACGGAAACGATACCTTCTTTTGCAAGAAGTCCCATAATAGTTGCAACGCTTGCCTGCCAGAAACCGAAACCGAGAGGTTCAAACAGAACTGCAAGTGCCTTTCCTATTACTGCAAGAATGGAGTTGTTCATATCATCTACCATCAGGAATTTTGAGTTTTCAAATCCAAAGTTTGACAAAAACCAAATTGCAACTGATGCAAGCAAAATGATTGAGCCTGCTTTTTTCAAAAATCCCGAACCACGCTCCCACATACTTTTCATAACATTTTTAAATGTCGGCAAGTGGTAAGACGGAAGTTCCATTACAAAAGGCGTATCGTCGCTCAAAAACGGTCTTGTCTTTTTCAATATGGTACCGCTTATGACGATTGCCAAAATACCTATAAAATACGCACACGGAGCAAACCACCACGCACCGCCGAAAAGCGACGACGCAATGAGTGCAATGACGGGCAATTTTGCACCGCACGGTATAAATGTCGTTGTAATGACAGTCATTTTTCTGTCTTTTTCATTTTCTATTGTTCTTGACGCCATAACGCCCGGTACACCACAGCCCGTACCTATAAGAATAGGTATAAAAGATTTACCCGAAAGACCGAACTTTCTGAAAACTTTATCCATAATAAAAGCAATTCTGCTCATATATCCGCAGTCTTCAAGAAAAGCAAGAAATGTGAAAAGCACAAAAATCTGCGGTGCAAATCCCAAAACCGTACCGACGCCTGCCAAAATACCGTCTCGCACAAGACCTATGATGACGGGGGAACAATTTACACTGTTCAAAAGCGAAACGACCGCACCCGTTACATAGCCCTCTGTACCGAAAATGTTGTCTGTTATAAAATCTGTAACGGCACCGCCTACAAGCGATACGCTTATGTAATAAACGCAAAACATTATGAGTGCAAATATCGGCAATGCCAAAAATCTGTTTGTTACAATATCGTCTATTTTCTGCGTTGTTGACTTTTTAGTTCTGTTTCTTGTTACACATTCGCTTATAACGGAAGTTATATATCTGTAACGCTGGTCGGCGATAATTCCTTCTGCATCATCGTCATAATATTTTTCTGCCTGCTGAATAATTTGTTCTGCCTCAGGCGGTTCTTTCATTGTTTTGAGTACTTCTTCATCACGCTCAAAAATTTTTGTAGCATAATATCTGCGTTTTCTCTCGTCAATATCTTTCGGCAAAAGACTCGATATAAAGTGAATGTAACTTTCCACTCTGTCGTCAAAAGCGTGATGAATTGGCGGTATGCCCGTATTGTTTTTCGCAAGTTCTATAACTTTTTTAACCGCTTTTTTTACGCCCGTCCCTTTTAAAGCGGATATTTCAAAAACCGTGCATCCGAAATGTTCGGCAATTTCCTCTGCGTGAATTTCGTCGCCGTTTTTACGAACAACATCCATCATATTGATTGCCATTACAACAGGTACGCCCATCTCACAAATTTGTGTTGTAAGGTACAAATTTCTCTCAATATTCGTGCCGTCAACAACATTTAAAATTGCGTCGGGCTTTTCATCTACCAAATAGTTTCTTGCAACTATTTCTTCGGGAGTGTAGGGAGAAAGACTGTAAATACCGGGTAAGTCGGTAAAAATAACATCGTTTTCTCCCGACATTTTACCCTCTTTTTTCTCAACCGTTACGCCCGGCCAGTTGCCTACATATTGGTTTGAGCCTGTGATTAAATTGAATAAAAGCGTTTTACCGCAGTTTGGGTTTCCGACAAGCGCAATTTTTATCATTCTTCTACCTCTATCATTTCAGCATCTGCTTTTCGCAGCGAAAGTTCATAGCCTCTGACAGTCAGTTCCATCGGGTCGCCGAGCGGTGCAAGTTTTTTTACAAAAACCGTTGTACCCTTTGTAATGCCCATATCCATTATTCTTCTTTTAAGTGCTCCGTCGCCGCAAAGTTTTACGACTTTTGCACTGTGTCCTACTTTTATTTGATTTAAAGTTTTCATTTGTCCTCCGTAAATCACTGTGAGTTAGGTATCACTAATTTCAAATATAGGTTAGCATATTCTAACTCGTTTGTCAAGAAATAATTTTCAATAATAAAAAGTTTTTTCCAAATATTAATTTTTATTAAAAACAATAGACATATTGCTTGATTTAGTTTAATATTTATGTAAGTAAACTTGAATTGCCGATTTTTTACATAAATTAAAATACAAAAAATCTTTCGGGTTTACACAACAATCAAATCATTTTATAAAAGAAAGGGTTTACTATGAATTACGAAATCAAAGGCACTCCGTTGCCCGTACTTGTCTGCACACTCGAGCAAAACGAGTCAATGGTAACAGAAAGCGGCGCAATGGCTTGGATGAGTGAAAATATGGAAATGAAAACATCGTCTAACGGCGGTGCGGGCAAAGTTTTTTCCCGTCTTGTAAGCGGCGAACATCTTTTTCAAAACATTTATACCGCAAGAAACGGAAAGGGTATGATTTCTTTTGCATCGTCTTTCCCGGGGGAAATTCTTGCAGTTGACATTGAGCCGGGCAAAGACATTATAGTTCAAAAGTCGTGTTTCCTTGCATCTGAAACAAGCGTTGAACTCTCAATGTTTTTCAGAAAGAAACTCGGTGCAGGTCTTTTCGGCGGCGAAGGTTTCATTATGCAAAGACTTTCGGGAAGCGGTAAAGCGTTCATAGAAGTTGACGGAAGTTGTGTTACATACGACCTTGAGGCAGGTCAGAGTTTAGTTGCCAGCACGGGTTATGTAGTGATGATGGACGCAAGCTGTACTATGGATGTTGTATCTGTCAAAGGTGTTAAAAATATGGTGTTCGGCGGAGAAGGCATCTTCAACACTAAAGTTACAGGTCCGGGAAGAGTAATAATTCAGTCTATGCCGATTGCAAAACTTGCAGGTGTTCTTGCACCGTTTATTGCAACAGGTTCATAATTGTTATTAAGCGTGGAAGTAAAATCTTTTACGCTTTCTTTTTTTGCAAATTAACATACAATTATACACAATTTGTTGTTTAAATCATATACTGCAAAATATATTAAAAACACAAAAAGAAAGGTTTTATAAATGGACAGCGACATACAAAGTGTAAAGAAAGAGAAAAAAATTTTAAAAATATCATTTTTTTCAGGTCTGTTTTTTGCACTTGCAGAACTTATTTTCGCCATATACAGTCATTCTCAATCGGTTTTAACAGACGCAGTTTATGATGCGAGCGAACTCGTATTTATTGCGTTGTTACTGTTTTTAACACCATTATTTCACAAGCCCGTAACAGAAAAACATCCTTACGGATATTTTCAGATAGAGTCGATATTTTTAATAATAAAAGGCTTTATGATGCTTTCCGTTTCTTTAGGCGTTTTTGCAAACATTACAGAAACTTTACTGTCTGGCGGTAACAGCGTAAAATCAAAAGAAATATCTGTTTTTCAAATGATTTTAGGTGTTGTAAGCATTTTTATTTACTGCTTTATGAAAAAGAACAATTCAAATCTTTCTTCTCCTACAATAAACGCAGAACTTTTAGGTTGGAAAATAGATATACTTTACAGTTTCGGTATGTCATTTGCATTTTTCGTTTCAAACTTTCTCAACAAAACTCCGCTTTCTTTTATTTCGCCGTATTTCGACCAAATAATTGCAATTATAATAATGATATTAACACTCCCCGAAAGCACTAAAATTTTATGCAATTCCATAAAAGATGTATTTTTATTTTCTCCCGAAGAAGAAACGGTTGACGAGATTAAATCAATTTGCCGAAAAGAGTTAAGCAACTTTAATTTTGAACCCGTATTTTTTGATATAACAAAAACGGGAAGACATTTGTGGATAGCGGTTTATTTCAAAATTAAGCAATCTGCTTTAAATGTTAAAGACTTGGAAAATGCGACCGAAAGACTAAACGCAGAACTTTTCAAAAAAACAGGCGAATGTACTTGCGAACTTATACTGACTCCGAAAAACGCAAAAACAAAGAAAATCAATCAAAATAATTAAAAAAATCAGTAAAAAAGGCAGCTTGACGCTGCCTTTTTTATTTATATTCATTATAAAACGGGTATCTGTGCTTGTCATCTTCAGTAATTTCACGAATGACTTTACACGGAACGCCGACTGCCACAACATTTGACGGAATTGATTTTTTAACAACACTTCCCGCACCGATAACTGTATTGTCGCCGATTGTTACGCCCGCAAGTATTGTTGAACCTGCACCAATCCAAACATTGTTACCTATTGTGATAGGTTTTGCAATTTCAAGTCCTTTTTTTCTCTGTTCGGGGTCTGTCGGATGCTCCGCAGTAGTAAAACAACAATTCGGAGCAATAAAAACATTATCGCCGAAAGTAACTCCCGCACCGTCATTTACAACTAAATTATGGTTTGAACAGAATGAGTCGCCGACTGAAATATTGTAACCGTAATCGCACCAAAACGGAGGAGTGAAAACAACATTTTCGCCCATCTTTCCTATTAAATCACGCAAGATTTCCTGTTGTGCTTCATAATCATTCGGATTTAGCTGATTGTATTTCCGGCATTTATCTTTACACTTTTTTATTTCCTTTTCATAATCGGGATTATAGCACCCTTGAAAAAGACAGTTTATCGGAACAATCGGTTTTTCATCCATCACAATACCTACTTTATTTTTGCATTATATTTTACATTATATATAATATATAAATTATATAATATTATAGTTATTATATATTATATCATTATATTTATATCAATTTATATCTTTGCAAGTGCTTGTTCAAGGTCGGCAATAATATCGTCTGCATTTTCAATTCCGACAGAGAAACGAACAAGGTCGGGGCTTACGCCGCAATCTTCAAGTTCCTTGTCTGTAAGCTGACGGTGTGTTGTTGAAGCAGGGTGCAAACAACAAGTGCGTGCGTCTGCAACATGAGTAACAATAGATGCAAGACGAAGACTGTCCATAAATACGGTTGCAGACTCTCTTCCGCCTTTGATACCGAAAGAAACAACACCGCAAGTGCCGTTTGGCATATATTTTTGAGCAAGTTCATACTGTTTGTCGCCCTCAAGCATTGCACAGTTTACCCAAGCGATTTTTTCGTGATTTTTGAGATATTTTGCAACTTTCAGAGCATTTTCACAATGACGGGGAACACGCAAATGAAGTGTTTCAAGTCCGAGATTGAGAAGAAAAGCGTTTTGAGGACTTTGAATTGAACCAAGGTCTCTCATCAACTGAGCAGTTGCTTTTGTAATATACGCCATCTCTCCGAGAGAACTGTAAACCAAGCCGTGATAACTTTCGTCGGCAGTTGTGAGTCCGGGGAACTTATCGTTTTGAGTCCAGTCAAACTTGCCTGAATCTACAATTACACCGCCGATTGTGGAAGCGTGTCCCTCCATATATTTTGTAGTGGAATGAATGACAATATCTGCACCCCACTCGAAAGGACGGCAATTCATCGGTGTAGCAAAAGTATTATCTATAATAAGCGGAATACCGTTTTTATGTGCAACATTTGCAAACTTTTCAATATCCAAAATTTCAAGACTCGGGTTAGAAATTGTTTCGCCGAAAACTGCCTTTGTATTTGGCTGAATTGCAGCTTGAATTTCTTCTTCACTTGCTTTCGGAGAAACAAAAGTAAAGTCAATGCCGAGTTTTCTCATAGTAACATTGAAAAGGTTGAAAGTTCCGCCGTAAATAGCAGCTGAAGAAACTATATGGTCGCCTGCCTGAGCAATGTTGAAAACACTGTAAAACGAAGCAGCCTGACCGCTTGAAGTGAGCATTGCAGCCACACCGCCTTCAAGCAATGCTATTTTTGCCGCAGCATTGTCGCAGGTCGGATTTTGAAGTCTTGAATAGAAATAGCCTTCTTTTTTAAGGTCAAAAAGGTCGCCCATTTCCTGTGAACTCTCATACTTATATGTTGTACTTTGAACTATCGGGAACACTCTCGGCTCGCCGTTTTTGGGTTCATAAGCACCTTGCACGCATTTTGTTTCAATGTTCATATATCTTTCTCCTTTCGTTTGTCAATAATTTGAAATCAATCGTTTAGAAAATGTTTCATTATATCCGGACCGTGTTCAATAAACACGCCTGTTGCCTCTGCCGTTTTTTCATTGATTGAAGAAACACCGTTTTTTTCATCATTTTTATGATAAATAAGATACGGTACAGGGTCGGAAGCGTGTGTTCTTGTAACAATCGGAGTCGGATGGTCGGGTAAAATCATTATTTTATAATCATCATACTTTTTAAGCCCGTCAAAAAGTATCGGTAAAACTCTTTCGTCTATCATCTCAATGGCACGGACTTTATTTTCAGGTTCATTTCTGTGACCGCACTCATCGGGAGCTTCAAAGTGAATATACACAAGGTCATTTCTTTTAAGCAGTTCAAGTCCTGCCTTTGCTTTACCTTCAAAGTTTGTATCTATATAACCCGTTGCACCGTCAACATCGGCAACTTCCATTTCGGCACAGCCTCCTATGCCTTTAATCAAGTCAACTGCCGAAACAACACTGCCTTTAATTCCGAAAATCTTTTCAAAAGGTGCAAGTGCAGGGCGTTTACCTTCGCCCCAAAGCCAAATTGAATTTGCAGGACGCTTTCCGTTTTTTATTCTTTCAAGATTTATCGGATGGTCTTTTAAAATGTCGTAACTTTTTTTCATCATCTCAATAAGCGGTTTTGCATTTTCGCTTGTTGAGAGATACTCTGTGATAACTTTTCCCGTAATATCGTGAGGAGGAGTCATCTTTCCGAGTTCGGTAGTGCCGTTTTTCCAAATTAGGCAATGACGATACGACACGCCTTTATAGAATGTGAATTCGTCAGTACCGAGTTGCTTTTGCACCTCTTCTATCAAAACAGACGCTTCTTCTGTTGAAATATCATCGGCACAATAGTCTTCTATTGTTTTTTGCTCATACGGCAAATCATCTTGTGAGAGCGTTACAAGATTTGTACGAAGCGAAACATCGCTCGGCGACATATCTATACCGATAGACGCCGCTTCAAGCGGACTTCTTCCCGTATAATATTTCATTGGGTCAAAACCCATAACGCTCATATTTGCAACATCGGAGCCGGGTTTAAGCCCTTTTGCAACAGTCCTTACAAGACCGACTTCGCCTTTTGACGCCAAAAAGTCCATATTTGGCTTTTTGGCAACTTCCATAGGAGTTTTGCCGTCAAGTGCAGGCACGGGATAGTCTGCCATTCCGTCGTACAAAACAACAACATATTTCATATTTGTAACACCTCTTAAAGCACACTTGTGCGTCTGTTATTATTTAAAGTAATTTACGCCGCTTTCAAAGATTTTCATATCTTTTTCAAACGGAACATTTTTATAAAGGTCTGCACCCTTTCTTTCACTGTGAGCCATCTTTCCGAGAACTCTGCCGTCAGGGCTTGTGATACCCTCAACAGCACAAACAGAGCCGTTTGGATTGAACGGCATTGAATCTGCAACCATACCGTTTTCGTCAACATATTGAGTTGCTATCTGACCGTTTTTGATGAGTTCTTTAACAACATCGTCATCAGCAACAAATCTGCCCTCGCCGTGAGAAATCGGAACTGCAAAAACATCGCCTGCATTGATACTTGAGAACCACGGAGATTTTACGCTTGCAACACGGGTATAAGCCATTTGACTGATATGTCTGCCGATAGTGTTAAATGTGAGCGTCGGGTCATATTCTTCAAGTTTTTCAATCTTTCCGTAAGGAACAAGACCGAGTTTAATGAGAGCCTGAAAACCGTTACAGATACCGAGCATAAGACCGTCTCTGCAATTAAGAAGTTTAGTAACTGCCTCTTTGATTTTCGGGTTTCTGAAAGTTGTTGCAATGAATTTGCCCGAGCCTTCAGGTTCGTCACCGCCCGAGAAACCACCCGGAAGCATAATCATCTGGCTTTCATTGATTTTTTCTGCCATCTTATCTATTGTTTCCTCAATGTCGGAAGGAGTGAGATTTTTAACAACAAGAATATCTGCCTCTGCACCTGCTTTTTCAAACGCTCTTGCAGAGTCAATCTCACAGTTTGTACCCGGAAATGCAGGGATAAATACTTTCGGCTTTGCAACTTTATTTTTTGCAATGAATATACTGCGTTCTTTATAAAGCGGAACGCCTTTAATCTCTGCTTTTTTACCGCTGTCTGTCGGGAATACTTTTTCAAGTTTTTCACTCCAAGCAGAAATAAGCTCGTCGAGTGTTATAACTTCTCCGTCAATAATAAACAAGCCGTTTGAAGTTGTGGTACCGAGTTTGATACCTTCCATATCAAAGCCGTCTGCAAGTTCAACAACAAAAGATGCCTGAAGCGGTGCAAACAATGTTTCTTTTGAGAGATTTTGTTCAAAAGTAAAGCCTGTCTTTTCTCCAAATGCCATTTTACATACGCTTGCAGCAGCGCCGCCTTCTTTTACTGTTGATGCTGCAAGGATATTGCCGTTTCTGACATTTTCATAAACATTCATCATAAGTTCCATTGACTTATCAAAATCGGGAAGACCGCTTTTTTCGTCAACAGGTACAGGCAAAAGTTTTACAACAGAGCCTTTTTTCTTGAATATTGAAGATACTGTTTTTGACGCCTTTGTCATACCTACTGCAAAGCAAACGAGAGTAGGAGGAACATCGAGGTCATTGAATGAACCGCTCATAGAGTCTTTACCGCCGATTGACGGAACTTTATATCCTATCTGTGCCTCAAGTCCGCCCAAAAGTGCGGCAGTCGGTTTGCCCCAACGAGCAGGCTCATTGCCGAGTCTTTCAAAATATTCCTGCATTGTAAGTCTTGCTTTTGACGGGTCGCAGCCTACGCACGCAAGTTTTGCAAGGCTTTCTGCAACTGCAAAAGCTGCCGAATGGAACGGACTCCATTTTGAAACGGCAGGAATAAATCCGTAACTCATTACTGAAGCGTCATCTGTTTCGCCGTTCAAAACAGGAAGTTTTGCAACCATTGCTTCTTCGGGAGTAAGCTGATATGTGCCTGCATAAGGCATCAATACGGTTGATGCACCGATTGATGAGTCAAAACGCTCTACAAGACCTTTTTGAGAACAAACTTCAAGTCTTTTAAGGTTTTTAACAAGTGCAGACGCAACAGGTTCGTCTTCAAGAATTTTCGGTGTTGAAGTTCTGTAATTGTCTTTTTCACTTACAGGCAAAATTTCTGCCGTTGCGTGTTGAGTAACACCGTTTGTATTGAGAAAATCTCTTGAAATATCAACAATTTTATCGCCTCTCCAAGTCATCTCAAGACGATTTGCGTTTGTTACGACTGCAACGGGAGTTGCTTCAAGGTTTTCTTCATTTGCAAGTCTTGTAAATTCTTCAACATCATTTTTATCAAGAACTACTGCCATTCTTTCCTGACTTTCGGAAATTGCAAGTTCGGTTCCGTCAAGACCGTCGTACTTTTTAGGAACTTTATCAAGGTCAATTTTAAGACCGTCTGCAAGTTCTCCGATTGCAACGCAGACACCGCCTGCACCGAAGTCGTTGCATCTTTTAATCATAGTTGAGGCTTTTTCATTTCTGAAAAGTCTTTGAAGTTTTCTCTCTGTCGGTGGGTTACCCTTTTGAACCTCTGCACCACAGGTTTCTATTGAAGATGAATCGTGTGCTTTTGATGAACCTGTTGCACCGCCGCAACCGTCACGACCTGTTCTTCCGCCCAAAAGAACGATAACATCGTTTTCTTCAGGACGCATACGAACAACATTTTTCTTCGGAGATGCACCCACAACTGCACCGATTTCCATTCTCTTTGCAACATATCCGCTGTCATAAAGTTCTGTTACCTGTCCTGTTGCAAGACCGATTTGGTTACCGTAAGACGAGTAGCCCTGTGCAGCGGCAGTTGTAATTTTTGACTGAGGAAGTTTTCCGTCAAGTGTTTCTTCAAACGGAATTGTCGGGTCGCCTGCACCTGTAACACGCATAGCCTGATATACATAGGCTCTGCCTGACAATGGGTCTCTTATAGCACCGCCGAGACAGGTTGCCGCACCACCGAAAGGCTCTATTTCCGTAGGATGATTGTGTGTTTCGTTTTTGAACTGAACAAGCCACGGCTCTTCTTTTCCGTCGATTGTTGCCATCACTTCGATTGAGCAGGCGTTGATTTCTTCACTTTCGTCAAGGTCGTTTACAAGACCTCTCTTTTTAAGAACTTTTGTACCGAGACAAGCAAGGTCCATAAGACAGACATCTTTCTTGCTTTCTCTTTCGCCGTACGCTTCTTTTCTGAGTTCAAAATAGTCTTTAATGGCTTTATTTAAGGCTTCTGTATAATCTCCGCCCTCTGTAACAGAGATGGAGTCAAGTTTTGTTGAAAATGTTGTATGGCGACAGTGGTCGCTCCAATATGTGTCGATAACTTTAAGTTCAGTAATGCTCGGGTTTCTGTTTTCATCTTTTTTGAAATAATCACGCACCCATTTCAAGTCTGCTTCGCTCATTGCAAAGCCCATCTCTGCATGATAATTTTCAATCTCGCTGTCCGTCATATCAATAAAACCGTCAACTCTCGCAATATCAGACGGAATATCGCCTTTAATGTCAAGGTCACGAGGCATTTCGTCTGACGCTTCACGGCTTTCAACAGGGTTAATCATATATGATTTAATCTTCTCAAAATCTGCGTCGGAAACATCACCCTTAACGGCAACGATTTTCGCACTTGTAACAATAGGTCTTTCGCCACCCGTGAGAAGTTGAATACACTGAGCCGCAGAGTCTGCCCTTTGGTCGTACTGTCCCGGAAGGTACTCCATAGTAAATTTTCTCCAGCCGTCTTCAAAAGGCACTCTTAAATAGACATTGTCAAGGTTCGGCTCGCTGAAAACCTGCGATACAGCCGCACCGAACTGGTCGGAATCTACTCCCTGTGCAAGATACCTGTTGATGATACGGACATCTTCCACGCTTGTAATACCGACATTTTCACGAAGGTCTTTTAAAATTTGACCTGCTTCAATATCATTTCCTTTTTTCTTTTCAACAAAAATTCGAAATACATCTGCCATAATTTTTCTCCTTTTTCCGTATTATATAAATAATAGAAAATTTATATAGATATATTAGCATACAAAATAAATATTTTCTACTGTTATTTCAAAATTTTTAACAATCATTCAAAAATTGTTTATCAAATGCAGTGAAATATGTGCTATAATAATAATTGCCTAAAAAGGCTCGGAAGGAATGAATTTTATATGAGTACCGTCAATGGCGACTGCAATATAGAAGTAGAGTTGTTTTATGCCGTAGTTGACAAAAGCGAAGATTTGAAAGTGGTGGATTTTGACAGCCATTTTTCAGAACTCTCGGGTGTTCATCCGTCAAAAATCAAGCAGGGAAAACTTTCTTTTTTAGATATGTTAAAACCGTGCGACAGAGAAAAACTCATTCAAAAACTTTGTTCAAAAAACAGATACATATATACCGATTTTGAGATACTTAGAAATTTTAAAGAACCTGTTTATGTGTACTGTATTTGTGAAAATATAAGCGGTACAAATCTTTGCAGAATTATAATGAGCGAAGTTGAGTACGGAAATTCGAAAAAAAGTCTGAAACTTATCGAAGCAGACGATTTTCGTTACTCTCTTGCAGACGAAATCATCTGTCCCGTCTGTCTTTTCAGGGTAGATGACGAGATGCAGACAGAAGCTTTTTATATGAACAAAAGTTGTTGCAGACTGTTTGAAACAACGCAGGAAGCAGTCAAAAACAACGGCTTTCGTATAGATTTGACCGTTGCAGACGACGACAAAACACTTTTGTTTCAGTCAATCGGAACAAGTCTTGCAACGGGAGAGCCGATTGATATGTACTTTCACATATACAAAAACAAATTCGACATCGTAAGGTGCAGGCTCAGAGCCGAGATTGCAGGCTATGACAAAGAAACAAGACCTGTTTTCAATGCCGTAATCGACGAACCCGACGACATTTCTCAAAGCGCACAGTACATATTCAAAAACCGTGCCGAAGTTCTGACAGAAGCATAAACCACGACAAATAGTAAAAATACATAACAAATTCAACAAAACAATAAAATACAATTCAAAAAACAACAAAGCAAAGAAATCGCCGAAATTCAAATCATCGGCGATTTTTTTATATTTTCTTTGACTTATATGACAACAAAAACTATTGACAATGACTTGTTTATTGTTAAAATATATTTGTAGGACTGTATTTAAAACAATAAAAATTTTCAGTATTCAGTATTTAAGTATTTAGAAAATATTTTCAATAAAAAAACAAAAGGTGATTGTATGTGTTTGAAAATTTCCAAAAAGCCGATTGCTTTTCTTCTTTCGGTTTTGCTTGCCGTTTCGGCAACATTTTGCCTTTCGTCTTTTACGGCTTTCGGGCAGGTAAACTGGAATTACGACGAAAACAACCGTACACTTTATTTTGACGGAGCAGGCACAACAGGCGATTTTACTCAAAGCAAACTGCCCGAGTGGAGCAAATATTCGCAATCGGCTGAAAATATAGTTTTTTCAGACGGAATTGCACAAATCGGAAACTACGCATTTTTAAACTTTTCAAAAGTAAAAAGCATTTCTTTTCCGAGCAGTTTAAAAAGTATTGGCTACGCCTCTTTTTACGGTTGTGAAAACCTGAAAAGTGCTGAATTTTCCGACAAATCCGACAAAATCGAGATGATAGACAGTTACGCATTTTTTGAAACGGCACTTGATTTTGCCGAGTTTAAAAGCAGTGTAAAAGAATTGGGCGACTACTCTTTCGGCTACGGTAACAACGGCAAAAAAGACGGTTTTTATTTCATCTGCAAACCTGCCGATGCAGTCGGAAAATATGCTTTTGAAAACGGATTTAAAGTGCTTTCAAACACCGTTTTGGACAACGAATACGATATATCATTTGAAACAGACAAAGAAACTTTTTACTTTTTCTTCACTCCGACATATTCGGGAGAATATTCTTTTAAATCTACGGGAGTTTTCGACACTTTCGCAGTTTTGTACAATGAAAATTTTGAAAAAATTTCCGAAAACGACGACGAGGGAATTGACTGCAATCACAATTTAAAAGTTCATTTGGAACGAGGTAAAACATATTGTTTTTCAACAAAGCCTCTTTATTCATCACAATCGGGAAAATATCCCGTACATTTGACTGTGTTGCAAAAGGACAAAGAGTATGCCGTGTCAGGCACCGTTTTTGAACTCGCAGATAAAAACGGAAATTTAAAAAATGCCGTTTCGGGAGTACAAGTAAAGTGTGATGACTGTGAAAATACGGCCGTAACTGACGAAAAAGGCGAATTTACGCTCTCTCTTCAATCGGGAACTCACACAATAACACTGTCTTCTCCAACGGGATTTGACAGAAAAATTGTTTTGAATGTTACAAAAGACGAAAATATGGGAAAAACAGGAATAATAAACTGCGATATAAACAAAGACGGATTTATAAATATCCGTGACATAGCCGAAGACAGAAATTGCGAAAACGAAGTAAGAGAATTTTTCAACATCAGCAAAAACAGTTGGGAATATTAAAAAAGGAAACTATATTTATTTAGTTTAAAAATTATTTAAAAATAATAAAAAATAAACTATCAAAAAGAGAAACAATGGGGGAATTTTTATGAACGCAAAGGAAACAGTACAAAAAATGACGCTTGAAGAAAAAGCGTCGATGGTGTCGGGAAGCGATTTTTGGCACCTTGATGCAATCGACAGATTGGGAATTAAGGAAACTATGGTCAGCGACGGACCTCACGGACTCAGAAAACAAGTAGATTCGGCAGGTGCCGACATCAACGAAAGTATCGTTGCAGTTTGTTTTCCGTCTGCTGCGGGAACTGCATCGTCTTTTAACAGAAATCTTTTAAGCAAACTCGGAGAAACTCTCGGCGAAGAATGTTCGGCTGAAAATGTTTCGGTTTTACTCGGCCCTGCCGTAAATATCAAACGCTCGCCGCTTTGCGGACGAAATTTTGAATATTTCAGCGAAGACCCGTATCTTGCAGGCGAACTCGCTTCTTCATACATAAACGGCGTTCAGTCAAAGGGCGTCGGCACAAGCATAAAGCATTTTGCGGTAAACAGTCAGGAAAAACGCAGAATGACGATTTCTTCCGTACTTGACGAAAGAACTTTCAGGGAGATATATTTAAGTGCATTTGAAAAGGCAGTCAAAAAATCGCAACCGTGGACTGTAATGTGTTCCTACAACAAAATCAACGGCGTGTATTCATCTGAAAACCCATATCTTTTGACAAAGATTTTGCGTGATGAATGGGGCTTTAAAGGCTATGTAATGAGTGACTGGGGTGCTTGCAACGACCGTGTAAAAGGTATAAAGGCAGGTCTTGACCTTGAAATGCCGTCAAGTGCGGGAATTAATACAAAAAAAATTATCGAAGCAGTAAAAAACAAAACTCTCGATGAAAAAGACCTTGACACCTGTTGCGAAAGAATACTTGAAAAAGTGCTTGAATATCAGCAAAACAGAAAATATACAAAATTTTTCGACAGAGACGAGCATCACAAAATTGCTCAAGAAATTGCCGAAGAATCAATGGTTTTACTTAAAAACGACAACAATATTTTACCTCTTAAAAAAGGTCAAAAGGTTGCTTTCATAGGCGAATTTGCCCGTTTCCCGAGATATCAGGGCGGAGGAAGTTCACACATTCGTTCACACAAAGTTGACAGTGCCTTAGACACCGTCAAGGCAAGGGGCGGCGTAAACTATGCAAAAGGTTTCCCTTGTGACAGAGATTTGTACGAACCTGAAAAAGCCAAAGAAGCGATTGAACTTGCAAGACTTTCCGATGTTGCAGTCGTATTCGCAGGCTTGCCCGAAAGTATGGAGTCGGAAGGATTTGACCGTCAGCATATCAACCTTCCCGACTGTCAAAACAGACTTATAGAAGAAATATGTGCAGTACAGAAAAATGTCGTAGTCGTTCTTCACAACGGCTCTCCCGTTGCTATGCCTTGGATAGACAAGGTTTCTGCCGTTTTGGAAAGCTACCTTGCAGGCGAAGGCGTGGGACACGCTCAAATCGGCATCTTGTACGGCGATGTCAATCCGTCGGGCAAACTTGCAGAAACTTTCCCGCTTGCACTCTCCGACACACCTTGCTACCGTAACTTCCCCGGCAACGAACTTACCGTTGAATACCGTGAGGGCATATATGTCGGATACCGTTACTATGACACAGTCGGAAAAGATGTTTTGTTCCCATTCGGACACGGTCTTTCATATACAACTTTTGAATACTCAAACATTAAAGCAAACAAAAGAAAAATTGACGAAAACGGCAGTGTTAAAATCTCGCTCACTGTAAAGAACACAGGCAATGTTGCAGGTGCAGAAACGGTACAGGTATATGTGGGAAAAGAGCAAAGCAATGTTTTCAGAGCCGAAAAAGAACTGAAAGGCTTTGAAAAAGTATTTCTTCAGCCAAACGAAGAAAAAGAGATTGAAATTGAACTTGACTCCCGTGCATTCTCGTACTACAACACGGAAATTTATGATTGGTACGCTGAAAGCGGAAAATATCAAATCTGCATAGGCTCGTCTTCAAGAGATATTAAAAAAGTTCTCAACTTAACTCTTGAAAACAGCAAAGAAATAAATTCGCCGTATGATGAAAGCAAATTCAGAAGTTATTATTCTGCCGAAATCAGCAATGTTTCCGACGAAGAATTTTCCCGTCTTTTAGGATTTCCAATTCCCGAGCCAAATGCTCCGAAAGGTAAAAAAATAGGACTTGAAAACAGTTTCATTGACGCTGAAAATACAAAATGGGGAAGCATCATCAATAAAACAATTCGTTTCGGTGCATCGCTTTCCGGCGACAATTCGCTCGGCAACAACGAAATGATTGTTTCTTCAACTCTTGAATGTCCTTTGCACAGTGCAATGGCAATGTCGCAGGGTATGTTAGACGAAGATATGGCAAAATCGCTTGTAAATATTATGAACGGCGACAAAGTTGTAAAATCAGCATTCGGTCTTGCAAAAGGCGGTATTAAAAAAGTTTCGGGAATTGTTATTTCAAGATTAAAAAATAAAATGAAATAAAATAAAACAAATTCAACAAACGAAAAGAGAGGCTTTAAAACCTCTCTTTTTTATTTTGATTTGTTCTCTTTTTATTTATATTTACTTTTTGTGGTGTAGTTTTTCTCGCCGTCTGCATATCTTGTCAATGTATAAGAATTTTTACCGTTATTTTTAACTTTGACCTCGACTTTCGGAACATCTACCTTTTCTTTTGCGTAAATCGAGCAAGTGAGTTTGCCGTCTTTTGCAGAAAGTTCGAGTCTGACATCGCAATCGTAATTGTTTTTGAACTGAAAATCAAGATTGCTCCATTGAACCGTTGCGTCTCCGCCGACGGGAACATACGACACTTTCAGCGAATGGTTATGTCTTTCAACAATCGTGAAATTGCCTTTGAGCGCCATTTGGAAAATGGTGGATGAAACCTGACAAACACCGCCTCCCATTCCGTCAACGAACTCTCCTCCGCTTATAACCTTTGCAGGTTTAAAGCCGTTTTTTGCAGTTCTTTTTCCGACTGTTTGGTTAAAAGAAAATGTTTTACCCGACGGAATTACAATATTGTCAAGTTTTTTTACGGCAGTACGAATATTGCTTGTCCTGTCCTTGTTTGACTCTTTATACGACGAAGTGTATGACGAAATTTTGTACTCAAACTTGTCCTTACTGTTTTTTTCCAACTTTTCGTATATCTCTCTCGGTTTTGTCGTTTTCGCCGCAGTCGTTTTCTTTTGAGTTGTAGGCTTTGTAGTTTTCTTCTCTGTTGTCGTCTTTTTTTCTGTTGTTGAAACAGTTGTTGACACAGTCGTGCTTTGTGTTGTTGTTACACTTGTCGAAACCGTGCTTTGAGGTTTTGAAGACGATGTTTCTTTCTGCCAAAAAAGCACATCTTTCGTGCCGACCGAGCAGGCAGTAAAAGACGACACGGCAAGCACGGCTGAAAGTGCAATACATACTGCTTTTATTCTGTTTGCTTTATTGTCCTCTTTTTTCATATCTCCACCACACCGAAAAATTTAAGAAAAAACAAAATTACTTTCTGTTTTTTACCCAATCTTTCTTGTTTTCCTGTTTTGAGCGTGCAATCGCAAGGGAATTTTCAGGTACATCTTCAGTAATTGTTGAACCTGCAGCCGTAAAAGCACTCTTGCCGACGGTTACGGGTGCAACAAGGTTTGTATTGCAGCCGATGAAAGCACCGTCTTCGATTTTGCACCTGTCTTTTTTATTTCCGTCATAGTTAACCGTAACGCTTCCGCAGCCGAAATTGACATTTTCTCCGACATCGGAATCTCCGATATAAGTCAAGTGAGCCGACTTTGTGCCTTTTTCAATAACGGAATTTTTAACTTCCACAAAATTGCCGATATGTACATTTTCACCGACAACGCTGTTATCTCTTATATGAGCAAACGGGCCTGCGTCTGCACCGTCTTTAACAACTGAATTGGTAAGTTTTACATTGTCAAGTTTTACATTGTTTCCGACTGTTGAATTTTCAATATATGTATTCGGTCCGATAACACAACCGTTGCCGATTGAAACTTTGCCGATGATGATTGTGTTCGGCAATATTGTTGTGTCGTTGCCGATTTCAACATCCGTACCGATTAAGATACCGTCGGTTGACGGAATGTTTACACCGTCAATCAAATGCTTGTCAAGAATATTTCTTTTCATTATATTGTTGAGATTGTTTAACTGTTTTCTGTCGTTTGCACCGAGTGTAACCTCTGCATTTTCAACAACATAAGCCCCTACATTGCAACCTTTGTTGATGAGTATTTCAAGGCTGTCCGTAAGATAATATTCGTGCTGAACATTGTTGTTTGTAATATTGTCGAGTGCAAAAAAAAGTTCTGCACCTTTAAACCAATAGCAACCTGCGTTGCTTTCGTTGATTTTCTTTTCTTCTTCTGTTGCGTCTTTATGTTCAACTATTCTTAAAAGCACGCCGTTTTCGTCACGCTTAATGTGACCTATGCCGTTTGTATCGTCAACGAGTGCGGAAATAAGAGTTATTGCATTGTCATTTTCCTTATGATAGTCAAACGCTTTGTTGATTGTTTCGGCGTCCATCATGGGACCGTCGCCGTTTAAAATTAAAATATCATCATCTATATGTCTGCCGATAAAATCTCTCGCCATCATTACAGCGTGTCCCGTTCCCAAGCGTTCTGACTGAAAAGCAGTTTCAACATCGTCGGGAAGTGCCTTTTCGACAATTTCACTTTTATGACCTGTTATTACGCACACGCTTTCACATCCCGCATTTTTTACAGCCTTGATAACATGAGAAATCATAGGTTCAAAAAGCACCTCGCACATAACCTTTGGCATATCTGTTTTCATTCTTGTACCTTTACCGCCTGCAAGAATTATCGCACATTTACTCATAAATAAAATCTCCCTTAGTTTGTACTGACACAATCGTTTTGTGTTTATCAAATTAAATTATGCACTATTTTCAACAAAAATTCAATAGTAAGTACATTAAAATAAAAATATTTTGTTTAAAATACTGTTTTTTACTAAAAACCATTTGTATTTTATACATTATTCTGTTATAATGTGTAACGAGTTAAACTCAAACTATGTGAGAAAACAAACTAAAACTATTTTTGGAGGTTATTTTAATGAGTCACAAATTTGTTTATTTGTTCTCAGAGGGTAACAAAGACATGAGAGAACTTCTCGGCGGTAAAGGTGCAAACCTTGCTGAAATGACAGGTCTCGGTCTTCCTGTTCCGCAGGGCTTCACTATCTCAACAGAAGCTTGTACCCAGTACTACGAAGATGGCAGAAAGATTAACGACGATATTCAGGCACAAATCATGGAATACATCGTTAAGATGGAAGACATCACAGGCAAAAAATTCGGCGATAAAGAAAATCCGCTTCTCGTATCTGTTCGTTCAGGTGCAAGAGCTTCTATGCCGGGTATGATGGACACAATCCTCAACCTTGGTCTCAACGAAGAAGTTGTTGAAGTAATCGCTAACAAATCAGGCAATCCAAGATGGGCTTGGGACTGTTACAGAAGATTTATTCAAATGTACTCAGACGTTGTTATGGGTGTCGGCAAAAAATATTTTGAAGAACTCATTGACAAAATGAAAGAGGAAAAAGGCGTTTCTCAGGACGTAGAACTCACTGCAGAAGATCTTAAAGAACTTGCTAACCAGTTCAAAGCAGAATACAAAGAAAAAATCGGCGAAGACTTCCCGGCTGACCCAAAAGAACAGTTGATGGGCGCTATCGAGGCTGTTTTCCGTTCATGGGACAACCCTCGTGCAAATGTATATCGTCGTGACAACGACATTCCTTACTCATGGGGTACAGCAGTAAACGTACAGATGATGGCTTTCGGTAACATGGGCGAAACATCAGGTACAGGTGTTGCTTTCACAAGAGACCCTGCAACAGGCGAAAAGAAACTTATGGGTGAATTCCTTATGAACGCTCAAGGTGAAGACGTTGTTGCCGGTGTTCGAACTCCTTCTCCTATCGCAAAACTTCAAGAAGTTATGCCTGAAGTTTACAACCAATTTGTAGAAATCTGTGCTAAACTTGAAGACCATTACAGAGATATGCAGGATATGGAGTTCACAATCGAAGACAAAAAACTCTATATGCTTCAAACAAGAAACGGTAAGAGAACAGCTAACGCTGCTCTGCGTATCGCAGTAGAAATGGTAGACGAAGGTCTGCTGACAAAAGAAGAAGCTCTGATGAAAGTAGATCCTAAACAGCTGGATCAGATCCTGCACCCTGCTTTCGACCAGAAAGCACTGAAAGCAGCTACTCCTATCGGCAAAGGTCTGCCTGCATCTCCCGGCGCTGCTGCTGGTAAAGTATGCTTCACAGCTGAAGACGCAAAAGCGCAGGCTGAAGCTGGCGACAGAGTGATCCTGGTTCGTCTGGAAACATCTCCTGAAGACATCGAAGGTATGGCAGCTGCACAGGGTATCCTGACAGTTCGTGGCGGTATGACATCTCACGCAGCCGTTGTTGCTCGTGGTATGGGTACATGCTGCGTATCCGGTTGTGAAGAAATCAAAATGAACGAAGAAGCAAAAACATTCACACTGGGTGGCAAAACATTCAAAGAAGGCGACTACATCTCCCTGGATGGTTCCACAGGTAACATCTATGGCGAAGATATCCCCACAGTTGACCCTGAAATCAGCGGCAACTTCGCGAAATTCATGGCTTGGGCTGATGAAAAGAGAGTGCTGAAAGTAAGAACAAACGCTGATACACCTCACGACGCTCAGACAGCTATCGACTTCGGCGCAGAAGGTATCGGTCTGACAAGAACAGAGCACATGTTCTTCGAAGGCGACAGAATCATGAAATTCAGAAAAATGATCCTGGCTGAAACAGTAGAAGAAAGAAAAGCAGCTCTGGCTGGTATCGAACCTTTCCAGAAAGACGACTTCAAAGGCATCTACAAAGCAATGGGCGAAAGACCTGTTACAATCCGTCTGCTGGATCCCCCTCTGCATGAATTCATGCCTAACACAGAAGAAGAATTCGAAGTTCTGGCGAAAGAAACAGGCAAAACAGTTGAAGAACTGAAAATCAAAGCAAAAGGCCTGCACGAACTGAACCCTATGATGGGTCACAGAGGCTGCCGTCTGGCTGTAAGCTATCCTGAAATCGCAGAAATGCAGACAAAAGCAATCATCGAAGCTGCTGTTGAAGTTTCTGTTGAAGAAGGTATCGAAATCGTACCCGAAATCATGATTCCTCTGGTTGGCGAAATCAAGGAACTGAAATACGTTAAAAACGTTGTTGTAGAAACAGCAGAAAAAGTAATGGAAGAAAAAGGCAAAAAACTGAAATATCTGGTAGGTACTATGATTGAAATCCCCAGAGCTGCTCTGACAGCTGACCAGATCGCAACAGAAGCTGAATTCTTCTCCTTCGGTACAAACGACCTGACACAGATGACATATGGTCTGTCTCGTGACGACGCTGGTAAAATCCTGGCTGACTACATCGACAAAAACATCTATGAATGCGATCCTACCGCTAGACTGGACAGAACAGGCGTTGGCCAGCTGATGCAGTGGGCAGTAGAAAAAGCAAAACCTGTACGCCCTGACATCCACCTGGGTATCTGCGGCGAACATGGCGGCGATCCTTCTTCCGTAGAGTTCTGCCACCAGATCGGTCTGGACTATGTATCCTGCTCTCCTTTCCGCGTACCTATCGCAAGATTGGCAGCAGCTCAGGCTCAGATCAACTTCCCCAGAAACTAATTTGGAATTTGTAAACAGATTCTGAAATATAAGGGATACAAAAAAGGATAAATCCGAAAGGATTTATCCTTTTTTTCTTGGGGAAAAAGAGGGTGGCGGTGTGGAGCGGGAAATGATTCTGATAAAATTCGGATGGAAATAGGATAATGGGAAATTTGGAGTTGTGAGGATTTGCTTTTCCTTTCTGATGAAGCCGGACTTGAGGATGCAGAGATCAGGGGAAAGGATGAAGGGGTGGATATTGGGAGGAAGATGTTTTCTCAGCTTGATGGCATGTTTTGATTTTACGTGGAATGAGGGGAGTGGGAAGAAATGGGGTATGTTGGAGCATAGGAAAAGGAGAGGTGAGGAGGAGTGGGATGTGTTGGGGTGAAGGAAGTGGAAAAGTAAGGCTAAGTGAGATGTGTTGGAGTATCGGGGAAATGGAACGGATGATTGTATCTCTATTTTATATAGAAAAAATATTGTCGGGAAAGCGGGGCTCTCCTGAGGATAAAATTAAAAAAGCCGGAATCTGCTGTTTCGAGGATTCCGACTTTTTTCTCTTAAAGAAGCTTAAAAAGCAAATCAAGGCAGTTTATTTCCTGCGGCGGCATAGAGCTCGTACCATTCTTCCCTTGTGAGGGTAATTTCTGCCCCTTTGACGATGCCGGGGATGCGGGAGGCATTGGTTGTACCTACAACCACTTGCATGTTGGCAGTATGGCGCAGAAGCCATGCTACGGCTATGCCGTTTTCTGTGGTGTCATATTTTTTCGCCAGACGGGTCAGGACGGCGTTCAGTTGGGCATAGTCAGGGTTGCCGATGAATGTGCCTTCGAATACACCATACTGAAAAGGACTATAACACTGAATGGTAATATGATTCCGGCGGCAGTAATCCAGCACGTTTGCGTCACGGGAAATACCGTGACTGTCTGTGGTGTTCAGATATGCGGGAGCATCCAGCAGAAGGGTGTGTGCCAGAGAAAATTGCAGCTGGTTGATTTCCAGAGGCTGTTTGACACATGTTTCCAGAAGCTCGATTTGGCTGGGGGTGTGGTTGCTGACACCGAAATGAAGGACTTTGCCTTGGGATTCCAGCTGGTCAAAGGCTTCTGCCACTTCTTCCGGTTCCATGAGCAAATCGGGGCGATGGAGAAGCAGATAATCCAGACGGTCTGTTTGCAGGCGGCGCAGACTGGTTTCTACGCTGCGGATGATATGTTCTTTGGAAAAGTCGTAGCAGGTGAATGGGCCGGGACGGATGCCGCATTTGCTCTGAAGAATGAGTTTATCACGCATTCCGGGCATTTGGCTCAGGGCTTCTCCGAAAATGGTTTCACAGGTACCACCGCCGTAAATATCTGCGTGATCCCAGAAGTTGACACCGGATTCCAGTTGTTTCTCAATGAGGTTTTGCAGGGATTTTGTATCCAGATGGCCAATGCGCATACATCCCTGGATGATGGCGGGGACGCTGCGGCTGCCGATGGTGACTTGTTTCATATGGAAACCTCCTTTATGTTCATGTGGTATTAAGTCCATGATACTTCTGTGACGGGGG
>OFMH01000142.1_pt1 | contig 50395 bp, 42 predicted proteins | sample 1541761 | NCBI WGS metagenome assembly OFMH01 (sample SAMN04209249, study PRJEB22552) | human gut metagenome | biome: gut; material: feces | host: Homo sapiens | place: USA: Oklahoma
TCATCAATTGGCATCCCGCAGCACTGACAAATCAGCTTTCTGGGTTCTCCTAAAAGCGTATTGATTGAGACATCAAATTCTTTCGATAAGAGCTTAAGCGTATCCGTATTGGGAACTGTATCTCCATTTTCCCAACGTGATACTGCCTGCCTTGTAACCATGATTTTATCTGCCAGCTCGTCTTGTGACATTCCTCTTTCTGTACGAAGTTTCAAAATAATATTTTTTGTTTCCATAATCATCACCTCCGTTATCTTTATCATATCGATAAATCTGCAGGATGAAAAGCAACCTGCTGTTGCCATAAGCTATCTATATGATTTGATTATCACTCTTTGGTCATGACTTTCTTGCACCACCTTACTTGTAAGTGTATGTGCACCTTTCACGCTTCCAACAGCCATTGCTACCCTTATTGGCTAAAGTGCTTAACTTTACATTCCCATTTCTTCCATCTCTTTTAACATAAATTCTTCTAGTTTCTTCTTGTCAGGTAAATGCAACATATATGGGAAAAAGACAAGTTATTAACCAAAACATCTGGATCTGTGACAAATTCGTTCGACACTGTCGAACTTTTTCCAAAATCTGGTAATTTAAATTCGCTCGACACTGTCGAACCAATTTGAGGATATACTTTATAAAACTGTCTACAAGCCTTAAAAAGCGTATAATTCATTCCTTTTTGATCAATTTGTTTTTCCAGATTTTTCCTTACATGCAAGACATGTAACAAAAATATTAATAACTGCAAATGATAACATTACACACACTGCAATCTGAATCGGCCAATGAAATGTAAAATACGACAATTTATTTTCCAAATAAATTTTCACACCAACCAAGACTACCACTCCCGCAGTAAACAACAATCCCATCACACACATAAAATAATAACTGCCTTCTCCAAAGAGCATTAATTTCATTTGCTTATCGGTCATCCCGATGCTTTTCATAATATCAAATTCTTTTCTCCGAGCGTACATCCCTGTAAATACAACATTACAATAATTGGTCAATCCCGCAATGAATAATATGATGCTTATAGCACCTAGGAGAATTCGATTTCCTCTCATATATGTTTCTTTTTGTTGCATCAGGTCTGATTTACAGATAACAAAAACTCCTGCTTCGCCGGTTCCTTCATCCATCGATACTTCTGTCATTTCGGATCGTTTCTTATTTTCCTCGGATATCAGCTCGCTGATCTGTGTTTTCACATAAGGTTCTTTTTCCGGATCAGCAGTTAATTCCATTGCTAATATCTTTTTCTCAGTTGGTATCTTTTGAAAGCCTTTCTCACTGATAAAATAATATAAGCTGCCTTCTCTACCATGCCAGGATTGATGTATTTCCGGGAAATCATCACTTTGCCTGTCTAAATAACCACATAGAGTAAATGTTTCAGATTCTTTTTGAGGGAATTCGTCTTCCTGTTGTTTCTCTTTATTCTCAGAATTACTTTGTTCTTTTCTACGAATCGCATCTTCTCTTGAAAGCAAAGTTTTAAAGTATACCGGTTCGCCAATTGCTTCATCTGCAAGTTTTTGCTGTTCCGGGGTCAGCATATGATCATGTATGATCAGCACACCATTTCCTTCTTCCAAAGATTTCAAATCAATATTGAGTTGATTATCCTGAACGTATTTCTTAAGCGACAAGATTTGATTTTCATTTAAAATCTGCACCGTATCCCAACTGAATCCTTCCACCATATTGTCATTTGTAAGATCTGAAAGCCCCTCGTCATAAGGACGAATTCCTTTCTTAGACATAACCGTAGTTACATAAGCTCCTTCAATCAGATTTGAATTTTCCCAATCAATACCATCTATCTTGTGTAGTTTTTTCTCCAACTCTTGAGAGATTGGTGAAAATTCATCATAATCATTATCATACAACAGTTCCACACCGTCTCCCTGTGTCAGTAAAGGATCAACATCGATTTCTCTGGTTTTATATTCTTCCCCACATCCCTGGCTTTTCCCGAATTCGCTAAACTCTCCTGCCAGCAAAAAATCAGGACGTTTTTCAAGAAGATGCTTATAATCGCATCCATTTGTAAGTACATTCATTAGAATAAAAGACAGGACTCCTAAAAATATGGAAATACTTGTAATGATAAATCGTGCTTTATGTCGTGTTATATTTCCCCATGCAATATAAAACATTTCTCCTATTTCAGAACGTTTCAACACCATTTCCACAGGATGTTTTATTTTTCTGTTAAGCTTATTTCCATCATAAGTGGCACTCTCAACGCAAGACAGAGTCGTTATTTTTCTAATAACACCTTCCGATGCTATCCACAGAATTCCATTTACAAATAGAACAGAAATCAAAAGAATCCACGGCCTGAAAAAGGAAAGTATTGTATTCCCTCCCATTTCCTGATAAAAATGGAAGCCTAATAGTTCCGGTATTATTAAAACTAAAATCACTGCTGAGATCAAACTTCCCAAGACAGAACCTTTTAACATGAGTAACCTCATTTGTTTCCGGTATATTTTTGTAATCTGTCTTTCTGTGGCTCCGATCGTGTGGAGCAGTCCGAGATTTTGAACATCTTCGCTCATGGATATCCAAAGGACATTGCGTACAAGGAAATATATTCCACACAAAATTCCTATTGTTCCTAATATCACCATCTCATATCCACCTGCGAATTTAGAAACAGCAGTATATTGTGCTGTATCAGAAACGTATATCTTCTGATCTGCACTCTTCATCGGCAATGTCTGATATAATTTTTCTTCTGTTTTGCTTCTGCTCAAATGATTACTCTGACTGAAAAGTAACGTATAAGGTCCTTTTTCCAGACTCAACTCATTAATTTTGTCATGTGAAATGTATCCGATTGACAATTCATTTCCAGAGTCTGTATACCAGCCACACAATTCGAATTTTTCTTTCGAATGTTCGAACACACCTTTGTATACATCTAAGTTTATTTCCATTCCTTGTTCCGGTTCAGAGATACCAAGTTTTTTCAATGCCCGCTCAGATAATAGAATTTCTTCCTTTTTCTGCGGATAATTCCCAATCACATTGGTATATGCCGGCCTCAAAAAATTGTTCCAACTTTCTGAATCAGCCCAAACTACGTTGCATATCGTTTTTTCATTATTCTTAGAAATGTCTGTAGCTTCACCTACAAAAATACTTTTCCCAACTTGTTTTATATAATCCAGTTGTTTTAATTTTGCATATTGTTCTTCTGTTCCATCTTCTATTCTGCCCGAAGAAGCAGCTCCATTTTCTCTGATTAATCTTATTTCTTCTGCCCGTATTTTCCCAAAAGAGATTCCGAATACCATGGTAATCGCAACAATTCCGATTACTACCGAGCAAAATAAAATCGCATTTCTTACCTTTTTTGTGCCTGCAAAATTTTTAGCCAGAAATCGGATTATGTCTTTATTGTTATTTGGAATGTTCTTATGAAACATAATGATACCTCCTAACAATCGTTACAATCTCTTGTATAGATTTTCCCATCGGACATACGTATTACTCTGTCTGCCATCTGTGCTACTTCCTCTTGATGAGTTACGATCAATGTCGTCTGATGGAATCTTGCGGCACAGGATTTTAGTAATCCCACAACTTCCATACTTGTAACAGAATCCAGATTTCCAGTCGGTTCATCCGCCAGGACAATGGCCGGTTTCGTTAATAATGCCCGCGCTATAGAAACTCGCTGTTGCTGCCCACCGGACAGTGTTGATGGGAAACGTTCTAATTTATCTTTTAGTCCAAGTGTTTCTACAATTTCATTGAAAAAATCCACATCGATTTCCTTACCATCCAGTCGCATCGGAAGAACTATATTTTCGCGTATGCTAAGAGAAGGTATCAAATTATATTGCTGAAATACAAATCCGATATTTCTTCTTCTGAATATCGTTCTTTCTTCCTTGTTAAGATCTTTTAAACTTGTATTTCTGATCCAAACACCTCCAAAATCCGGAGTGTCAAGACCGCCCAAAATGTTCATAAGTGTTGTCTTTCCACATCCAGACGTACCGACAACTGCTATAAATTCGCCCTCTTCTACTGTTAGTGACACACCATCTAAAGCACGCACTTCATATGTATCGGATGTATAATATTTTTTAAGATTTATGGCTTTAATTATATCCATCTTTTCTGTAACCCCCTTTCACAAATGCTACATTTTTTCAGCCATACTCTATTTTACACGGTACATCTTACAAACTTCTTACAAGGTGCATATGAATTTGTCTATATCGGAAGATTCACCTCTATAAGGAACCCTGGATTCATTTGTTTTGCTTTTATCATCCCTTTTTGTAATAAAACAATCTCTCTGGAAAGATATAAACCAATTCCGCATCCTTCCTGACCTCTTGCCTGTTCACCTCGATAAAATCTTTGAAAAATTTTGTTTTCTTCTCCGTCTTTTATCCCGATTCCATAATCTCTTATCTGAATTTTATAAAACATTTCCGTTTGTTTCATTGTGATATCGATCGTACTGTTGCTTTTGCTATATTTGACTGCATTATCAAACACATTATAAAATGCCTCACACATCCAGTTTTTATCATGTTCGCAAATGATTTTCTCCGGCAATTCTACTTGAAAAAAGATACCTTTATCTTCTGCCTTTTTTTGTATTTGCCCTAATGCATTTAGAATTGTTTCGACAAGATTTTCTTTTTGCATGTGAACTTGTATGATTCCTTGCTCTAATCGAGCAGTTTTTATAAAGCTTTCCACTAAAAAACATAATTGTTCTTCACTTGTTCGCAAGTCTTTCATGTATTCTGTATTCAATACTTCTTGCGTTTCATCCAATGACTCTTGCAGCAATTCTGTATAATTTTTTATATTCGCCAGCGGTGTCCTTAGTTGATGCGCAATCTCAGAAATCAATTTTTGTATCTCATATTGACTTTTTTCGGCCTCTTTTCTTCTTCCTTCTAACATTTCCTGTAAACGGATTAACTGATTGGCTGTTTTAGAATAAAGCGTTTCCTTCCCTATATCAGAACCATCTAAGTCATTGCCATTTATTAAAGATTCGGTCAGTTTATATATTTTGTTCATTTCCTTTGTTCTAAAATGATTTTCAACTAAATATACAGTGCTTCCTCCGAGTATGAAACCTACTAAAAATACTGTGAAAATTGCTACAGCCATGCTAATCTCCCATTCTATATCCCATTCCAAATACATTACTGATAACATTCGATGAATCATTTAATTTCTTTTTCAATCTGCTGATCATAACGCTAATTGTGTTAGGATCAATGAATTCACTATCGATTCCCCATATATTTTCCATTATCATCTCTTTTGTAAGAACCTGATTCTGGTTCATAATAAAATATTCCAAAAGCTGATACTCTTTGAGTGTTAACGATATTTCTGTTTTTCCTACAAAAACCTGTTTTCTATCCGAATACAAGATAACCTGCCCGCACATAAAAACATTTTCATTTGATTTTCTCTTCAAAACAACTTCCATACGTTTTAACAATACCTTTATTGAAAATGGTTTGACCACATAATCATCTGCTCCTATATCAAACGCTTTTAACATATCTTTTTCATCATCTTTTGCAGTTAAAAAAATTGCCGGGATTCTTCCATTTTTTTGAAGTTCCTGATATAGATTTATTCCATCTCCATCCGGTAATCCAATATCTACAATCAACAAATCTACAGAACTATCTATATTTTTAATTGCTTCTTTTCTTGAAGCGGCAAGAATCGTTGTATAACCTTGATTTTTCATAGATGTATCTAATGCTTTTCTTAACAAATTGTCATCTTCTATAATTCCTATTACCATACACACCTCCTGATTTTTCTAGAACATAATGCAAAAAGCCCAAAAGTTTTTGTTCTATGTACATATATTCCCCAATTCCATTCACAAAGTCAATGTGTTTTCTACTAAATTTTCAAGTACCTTTCGCACGACTGCAAACACATCCAGAATTGCATCTGCAATCTAGTCACACAATTTGTCCGGGTGTCCTTCAGTTACTGCTTCTGCTGTATAAAATTTTCTCATATGAATTTCCTCTCTTTCATGCAAAAAAGGCAGGATACTTTCCTTTTACGGGAACATATCCTGCCTGATTATTTCTTATTACTTTCATTTTTTATTATCATAAATCTTTCCAAAGAAAAACTCCCCAAATAAACTGGGGAGCCTCCAGAAGCTATACCTTACGGTCCTACGGCTTCGTTTAAACATTTATAAAGTACCCACTGTATCTTGATTGCTCAAGTATGGGACTTAATCATAGTATCTCTGTTCTTCTTTATTATATGCAACTACCTTCTCTTTGTCAACAACTTTTTAGCAGTCACATTTCACATTTCACAGTCACATTTTACAGATTGTATGCTCTTTTGAATTTTCCTTTTACAAAATCAAAATCTTCCGGTGTTAAAGTACCAATACATCCTCGATTTGCATCCAGCCTTGCCTTACTAACTGCACGTATCTCCTCACACTGGATCATACTGTCTTTATCCAAAAATTCATAAGTATGCATAGACGCTGGTATCGTTCTTCCCGGAATCACTTGCTTTTCTTCATCTTCTGTATCAGAATATAACAAAAACCATGAATCCTGAATCGGCAAACATCTTGCGTTTACTTTTCCTTTTGCATCGGTAATACAAACAACTACCACTTTTTCAGAATTATTGATTTTATTATTGGACATCACCAGTACCGGACGCATTTTATTTTTCTCCGTTCCTATGTTGTATCCCAAATCACAAAACCATATTTGTCCATGTAAAACCTGTCTATGTTTATTCGTATAAAATTTTGATACCCGATTGTAATTTACTTTATCTTTTGTCCAACTGGCAATATTATAATATTCCTGTGCCTCCTGATTCATTCGCATCACCTACTCATACATGATAAAATTCATTATAATTCACCTACTGTGTATCTCCAACTACTTTTTAGGCTTTTCAATAAGTCTTACACCACTCAAAACCATTTCTTATCTGTCCTATAATAACGAAAAGACACCCGTAGGAGTCTCTCCGGACTACAGGCTTCACAAGTTTCTGTAGTGCGATCACTAGGCATAATGTAACCGCTTCCGACACACTTGTCAAGCACAAAAGCTCTTGTATTTCACATTCTACGTATCTGGTTTTTGCTATCCTATAAAACTACATTTTGCTTCTGATAAAAATTCTTTCTCTGTTATGCCAGCAATCTGAGAACACAATTTCACCGATACCCCATATTGCTTATAAAATCCCAATGCAGTTGCTCTTTTTTCAAAGTCTGTTGCTTGTTCTATCGTTTGCTTTGTATCATACAATATTTCTTTTGGTATCTCGATGACAACCTGCATCTTCTTCCCCCTTTCACATTTATTTTGTTCCATGCCTCCGGCGAAATTCTGCAAAAGTTTCCGATGCCTCTCTTCCACTTTCCATATCTTTATATCCTGCATCCAGCTTCTGATGAATCTCTTTCACAGTCATGAAATCGGCATTGATGACACCGTTCATTTTCTGCATTCCGTCTGAACCCATGCACTTTGTTTGTTCTTTCTGATCCATGGAACACCTCCCTGTCTTTATGGAATGATCGTAACGCTTTTTCAGGCAATTGAACAGAGATTTTCTTTTAAATGCTTCTCAAAAACACTCTTCCAGAATCTCACCCTCTTTATTTAAGATCTGCAGCTTGGCACCTTCCAGTTCCTCACCTGTGGTAATATCCGTCTTGGAAATTTCCACTTTGAAATAATCATCCTTCATCTCCACCTTGGTCACACTACCATCTTCATCGATAATCTGAAGCTTCGCGCCTTCCAGTTCTTCCCCGGTTGTTGCATCGGTTTTCGTAAACTGGCTCTCAGTCGGCTGGTTTTCCACTTCTTTTGTCAGCTTGATTTCTGCAAGGTTCTGGTCTGTGTAAGAGGCATTCATCTCCCAGATTTCTTCATTTGGAAGATATCCCGGTTTTCTCACTTCCTCTTTTACATAATATTTCCCATGGTAGAGGTCGCTGTTAAAAGTAAGCTGTCCGTTCTCATCGGTTGCTTTCTTTTCCAACAGCGTATCTTTTTCCACTAAGACTTCACCCTGCTGGGACAAGATATCCTCTCTTGCATACAGTCCGAAAATCACGCCTTCCAGTTTTTCTTCTGTAACTGCATCTTTTTTCTCTACAGAAATGGAAATCTTCTGTCTTTCATTTTTATAGGCAACGCCTTCATAAACGACAGCCTGCGTATCATCCTTTGCAGTCAGGATAAATTTCTTCTGTTCCGGGTTCAATACGAAACAGTCGCCTGCCACCGTTTCTTTCAGATAATAAGAACCCAGTGGAAGAAAGAATCACATCTCAATAGATTTTTTTCAACACCATATCAAAACACAATTCAAAATAAGAATAATAAAAGAAAAGACGGAACATGACAGCTAATAAAATAACCATCCGCCCCGCCTTTAGATAAGACTTTGATTGTATTACACAATAGAGTCCTGTTTTTTTGCAGAATCAACTTAACGGACTCATTATTGAATATTAATTTTTATTCTAATATTGATATTATTAATCCCTTCTTATTTTCTACATTTTTGCCCTGCTTTTTGTATAATCCCTTGTCACTACGTTTCCACAATGCTTACATGTATAGTATTCTCTATATGTTGTTCTTACTCCTGGAACATACTGCTCCCCTGTTCCAACTACCTCCTGTCGATTATTTCTCATCTTTGTTTCAACTAAGACTGATACATCCTCTTGTCCTACAATTTCTTCTTTTGTTTTCTTTAAGGCAAATATTTTTCTACATTCTGGACAAGTCGATTTTCTTCCATAACAAAAATACAATATACCAATTGCTACTACTATAAATGTCAATTCTGATGGTAACCACTTAGAAACACTTTCTTCCCCAGACAAAACTATTAAAATATTAAGAATTGGTGCTGCTAAAAATATCCATTTAAGACTTTTTTTTAAACTCATTTCATTCTTCCTCACTTTCATATTTGACTATATGTATGTTTTATTTGCTCTATCTTGCGCCTCACGTTTCCAGTCAGGAACTTGCGTCGCTATCACCGATGATGCCCATGCGGTAATTTTTGTATTATTTGCGATATCATTCAATTTTCCATCCACGTCTTGTAATGACTGGAAAATATTTTTCATATCGCATTCCATCTCTTCAACGTTTTTCTGTATTTTCTGCATAACACAATAAGCCTTTTCTTGATTTGCAATAATCATATCCATCTTAGAACCAATTTCTTCTAACTTTTTAATTATTATTCCTTTTGCCAAATCATCATCATATTTGTTATAAGCGCCATAGGGACCTTCTAACATATAACATCGTCCCGACTCTAAATAATCATAAATCGAAGCACATGCTTCTACGGTTTGATACTTCTTATAAATGATATTTGCTGAATATGTATTCGTTAAATTATTTACTGCACATCTATATGCTCGTTTTAATTTTCCTTTATTGTCTTGAATAATACATAGCGCATTGTTAGCTTGCTGTCTTATGCTTGTTTCTCTCTGTTTATCTAAAATAGAATTTTCTTTAATGTCTATATAATCTGTTATTTTTCTATAAATCGGAATTACTACAACTAACATCGCTAAAATGATGAACCAGATAAAATAAAGTATATCTTCAAATAAAATACTATTAAAATCAGCAAATTCAATAATCGTAATTATGACATACAGTATTACTAAAGATATTCCAAAACCTTTACACGCCATAAAAAGCATATCCCAAATAGAAAATTTTGTATATCGTTTTTTTGCTACATAAGACATCTTTTGTTTCCATTGAGTTTCTTCACGTAAAAGTTCGTTGAATGTTTGTTCTGCTATTCTTTTCTGCGTTTCCAGTTCTATACTGCTCTGCAAATATGTTTTTATAAACTCAATATCCAAGCAACTATTTTTCTCCTCCATTTTGCCTCTTTTCTGCTAAAATGTTTTTTATTTCTCATAGCTCATTTACATCAAATATATAAGTTATTCTTTACTTACCTCAAATGGATATCCTGATTGACCGGTTCCTTTTAACTTTGAACTATCTGTATAATAACAAACAATAACATCTTGTTTCTCAATAGACAACGGCTTATCCGGCTTAGAAATCCAATCCCCCGCTGTTAATGTCAATTGCATAGTATCTCCTTCAAACGTTCCTGATACATTATAACTACCTGCATGTCCATAAGATTCATTTGGAGTATAACTATAAGTACCCGAATAATTCTTTCCATCATCAGAAGTAATATTCAGTTCAACACTTCCACTATCTCCTGCGCCATTATATGTTCCTGTCCATTTTCCACTCAAATTTACATCTTCCGTATTCACAACTGGGCTTATGTCTATCGTCGGTTCTTTCCATTCATTTCCATAATCATAATGATATTCTATTTGAAGTGTATATTTCACATCTGCTTTTGTTAATTTGCAGCTACACTCATATGTATATTCCGTCCCCTTATCATACTTTTCTTCCCGATTAATTGAGAACTCTGATATTTCATCTGGATTTATTTCTATTTCTTGCTTCATTGAATTATCTATAATATAAAATCCGCCGCCCAGATCGTTTTTCTGTTCTCCTACTGTTATCACTTTTCCAGCCAATGCTTGAATCAACCCTGTTTCATCAATTTTTAATGCCTTGTTTGGATCATCCTTTACCTTAAAATCATTTTGATTCTCTATGTTTTTTAATTTCCATTCCTTATCAAATGTATATTCTGCTTTTACTATTCCTGTTGCGCTCTCCACCATTCCTTTCAAGTTGACCTTTACCGTTACCTTATCCGTACCTTTCGCTATGTCTGTATCTTGTTGTTTTATCGTAACATCTGAAATTTCTCCATCTTCTATTGTCCACGCTCCTCCATCAGTTTTCACATCCCGAGACACTAAAGAAGCGATAATCTGTTTTTTATTCACTCCCTTTGTTGGTGCAATAGTCCATTCTTTACTATCATTTACGCTAATGTCGCTCAAACTCCACCCTTTGTCATACTTATAATATGTTACTTCAACCTCTTTTGTATAAGAAACATTCTCTTTTTCCGTCACGACCTCACATATAGCATGATCGTATTTTTGCTTTTTGTCCGTTTCTCTGTCTTTGATTTCAAAATCAGTTATTTTTTCCCCTTTGCTAAGTAAATTAGGGGTAGAAGAACTAGCTTTAATAATATCTTCTTTAATATCTTTTTCTTTAGGCACAGACGAACATCCCATTATACATAGCATAATAGCCATCGTCATAAATAAAAGCGTCCATTTTCTCTTCATACTCATTTCTCCTCCTTTGAATAATCTACGCTCTTTTGACATTTAGTAAATGTCATTTTAAATTTATTTTATCACACACATTCGAAAATAACAATCAGTGAATGTCATTTTTATACTAACAATCCAATATATTTATGCGAAATAAAAAGGTGAGACAAAATGTTAATCCCACCTTAATTTCTTTATTACTCTTATTTTATTTTGTCTTTATCTATTCCGCTTCCTTAAAACTCTTTAAAATATTAATAATTTGCTTTTCTTCCCCCGCTGTAAATGTTCCGTCCTCAGATTCTGCAATAAATGCATATGGCGTCGGATATGGAAATGAAAATTCATCCACCTCTCCTGCCTGTCCTATAAATTCTCTTTCTCCAACATAAGACTCTGGAACAACCGCGTAAAATACTGAATCACAATCAGAATATTCCGTGTCGATTTTCATATCCATTTCGCCTGTAACATGTATCTTTGCAACTATCATTGTTCCCAGATTTGCATATGGCTCATCTGCTGACGATTCATCTACACCAACTCCATCCGGAATTGTTGGTTTAAATTCAGAATCCGCCACCTTACTAATATCTGCTTTCAACATTAGTTCTGATCTTCCTCCCAATTGATGTTGGCAATCCCAATACGTAACAGTAACTCCTTCCTCATTTGTTAATACAACTTTTTCATCAATCTCATCCAATCCATTTCCAACTTCTTCGCTTTCAATCTTCCATCCCCATGGAACATCAAATTGAAACACTGGACACGCTATATTATTTACCTCACTGTAGCGAGTTATATATTTACTACCTTGTTTTCCTGTTTCTGTCCATTCCAAATCATCTTTCCATTTTACACTTGACTCCCAATGCTTTGACCATAGCGGTTTCATCTTTGCTTCAAATAGTGGCTGTTTTTTCAAATCTTCAGCAAAAACTGGAATGTCTACTATCAGCTCTCCTTGTATTTCAGGGTTTATTGATAAATCCAAGCTGCCTGCATATCCTCCCTCTAAATCTGTATTTGCTGTCTGATTCGCCTCTCCTTCTGCTTTTCCTGAAATTCCTGCTGATACATCAATTCCTGAACAACCATACAACTTTGAAATATAGTGTATTGCTATTTTCGCAGATGCCTCTCCTGATACAGAAATAGTTTCCCATTGCAGTCCATCCGAATCATAGTCTATTTCTTTTATTTCTTTCACTTTTCCAGTTTTACTTTTAAATTCAAATCCTGTTGTTGTTTCTGAAGCCAGCTCATACGACAGCCCTATATTGCCTTCAAGCTCTGCACCTGCTTCAGCATTTAATTCTAATTTATTCGTTACTACAATTGGAATTCCTGCAACTACAAATTCATAGTTAGGTAATGATTTCTCCCACAACCCCCATTCCTCTTCTTTGTTCCAATCTTTTCCACACTTTAAAAGTATCTTTCCCCCCTCTTTAGATTTAATCGCCATCCCACAAGTAATATTCCCATGTTTTATTTCAATTTTAATATCCAGCCAAACATCAAATCCTGCTTCCCCAGAAATAGTAAATGGATCGCTCTCCATTTCAAATTTCTTTCCAAACACATAATCTGTACCATTATCTTCATCATCTGCTTCTTTTTTATCAGCCAACATAACTGTTCTGTAAGTATTATCAGCCTGACTTATTACATTTTGAACATCATTATAAGTGTTTTCTGTTTTCCCAATTGAATAACTTGCAGATTTATTTCCATCTTCTGTCAATTTGATACGCTTATATATTTGCGCTTTTTCAAATACATCTGTCAAAACTGCTGGTTCAGTTTTTACTACATAACTATCCCCATTTTTTTCTATTCCTATTACTTTTCTTATGAACCCATTTTTAGAAGTACTTGTAATTCCCGAAACAATTACGTCTCCCTCTCTGTATTCCGGCCTTGAATTAAAAATAATACTATCCTCTGTTACGCTCACAGGTTGTTTTTTCTTATCAGTTTCTGATGTGATTACTTTCACATTTTTCTTAACAATTGTTTCTTGCTCCTGCTCGTTACTATCTTGTAATTTGTTATATCCAAATATTGCAATTAATATTGCAACAACCAATATTAAAAGAATCACTATTATTCTACGAATTTTCTTTTTCATTCACTAATTCCTCCTTCGTATCTTTAATTGCTTTCGGCATTTAGTAGATGTCATTTTTTTATTCGTTTTATCATATACTGTCCAAAATGACAATCACTAGGTGTCATTTATAAAGATTTCATGAAAGGACTATATTATGTACAAAAACAAATCATCTAATGGCTCTAACAACATTTGCGGGAAAAAAATAAAAGAACTAAGACTGCAACTTCCCGAAAAAACCTCCCAACGTAAATTTGCTGATATGCTTCAAATCCATGGACTTGATCTCGATAAAAATGCCATCCAAAGAATTGAATCTGGTGCACGTTTTGTTACAGATATCGAGCTTAAAATAATTGCCCAGGTATTACATGTAAGCTGCGACACTCTACTTGATGTGGATATATCTTATTTACAATAAATATTCAGCCCTCTTAATTAAACAAAAATCCATATTAGGAAACAACTATTTAGTACTTTTTTCCTTGACGGTTATTTTCTAATATGTAATACATTCTTTTTTCGTCCTCCTCTCCTTTTGACATGCAGTAGATGTCATTTCTTATTTTATCATACGATTCTAAATATGACAATCAGTGAATGTCATTTTTATATACTGACAAAAATAACGGTTACTTGACAAAACAATTGAAATTATATCCAAAGCATTTTGTTCATAGACGAAACGTAATATTTTTGCAATAATTACAAAAATAGACTTTGCCTATTCAACTCCCTTGCCCCTCAATTATGAGGGGTTTCTTTTTGTTACATTTTCGTTCATAATAGTTTTATGAATATCTTGCAAAAAATTTTTACTGACTATTATGAAGAAATTAAAACAAGTCACCCGTGTCAACGTTTTCTCGCAACCTATGCCATCTTCCCCTGTTTCAAACAGCGCCAGCGCTTTTGCCTGCGCTACATAAGCCTCCAGATACTGCGGACTGTGAAAATCTAACTGCCAAAAAAGAGGATGCCATCAAATCAAAACTGATTACGTGACATCCTCTTCTTTTTGTTATTATTTTATGACCCCAACATCATTTTGTCTGTTTACTTTTTATCCCGGGTTTCCATCAGAATTACAATCCCGGAACCAAATGTAATCTTTACTTCATCTTCTTCGAACTGGTTGCTGACACACAGACTGTCATAAGGTGTGAGCTGATGATCATGAAGCGGATATTTTGCACCTTTGATGCTCAAGCTGTAAATCTCCTGTCCTAATGGGAATATTGAAAAATACGGTCCATATGCATCCTCGCGACGGATCACTGTGTCGCCGCCGATCAGGCGAATCTTATTCTGGGAATCCAGAATGACCGCATCAACCCCCGCTTTAAATGGAATTGTGAGTGTCTGTACATTTGCCCACAGATGGTCGATTCTTCCACCGGTCGCTCCGAGGATATAGATTTCACTGGCTCCAAGTGTCATTGCCAGGCGAATCGCGATTTCTGTATCTGATGCATCTTTTACCGGATTAAATTCGCGGATCGGAACTTTCGTCTCATTGCGGTAATAGTCTCCGATTTTCTGGTCTACACTGTCGAAATCTCCAACAATATAACTTGGAAGTATCTTATGATGATAAAGAAATTCCATTCCCTTATCAACACCAATAATAAACTGACTGTCCAGTGTTTCAAGTTCTGATAATACAAATGATTCCTCTAACTCTCCACCACTTACAATCACAATTTTCTTACTCATAAGTCTTCAAAATCTCCATCATCGCTTTTGTATTTTCTGCCGGGTCTCCCTTAAATACTGCTGAACCGGCTACAATAATATTCGCTCCTGCATCCAGTACTTCTTTGACATTAGTCTGGTAGATTCCTCCATCGACCTGGATATCTACGGAAAGTCCCTGATCTGTGATCATTTTTCTCGCCTCACGAATCTTATCCAGAGATTCTGGAATAAACTTCTGTCCTCCAAATCCCGGATGTACACTCATGATCAGTAACATATCAATGTCTTTTAACAGATTCTCTACTTTTGAAACCGGTGTTTCCGGGCAGATAGAAAGTCCTACTTTCATTCCACACTCACGAATCTTCGCAATTGTAGCGTTCACATCTTCACAAGCTTCCAGATGAATCGTCACGATATCGGCTCCTGCTTCTTTAAAAGCCTCCACATAACGAATTGGTTCCTGCACCATAAGATGTGCATCCATAACCTGGTCTGTTGCATTGTGGATAGATTTTAATACCGGCATTCCAAAGGAAATGCTTGGCACGAACATTCCGTCCATAACATCAAAATGCAGATATTTTGCACCATTATCCTCTGTAATTTTCATCTGCTCTCCAAGAACTTTAAAATCTGCCGACAATATTGACGGCGCTAAAATGTAATCCATAACTAGTACCTCCTCTTATTTTTCAATTCCTCATATAACTCTTTATAATCTTCATACCTGACAGCATGAATCTTTCCTTTTTCGACGGCTTCTTTCACAGCACAACCTGGTTCATGAATATGATCACACCCATTAAATCTGCACTGACCTTCATATAGCTCAAACTCTGGGAAATAATATTTCAGCTCTTCTTTTTCAAAATCATTCACATATAATGAACTGAATCCAGGCGTATCCATAATATAAGAATCTTCACCAATCATAAATAATTCTGAATGTCTTGTCGTATGCTTTCCTCGCTCAATCTTTCTACTGATACTGCCGGTTTCCATATTGGCCTTTGGATTTAAAAAATTGATAATTGACGACTTTCCGACCCCGGAAGGACCAGCAATTGCTGTAGTCTTACCTTCCAGCATTCTGTGCAAAGTTTCCATATTCTTTTCTTCTTTTGCACTGACAAATATAAGCTGGCACCCACATTTTTCATAGATTTCCGCCAGTTCCGATAATTTTTCTTCAGAAGCAATATCCTCTTTATTAAAGCACAAAATCACCGGTATCTCTTTCGTCTGCATCATAACAAGAAATCTGTCAAGCAGGTTAAAATGCGGGCTTGGCTTTGCCGCTGCAAATACGACCAGTGCCTGATCAATATTAGCAACTGCTGGTCGGATCAATTCATTCTTTCTCTCAAAAATGTTTATAATACTTCCAGTCTTTTCCACTTCACTTAAAACTTCGATTTCTACGTCATCGCCTACCAGTGGTTTTTTCTTATCCTTGCGAAAGATTCCTTTCGCTTTACATTCATAAACACCGGATTCTACTACATGAACGTAGTAGAATCCGGCAATTCCTTTTACTATCTTTCCCTGCATCTTTTTCTATATCCTATTGCTGACCGCTGTCACTTCCACTTCCACTGCCGCTGTTGCCATTGTCCGTATTTCCACCAGTATTCGTGTTATCAGACGGTTTCGGTCCACGGCTTAATACATAAGTGATCGTGCTGCCTTTCGATACACTTCCTGAAGCCGGACTCATAGAAATGATTGTTCCCTCTTCATAGTTACTGCTGTATTCATCTTTCTGCTTACTTGCATTCAAACCGTTCTGAGATGCCCATGACAGAAGTTCTTCCTCATCTTTTCCTGCAAAGTTCTGGATACTTACCTTATCGCTGCCACTGCTAAGTACCAGATTGACGGCTGTTCCGGCTGATACTTTTTTACCAGGTGTCACGCTCTGAGAAATAACATTTCCCTTTGCTACACTGTCATCATGCTGGGTGCTGGTAGATCCTACAGTAAGTCCTGCTGCCTGAATCTCACTTCTGGCATCTGCTTCAGATTTTCCACGCACATCCGGTACTGTCTTCTTCTGAGCTCCCTTACTTACAATCATCTTAATCTGCGTGTCTTTTGCTGCCTTGGAATTTGCTGCAGGTGTTGTACTGATTACATTACCTTCAGCTACATTATCATCATACTGAAATTCTGAAGTAGGTTTAAATCCTGCATCTGTCAATTTTTTCTGAGCTTCATCCTCACTCATGCCAGATACATCCGGCACAATAATCTCTTTTCCAATTAATGCGGAACTTACAACTACATGAACGGTTGAATGTTTCTTTACCTTTGTTCCGGCTTTTGTCTTCTGTTCACTGACTGTTCCTTCCTCATACTTCTCAGAATCTTCTCTGGAGTCAACTTTGATTCCAAGTTTCTTATCTTTCAGTGCTTTTGTTGCTTTTTCTTCTGTCATTCCGACAATATCAGGTACTTTTACTGTATCTTTGTCTGATGAATCTTCTGTTGTTGTTCCGGATCCAATAGATTTAAAAATTCCTGCTGCTTTTCCGACTGCAAAAATCAAAATAAATGCAATGATCAGTGCCACTACGATCATTAGAATCTTCATGACCTTGTTCATATGTGGATTAACTTCTTCTGCGCCTTTTCTGCCATCATAATCGTCATCATCGTACTCTTCGTCGTCATCATCATAACGGTCATCACCATAATCATCGTCATAGTCATCGGCGCCATAATCATCGTCATCTCCGTAATCATCATCATAGTCGTCATAAGAACTTCTGATATCATCCAGTTCATCATCTGTGATAATCACTGTATCTGCATTACGAAGTGGCGGAATTTCAACAAAATCCCCGTCCGGATCCATCATAGATCTCTTCAGATCTCTTGTCAGATCTGCTGTACTTGCATAACGTCTCTCACTGTTCTTCTGGGTACATTTTAAAATAATCTGCTCCAGACTGTACGGAATATCCGGTGCATACTCTGACGGAGGTGTGATTTCCTGCTGCAAATGCTTCATAGCAACTTCCACTGTTGACTCTCCGTCAAATGGTACTCTTCCGGTTACCATCTCATATAGTGTGATACCAATTGAATAAATGTCACTCTTCGCATCACTATAGCCGCCTCTTGCCTGTTCCGGAGATGTATAATGAACAGATCCCATTGCATTGGAACTGATCGTATTAGAAGTAACAGCCTTGGCAATCCCAAAATCAGTCACTTTGACCTTACCATCTCTGGATATCATAACATTCTGAGGTTTAATATCACGATGTACGATACCTGCCGCATGTGCTGCCCCGATACCATTGCACATCTGAATTGCAATGCTAATGACTTCTTTATGGGAAAGCTTTCCCTTCTTTTCAATATATTCTTTTAAAGTGATGCCCTCTACCAGTTCCATCACCATATAATAAAGTCCCCGGTCCTCTCCGACATCATACACATTTACGATATTCGGATTCAGAAGTCCTGCGGCTGCCTGCGCTTCTGAATGGAATTTACGGACAAAATTCTCATCTTCGCGATATTCTTTTTTCAATACTTTGATTGCGACATAACGGTTCAGCATTGTGTCTTTTCCCTTATAGACATCTGCCATACCACCGGCACCAATTTTGCTCAGTACCTCGTATCTCTTTCCTAATACAATACCATCTTTTACCATGCACTCACCTCATCTGCAAGCGGCTCAGCTAAAACAACCCCTATGTTATCTCTCCCGCCATTGCTGTTTGCTTTTTCGATCAACATCTGTACTGCCTCGACGATGTCTCTCGCTCCCTTTACAATATCAAACATATCCTCATCTTCAACCATATTACTGAGACCATCGGTACACATCAGGATCATATCCCCCTTTTTCAGCCGATATTCATAAATATCAGCCTCTACTTCTTCCTTGACCCCCATGGCTCTTGTAATAATATTCTTATCCGGATGATTCTTAGCTTCTTCTGCTTTTATACCTCCCAGACGAACCATCTCTTCAACAAGAGAATGATCCTTGGACAACTGTTTTATCTTATCACCAATCAGATAAAGACGACTATCTCCGACATTCGAAAAATATAAGGTATTCCCTATTACAGTAGCTATTACGAGTGTCGTTCCCATACCTTCTAACTTCACATCAGACTGTGCTGCCTGTATCAGCTTATGATTTGCTACAGACACAATACTCTTCAAGATTTCTTCCGGTTTATCAAGTTCTGTCTTTTCCAGTTCTTCATGGACAACCTTCACGGTATATTTTGACGCAAAATCACCCGCTTTATGTCCTCCCATTCCGTCTGCTACTACAAGCAGATTCGGGAAAGGACCTACCGGCTTATCTGTCACATAGACATAATCCTGATTCATCTCACGTTTTCGACCCACATCAGTCTTCGCATATATCTTCATCTGGTCTCTCCTCTTTTACAGCACCATATCGTCTTCTGAGCTGTCCACAGGCTCCGTCAATATCAGAGCCTCTTTCCCTTCTAATAGTAACATTTATTCCGTTTTTTTCAAGTTTATTTTGAAATTCCATAGCTTTTTTGCTATCTGGCTTTTTGAAATCCCTCTCCTTAATTGGATTTACCGGAATCAAATTCAGATGACAGTTACGGTGTTTCAATATCCCGGTCAGTTCTTTTACATCGTCCGGTCCATCATTCACGCCTGCCACCAGACTATATTCAAAGGTCACTCTGCGCCCGGTCTGCTTGTAATAATCATCACAGGCTTCCAGTACTTCTGAAAGTTCGTATTTATTCGCAATCGGCATCAGTTTTTTACGCTTTTCCTGACTGGAACCATGCAGCGACAATGCAAGAGTAATCTGAAGTCCTTCCCCTGCCAGTCTGTGAATATTGGGTACAATTCCACAAGTGGAGGCGGTAATACTTCTCTGGCTGATATTCAACCCATGTTCATCACTAAGCATATGTATAAATTTTACAAAGTTATCGTAATTATCCAAAGGCTCTCCTGTTCCCATAACAACAACATTGGATACTCTTTCGCCTGTCATCTTCTGGATCTGATAAATCTGTCTTAACATCTCAGAAGTTGTCAGATTTCTCTCAAGCCCATCCAGTGTAGACGCACAGAATCTGCACCCCATCCTGCATCCGACCTGTGAGGAAATGCATACCGAATTGCCATAGTTATATTTCATAAGAACGCTTTCGATACGGTTCCCGTCCTCCAGCTCAAACAAAAATTTTTCTGTCGGATCCACCTTGGAGATCTGATGGGCGACCACTTTCACTTTACGGATTTCATACGCCTGATCAAGTTTTTCCCGAAGTGCTTTCGACAAGTTTGTCATCTCATCGAATTCTTCTGCCAGTTTTTCATGAAGCCATGCATAAATTTGTTTTGCACGGAACGGTTTTTCTCCGATGCTCTTTATCTCATCTTGTAATTCATCATAGTTATAAGATACGATGTCTTTTTTCTCCATGATCTTGCTCCAATCTATTGTTTTCTAAATTCAGCAATATAGAATCCATCCCCCATATCGCTTCCCGGCAGCATCTGTTTTTCCCGGATTTTTTCAAATTCCGGAAAGTTTTCCACAAACCATGCCGTGTTATCCTCATTTTCTTCCCGATTAATTGTACAAGTGCTGTACAGAAGTTTTCCTCCTGGTTTTACATAATTATGGACAACTGTCAAAATCTGTCTCTGTAAATCTGCAAGTCCTTTCGCCATCTCTACTGTCATCTTACTCTTCAAGTCTGGTTTTTTACCAAGAATTCCAAGTCCTGAACACGGAAGATCTGCAATTAGAATATCTGCTTTTTCATAAGACGCTTCATCATTGATCGTCGCATCCTGGCATACAGCCTCTATGTTATCAAGTCCGCTTCTTTCAATATTCTCTTCAATCAACGCAACCTTGTATTCTGTCAGATCTCTTGCTTCCACATACCCGGTTCCAGACAACTTTTCCGCAAGGTGAATTGCTTTTCCTCCCGGTGCTGCACAGACATCGATCACATAATCTCCTTCTTTCGGTTCTGCCCATTCGGCCACCTGCATGGAACTGATATCCTGGATATAGAAATATCCTTTCTGAAATGCCAGAAGTCCTGCCAGATAATCATAATTGGTCAGTTCATATGCATAAGGAAGTACCGGGTGTCTGCGATAGACCACACCATCTTTTTCCAGTTCTTTTTCAAATTCTTCCTTTGAAACAACAGCTGTATTACGTCTGACTGTCACTGGGCGCTCTTCAAGAAATGCTTTTCCCATCTTCTCTACTGTCTCTTTTCCATATACCGAGATCCACTTTTCTACCATCCACATTGGCAGAGAATATCTCACGGAAAGACAGGCAATCTCATTGGAAGAATCCGGATATGAAAGCATGTCCAGATTTCTGCTGATATTACGAAGGACTCCATTTACAAACCCTTTTAGATTCACAAATCCTTTTTTCCCTGCAAGTTTTACCGCTTCATTACACACCGCACTGTCCGGTACGTGATCCATATATTTTAACTGGTAGACCGAACTTCTTAAAATTGTGCGGATCACTGGTTTCTGTTTGTTCACTTTTACTTTTGAAAATTGATTGATGATATAATCAATCTCTATCTGACGCTCAAGCGTGCCCTCCACCACTCTCGTGATGAATGCACGCTCTCGTTTTTCCAAATACTGATATTTATCAAGAACATTTTTCAGGGCTATATGACTGTACTCCCCGTCTCTTGTAATTAAGAGCAGCGTCTCCAGTATGATTTCCCTTACATTTATCTGCGTTGCCATGTGTCTATCCTCATTTCCTTTTTATCAAACTATATCTTCACTCAATCACACCATCTTCACGACTACTCTTCTTCATTTTAACTAATCTCTTCAATGTCTAGTCGTCTCTTCTGCCACCTGTCAGAATCAGGATTCGCAAAAGCTGAAGGATTGCAGAAGCTGCACCTGCAACATAAGTAAGTGCTGCTGCCGTCAGTACCTTTTTGGTTCCGGAAAGTTCATCCGGATATAATAGATTGCTCTCACCCAGAATCTTTATCGCTCTTCTGGAAGCATTGAATTCTACCGGAAGTGTTATGATCTGAAATAACACTGCCAGTGAAAATGCCAGAATACCAAGATTCAGTAACACTTGGGACATCTGGGAATTAAAGAACAATCCCAGAAGAATCAGCGGCCACGCAATGGTACTTCCAAAATTGGCAACCGGAACAAGTGCACCACGAATCTGTAGCGGTGCATATCCCACCTGATGCTGGATTGCGTGTCCGCACTCATGTGCTGCTACTCCGACAGCTGCCACCGATGTCTGTCCATAAGTCGCATCAGAAAGCCGGAGTACTTTTCCTCTCGGGTCATAGTGGTCTGTCAGATTACCGGATATCCTCTCAACCCGGACATCATAGATACCAGCCCTCCTTAGGATTGTCTCCGCAGCCTCTCTTCCTGTCATACCAGAATGACTTCTCACTCTGGAATATTTATTAAATGTTGAATTCATCTTCGCAGATGCAATCATGCAGATGACTACACCGATCAGAACAAGTACATAGGTCGGATCAAAATACATTGGATAATACATAACTTTCTACCTCCTTTATCCTTTAGGGGTATTATATATGAAAAAGACGCAAAAACACGTCTTTTCATACTTTCTTAACATTTTTTTAGAATTTCTCCATATTCCAGGTGATTTCCTCTAAGAAATGCGCCTGCATCCATACGTTTTTTTCCTTGAAGCTGAAGTTCCTCAATCTTCAGAAGTCCTTCACCAGTCTGGACATAAAAACTGTCTTTTTCCACTTTTACAATCGTTCCGGCTTCCTGGTCTGTATTGTCTTCCACGACATCTGCCTGCCACAGCTTGATCACTTTATCATTCCAGTGTGTGTAAGCACTTGGCCATGGGTTTAAACCTCGGATCAGGCGCTCAATCTGAACAGCCGGATCATTCCAGTTAATATTGCCAAGATTCTTATCCAGCATCTTTGCATATGCAGTCGTACTCTCTCCCTGCGGCTCCCATGTAGCTGTCTTATCTTCCAGACATTTCAAAGTCTCTACACAAAGCTTTGCTCCTGCCTCTGCCAGTTTATCGTGCAGGCTTCCACCAGTCTCCTTTGGATCAAGCGGGATTTCTGTCTTTAAGATCATATCTCCTGTATCCAGGCCTTCGTTCATCTGCATCGTTGTCACACCGGAAAACTTCTCACCATCAATGACTGCCCACTGAATCGGTGCAGCTCCTCGATACTTTGGAAGTAAAGATGCATGGACATTAATGCAGCCATAAGGTGTCATCTTTAGAATTTCCTTTGGAAGAATCTGCCCAAACGCAATAACAACCATAATATCTGCGTTATATTTTTTCAATTCTTCAATACATTCCGGCTCCCGGATCTTTTTTGGCTGATAAACCGGAATGTCCCGGGCAAGAGCTGCTTCCTTGACCGGCGTATACTGCATCTTGCCGCCACGCCCTTTCGGTTTATCCGGCTGTGTCACTGCAAGAACAACCTCATGCCCGGCTTCTGCAAGCGCCTCTAATGTGCCAACAGAGAAATCCGGTGTCCCCATAAATATGACTTTCATCTATTCCTCTCCCTCTTCTACATTGTGAATACCGCCTTCAACAAGATCTACATACATTTTTCCATCCAGATGATCGATCTCATGGCAGAACGCCCTCGCCAGAAGTCCTTCGCCTTCCATCTCAAACTCATTCATATCTTCATCCAAAGCTCTGACTTTTACATAGTTCGGTCTTGTCACCTGTCCACATTTTCCAGGTACACTTAAGCATCCTTCTTCTCCTGTCTGCTCTCCGGAAGTTTCCAAAATCTCCGGATTGATCAGTATGATCGGACCTTCCCCTACATCAATCACTACAATTCTTTTTAACACTCCGACCTGTGGTGCTGCAAGTCCGACTCCCATAGCCTCATACATGGTATCTAACATATCCTCGATCAAAATCTTTGTACGGATACTCATCTTTGTTACTTCTTTACAGTGTTTGGTCAAAACATCGTCCCCAAGCACTCTGATTTCTCTGATTGCCATAATCTTTTTTCTCCTTTACCTGCTACATTCTATCTTATGACGCCTGTGGATTGTAACCTGCTTTGCATCGGCATCATGTCTTCACTCTGATAATCTTATTATTACGGATTCATATCAAACTGTATCTTCAATGACTGAAAGCCCCGATTGATCTCAATGTATTTTTCCATCCGATCCTTCACCGCCATCAGGATTCTTTCATCTTCACTTTTCAAATAGATGACCTTACGGTAAATATCATTGATCTTTCCTATGCCTGGACTTGCTGGTCCAATGACTGCCATCGGTGCTTCTCCAGCTGCCCGCACTGCAAAATCTTTCAGGTATCCTGAAGCTTTCGTAAGAAGTGCCTCGTCTGCCCCTGAGGCATAAATTGCCATCAGCCCGGCAGCCGGCGGATATCCCATAAGTCTCCGGTAACTGATTTCTTCTTCATAAAAACTTTCATAATCCTGCTTTGCGGCATTTACAATACTATAATGCTCTGGACTGTATGTCTGAATCACAACCTCTCCCGGAAGATTCCCTCTCCCGGCACGGCCTGCAGCCTGCACAAGAAGTTGAAATGTACGTTCTCCGGAACGGTAATCGTCCCCATACAGTGACATATCTGCCGCCAGAATTCCAACCAGTGTTACCCCAGGAAAATCATGACCTTTCACAATCATCTGCGTTCCAATCAGAATATCTGCTTCTTCATTTGCAAACGCTGACAGAATCTTCTCATGCCCGTCTTTATTCTTTGTCGTATCCAGATCCATACGCAGGACTCTTGCCTGTGGAAAGCGCTTCTTTACCAGATCCTCTACCTGCTGCGTTCCCATGCGGAATCCGCCAATATAAGGTGAACCACAGGACGGACAAGTTTTGATCATCCTCTCCTCATGCCCACAGTAATGACAGATGAGCCTGCCTCCTCTGTGCTCTGAGAGCGAAACATCACAATGAGGACATTTTACTACATATCCACAGGACCTGCAAGAGACGAACCCCGCATATCCACGCCGATTGAGGAAAAGCATCATCTGGTGGTGCTCACTTAAACACTTTTCCATAAGTTCTGTCAGTCTGTCACTTAAAATACTGCGGTTTCCATTCTTTAATTCTTCCCGCATATCGACCGTGTATACCTTTGGCATCACTTGCCTGGTAGCACGGTTCTTTAATTCCAGCATCGTGCAGCTTCCGCCCTGGCACCAGGAAAATGCTTCCACAGAAGGTGTTGCTGAACCAAGTACGACACTTGCCTGTTCAATCTGTGCACGGCGTATTGCAGTCTCCCTTGCATGATATCTTGGCACCTGCTCACTTTTATAAGTAGGTTCATGCTCTTCATCAATCACGATTAGTCCCAGATTGGAAAATGGTGTAAAAAGCGCAGATCTAGGTCCAATCATCACATCCACTTCTCCACGTCTGACACGCTCCATCTGATCAGATCGCTCTCCTTGGGAAAGTCTGGAATTCAAAATCGACACCCGGTTTCCAAATCTGGCATAGAAGCGCATCACCGTCTGATAAGTCAGCGCGATCTCTGGAATCAGCATAATTGCCTGTTTTCCCTGACTAACCACCCGACTGATCATCTCAATATAAACTTCCGTCTTCCCACTTCCGGTTACGCCATAAAGCAGATATGTTCCGTAATGTCTCTGACTGTAATCTTTCCAGAATGTGTCGATTGCCTGCTGTTGTTCTGGTGTATGTGTAAGTGGACCGAAATCTTTTTTCTGGTAGTGTATCGGATTACGGAAATTCTCTTCTTCCTGAATCTCCAATACTCCCTGCTCTTCCAGAGAACGAATGACCGAAAGTGTGACATTTAACTTCTTTGTAATGAGCTCATAGTCCTGCTGCGGCTGATCTAACAGCCCTGCCAAAAGCCTTGCTCTTGCCTTTTGATTCTTGTGCAGATAAATATCTAACTGCTTCTTTCCTTCCTCTTCATTTAAAAGAAGCTTCACCTTGCGTTTGTGCTGGATCCGCTCTTTTTTCTTAATAGGAAGTACCGTCTTCAATGCCTGGATCATAGTTCCACCATAGTATTCTCGGATCCATGCAGCTAGAGCAATAAGTTTTGACTCAATTTCCTGATGGTTTTCTTCAATACAAAAAACTTCTTTAATTTTTGCGAGGTCGTAATCTGCTTTTTCAGAAAATCCTATCACATATCCATGAGTTTCTTTATTCCCTTTGCCAAATGGAACTATAACTTCCATTCCAACTTGAAGCACCCCCTCAAGTTCTGGGGGGATGCGATACTGAAACACTTTATCTAATTTTTCATGCGTAATATCAATAATAATATCAGCGAACATTACTCTCCTTTAAGTTCTTCCAATACTTCTTTAATCAGGACTCTCTCATCCATGTCATATTTCACGCCTTTGATTTCCTGATATGTCTCATGTCCCTTTCCAGCCAGCACAATGACATCACCCGGACGTCCATGCTCGATGGCATAACGGATTGCCTCTTTACGGTCACAGATGTCGATATATTTTCCATCTGTCTTTTTCATACCCACGATGATATCATCAATAATTGCCTGTGGCTCTTCGAATCTCGGGTTATCTGAAGTAATAATTGTAAAATCAGACAGTTTTCCGGATACCTCTCCCATCTCATAACGTCTTGTTTTAGAACGGTTTCCGCCACAGCCAAATACCGTCACAATACGTCCCGGATTGTAATCACGAAGTGTGTGTAACAAGCTTTCCAGTGCCATAGCATTATGTGCATAGTCAATCATAAGTGTAAAATCATCGGATACCTTGACCATCTCAATACGGCCTTTAACCTTTGCGACTTTCAGTGCATCTTTGATTTTCTCGACCGGTACATTAAAATGTCTGCATACTGCAATAGCTGTCAGTGAATTGTACACACTGAATTCTCCAGGAATGTCGATTTCCACATCAAAGTCCATCAGTCCTGTCACATGGTACCAAACTCCAAGATATCCCGGTCTTGAGATGTGCTTCACATTGATCGCACGAAGATCTGCCTTCTCCCCAAATCCAAATGTCTCAATTTCGCAGGTTGCATCTTTAAATACATCTTCGAACCACTTGTCATCTACATTTCCAATTCCAACTTTGCACTGTTTGAACAGAAGTCCTTTACAGCGCTTATAGTCCTCAAAATCTTTATGCTCATTCGGTCCAATATGGTCTTCTCCAAGATTTGTGAAGATTCCGATATCAAACATAATCCCTGCGGTTCTGTGAAGCATCAGTCCCTGTGAAGAAACCTCCATAACCACACAGTCACATCCAGCTTCCACCATCTGTGCAAAATACTTCTGAATCGTATAAGACTCCGGTGTTGTATTATTAGATGGAATGGTCTTATCCCCGATAATTGCCTCAATCGTACCAATCAATCCGACTTTGTGTCCTACTTCCTCCAGAATAGCTTTTACCATATAAGTTGTTGTTGTCTTACCCTTGGTGCCGGTAATTCCAATGGTCTTAAGCTTTTCAGCCGGATATCCAAAGTAGGCTGCTGACATAAGTGCCAGTGCGTATCTTGTATCTTCTACTTTGATAACTGTCAATCCCTCTGGCACTTCCACATCTTTTTCCACAATAACCGCTGCAGCACCTTTTTCTGCTACATCTTTTACATACTGATGACCGTCTGAAACAGCACCGCTGATGCATACGAACACACTTCCCGGTACGACCTTTCTGGAATCATTGACAAGTTCTGTAATCTCTATATTATCACTGCCTGCGACCACCTTGTAATCCAGACGCTCCAATAACTTTGTTAATTTCATTCTCTATGCCTCCTGATCATATTTTCAAGAATACTTCCTTAAATACCTATTTAAATAATACAAGGTACCATGGAACACTTTCATTTTATTATATACCACCCCTTAGGCGAAAAGCAACGAATTCGTAAATACATCTCGAACAAAAAATTAAATTTTTCCTGCTTTTCTCTAACCATTTTTATGATACAATAGAAACATTAAGGTCAGAGAGTTTTACAAAATATCATTTTTCTGATATCTATGATATCAGTTTGGAAAGAGGCTTTTATTATGTCATTAGCGAAAGCAAAAAAATATCTGGAAGAAAAAGGTTATGTAGACCATATCATCGAACTGGAGGATTCCAGCGCAACAGTAGAGCTTGCAGCGCAGGCACTTGGTGTAGAACCAGGCATGATTGCCAAAACATTATCTTTTTTGATTGGTGATACCCCGATTTTGATTCTGACGGAAGGAACAGTAAGAATCGATAATCACAAGTATAAAGATACATTTCATGCAAAAGCAAAAATGATTCCATTTGATGACGTTGAAGCATATATTGGACATGCTCCGGGCGGTGTATGCCCATTCGGCATCAAAGAAGGAATTCCTGTTTATCTAGACGAATCCCTGAAATAATTCGATATTGTATATCCAGCAGCAGGTAATGACCACAGTGCAGTCAAACTTACAATTGCAGAATTAGAATCAGTCTCAGGTGCAAAAAAATGGGTCGATGTCTGCAAAGAATAATGTCAGGATATACGATTGTGATGCACAGAACATTTTGTGAGTATCACAGTGAAAAATCTTTAATATTCTATTAATTTAAAGGAGTTATATTTTATGAACGCATATGAACGATTACTGAAATATGTGGTAATTCGCACACCGAGCAATGAGGAAAGTGAGACAACACCTTCTTCCCAGTGCCAGTTTGACCTGGCAAATGTTTTAAAAAAGGAAATGGAGGAATTAGGCATCTGTGATGTAACATTGACAGACACATGCTTTCTGTATGGAAAGATTCCGGCAACTCCAGGATGTGAAAATGCACCTGCAATTGGTTTTATTGCACATATGGATACGGTTTCAGATTATTGTGACCATGATATAAAACCAGTTATTACCAGAAATTATGATGGAGAAGCACTTGCGCTTGGCGAAAGCGGACTTGTTTTAAGTCCGGAAATGTTCCCGCATCTGAAAACATTAAAAGAACGCACACTGATTACAAGCGACGGAACAACAATTCTTGGTGCTGATGACAAAGCTGGTATTGCAGAAATTCTGACTATGGTTGAACGAATGAACAAAGAGAATATATCTCATGGCCCGCTTTGCATCGCATTTACCCCAGATGAAGAAACTGGAACTGGTGCAGCGCATTTTGATGTTGATAAGTTCGGTGCTGATTTTGCATACACACTGGACGGAGATACAGAAAATGAAATTCAGTACGAGAATTTTAATGCATGCGGTGCTTTGGTTGAATTCCACGGAGTCAGTGTACACCCGGGATCTTCCAAAGATACGATGGTCAATGCCAGCCTTGTTGCCATGGAATTTGATTCTATGCTTCCAAAAGGTGAGACACCTCGTGATACAGAAGGATATGAGGGATTTTATCATCTGCTCAATATGGAAGGAGAATGTGCACTTGCAAAACTTCATTACATTATTCGTGATCATGATGCAGAAAAGTTCAATCAACGCAAAGAAGTAATGCAGCAGATCGCAGATAATCTGAATAAAAAATGGGGAGAGGGAACGGTCATTCTCACATTAAAAGATCAGTATCGCAATATGCGTGAGGTAATTGCACAGCATATGCATCTAATTGACAATGCGAAGAAAGCGTGCGAGACAGTCGGACTCATACCAGAATGCCTGCCAATCCGTGGCGGTACAGATGGATGTCAGCTTAGCTTCCGCGGACTTCCTTGCCCGAATCTTGGAACAGGCGGTCACGCATATCACGGACCGTATGAACATATTACAGTAGAAGGTATGGATAAGGCTGTTGAAATGATTACAGAACTGGTGAAAATATATAGCATACAATGCAAATAATATTAAAATGAACCATAGGGAAAATAATTCGACTTTTCCTATGGTTCTCTTAGTCTCACAATTCTTTCAGTCTTTTCTTGCTTTATTATTCTCCCTATGTTACACTACATCTACATCAAATTTCGGGCATGATATTTTCATTATGTTTCAACGCCCATAGAAATCTCTAGCCAAGATTTCAATTCTGAATTTCATTTGCTTTTTCAGCAAATAATTCACTCAGATTTTTGATGAAGTTACTCATTCACCGCAGCTTTCAGTGATTCCCGGCACTGGTATAGCTACAGTTTCACCGGGCAAATGATACGGTACTTCTGAATGTAATTACATTTTCTCATCATATGCTCTTTTTGCATTGTCTTTTTATACTCAAAATGTTAAAATATATTCAGATAGTTTCCATATCACATTTGCCCAGAGAGGAGATTTATGGAAACAAACAATACGACAACTTCAAATGGGGTACACAATACTCACACAAAAGACAACGCTGCTAAAATTGTATTCGGAGACCCAGTACTTTGTGCTCAGTTCCTAAAAGGTTACACGGACATTCCTCTTTTTAAAGAGATTAAGCCCGAAGATATTGAAAATGTTTCTTCACATTTTCTGCCTTTATTTCAGGAATCCAGAGACTCTGATACCGTGAATAAAATTTGGATAGGCAATTCTGAGATTTATCTGATTGCACTCATCGAACACCAGTCAGAAAATGATTTTGATATGTCCTTCCGAATACTCCGTTATATTGTATTTATCTGGACAGATTATGCCGCGCAACAGGAAAAGTTACATAAAGGTACCACAAAATCTAAGGATTTTCTTTATCCACCAATCCTGCCTATCGTATATTACGAGGGGAGCAGCACATGGTCTGCACCGTTGAACTTTAAGAATCGCGTCTTTTTGAGTGATGTCTTCGGAGATTACATACCAAATTTCAATTACCTGGTCGTTCCGTTAAACAAATATTCCAAACAGGATTTGATTGAAAAGAACGACGAACTCTCTTTAATCTTTCTGATTAATCAGCTTCAGAGTTCCTCAGAATTTCATGCCTTAAAAGATATCCCTAAAAAATACACGGAACATCTTACAGAAGACACCCCAGATTATCTGTTAAAAATTATTGGTAAAGTGATCGCCGTTCTTCTTCATAAATTAAATGTACCTGATGAAGAAGTTTACGAGGTTACAGACCAGATCACAAGGAGGAAATTCAGTATGATGTTTGACAATTTTCAGGCTTACGACGTACAGGAGACCAGACGGGTCAGCCGCGAGGAAGGACGGCTTGAGGGACGAATCGAAGGCGAACGTGCCGGGCGAATCGAAGGTGAACGTGCCGGGCGAATTGAAGGCGAACGACTTTATTTAATCAAACAAGTTATTAAACGAATTGAATTACAGTATTCTGTCAATCAAATTGCAGAATCACTCCTAGAGCCACTAGATATTATCCAACCTATTTATGATATTGCATTGCAACAGCTTCCTGATTACAACGCCGAAAAGATTCTTGAGCAATTGAATTCATAACTTGTATCGCAAAAATAAGATTCCTTTTTTCAATAACTATCAAAAAAGGAATCTTATTTTTATAAATGTTGTCCTTTTAGATATCTCTATTCCTGCTTAAATCCTTCTCCCACAACTTCATTGGATTCCATAATGATCGTAAATGCTTTCGGGTCTATCTCTTTTACCATTCTTTTTATCGTATACATCTGCTTGTTATTGCATGCACACATGACCACGTCTTTTTTTTCACCACTATAGCTTCCTACACCTTCCAGAATCGTTGAACCACGGCCTGCATATTCATCAATCTGTTCTGCCACCTCTTTTCCTTGCTTTGTTACAATCAATGTCATCTTACCTTCATCTATTCCATACATAATACGATCCATAACCGTCGCCATAAGATATGTCACAAGAATTCCATAAATCAGTCCGTCAACTTCTTTGAATACCAGTGCACTTCCAAGGATAATCGTACAGATATCCAAACCGAATGTGATCATACCGAGTGTCATGTGTGGTTTTGCTTTCTTGATGGACATACTGATAAAATCCTGTCCTCCGGTAGAGGAACCTCGCATAAAAATCAGCGCAAATCCGATTCCGCATAATACACCCATGCAAAGTGCAGCAAGAAGCCTGTTTCCATTATACACTGGAAGCATCGGTGCCACATAGTCTGTCAGTACAGACCAGATCAGAGTTGTCTTTACTGACTTTAGGAAAAATGTTTTTCCAAGATATTTGTAACAGAAAATGGTGACCGGGATATTCAGAAGTATCATTCCTGCACCAACTGGAATCTTAAACAAATGATACAATATGATTGCAATTCCGGAAAATCCTGCTACCGGAAAATTCGCATTCAGCGCAAAATTATAAATTCCAACCGCACCAAGCATTCCTGCTGCCAGATCCACCAGAAGATCAATCCCTAATTCCTTCCAGTCAAATTTTTTCTTTAACATATACATTTCCTCCTCTTATCTTTCATCTGATATCATAGCTTCTCTCAAAAAAAGAACAGACACAAACTATATATTCTATAATTCGCATCTGCTCTTGTATTATAATTTCATTTCACGAAGATTTAAAATTCTCTGATTACTGCTTCCCCGAAACTGTAAGGTAATATCTTTCAAATCTTCTACAAACGGACCATCTACCAGTACATCTATATAAGACAACATCTCATCCGTGACTTCTGTATAGGCTCTTCCACCTGGTATCAGATCTTTGTCATATACATACCCGGAATAACTCCAGATATTCTTTTTTGGATACATTTCCCGGACTTTTTTTAAGAGCTTTACAAGTTCTCTTTGATTCTCCGGTTCAAATGGTTCTCCGCCAAGAAGTGTAAGTCCTGCAATGTATGGATGGTTCAATGCATCCAAAATTTCTTTTTCAGTCTTCTCAGTGTACGGATTCCCATAATGGAAATCCCATGTTTCTGCATTAAAACAACCTTTACAGTGATGACGACATCCTGAGACAAACAATGTCACTCGAACTCCCGGACCATCTGCTATATCATATTTTTTTATTTCTCCATAATTCATATAAAATTCCCAGCCTTTATTTTTTCCAACTAATCTGCAAATTTTAATGCGAAATCCGGGAACCGTATAATTTTATACTTTAACTCCGCAATTTGCTTTTACAGATGTAAGACTCTATCCTTAATCTCCTGTGTTCTTCCCTGATTCCAGAACTGTGTTCCGATATATCCACATGTTCTTCTGGCTACTGACATCTTATCCTGATCACGGTTCCCACAGTTCGGGCACTCCCAGATAAGCTTTCCACTTTCGTCTTCTTTAATCTGAATCTCTCCATCATAACCACAGATTTCACAGTAGTCACTCTTTGTATTCAATTCTGCGTACATAATATGCTCGTAGATGAACTGCATCACAGAAAGGACTGCCGGAATGTTCTGCTGCATATCCGGGACTTCAATATAGCTGATTGCTCCTCCTGGTGACAGTTTCTGGAACTCTGCCTCGAACTCCAGCTTGTCAAATGCATTGATCGGCTCAGATACATGTACATGATAACTGTTCGTAATATAATTCTTATCTGTAACTCCTTTGATGATTCCGAATCTCTTCTGAAGACATTTTGCAAACTTGTATGTGGTAGACTCCATCGGTGTACCATATACAGAATAGCTGATATTCTCAGCAGCTTTCCACTGGGCACATTTGTCATTCAACCTCTGCATAACTGCCATTGCAAATGGTCTGGCTTCCGGATCTGTATGCGTCTTTCCAAGCATGCGCATGCACATCTCATAAAGGCCTGCATATCCAAGAGAAATGGTTGAATATCCGCCATATAGAAGCTTATCAATGGTCTCACCTTTTTTCAGTCTTGCCAATGCGCCGTACTGCCAGAGAATCGGTGCCACATCTGAAATAGTTCCAAGAAGTCTCTCATGACGGCAACGGAGTGCTCTGTGGCATAACTCCAGTCTCTCATCAAGAATCTGCCAGAATCTGTCCATGTCTCCTTCTGCGGAACATGCTACATCTACCAGGTTAATTGTAACAACACCCTGATTGAAACGCCCGTAGAATTTATGCTTTCCGTTTGGAAGCATCTGAGAATCCTCTACTGTCAGGAAAGATCTGCATCCCATACATGGATAAACTTCACCTTTTTTCAGTTCCTTCATGATCTTTGCAGAAATGTAATCCGGAACCATACGCTTTGCAGTACATTTTGCTGCAAGCTCTGTCAGATACCAGTACTTAGAATCTTCTGTAATATTATCTTCATCCAGGACATAAATCAGTTTCGGGAATGCCGGTGTGATCCAAACACCCTTCTCATTCTTAACGCCTTGCATTCTCTGTTTTAATACTTCTTCAATGATGAGTGCAAGATCCTGTCTTGTCTGACCGTCTTCCACCTCATCCAGATACATGAATACAGTAACAAACGGTGCCTGTCCGTTACATGTCATGAGTGTGATAAGCTGGTACTGGATTGTCTGAATTCCGCTTTTTACCTCTTCTCTCAGACGGCAGTCTGTCAGTTTGTCAATGATTGCCTCATCCAGACTCTCCCCACATGCTTTACGTTCAGAGATAACAATATTACGGATTTTCTTACGGCTGATATCCACAAATGGTGCAAGATGTGCCAGTGTAAAAGACTGTCCTCCATATTGATTACTTGCGACCTGTGCTACAATCTGAGTCGTCACATTACACGCTGTAAAGAAACTGTGTGGTTTTTCAATCATTGTCTCACTGATGACGGTTCCGTTCTGAAGCATATCTTCCAGATTGATCAGATCACAGTTGTGCTCTTTCTGTGCAAAATAATCTGAATCATGGAAATGAATGATTCCCTGTTCATGTGCTTCTACAACCTCTTCCGGAAGAAGTACACGCTTGGAAAGGTCTTTACTTACTTCTCCTGCCATATAATCTCTCTGCGTGGAGTTGATCACCGGGTTCTTATTGGAATTTTCCTGATTGACTTCTTCATTAATGTTATCAATCAGTGCAAGGATCCCGTTATCTGTTGTATTGGACTTTCTTGCCAATTCACGTTTATAACGGTAGCGCACATACTTCTGTGCCACTTCATAGCCACGCATTCCCATAATTCCAGTCTCTACCATATCTTGAATGTCTTCTACATGTATAGCGTGAGTTGATTTTTTTACCTGTCCTGCAATATCATCTGCAATTGCCCGGACCTGGAATTCATTCAGTTTGTAAATATTATCAACTTCTTCATTAGCTGCACGGATTGCATTCTCGATCTTTTCCAGATCAAAGCCGACTTCCTCTCCATTTCTTTTGATTACTTTCGTCTTCACTAACATCTTCATGTCTCACGCCTTTCTTATATATCTTTGTTCTTCTGCTTTTCGGATCCACCACAACATCTTGTGTTCCACAATTCACACTCACTCCGGTAAGAAACTATTTAGTTTCTTCAAAATCACAAGATATTGTGTTCCGCCCCATTATATTACTACAAAATATGGCGTTTGAAAAGCATTATTTTAATTTTAACATACTTTTATAAGTATACCTTTTTCTGTCCATTTTTTGCCCATTTTGTCTGTTAAAGATCAAATAATGACAACTGATTGGACTCCGGAAGGTCTCCTAAAAGTCCTAAATCTGCCATGTAATCTACAACCGTCTTACTTGCTTTCGTACGGTTTCTAAAATCATCTTTGGACAGATATGGACCATCTTTTGCCGCTTCCTCCACCGCTTCTGCAGCCTTCTCTCCCATTCCGTCAATGCTGGAAAACGGTGGCATCAGCTTTCCGTCTATGATGCTGAATTTTGTTGCTTTTGCGCGATAAATGTCGATTGGCAGAAACTCATATCCCCTCGCATACATTTCCTGAACAATATGCATGTCCTTCATCGTATCCTGTTCTTTTTTGCTGAGAGAATCAGACCGTCTTGTATAATCATCAATATAGTATTGCAGTTTTTCCTTGCCCTGACACATAATTTCATAAGAAAATGCATCTGCACGGATTCCAAAATATGCCCCATAGTATGCCAGCGGATAATTTACCTTACAATAGGCGATACGATATGCCATCATGACATAGGCTGCCGCATGGGCTTTCGGAAACATATATTTAATTTTCTCACAGGAACCAATGTACCACTCTGGCACATCATGTTCCAACATATCTTTTTTATACTCCGGCCAATCTTTACATTTTCCTTTTGCAACGGTACCTTTACGCACTCGCTCCATGATCGTGAAGGATTCCTCACTATCCAGTCCTTTGTTGATCAGATATGTCATAATATCATCTCGGGTACAGATTGCTGTAGAAATGGTTGCCTTACCGCTCTTGATCAGATCCTGCGCATTGTTCAGCCATACGTCCGTTCCATGGGACAATCCGGAAATACGGATCAGATCTGAAAGTGTCTGTGGTTTTGTATCTACTACCATCTGGATTACGAAATCCGTTCCGAACTCCGGAATTCCAAGACATCCTACCGGACATCCCCCGATATCATCAGGTGTGATTCCAAGTGCCGATGTATCATGGAATAAAGACATTACCCCCTGATCATCCAGAGGGATATCTGTTGCTACAAATGGATGATCCGTCTCATTGTACTCATTTTCCATAGCAGGCGAACTGATATATGCCTCAAGTGCCTTGATCATGGTTGGATCATCATGACCCAGAATATCCAATTTTAACAAGTTGTGGTCGATGGAATGATAGTCAAAATGTGTCGTAATAATATCAGTCGTCATATCATTTGCCGGATGCTGCACCGGAGTGAATGAGTTGATATCTTCCCCGTGAGGAAGTACAATGATTCCTCCCGGATGCTGTCCGGTACTTCTGCGGATACCGGTACATCCCTGAACAATCCTGTCAATTTCGCAAGTTCTCTTTCTTGTTCCCCGCTCTTCAAAATAGTTCTTTACATACCCAAATGCTGTCTTATCCGCCAACGTACCAATCGTTCCGGCACGGAACGTCTGTCCGGCTCCGAAAATAATTTCCGTATATTTATGGGCATTACTCTGATAATCTCCTGAGAAGTTCAGATCGATATCTGGCTCTTTATTTCCTTTAAATCCAAGGAATGTTTCGAACGGAATATCAAATCCATCTTTTACAAGCCTGGTTTTGCACACCGGGCACTCCTTATCCGGCATATCCCATCCACAGCCCCCTGCGTAAGCCCGTACTTCTTCGGATTCAAAATCACTGTAGTGGCACTTCGGGCAATAGTAATGTGGGCTTAATGGATTTACCTCTGTAATTCCAGCCATGGTCGCAACAAAAGAAGATCCTACCGACCCACGGGATCCTACAAGATATCCGTCCTCATTGGATTTCCACACCAATTTCTGTGCGATAATATACATAACGGCGAATCCGTTGGAAATAATGGAATTAAGCTCACGTTCCAGACGCTCTGTAACAATCTCCGGGAGCGGATCTCCATACATAGAATGTGCCTTGTTATAACAGATTTCACGAAGCGTTTTATCTGAATCTGGAATGACCGGTGGACACTTATCCGGGCGGACTGGTGATATTTTTTCCACCATATCCGCAATCATATTGGGATTGTCAATGACAATTTCTTTTGCTTTTGCTGAACCAAGGTATTCAAACTCCTCCAGCATTTCATCTGTCGTATGCAAATACAACGGTGCCTGCTGATCTGCATCTTTGAATCCTTTTCCTGCCATAATGATACGGCGGTACACTTCATCTTCCGGATCCATAAAGTGCACATCACAGGTCGCCACGACCGGCTTATCAAACCGTTCTCCAAGACGGATGATCTCACGGTTGATCTCACGTAAATCTTCCTCACTTTGAACCTTCTCCACACGATCACTATCAATCATGAACCGGTTATTTCCAAGTGGCTGTATTTCCAGATAATCATAAAAATTAACAATTCTGGCAATCCGCTCTGCAGATTTTTCTCCCAGTATTGCCTGATACAATTCTCCTGCTTCACAAGCACTTCCAATAATCAGACCCTCTCTGTATTTTAACACTTCGCTCTTTGGCATTCTCGGCTGACGTCCAAAATACTCCAGATGTGACTTGGAAATCAATGTATAAAGGTTCACGCGTCCAATATCATTCTTTGCCAGAACAATGACATGGTAAGACGGCATCTTACGGATTGCTTCCGCGTTGTGCGCGCCAAAATGATTCATCTGATCCAGTGTCTCGATTCCACGTTCTTCCAGCATCTGAATAAATTTCACATAAATCTCTGCGGTAACTCTGGCATCATCCACTGCTCTATGGTGATGTTCCTGAGAAATATTCAGTGCTTTTGCCACAACGTTTAGCTTGAATTTTGAAAGTGTCGGTAATAATACACGAGCAAGTCCCACCGTATCTACAGAAGTAAAATCCGGTTCTATGCCCTGCTGCCTGCAATTTTCTTCGATAAAGCTCACATCAAAACTGGCATTGTGCGCTACCAGCACTGCATCTCCTACGAACTTTAGAAACTGTGGGAGAATTGTCTCAATCTCCGGTGATTCCATAACCATCTCATCAGTAATGCTTGTAAGCTGTGTGATTCGAAATGGAATCGGAATCTTCGGATTCACAAATGTACTATACTTATCCGTAATTTCTCCGTTCTCAACTTTAACTGCACCAATTTCGATAATCTTATCTTTTGCCGAACTAAATCCCGTCGTCTCCAGATCGAATACAACATAGGTTCCTTTTAAAGACTGACCTTTCTCATTGACTGCCACATCCTGCAAATCATCGACCAGATATCCTTCCACACCATAAATAACTTTAAATGGATCGTCTTTATCCAGTGTCTCAATATAATGATTCGCGTCCGGGAACGCCTGTACCACACCATGATCTGTAATCGCAATTGCCTTATGCCCCCAGTCATGTGCTCTCTTTACAAGATCTTTGACCTCGGAAACTCCGTCCATGTCACTCATTTTCGTATGACAGTGGAGCTCCACTCTCTTTTCTACCGCATTGTCTTTTCTGGATTCTGTAAAATCAGAAATTTTCTTAATTCCAAACACAGAAGAAATGACAAGTTCGCCGTCAAATTTGTCAATATTGGTCACGCCTTTAATTTTCAGGAATGCACCCATTTTAATTTCAGCCAGTACATCTGCAAGTTGATCATTACGCACGAACATCTTGACCATGATCGTATCAGTAAAGTCTGTCACTGCATACATGACAATGGTCTTTTCATTGCGGATTTCTCTTGTATCAAAGCTAATGACTTTTCCTCGAAATGTAATTTCTCCCATCTCACCAATCACGGTTGACAGTTCAATCGGCTCATCGTCAAATGGACGCCCGTAAATCAAACCTGACTCATCAAGATCCATCTTCGCAGATTTCACAAACACCTTCTTATCACGAAATCCACCCTTCTGGAATCCACTGCCTTTTGAAAATCCACCTTTTGCAGGACTGCCAGAATTTTTTCCGTCTCCGGAATTTTTTCCACCTTGTCCGCTTCCAGATGTTTCTTTTTCCCCAGACTTTGCTTCTTTTTCCTGCTTTTTTTCCTCTTTTTGCTTCTGTACAGCCTCAACCTGATCCAGTATACTGTCTACTTCCTGCTGCAGACGCATATCATTGTATTTCAAAGTACTTTCTTTTGGTTCTTTATACATGACACGAATCTCAATGGGCAATCCGAAACGGTCTGCATACACACCTTTTAAATAATCTGTCAGAGAATCTTTTTTTCCTTGCGCAATAACAGTGTCGATTAACTGCATGCAAAGAATATTTCCTTCTTCAAAGGTACATTTCGCATTCTGCAGCATATTGCGTTCTACAACACTTCTTGTATCCAGCTCCGCAAGAAAGCTGTCCAGATACTCCGCCATCACATTCTCTGGCGTGTACTGTCCGGACAGCTCATACTTTTCTCGAATCTCTACCTGCACGGCACTTCTTCCGAAAAGCTGGTTCTTGATCAGGTGCTCCATCTCGTATACCAATGTTTTCTGAATCAGATGACGGCTTACTATATGTACTCTTAAAAATGTCCGGTCAGAGTTGGTCGTCACTTTTAATACCTGCGCTCCTTCGAACATATTACGTATATCTTCCCCTGCCTTTAACGTAGGGAATACTTCAAAGAACGGTTTACTCATTCCAATGCAACAGCTCCTGTCTCAATGTCTCTAATAGTTCCTCTTCTTTTACTTTTTTTACAATCTCGCCTTTTTTGATCAGGAGTCCTTCTCCCTTTCCTCCGGCAATTCCAATATCTGCTTCTTTTGCTTCTCCCGGTCCATTGACCACACAGCCCATAACTGCGACCTTAATGTCCAGTGGGATATCTGCAACCATCTCTTCAACCTGATTTGCAAGTCCGATCAGATCAATCTGGGTTCTTCCGCATGTCGGACAGGATACAACCTCAATTCCGCCTGTGCGAAGTCCCAGTGTCTTTAAAATAATCTTCGCTGTCTTGATCTCTTCTAGTGGTGATCCAGTCAGTGATACACGGATTGTATCTCCGATTCCCTGTCCAAGAATCAGTCCAAGACCTACTGAGGATTTTATATTACCTGCCAATAATGTTCCTGCCTCTGTAATTCCTACGTGTAATGGATATGGGCATTTCTTGGCAATCAGTTCATGTGCCTTTACACACATCATAACATCAGAAGATTTGATACTGACTACAAGATTATTATATCCCATCTCCTCGATAAGCTGTATTTTGTCCAGGGCACTCTCTACAAGTCCCTCTGCAGTCACCCCATGATACTTCTCTACCAGATGCTTTTCCAGTGATCCACTATTCACACCAACACGAATTGGAACACCGTACTCTTTTGCTTTTTCAACAACAGCACGGACTCTCTGCTCATCTCCAATATTACCTGGATTAATACGAATCTTATCTGCCCCGTTCTCAATCGCTGCAATCGCCAGCTTATAATCAAAATGAATATCTGCCACAAGTGGAATATGAATCTGCTTCTTGATCTCACCAATTGCTTTCGCTGCATCCATATTCGGCACAGCGCAGCGGATGATCTCACAGCCGGCTTTCTCGAGAGCAAGAATCTGGGCAACAGTCGCCTCCACATCTTCCGTCTTCGTATTTGTCATTGACTGTATTCTGATCGGATTACCTCCTCCGATCGTAACATTTCCAATCTGAACTTCTTTCGTGTGATCTCTGTACATGATTTTTGCTCCTTCACATGCAGAAAACCTGCCACACGGCAGATTTTCTGATATTTTCGTTTTAGGTTTCTTTTGTCTGATACCTACTTTCTAATAAACGTGAACTGTTCCCCATATTCTCGTTCTGTAAGTGTCAGCTGATTGCCATCTATGCTGTATGAAAAAGATGAATCCAGATCATCCAGTACATTCTCCAGATCTTCTTTTATATATGCACCGTCCGCTTTCTCAACTGCCTTGTCAATCTGCTCCTCATCTTTTGTGATAGTAATAATCTTTGACTTCATATCTACGCTGTAATTCATCTCTACGGTTGCATCTGTATTCTCCGCAATATCCGTGATATCTACCTGAATCGTATCGTTCTTCTCAATCTTTAGCGCAATCGTTGCATCCTCACTTTCCCAGTTTCCTACTACTGGATTAGTCGTGAACATTCTCGTCAGCAGATATACTGCGATTAAAATGATCAGCACTGAGGATACAAGGGTAACCACTCGCCATATCTTACTTCTTTTTGCCTCATCATTGCCTGCTATAATCATACTCTTATAATCCTCTCACTTTTCTTCTTTTCTATCATAACTAAATTATAGATTCTTTTCCAGACAGTGTCAACGGGTATTCTCATGTTCCAGAACGGAACTTTTTCGCTACTTTTTGTTTACATCCGCCACACTTATCTTTTTTTCACATAACACTTGGTAAAATATACCAAAAATACAAAAGAAAGGAGACCTGGCAAGTGTCATTCGGTCAGAAGCTACGCAAATTACGCAAAAAATTTAATATGACTCAGAAAAATGTTGCTGACTGTATCCATGTCTCCCGCTCTGCTATTGCAGGTTACGAAAAAAAAGGCCGCCAGCCTTCTCATGAAAAGCTGACGGCAATCGCAGATTTATTCGAGGTCCCTGTTGATTATCTTCTGAATGACGAAGAGGATACTATCACCCTCTCTCCTTCCCGGCTTACAACCAATTCTGATGATGAGCTGAATCTTTTGCTTGCATACCGAAGCCTCTCCCGAAGCAGCAAACGTGATCTCAAAAAGTATATGAAACTTTTGAAAGAAAAAGATACTTCAGAAAGCTCTTAATCTGCACTTATTATTTTTCTTTTTTTATTTTCTAGCACTCTTCTGCAATTTTATAAATTAGATGCTCTGTATCTTCCCAACCAATACAAGGATCCGTAATGGACTTTCCATATACCATATCAGGTCCGATATTCTGTCTTCCTTCTTCCAGATAACTTTCCACCATAACACCCTTGATCATATTTTTCAGATCCGGATTATATCTTCGTGTATGAAGCACTTCACTGACAATACGAAGCTGTTCTTTGTATTTTTTATTTGAATTAGAATGGTTCGCATCAACAATTGCTGCTGGATTTTTCAGATCTTTCTTCTGATAAAGTTCAAATAATCGCAGGCAATCTTCATAATGATAATTTGGCTGGCATGTTCCATATTTGTCTACGCCTCCACGCAAAATCACATGTGCCAGATCATTTCCTGACGTCTGTACATCCATACCTCTGTAAATGAAACGATGTCCCATCTGGGCTGCCACTACAGAATTCAGCATCACCGACAGATCTCCACTGGTCGGATTCTTCATTCCGACAGGAATATCCATTCCACTTGCTGTCAGACGATGCTGCTGATTTTCCACAGAACGTGCACCGATTGCCTCATAAGATAAAATATCATCCAGATAGCTTCTGTTCTCCGGATATAACATCTCATCTGCTCCGGTCAGTCCGCTTTCTTCCATAGCACGGATATGCATATGACGGATTGCAATAATTCCCGCATAAAGATCCGGTGCCTTATCCGGATCCGGCTGATGGAGCATTCCTTTATATCCCTCGCCGGTCGTTCTTGGTTTATTTGTATAAATTCTTGGAATAATCATCAGTTTATCTTTTACTTTTTCATTAACTTTTGCCAGACGATTCACATACTCACACACTGAATCTTCATTATCTGCAGAACACGGTCCGATAATGACTGCAAATTTGTCCGATTTTCCCGTAAAAATATCTCGAATCTCCTGATCTCTTTTTTCCTTTAACTCTGCAAGCTTTTCTGACAGAGGATATTCTTCCTTCAGTTCTGTCGGAGAAGGCAGTGTCGTATTGAATTTCATAGACATATTTTTTCTCCTTCTATGTTTCTTCTCTCTTATTCATTCAAGACTGCACTATCCTAAAATCTGTACTCCACCAAGAAGCACATAAGATATGAACCACATAATTACAGTTGCCATGCAGATTCCAATGATGACTGCCGGAAATGCTTTCTTAAATTTCACACCGAGAAGTGCGGCAATGAGTGAACCTGTCCAGGCTCCGGTTCCCGGAAGCGGAATACCAACAAATAATACAAGTCCCCAGAATTCATATTTTTCAATCTGGTCTTTTTTCTTCATTGCTTTTGCTTCCAGCTTATCTACCAGCGGTTTTAAATGTTTTGTTCCTTTCATCCAGTTAAAAATCGGTGTGATCAGAAGCAGGATAAACGGAACCGGTATAATATTCCCAAGAATACATAATGGAATCGCTTTCGCGACCGGCACTCCAAGAAGCGGTCCTGCTACAAGAAGCGCTCCACGAAGTTCCAGAATCGGAATCATGGAAATAATAAATACAATTGCCTCTTTTCCAACACTTCCACTGAGTGCATCAATAATTCCTTGTACTAATGACTGTGTCATACATCTCTCCTTATTTTTTCATTTATTTTTGTAACTGTTCAGAACCCCGCCACATATATTCTTTCAAAAATGCAAATAACTGCTCCATCTCTTCTCTTGTCCCGATGCTAATACGCATATATTGCTCGATTCTCTCGCTGCCCCAAAATCGCACATAGATATCATGTGCCTTTAATGCCTCAAACAGCTCTTTCGCATCGTATTCCGGGTGTTTTGCAAATATAAAGTTGGAACCAGAATCCAGATATGTAAATCCAAGTTTTGTAAGTTCTTCTTTTGCCCACTCCCTTGTCTCAACAATTTTTCTGACGCCATTCTCGAAATATTCCCTGTCTTTCACAGCTTCCACACCACACACAATTGAAGTCTGGTTCATAGTGTAAGAGTTAAATGAATATTTTGCATCATTTAAGTATTTGATCAATGTCGGATTGCTGATAGCATAGCCGATTCGCATACCCGCCATAGATCTTGCCTTGGAAAATGTCTGGACAACGATCAGGTTATCGTATTTGTCAATCAGTTCCAGTGCGGAACGTCCTGCAAAATCAATATACGCTTCATCCACAATCACAATGACATCCTGATTATGTGCAATGATATCTTCTACTACTGACAGATCCTCATAGATTCCTGTCGGTGCATTTGGGTTTGGGAAAATCACTCCCCCGTTCTCCTTATAGTAGTCTTCTTTTACAAGTTTGAAATCCTCATCCAGTTTCTGACATTCATATGGAATCCGATACAGATCCGCCCATACACTATAAAAAGAATAAGTAATATCCGGGAAAAATATCGGTTTTTCGGAATTAAAAAATGTCAGGAAACACATAGACAATACATCATCAGATCCTACACCTACAAATACCTGGTCCGGATTCACATGATAAAAGTCTGCAAGCGCATTTACAAGTGGTGCTGCAGTCGGATCCGGATAAAGGCGGAAACGGTCTGTATCCATCTCTTCTAACGCTTTTGTGACTCCCGGTGCCGGTGGATATGGATTCTCATTCGTATTTAATTTGATGACTTTGCGCTGTGGCTGTTCACCTGGTACATATGGCTCTACTTTTCTTATGTTCTTCTCAAATGCTTTCATACTATGCTCCTGTATCTTTGCTAAATTTGTTCATCGCCGCGACCCCTGAACATTACATGTATTCCTTTGCCAGTTCTTTGAATTTTGGAAGCGAATTCACGATTGTCTCATGAGATACACAATATGCCAGTCTTACATATCCCGGACACGCAAAGGAACTACCTGGTACCATCAGGATATTATATTTCTTTCCTGCATTACAGAATTCCTTTTCATCTGCAACTGGTGATTTTACAAAGAGATAGAATGCTCCCTGTGGTTTGATGCATTCAAATCCACATTCTTTCAATCCGTTATATAGATCTTCTCTGTTTCTGTTGTAGAAAGAAAGGTCTGTCTTTGCATCCAGGCATTTTTCTACTACTTTCTGCTGCAGAGTTGGTGCATTTACAAAACCTAAGATTCTTGTTGCCACATTGGCAGCGGAAAGAAGATCTTCACTGTCTGCAACCTCATCCGGAATAACAAGATATCCTATACGTTCTCCCGGAAGTGACAGGGATTTACTAAAAGAATATCCTACAATCGTATTATCATAATATTTCGTCAGGTATGGAACTTCCACTCCATCATAAGCAAGTTCACGATATGGTTCGTCAGAAATCAGGAAAATCTCTGTTCCATATTCTTTCTGTTTGGCCTCCATGATTGCCGCTAACTTCTTGATCGTCTCCTCTGAATATACAACACCTGTCGGGTTATTCGGCGTATTTACAATGACAGCTTTTGTCTTTGGTGTAATCTTCTGCTCAAATTCATCAAGCTTTGGCTGAAAATCAACTGTATTCGGGGAAATCTCGACCAGAACTCCATCATAGTTGTTTGTATAAGAACGATATTCTCCAAAATATGGTGCAAATGCAATCACTTCATCTCCGGGATTGATCAGAGATTTTAAAATGACATTCAATCCACCTGCCGCTCCGACAGTCATGACAATGTTCTTGCCGGAAAATTTTGTATCAAATCTTTCATTCAGAGACTTTGCAATTGCCTCTCTTACTTCCGGATATCCACTGTTACTGTTCGTATAGCCATGAAGCACAACCGGATCTGTGTCATTGACCAGTTCGACAATTGCATCTTTTACAATCTGCGGTGCCGGAACATTCGGATTCCCAAGGCTGAAATCAAATACATTCTCACGTCCGTAAATTCCTGCCAGACGTGTTCCTTCCTCAAACATTGCACGAATAGCGGAACTGTTCGCTACCATATTTTTCATTTTATCTGCTATCATTTTTCTATCTCCTTTTCATGTACATGTCCTTTTTCTACCATAAATACTGGTTTATAGGAAAGCTTTGCTTTTCTGAGTCCCTCAGAACCGGCATCATCTTCCCGATTCACATATTTGTAATCCATACACTCATGTTCTACAAATTGCTGATTGATCATAGTATATGCTCCGGGCACATCTGCATAAGCTTTCTCTATGTGAACAACAAATGTATCCGGGCAGATTGGTTCTCCGATGGTAAATGCTACGATTTTACCATCAATTCGAAGGATACCGCCCTTCAGATCAAGTTCTTCAAAAAGTCTGAGTGCATTCATTGTCACACACATCTCTGCATTCTTATCTGTATCATCATTACAGCCATTCTCTTTTCTCCACTTCAAAGCCATCTGGAAACATTCCTCCAGATTCTCTTTTTTCATGGATTCGTAGCTCCAGCGTCCTTCAAATTCTTTTCGGAACCGATTCACATGGTTCTTCTTTCCATGCATCTTCTTACCAGACAAAGTCGCTAACTTCTCGCTTTCATAGACATAATCCGCTTCGTCCCGGTCATACTCAATCTCGAATCTTCCCGGATACCATCTCTCCAGTCGTGCAAAATCATCCGGTGTCACATTATACATACGGAACGGATAACCTCGCTCCTCACTATATGTTTTCATCTTATCCAATGCACGCTTCACATGTTCATCTGTCCCTGCCGGAAATGCATAGGCAACATGTCCCTCATCTTCACTTTTGAACACCATGGCTCCTTCAACAATCGCCCATTTTACCGGGTACTGCCTGGACCATAAAAACACATTGACAAATGTACGTTCACAACTTCTGCTCGGATGCTCATCGAAATACTTTGTCATGATTTCCTTGTCTTCCAGCTCCGTTCTCTTAAAAATAATATCTTTCATTCTATGCTCCAATTCAAAACTAGTAAAGAGCACATCCGGCGAAGAAATTCCCCGCCATTGTACTCATCGCAGTTCTCGTCCATCTGATAACTGTAATTTTTACTCTTCCGAGTATAGCACATTTTCTATACTCATTACAAGGCATGCCACTGATATCATCTATGTGCTTTTTACTGCTCTGCCAAAAAACAAAGCTTCATAGCTGCAATATCTATGAAGCTTTAAGCGCTTTCTTCACAATCTCACTCATCAGTTTGGAAGCTCCCAAAAGTGCTGCCGGATCTACTGTGAATTTAGAATTATGCGCCGGATATTTTCCCCCGGTCCCCACATGAAAAAATGCTCCCGGAACCAACTCCTGATAACAGGAAAAATCTTCTCCTCCCATCTCCGGATGCTGCAAGGTTACATGGAATCCTTCTTCCATTGCTTCTTTTCGCACAAGTTCTGCCAGATCTGCATCATTGTTCGTTGCCGGACAGCCCGGGATCCATGTAAATTCCACCTGATAACCTTCCCGCTCCAGACCTTCAGCCTGTGCCTGCATCAGTTTCACAATCTGCTCACGCACTTTGGGATTAAATGTGCGAACGGTTCCTTCTAGCCTGGCGGTCTCTGGGATAATGTTCCAGCTTGTGCCTGATGTAAAACGAGTCACGCTGATAACTGCCGTCTCCGTCGGACTGATTCTTCGGCTTACAATTTCCTGAAGACTTCCTACCAGTCTTGCTGCTGCCGGGATCGGATCCAGACCCGTCTGCGGGGCGCTTCCGTGGCATCCCATTCCTTTTACCGTATATAAGAACCGGTCTACTGCCGCTGAAAATGGACCTGGTGCAATTGCAATCGTTCCGACTGGCATGTTTTGTTTTGTGTGAAGTCCAAAGATTTTTTCAATCTTATATTTTTCAAACATTCCGGTATTTACAACTTTTTCACCACCATGTTCTGCTTCTTCGGCAGGTTGGAACAATAAAATGACGGTACCCTTTATATGCTCTCTCTCTCCTCCAAGAAGTTTTGCCACTCCAAGAAGTGCTGTCGTGTGGAAATCATGTCCACAAGCATGCATACAACCATCATTTTCTGAACTGTAAGAAAGTCCACTCTCTTCCAGGATCGGCAGCGCATCAATATCCGCTCTGATTGCAACAACACCCCCTGGCTCTTTTCCCTCGATCTTTGCAAGCGCTCCTGTATCAAGTCCCAGATTCAAAAGCTCCACACCTTCTGTCTGTTTTAATACATTTTTTACATAGTTGGTTGTCTCATACTCCTTTAATGCAAGTTCCGGATGTCTGTGCAGCCATTGAAAATGTTCCAATAAGTATGTCTGTAATTCTTCTGCCATCACGATTTTCCTCCTGTCTTATCTACCATTCTTTACAAATCCCTAGTTCAAGAATGCCTCTGCATTCAAAGCATCTCTAAGCTGATCCATCGCCTGCTTTAACGTCTGACGCGGACATGCGATATTGATTCGTTCAAATCCTTCTCCTACTGCCCCAAAAATAAATCCCGGATCCAGCCAGAGATTTGCCTTATCAACGACCAGATGTTCCAGTTCTTCTACTGATAACCCCAGTTCTCTGCAATCCAGCCAAAGCAGATAAGTTCCTTCCGGCTCAATAAGCCTGATTTTCGGAATCTCCTGTTTCAGATAATCCCGGACGAAGTCCACATTTCCCTGAAGATATACCAGTAACTCTTCCAACCATTCTTCGCCGTTTTCATAAGCAGCCTGACACGCTTCCATTCCCATCAGATTCGGCTGGCTGTAGCCCGCTTGCATCACTTCGTGTTTAAATTTCTCACGCAGCTTTGGATTGGAAATGATAATGTTGGAAAGTTGAAGCCCTGCCACATTAAATGTTTTTGATGGCGCGGTACATGTGACAGTAATATCTGCAATCTCTTCTGAAATAGATGCCATCATCTGATGTTTATGTCCTTTGTATACAATATCACTGTGGATCTCATCGCTGACAAGTGTCACGTGATATTTCAAGCAGAGCGCTGCAACTTTTTCCAACTCTTCTCTTTTCCACACACGTCCTACCGGGTTGTGCGGACTGCAGAAAAGTAATAATTTCACAGCATTTTCCCGGATTTTCTTCTCCATATCCTCAAAGTCAATGGTGTAGTGCCCATCTTCTAATTTTAATGGACTTCCAATCAGCTTTCTTCCATTGTCTTCAATGACCTCTCTGAACGGGTAGTAAACCGGCTGCAGCATCAGAACACTTTCTCCCGGCTCTGTGTAGGCTTTTACTGCCATTGCAAGTGCAAATACAATTCCTGGTGTCTTGATGATCCAGTCACTCTCGATTTCCCAGTCAAATCTTCTCTTATACCAGGATTTCACTGCTCTGAAATAATCCTCCAGGGTATCACTATACCCAAATATACCATGCTCTACAATCTCAAATAAGCGCTCTCTGACTGCTTTTGGTGCCTGAAAATCCATATCTGCCACCCAAAGTGGAAGTATATCCGCTTTCTTTCCTCTTACTGTCGCAAAATCATATTTTAAAGAATGTGTTCCTTTTCGATTGATTACTTTATCAAAATCTGTTGCCATATTTATTTTCTCCTTCATTTTCGCAATTGCCTGTTGCCTTCAAATATTTTAGGACAGGGACTTCTTTAAAAAGTACCTGTCCCAGATTTAATTTTCTTATTTCAGCTTTCTCATCTGTCTTCATTTTATATTCAAGTCGAACGTCCGTGAGACTTGGCGCGTGATTCTGGTCAGAGAAGCTGACATATTCCTATCAGAATCACTGCGCATCTTCGCGGAGCGTTTATCTCAGTCGGAGACCTAACTCCCACTGAGACAAATTTGCTATTACTCACCACCTGAAGAGGTGGGAATCTTCTCGAATGAGATAAAAAAATAGTGATACAAAAATTTCTCATAAAATTAAGTACAAAAAGATTTCGAGAATATAGGAATACAAAAATACATTCAAAAAGAAAGGGAGACATGATGAGAGAAAAGTGGAAAAAATATGTTGGAAAATTTAAAAGTCTTGGTGATAAAGTTTCAGGTGTGAAAGGAATTACAGCGATAATTCCAGCGGTTTGCCTGGCGGTTCTTATGGTGACGGTACTGACTGGATACAAAACCCCACAGGCAAAAAAGTATGAAGCTTCAGAGACAGAAGATAT
>OFMH01000143.1_pt1 | contig 50271 bp, 45 predicted proteins | sample 1541761 | NCBI WGS metagenome assembly OFMH01 (sample SAMN04209249, study PRJEB22552) | human gut metagenome | biome: gut; material: feces | host: Homo sapiens | place: USA: Oklahoma
GAGCGCCTGCCTTACAAGCAGGATGTCAGCAGTTCGATCCTGTTATCGCCCACCAAATTTTATTCAGGGACAGTGCATGAATGATATCTTCATGCACTGTCCCTTTTCTTGTGGGATTTTGAGGGTGTACCGAATTTCATAATTTGTACCACTGTCCAATGAGGTTCTATGGAAACAAAGGGGCTGTCATCAGTTGTATTCCTGCTCCTTTTCCTTTATGATGGAGGCATAGATGTTTAACGTACAGACAGGAGGCCGACAACGATGGCAGACATGATAAAGGACTTTAAGATGATGCAGCAGGAATTGAACTTAGACGGCGCCGATTTATGCCGCTTGGCTCAGGATTTCCGCCGGACGGCGGAAGATGCCCTGGCCGGTAAAAAGAGCTCTCTTTCAGCCCTGCGCACCTATTTGGGGCTCCCGACGGGGCAGGAAACGGGGACCTTCATGGCCCTTGATTTCGGCGGGACCAATGTCCGGGCTTCGCGCATCACCTTAGCCGGTGCAGACGGATTTACGATTGAAACCAAGGTATCGAAGCCCCTAAGAAGCGATGATTACGACTATACTTCTTCGTCGACGACGGCAGAAGCCTTATTCGACTTCATTGCCGATATCGTAAAAGAAGCGGCCGGCGGCAACAAGGCCTATAAGTTAGGCTTTACCTTTTCCTTTGCTGTCAATCAGACGTCGGCTAAGGATGCCAGCCTCATCGCCTGGTCGAAAGAAATCGATGTTCCCGGCGTGGCCGGAAAGTCGATCAATGGACTCCTTAAGGAGGCTCTCGTTCGCAATGGGATGGACCGCATTGAGCCTGTGGCCCTGTTGAATGATACGACAGCGACCCTCTTGTCGTCTGTCTATCAGCATAACCCGGCTCAAATCGGCATCGTCTGCGGTACCGGGTTCAACATGTGCTATTATGAGCCGGCCCTTGAGATGATCGTAAACTTAGAAGCTGCCGGTTTTACGGGCGGACCGCGTACCGATTGGGATCGCCGTGTCGACGAAGAATCGCAGCAGCCCGGTGACCACTGCTTTGAAAAGATGATCGGCGGCCGTTACTTAAACGAGCTCTTTCGCGTCATGGTGATGGATTATTTGAACCGTGACGATATTCCCCGGTTTACGACGCGCTCTATGAACGAACTCTTTTCCGGTGAAAAGACCGTCCGCGACGTCCTCGGCTTTGACGTGACGCCGGCTCAAAAAGAAGGTCTCTGTGCCTTGGGCGAAACTGTCTTTACCCGGGCAGCTCAGATGATTGGTGCTGCCAGCTTCGGTATCCTCGGCCATCTGGCAGGTGAAGAAGAACTTAAGGAACAGGCCATTGCGATCGAAGGCAGTCTTGTCGAAAAAATCGCCGGCGTCCCCAGCGTTATTGAAGGAGCTGTCTGCCGTTCCTGTATGGGTCTCTCTGAAGGAACGCCCATTCACATCGTGCCCAACAGCCACGGTGCCTCTATCGGAGCCGCCATTGCAGCGGCACTTTGCGGCTGAGCCCGTTAAGGCCTGCTCTTGACGCCCTTCCCCTAATTTTTTATAATAAAAGCATAATTCCGGCCCTTGCGGAAATTTCCGCAAGGGTCTTTTTGCAAGGGAGGAGCGGCCATGGCACTTGAGGAACTGATCAATGAACACCGGCAGGAATTGAACAATACAGATATGGGAATCTGGAAATATATCGTACAGCACCGGGCGGCTGTGCGCCGCAGTTCGATTCATGAATTGGCTCGAGCCTGCAACGTTTCGACGACGACCATCGTCCGCTTTGCGCAAAAATTGGGGCTCGAAGGCTTTGGCGAATTCAAATTGCTCCTCAAGCGGGAGCGGGCAGCCGTTTCCGAGTATGATATGAATACCTTGGAAGGCTTGAATCAATTTTATGCTCAAACTGTCGACAAGGTCTGCAAACTCAACTTTGACAGAGCAAGCTCCCTCGTCCACGAAGCCAACCGGATTTTCACCTATTCTTCAGGCTACGTTCAGAACAACGTTGTCCAAGAACTGAAGCGCCTCTTTTTCTATGACAATATCTTGATTTATGATGTGCCGGCGCGGGAAGAATTCCGCAATCTCGTCCATTCTCTGACGAAAGACGATTTATTCATCATCGTTTCTTTTTCCGGTGAATCGCCGGCTGTTACGGAATTGGGCCATCTCCTGAAAGCTCGGGATATTCCCTTTATTTCCGTTACCCGCCTGCAGGACAATACCCTGGCCTCATTGTCGACGGTCAATTTCTATATCTCCCCAGGGCACTTCCAGCTCTATGACAAGGAAGCAGAACACGTTCCCTTCCAGTCTATGATGCCTTACTTTGTCCTCATTGAAGTCTGGTATGTCAATTACTGCATGTACCTCCACCGTCTGCGCCAAGGTGACGAATAACATGTACCAAAGTACGCAACTTGTACCAGATTACAGCACCGTGCCGCCGTGCCGGAAAGCCGCGAAACTATTGTGTTCGCGGCTCTTTTTTTATATCCTGTTAGTAAAGATAGCTTTCGGTAATACATCACATGATGTTATGGCCATAGTATAGCGAGAGCTAAGGACTTATTGTTATGTAAGAACGGAGGAAACAGATATGACATTCAGCAAGGAACGCAGTATGCAGGAACTGCAGCGCTTCGGCGGTGCTATGTATACGCCGGTCATTTTATTCGCCTTCTTCGGCTTGACCGTCGCCGTGTCGATTATTTTCAGCAACACGGGACTCTTTGGCAGGCTGGCTGAAAAAGGAACCCTTTGGTACGATTTCTGGTACGTCGTTCAGCAAGGCGCCTGGACGGTTTTTAAACAAATGCCGATTCTTTTCGCCATTGCCGTTCCTATCGGCTTTGCTAAAAAGGAACAAGCCCGCTGTGCTATGGAAGGCTTCGTCATTTATATGATTTTCAACTATTTCATTTCCGGTCTCTTGAGTCTCCACGGCGGTTATTTCGGTGTCGATTACAGTCAGGAAGCCGGAGCCGGTACGGGCCTGGCCATGATTGCCAACATCAAGACTTTGGATATGGGCATGCTCGGTGCTATCTTCATTGCCTGCATTTCGGCCTATCTCCACAATCGCTTCTACGACACGGAAATTCCGGACTGGCTCGGTATCTTCAAAGGACCGGCCTTCGTCGTCGCCGTCGGCTTTTTGGTTATGCTGCCGACAGCCCTTCTCTTCTGCTATATTTGGCCGCCCATTCAGCATGGGATTGAGCAGTTCCAGTTCTTCCTCAAGACCAGCGGTATCTTCGGTGTCTGGGCATATACGTTCTCGGAAAAGATGCTCCTGCCGGCAGGCCTTCATCACTTCATTTACCTGCCCTTCATTTTTGGGCCGGCTGTCGTTGACGGCGGCATTCAGGCCTACTGGTTGGGACACATCAACGACTTTGCAACCAGCGCCCAGTCATTGCGGGACATGTTCCCTCAAGGCGGGTTTGCCCTTCACGGCAGCGGTAAAGTCTTTGGCCTGCCCGGTGCGGCCTTGGCCATGTATTACTGCGCCAAACCGGAAAAACGTAAAAAGGTAGCAGCTCTCTTGATCCCGGCTACGATTACAGCCGTCCTCTGCGGCATTACGGAACCGATTGAATTTACCTTCTTGTTCGTCGCTCCTGTATTGTACGTCGTCCATGCCGTTTTATCGGCGACGTTGTCGTCTATCCTCTACTTTATTGGATTGTCGGGCAACTTTGGCGGCGGCCTCATCGACAGCTTCGTCCAGAACTGGATTCCCTTGTTCCGCTTCCATGCCTGGACGTATATCATGCAGATTGCCATCGGCCTCTGCTTTACCCTCATTTATTTCGTCGTTTTCCGATTCCTCATCCTTCACTTCGACTTTAAGACGCCGGGCCGGACCGATGACGGTGAAGACGATAAATTGTTTACCAAGGCTGAATATAAAGCCAAGAAAGAAATGGAAAAGAAAGGTCTTGCCGGTGGTGCCGATGCCCTGAAAGCTCAGGTCTTCCTCGACTGCCTCGGCGGCCCGGACAACATTCAGGAAGTCACCAACTGTGCGACCCGCCTGCGGGTAACGGTCAACGATCCGGATAAAGTGGCCGCTACCAGTAAGTTTACCAATGCCGGTGCCTTCGGCCTGGTGAAAAACGGCCGTGCCGTTCAGGTCATCGTCGGCTTGTCCGTACCCAACGTCCGCAGCCATTTTGATGCCTTGCTTAAAGGTGATTACTCGGCCGTCCGTGAAACGTCGACGTCGGACGTGAAAGAAACAGAAGTGACTGAGGCTAAGGAGGTTGCTGCTGAAGCAGCTGTTTCCGTCGATGAAGATTCACGTTCCATGCGGCTGAAAGCCTTTGTGTCCGGTGACCTCGTCGATATCAGCGAAGTTCCCGACGACGCCTTTTCTCAGATGATGATGGGCGATGGCGTGGCTATTAAACCGACCAGCGATACGATTGTCGCTCCGGCAGACTGCGTCGTGTCGATGGTGATGGAAGATTCTCTCCATGCCGTCGGCTTGGAACTGAGCAATGGAGCGGAAATCCTCATTCACATCGGCCTCGATACGGTCAACCTGAAGGGGGAAGGCTTTACCCTCCTGACTCAGACCGATGCACAGGTAAAAGCCGGAGATCCCTTGATTCGCTTCGACCGCGATGTCATTGCTAAAGCCGGCTATGACGATATCGTCATCATGGCCGTCACCAATTCGCCGGAATATCCGCAGATGAAGAAAGAACCGGACCAGCCCGTCGTCGCTGGTGAAACACCGATTGTCATTTTCTAGGAGGTTTTTATGGATACGTTAAAATGGTGGCAGAAAACAGTTGTCTATCAGGTTTACCCTCGAAGCTTTCAGGATACGACAGGAAGCGGCGAAGGCGATATTCCCGGCATTACGCGTCATCTCGATTATTTGAAATCCTTAGGCGTCGGTGCCGTCTGGCTCACGCCGGTCTACCCGTCGCCCATGGTCGACAACGGCTACGATATCAGCGATTACACGGCGATTGACCCTCGCTATGGAACCATGGCCGATATGGAAAACCTCATCGATGAAGGGAAAAAGCGGGATATCCGTATCGTCATGGACTTGGTTTATAATCATACGTCGGATAAGCACGCCTGGTTTCAGGAATCGAAACGGAGCCGGGACAACGCCAAGGCCGACTGGTATATTTGGCGCGATGCCAAGGCAGATGGTTCGGCACCGACGAACTGGCGCTCCATCTTCGGCGGATCGGCCTGGACGTGGTGCGAAGAGCGGCAGCAGTACTATCTCCATACCTTTGCCGTCGAACAGCCGGATCTGAACTGGGAAAATCCGGACGTTCGCCAGGCTTTGTATGACGCCGCCAATTTTTGGCTCGATAAAGGCGTCGGCGGCTTCCGTATCGATGCCATCGTCTATATCAAGAAGCCGGCTGTCTTTGAAGACGGTCCTGTCGACGGGGCCGACGGCTTGTCATCCATTCACCAGATGATTGCCAATACGCCGGGCATCCTCGATTTTCTCCATGAATTCCGCCGCCAGGTCTTTGATGGCCATGACATCTTCACCGTTGCCGAAGCCAATGGGGTTTCGCCGGAAGAGCTGCCCCAGTGGGTTGGCCGTGACGGAGTTTTCAGTATGCTCTTTGAATTCAGCCATACGAATATGGAATTCCCGAATGACGAAATTTGGTGCCAGGCATCGTCGTGGCCGCTGACGAAACTCAAAAAAGCTCTGTCAGACAGCCAAAAGGCAACGGCTGGCAACGGCTGGTATCCGATTTTCTTTGAAAATCATGACCGCAACCGCTGCATCAATCACTATTTCCCGGAAGGGACAAATCCGCAGCAGGCGGCGAAAGCTATGGCAACGGTCTTGTTCGGCCTTCGGGGGACGCCGTTTGTCTATGAAGGACAGGAAATCGGTATGACCAATACAGCCTTCGAACGGATTGAAGACTACAACGATATTTCGACTCACGGCCAATATCAGCTGGCCTTAGATGAAGGCTTGGAACCTGCCGAAGCCTTGAAGGTCGTGCAGTTCCACAGCCGGGATAATGCCCGGACGCCCATGCAGTGGACGACGGAGCCCCAGGCGGGATTTACGACAGGTATGCCGTGGCTGCCCGTTCACGATGATTTTGCTTCGTGCTGTGTGGAATGGGAAGAGACGGACGACCGGTCGGTCCTTACTTATTACCGCCGCCTTCAGCATGAACGGTTCCACGGGGGAGCGGCAGCAATCTTGACTCAGGGGAATTATGAAGAAATCCTGGCGGACGATGAATGCATCTATGCCTTTAAACGGGCTCTTGGCGATCAGGCCGTCCTCGTTTTGGTCAATTTCACCAATGAAACGGTTCATTATGATGCGGATTTGGTCCGGGGCGCATCGGTTCTGATCGGGAATTTTGAAAGCCCGCAGGCAGGCAGTCTGCGTCCGGCAGAAGCCGTTATCTATCGTATATGAGGAGGATGATTATGTTAAAAGTTGCTGCCAGTGATTATGACGGAACTTTATTTCGAGACGATATCATTACGGCCTTTGATGCCGAAGCTGTCCACAAGTGGCGGGCTGCGGGCCATAAGTTTGGCGTCGTATCCGGCCGTGATCACGGCATGCTTTGGCCACAGCTCAAACATCACGGCATTGAATACGATTACCTGGCCTGCAATAATGGCGGCCTCATCAGCGACGGGAAGAATAACGTTCTCTGGGAAGCCCGCATCGAGCCTGCCGTTTTAAAGAGAGCCAGTGAATTGCCGCTGGTGCGCAAGTCTTTCCACTTCTCTTTTTCATCAGAAGACAAAACCTATCTTTGCCATGATCTGGATGGGACTTGGGTTCGCCGTGAAGCGGCAGAGTGGAATTATCCCCTGGTCTCGATTACGGAAGACGACATCGAGCACCTTCCTCAGATCATTCATCAGTTTTCTTTAGGCTTTACGAAAGCAGAAGATGCCCTGGCTGCCAGCGAGGAAGTAAACGCGTTCCTGGGCGACGTTATCCACGCTTATCCCAATCGCTGTGCCGTCGACATCATTCCTGCCGATATCAGTAAAGAGCAGGCCATTTCCCATACGCTCTCCCTCTTTAAGTGGGACGGCGCCGAAATCTTGGCCATTGGTGATGAAATCAACGACCTGCCCATGATCCTGGGATACAACGGCTATACCGTTTCTACGGCCCGTCCGGCTATCCAGGATCAGGCCCGCAAAGTCTATGACAGCGTAGGGGCCATGCTGAACGATAATTTGTAAGAAAAGAGGTCCTTACGATGTATTTTAATAGAAAAGCATGCACCGTCCTGGCAGCCCTGATGCTGGGAATCTCCGGAACGGCCTTTGCGGCATCGGCAGACAGCTTCTCCGATGTCCCGAAAGATCATTGGTCTTATGAAGCCCTCGATTATCTGGCTCAGGAAGGGGTCATCGAAGGGATGGGTGATAATACCTTTGAAGGCGGCCGTACCATGACTCGCTATGAGGTGGCCAGCATCGTCGCCAAAGCCATGCAGAAAGGCGGCGGCAGCTTCGGCGATAAGGCGGTCCTTGAAAAGCTCCACGGTGAATATGCCGATGAAATCAGCATCCTCCAGCAGCAAGTGGCAGCCAATACGAAGCAGATTGACCAGAATACCAAGGATATTGATGAATTAAAGAACGGGATTGCCGGCAAAATGGAGCTCAGCGGTTTTGTCCGCGTCCAATACGACCATGATAAATACAGCGGCCAGGTGCAGAACAACAGCGATTTGTACAAAGACAACAATCGCTTCTACATGAGTCTCAACGGGTCCTATAAAGTAAACGACAACTGGAAGGCTAAATTCCAGTTAGAAAAGAACTCCTTCTACAACGGCGGTCATGACCACGAAAATGAATCGGGCTCGTGGGCGACGGACGGCAAGGATAAAGGCCGGGCGAAGCGCTGGTCAGGCCATGACGGCAATATTCAGCGTATCTGGGTCGAAGGAACGGATCCCAAGACCGGGGCCTGGATCAACGTCGGCCGAGCCTGGCGCGGCTTAGGTCAGCAAAACGTCCTCTTCGGGACGGAATCGGACGGCGTTCAGGTCGCCGTACCTATCAAGGGGACGAATCTTATGGCCAGCGGCTTTTGGTTTGCCTCGACCGGTGCCGGCAACCACGAAAGCTGGTACGGCCTCGGCACGTGGGGCAATATCGGTCCGCGCGGCGGCATCAACCTGGCTTACGCCCTCAACTCCAAGAATAAAGGCGACGTTTACGAGAAGAACACGACTCATCTCGAATCCTGGGGCGATGAAACCGTCGATTACGATAAGGCCTACGTCCTCAGCGGCTGGTTTGACGTCTCTAAAGACGTCCGCCTCTTGGCCGACTATGTCCGGACCAACGCTGATTACCAGAACAGCAGTACCTTCCTGCGGCTGAACTACAAAGAAACGGATCTGAAGAAGCCGGGAACCTGGCAGGCCTATGCCCGCTGGTATCGCTATGGCACGAACGGCACTATTGCAGGCGATGATGAATGGGGCTCCCTGTTCTACAATGGCAGCGCCGGCAGTAAAGGCTGGATCCTCGGTTATAAGTACGTGCCTTGGAAGAATATCGAATGGGAAACGCTGTATTCGAAACAAGAACAGACTTCTAATTCCGATAATAAGCGGACCCTCATCCGCACGCAGATGGATTTCCATTTTTAAGCATTCGCTGAAAACTCTTAGTTTGAATAAATAGGCATAAAAACAGACCGTACATGGAAGCGTATCTTTTCATGCACGGTCTGTTTTGGCTATATGAAGTTTGTGAATTAAAGCTTACGCATTGTTTCTTGGTTGGCCATGGAGAAACCGCCGCCTCGGACGTCGTCGAAGTCGAGGCTGGGATCGTAGTCCGGGAGCTTGGCCAATCGTTTTACAAGGCCATAGGGGTTCTTTAAGGAGAGGCTTTCGCCGTGGCCTGAGAGGACCCAGAGGACTTTGTAGCCGCGCGGCGCTGTTTGCAGTTTTTCTTCGCCTTTTCCGTCGGTGAAGTAGACTAAGAGGTCGATGTTTTGGGTGTTGGCATAGTCAAAGACCGGTGAATAGGCTGTGCCGCCGCGGATGTCCAAGCGCCCTTTGACGTCTTCCAGCTCGCGAACGTGGTAGGTGCGGCGGATTTGGTCGTCACATTCGGCGACGATGATTTCATGGTCGTAGGCGCGGACCAACTGAAGGACTTCGCCGATGGCCTGGCGGAATTCGGCATCGGTAATACTGCCGCTGATGTCGAGGCCGACGAGGATTTTTGCCGTATGGGAGCGAAGCTTGCCCGGCAGGTCCAGCCGCTCCGGCTGGCGGCGGTTGCGGCGCATGGGCGACCGTTTCCATCGGCTGGTGACCGATCCGACCATGTTTTTGAGATACCAGTGCCAGGGGAGGCCGTCTTTGTTGTCTTTTAAGGCCTTTATCATGCTTTCCAAGTAGTTGGAAAGTTCGCCCTTCGAAGAGGCGTCGACGTATTTTTCGGTGAACTTCTTCAGGGTCTCATCGTCGACTGGATCGCTTTCATCCCAAATTTCATGGGTCGTAATGGGGTTATAGGAAACGGCGACGGTTTCGTCGGAATCGCTTTCCGGTTCCGGCAGGTCTTTGTTTTCCGTCCGAAGGTCAAGGGCGGCCTGAATCTTGTCGACGTAATATTCCAAGCTTTCGAAAGGCTTCAGAAGCAAGGAGAAATTGGTGTTGACCCATTCTAAGGTCGTCGAGAAGGGCGGCAGGTGGTCGAGGTAGGTATTGACGACGATGTCCATGGCCAGATTGATGGCTTGTTTGCTGTACGACTCTCGGAGCTCCTTGGCACGGATGAGGTGCAGGGAGACGACGTGGAGGATTTCGTGTTTGATGGCGCTTTCCATCTGCTCCGGCGACAGGGTCAGGAATTGGAGGGGATTGAAATAGAGCTGATACCGGGTCCCTTTGAAGTTGACGCCGGTCGGTGAAGCCAGGTCGAAGCGGATTTTCTTTGTCATCTGAAAGAGAAAGTATCCGAAAAAATTGTCCTTGTCTTCCATGAGGTGGCCGTTGATGCGGCCGAGGAAGGCGAAGAAATCGTTTTGAAAATCAGCCGGGATCTCCGCGTCCGGGTTGGGAAGGACATTGTCTTGGAGAATATCGTCGGCGATTATCGATGCCTGCTGGTAGAGGAGTGTGGCTTCAACGGTTAAGGACTGTTTCATCAATTCTACCGCAGGGAGCGGAAGGCTTCAAAGTAACTGTCGATGAAGTCGGCGTTATCCAAAGCGCAGGCATAGACTTTGGGGTTGGCGGCTTTCATGTCTTTCATGACACCTAAACGAAGATCGACGGGATAGAGGGAGAGAAAGGCGACGAAGCGGGATAACAAGGCTTGGTTGTCGCTTTCTTGGGAAATATGCTGGTCTAGCTGTTTCAAGACGTTTTTTGCAGTAAGGTAGAGGCGGGTGTGGCTTTCGCCGGCAACGCGGCCGCTTAATTCGGGGTCCAGGCTTTCGCCGCTGAAGACATCGTTATAGGTGATGAGCGGCGACGCATCGGAGTTGACGAATTGGATGAACTCTTCAGCAATGAGTTTGCCGACGTTGCCGCGGATGACGTTGTGGAAGACGGATTTGGGAATGCCGTTGGCATCATTTTTATAAATGGTATAGAGTTTTGAAATTCGTTCATAGCTGCGCGGCGTGGCATTGATGTCGTCTTCGTTGGTCTTGTCGAGGTATTCCGGATAGGTGGAAATGAATTCCATGACTTTTCCGTCGATGCCGGCTGACGAAGCCCAGTCGAGCCACTGCAGGTAATCCGGTTCCATGTACAGCCATACGAAGCGGTTCTTCTGGGCTGCGTCCATTTCGACGACTTCATAGTCGTAGGAATCGGACGGGTTCATGGCGGCAATGATATGGACTGACGGTGACAAGGCATAGCCGTTGATTTCGCGGTTCAGGATGAGGTTCATCAATTCCTGCTGGACGGCATGATCGCAGCGATTGATTTCATCGATGAATAAGAGGACGGTTTTACCCTTTGCGATTTCTTCGTCGATTTTACGAAGTTTATGATGGACGGCATAGACCGTGGTCCCGTTTTCGACGGTGGGAAGGCCGCCGATTTCCCCTTCTTTCAATAAGTTGCCGTCGATGCCGATGAGGCTCCAGTCATGGCGACGGGCCAGTTCGCGGGCAAGAGAGGTCTTGCCGATACCCGTTTCGCCGACGAGAAGGGGAACTTCACCGGCTGTGAGAACGAGTTCTACGCTTTTATATGTATCTGTAAAGTTCATAATCTCTGCTCCTATTTTAAGGTCAATTTTTCATCTACAGCAATGCGTCGGGCCTTTTGGCTGCCATAGTCATCGACGAGGAGAATCTTGTCGACAGGCGATAAGTCGACGGCGCTGCAGGTAATGAAGTTGCGGACGTATTCTTCGGACACGTCTTCTTGTGAAAGGATGGCTTTGAGGGTATCGCGCCAGTCATCGGGGGTGAGGCTGATATCCTTGGGGATGTATTTGCTGACCAGGACGTTGAGGCCCAAATAATGGAGAAAGTCTTCTTTCTTTAAATTGCGGATGAGCCGCAGTGCTTGGGCGTCCTCGCGGATGGCCAGGTCTTTGGCTTCGGTCGTCGGATTTTCGATGTAGCGAAGGGCTTCGTAGTTGCCGCGGACAGCGGCCAGCTGAACGTCTTCTGCCGGATCCTTTATGTACTTGACGGCGTCGTAGTTCTTGTTGACGGCGCGGAGCTGGAGATCGTGGCCGGCATCTTTGATGTACTTAATGGCCCAGCCCGATTGATCCAAGGCGGCGTCGATGAGTTCCTGCGACGGATTGTCGAGGTAGCTTAAATTATTCCAGCCGGCACGTACGGCCTGCAGTTTTATGGCTTCTGACGGGTTTTCGATAAACTGAATGGCCCGGGCCGTGTTGGCCACAGCCGCTTCCTGGACGGCCGGGGAGGGATCGGTAATATATTGGAGAGCCTGACCGTTCAACTGTACGGCCAGGAGCTGCATTTCTTCTGTCGGATTTTCGATTCGCCCAATGACATAAGGATTGTTGCGAATCATATTCATATATTGTTCTGTAGTCATATCGGGTACCTTTCCTTGAAAATACAGAGGTCTTTTTATTTATATTATACAATAATCATTATTAATAAGATATATTTTGTTGTTATCGATTACAGTTAGTATAGATTACATATGTTAATAAAGCCATTGTGCAAGGACATTTATTTCTGTAAGATGAATGGATGGGGGTGAGTAGCTGATTTTTTGCCTTTAGAGAACAAATATGTTCCATCGGGAACAATGTCGTCCCATCTGTATACGAAAATTGCCCACTTTGTTCTTGATAAAACTATTGAAATATCATAAAATTATCTTATGGAAAACGCAAAGAAAGGAAAGGGTGCCATGTTAGATTTTCGTATCCATACATTTTTGTGCGTTTGCCGTCACATGAATTATACCCGAGCTGCCGTTGAACTCCATATCACGCAGCCTGCCGTTTCTCAGCATATTCGATATTTAGAACGCGAATACGGGGCCAAACTTTTTAGTTACAAGGGGAAACATCTGCAGTTGACACAAGCCGGCCACATTCTCTGGAATGCTGCGACGGCTATTAGTCATGATGATACGCTTTTAAAAGAGCATCTGCATGACCTGCAGCATCGTAATCGCTCCTTGTCTTTTGGCGCGACGCCGACAGCCGGTATGGGCATTCTCGATAAATTATCCGCCATTTTGAAACAGAATGGTGATATGAATCTTCACATGGAGATTGCCGATGCCGATAAACTGCTTCAGTCTTTAGATAAAGGTACCATTGATTTTGCCATTGTCGAAAGTTCTTTTGACCAAGGTCATTACGATTCGCTTTTATTTTCTACGGAGCCCATCGTTGCCGTCTGTTCAGCCGGATACGATGTGCCTGATGAAATAACCTTGGCGGATCTTATGCACTATCGGCTCATCGTCCGCGAACGCCAGGCCGGCGTCCGGCGGATTTTAGAACGCAAGCTGGCCGAACAAGGGTACACACTGGAGCATTTTCCGTCCCGCTATGAAGTGGGCAGCCTGTCTGCTGTAAAGGGACTGGCCTGCCGCGACTGCGGTATTGCATTCTTATATGAAAAATCAGTTCGTCAGGAACTGGCTGAGGGAAGGCTCAGAACCGTCGTCATTACGGACTTTTCCGTTATGCACGCATTTTCATTCTTGTGGCGCAAGGGCAGCATGTATCGCGCTTTATTTACACAGATATATGACCAGTTGAAAGACTGAGTCGTATACTTGCTGCCGTTTATTTCATAGATTTTGAAAGGGTGAAGAGAACATGTTGTATTCAACAGAAGTTAAGAATATGTGTCCTGTCACAAAGGGAGCATATCATGGACCAGCACCGATTCCGGAAGAAGGCGAATGGGTACAAGTAAAGGAAATTAAAGATGTCAGCGGTTTGACGCACGGTGTAGGCTGGTGTGCCCCTCAGCAGGGTGCCTGTAAGCTGACCCTCAATGTCAAAGACGGCATTATCGAAGAAGCCCTCGTCGAAACGATCGGCTGTTCCGGCATGACCCATTCCGCAGCTATGGCTTCGGAAATCCTTCCGGGCAAGACCCTTCTCGAAGCCCTCAATACTGACTTGGTATGTGACGCTATTAACGTAGCCATGCGCCAGCTTTTCCTCCAGATCGTATACGGCCGCACGCAGACGGCATTTTCTGAAGGCGGTCTTCCTATTGGCGCCAGCCTCGATGACCTCGGCAAAGGCCTTCGCAGCCAGACCGGCACCATGTTCGGTACGAAAGCGAAAGGTACTCGCTACCTCGAAATGACCGAAGGCTATGTTACCCGCATGGCCCTTGATGAAGAAAATCAGGTCATCGGCTATGAATTCATCCACCTCGGCAAAATGATGGAAGCTATTAAAAAAGGCATTGAACCGGCAAAAGCTATGGAAGATGCTAAAGGTCATTATGGCCGCTTTGAAGAAGCAGCTTCGTACATCGATCCGAGACAGCAATAGGAGGGCAAAACAATGGAATTATTTGAAAGCTACGACAGAAGAATTGATAAAATCCTCGGCGTACTGAAAGAATACGGCATCGGCAGTGTTGAAGAATGTCGTGATATCTGTGCTGCTGCCGGATTAGATCCGTATAAAATCGTCAAAGACGTACAGCCCATTGCCTTTGAAAATGCCGGCTGGGCCTACACCGTCGGTGCTGCCATTGCCATTAAAACCAATGCGCGTACGGCTGTAGAAGCTGCTAAAGCTATCGGCATCGGCCTCCAGTCCTTCTGCATCCCCGGCTCGGTTGCTGAAGACCGTAAAGTCGGCCGCGGCCACGGCAACTTGGCTGCTATGCTCCTTCAGGACGAAACGAAGTGTTTCTGCTTCCTCGCCGGCCACGAATCCTTTGCTGCTGCTGAAGGCGCTATCGGCATCGTCCGCAACGCCAATAAAGCCCGCAAGGTACCGCTTCGCGTTATCCTCAACGGCCTTGGCAAAGATGCAGCTCAGATTATTTCCCGCATCAACGGCTTCACCTATGTTCAGACCCAGTTCGACTACAAGACCGGCGAATTGAACATCGTTCGTGAAGTACCGTACTCCAAGAGCGAACGGGCTAATGTCCGCTGCTTCGGTGCTGACGACGTCCGTGAAGGCGTTTCCATCATGCACCATGAAGGCGTTGACGTTTCCATTACGGGCAACTCGACCAACCCGACTCGTTTCCAGCATCCCGTTGCCGGTACCTACAAAAAAGAATGTATCGAAATGGGTAAAAAATACTTCTCCGTTGCTTCCGGCGGCGGTACAGGCCGTACCCTCCATCCGGACAACATGGGCGCAGGTCCTGCTTCCTACGGCATGACCGATACCATGGGCCGTATGCACAGCGACGCTCAGTTTGCCGGTTCTTCTTCGGTTCCGGCTCACGTCGAAATGATGGGCTTCCTGGGCATGGGCAACAACCCCATGGTCGGCGCATCCGTTGCTGTTGCTGTTGCTGTTGAAGGCGCAGCTAAAGACGGCAAGTTCTAATTCACCCTTGACCGTTAAAAGACTTCACAACTCAGTTGTGAAGTCTTTTTTTCGTATTCACGATAAAGATTAATCTGAAAGCTACTAAAAAAGAGAAAAAACTGGTATAATAAACGTATATTTTACAAAGCGGAGAAAGGGGTATTCGATGAATACGACAAAGAAAATAGCAGCCGCACTGGGATTCTGCGTCCTGACTTCCATATCGGTTGTCGGCGCAACTTTCCATCCCGGTGACCGAGGCGACCAAATCGTCACCATCCAGCAGGCGCTGTCCAGTAGGGGCTATGCCGTCGCTGCCGATGGTGATTACGGCGTTTCGACACAGGCTGCTGTCCGGAAGTTCCAGGAGGATCAGGGCCTGGATTCCGATGGCATCGTCGGAGCCGCGACGTATGCGGCGCTCACCGGTTCATCCATGCCGGAAAATGATTCCAAAGCCTCAGCCTTTGTTACTAAGGCAACGGCAGACAATGAAATCCTCCTCATTCAGCAGGCCCTGGTCAATGCCGGATACAGCGTCGATGTAGACGGTATTTTTGGCGCCGGCACAGAGCAGGCCGTCCGCTCTTATCAAGGCACTCATGGCTTGGAAACAGACGGTATCGTCGGTCCGTCGACCTTTTATGCCCTGACGGGACAGCAGCTTCCGACAGGTCCCATACGCCGCTTCGGCAATGGCGGTTACAATGGCGTTCCTCGTATTGAAAGTTCGGCGGCAACCCATATTCTCGATATTGCCAATCAGTATATCGGCGTTCCTTACGTCTTTGGCGGGTCGACGCCGTCGGGATTTGACTGCTCGGGCTTTACGCGCTACGTTTATTCTGCAGCCGGTATCGATTTGCCGCGGGCAGCCGATGAGCAGTACGACGTCGGCGAATCGGTCTCCATGTCCAATTTGCAGCCCGGCGACTTAGTCTTCTTTACGACTTATGAAGCCGGCATCTCTCATGTCGGAATTTATATCGGCAACCACCAGTTCATCAATGCTGCCAGCGACGGGGTCAGCGTGTCTGACATGGACAGCAGTTACTGGTCTGCCCGATATGTAGGTGCCAAGCGCATTATGTAGTGTAAGAAAAACTCCTACAGAAAATCAGAATTTTTCTGCTACCGTTGTTAGAATCTGTTTATTATAATAAAGCCGTACCATACGGATTTATCATTATTCGGATTCTTGCAACGGAAGGAGTTTTTTTTATGCTCAATTTAATCTGGAACTTTTTCAGAACGGCCCCGGACGCCGTGCCGATGACCGACGGCGAGGCTATCAAGAAAAAGTTTAATGCTATGCGCTGGCGCGTCTTTGCGTCCATTACGATCGGCTACGCTTTTTATTACATCATCCGCCAGAGCTATTCGGTCATTAAAAAGCCGCTCCTGGCATCGGGCATCGTTACGCCGACGGAAATCGGTATCATCGGCTCCATCTTTTTCGTAACCTACGGTCTTGGGAAGTTTACCAACAGTTTCCTGGCAGACCGTATGAACAACAAGCGATTCTTTTCCTTTGGCTTGTTCATTTCTTCACTCACTATGGTCGGCATGGGCTTGGTCAACTCCTTCGTTCCCTTAGCCGTCTTGTGGGGGCTCAATGGCTGGTTCCAGTCTTATGGTGCCGGTCCGTCCATTGTCTCCCTGAACCAGTGGTTCAGCAATAAACAGCGCGGAACCCTCTATGGCATCTGGTTTACGAGCCATAATCTCGGCTCATCCTTCGCTTACTTTGCCATTGCTGCCATCGTTTCCATGTACAACTGGTCTATGGGCTTCATTGCGGCCGGCATCATCTCTCTTGTTGGGACGGTCTTCATTTACTTCGGTATGAGCGACCGCCCGGAAACACAGGGACTGCCGAATGGGGCCGTCTATTACGGGGAAAAGACGCCGGAACAAATTGCTGCGGAAAAACAGAAATCGGTCGGTGCCATGCAGTGGAATGCTGTCGTCAAGAACCCTGCCGTTTGGATTTTGGGCCTTTCTTCCCTTTGCGTCTATATCGCCCGCTATGCCGTTGAAAGCTGGGGCGTCGTCTACCTGACGTCGCAGAAGGGCTACGATATCATGGGCGCTGCCGGCGTCATGGCCTACATGCAGGTAGCCGGTATCTTCGGGGCTCTCTTGTGCGGTGTTATTTCGGATAAGTTCTTCAACCATAAGCGCAATATGCCGGCACTGTTGTACGGGATTTTCTACTCCCTGTCCATTGCAGGCTTCCTCTGGGCACCGCAGTCCTTTACCATGGATATGTTGTGCATGACCTTCTACGGCTTCACCATGGGTGCTTTGGTCTGCTACATGGGCGGCCTCATGGCAGTTGATATCGTGCCGAAACGAGTTACCGGCGCGGCTATGGGTATGATCGGCCTTCTGAGCTATGCCGGTGCGGCCCTGCAGGAATTCATTACGGGGAAACTCATGACCGTCACCGTCGTCGACGGCGTCAAGGTCTATGACTTCGGCTTGGCTACGGAATTTTGGGTCGGTGCGGCTGTCCTCTCGACACTGCTGGCACTCCTGGTGTGGAATGCAAAACCGAAAGAAGATTAATGACAAAGGCGTTGTCTCAAAGGGCAGCGCCTTTTTTGCGCAGAACGGCAGGACGCGGTAAAACTCTACTCAGTCAGGCCGATTCAGGGTATAATATATGATATAAATTGTATGCAGGGAGGCATCATGAAACGGGTTATTTCTATGATTTTGCTGAGTCTGGCCTGTCTCTTCATTGCAGCCTGTGCCCATCCCGAAGGCTATATTGACTTTACACAGCCCCAAGGGGCGCGGCCGGCTCTCGTGCAGCCGGGGGAAAAGCCCCTTCGCATTGCCTTTGCTTCCGTTATGTCACCGCGGGAGACGCGGCAGGTCTATCAGCAGATCGTCACTTATATTTCTCAGAAACAGCAGCGGCCGGCCGTGCTCATCCAGCGCCGGACCTATGAAGAACTGAACGCCCTCTTGGCGAACGGCGACGCCGACGTCGCTTTTTCGTCGACCGGGGCCTATGCTGCTTATCAGGGACAAGTGCCCATCGAGCTGCTGGCCATGGCCGAGACCAACGGTTCTTCCCACTACCAGACCTACATCATTACGGCAGCTGACAGCGACATCCGGGATTTCAGCCAGCTCCGGGGGCGGGTTTTCGCCTTTACGGATCCCCTGAGTTACTCTGGCTGCCTGGCCGTTAAATTCCTGCTGGCCCAAGAAGGGGAGACGCCGGAAACCTTCTTTAACCGCTTCTTCTATACCCACGGCCATGATAAATCACTGTGGTCTGTCGCCAATCACCTGGCCGATGCCGCCGGTGTCGACAGTCAGATTTATGAACTCATGGCCGATACCAATCCGGCCCTTGCCAAAGAGGTTCGCATTCTGGACGCTTTGCCGGAAGCGCCGACCGGGCCGGTTGTCGTCCGCAGCGATTTGGACGGGGCGGAAAAAGAAGAGCTCCGCCATATCTTTTATACGATGCATAAAGACGAGGATTTAGCCAAGGCCATGAAGACCATCGTCATCGACCGTTTTATTCCGCCTGATGCGGCGGCGTATGATGATTTTAAACGGCAGTATGCGGCACAAAAACGATTGGCAGGAACGTAAGATGAGAAACTACACGTTATACGTAAAATTTAATGTCCTCATCGTCGGCACGATTTTTATCTGCGGACTCCTGGCGGCGTCGCTGTTCCTCTATTCGACGAGTGAGTATATGAATCGTGAACTCGATGCTTCCGGGCGGGAACTGGCCGTGTCCATCGGACAGGTCATCAGCAACGACATCCTCGTCGACGACCGCTTTGACATGACCGAGCAGCTGCTCCATGCCCAACAGACGAACAGACAGGTCCGCTACATTCTGGTGACCTATCCGGACGGGCGCATTCTGGCCAGCACCTTTACGGAAGGCTTGCCGAAAGGCCTTCCCGAGCGGCGGGATATGGGAAAAGACGGCCTCGAACAGACGCTGACCTTTGACAGTACCGAAGGCTATATCCGAGAAATCATCGTGCCCATCGACGGCGGCTTAGTCGGCTATTTCCGCGTCGGCCTGTCGGAGCGGCCCATGATGCAGCTCATGTGGAAGCGCTTTGTCGAGACCATGCTCATTATCTTGGCAATCTGCCTCGTGGCTTCGGCCTTGGCTACGCGATACGCCCGGGCTTTTCTGCGCCCCGTCCAGGCATTGGCGAAGGCCATTCGGCAAATCGGCCGCGGCAATTACAGCGTCCGCGTTTCCGTCGACACCAAAGACGATGTCGGACAATTAGCCAAGGCCTTCAATGTCATGAGTAATCGATTGGCCGTGAAAAATCGGGAGAATTCAAAACTTTTGACGGCGCTGCGGGAAAAAGGAAAGGAATCGGGTCTGGCTCATCGACCAGCTGTTTTCGGCCCGTGAAGATGAACGGCGCCGTATTTCGCGGGAACTCCACGATGAAACGAGTCAGTCTATGGTGTCGATTTTAGCTTATCTGCGGCTCATTCAGGACCAGACTGAAAAGCCGGATGTGCGGGAATTGGTGACCGGTGTCCGCGACCTGACGAGAGAGACCTTGGAAGGCCTGCGCCATTTGGCGGTCAATCTTCATCCGCCCCTCCTTGATGACTTAGGCCTCATCGTGGCCATTGAAAAATACTTGGAGACATATCGGCAGACACAGCCGGGGCTTACCGTTTCCTTTTATCATGACGGTGATATTGCTAAGGTGTCGCGTCCCGTGGCTCTGTTTTGTTACCGCATGGTACAGGAAGGGCTGACCAATATTGCCCGTCATGCCCGGGCCAAAACGGTGACCGTGGAACTGAAAATCCTGCCGTCTGCCCTGTCGCTGGTCATTGCCGATGACGGCGTCGGTTTTAGTGCCGACCGGGCTGAACAGGCTCGGCTCGACAATCATTTAGGACTGGTCAGTATGCGGGAACGGACGGATGTCTTAAACGGCACTTTTTGTATTGACGGCCAGCCGGGAAAAGGGACGACCCTGACCATAACCCTGCCGCTGTGTCTGAGTGAGGAGATGGACCATGAACATACTATTGGCTGATGACCACCGCATTTTGCGGACCGGCTTGAAATTATTATTAGCTTCGCAAGACGACTGTAAGGTCGTTGCCGAAGCGTCGAACGGACAGGAAGTCCTCGATATATTGGAAGAAACGGACGTCGACGTCGTCCTCCTCGACTTATCCATGCCGGTCATGAACGGCATCGACTGCCTGAAGGAAATACGGCGCCGCCGGCACGACGTGAAAGTCCTGGTCCTTACCATGTACAGCGAACAGGAATACGTAACGGAACTGATGCAGCTCGGCGCCGACGGCTACTTGTGCAAGGATTCCCTCGACTCGGAACTGTTCAAGGGCCTTCACTCCGTCGCTGCCGGAAACCGTTATCTCAGTGAACGTGAAGCCCGGAGCCTCTTAGACAGTGTCTTAGAAGAGAAAAACGACGCACCGGCCTTGTCGGCGCGGGAACAGGAGGTCCTCGTGGCCCTGGTTCACGGCCATTCCTTGTCATCGATCGGCGAGACCCTTCATCTTTCTATCAAAACCGTTTCGACGTATAAAACGCGGCTGATGCAGAAACTCAATTGCAAGACGAAATCAGAACTTGTCGACTATGCCTTAAAGCATCGCTTGATGTAACTTCTTCGGGCATACAAAAAAGCATTGCCCGAAGGCAATGCTTTTGGTCGTCAGATTATTCTTCTTCGGTTGTATCTGCAAGTGAAGGCTGACCGGCTGCGGCATTTTGAATGGCCGTGCTGGCGTCTTTGAAGTAGTCCTTAAAGGACTGAACCCAGGTCCGTGACGGATGGGAAAGATAGCCCTTGCTTTTCCAAATGAGAGCCAGCGTCCAGTACAGGTGAGGCTGGGTCAGGGGAACCGATACGGCAAGGTCCGGAGAAATGCGCTGGCAGATCGTATGGGGCATGAGGGAGATGCCGAGCTTGCCCGATACCATCTGGGCCAGGAAGTCCCAGTTGCTGGAGCGGCAGACAATCTTCGGATGAGCCATGATTTCCTGAAAAGCCGAGCGTAAATAGGGATTTAAGGAGAAGCCGTTGGGATAGAAAACGAAGGTTTCGTCCTTAATATCCGATAAGGTCAGGGACGGCTGCGAGGCCAAAGGATGGTCCGGCCAGAGAACGACGTCGAGAGGCTCTTCATGGAAAATAAAGAATTCATAAGGGATTTCAGTCGTAATCGGCAGGGCGACGAAACCGACCTGAATGAGTCCGTCGTCGATCGCCGAGACGACGTCTTGGGAGCCGACTTCCTTCATTTCCAATTCGATTTTAGGATAGGTATTGATGAAATGAGCGATAAACGGCGCGATGACAGAAGACCCGATCATAGGCGGAACACCGACGGATAGCTTGCCGGAGTTGAGCAGTTGGGGTGATTCCATTTCTTCATTCAGCTGGGTGAAGCCCTTGATGAGCTCTTCGATTTTAGGAAGCAGGTAGGACCCCGTTTCCGTAAGCTCTACATTCTTACCCTTGCGGTCAAATAATTGCACACCCCAATGTTCTTCCAGGGCCTTGATGCCTTTACTGATGGACGGCTGGCTGATGTGCAGCGATTTGGAAGCCTTGGTAAAGCTTTTTTTATGAGCGACTTCGATGAAGTATGTCAATTGGAATAAATCCATAATGTACTGTTTCACCTCTCTTTGGTATTCTTATAGTTTACCATATTACGGAATGAAAATCCAATAGCAGGCGTCCGCTGTAATCAGCGTAATTCCGCCGTTTTTACAGACCTTTTTCTTTTCGGCAGGGACGCAGGACTTCCTTTATGGAGAGGAAGGGGAGTCACTGTATTTACAAGACGGCGCCGGTGTATCATAATAGAGACAGAGAGGGAGGGAGCTTATGGCAACGCGATGGATTATGCACGTCGATATGGATGCCTTTTACGCGTCCATCGAGCAGAGAGACAATCCGGCTTTGAAGGGCCTGCCGGTCGTTGTCGGCGGCCTTATGGACCGCGGTGTTGTGGCCACGGCCTCCTATGAAGCGCGGCGTTATGGCATTCATTCGGCCATGAGTATGAAGGCAGCGCGGAGACTTTGCCCGAACGGCGTCTTTTTACCGGTTCGGATGGCGGCCTATCGGCGCGTTTCTCATCAGATTCGCTTGATATTGTCGCATTATTCCCCATATATCGAACCCTTAGCCTTGGACGAAGCCTTTTTGGATGTGTCAGGCATGGAGCGCCATTATCCGGATATCGTCGATATCGGAAAAGCCGTTAAAGATGAGATTTATCGGACGACGGGCCTCGTCGCTTCGGCAGGGATCGCCCCCAATAAGTTCTTAGCTAAATTGGCTTCGGACCTGCAAAAACCGGACGGATTGGTCTGGATTCCTTACGGGAAGGAACAGGAAATCTTGGCTCCTCTGCCAATCAGCCGTTTATGGGGCGTCGGCAAGGTGACGGCAGAAACCTTGAAGAAGGGCGGATATCATAGGATCGGCGATATTTCAGCGTCCAGTCCCGATGCCTTGAAGCCCCTGTTGGGCAATCAGGCTGAGCGGATTTACCACCTGTCCCTGGGCCGGGATAATCGGCCCTTGGAGGTGCGCCGGCGGCCCCAGTCGGTGGGCAATGAACATACCTACAGTCGTGATTTGACCCTTCCGTCGGAAGTGGACGAGCAGTTTCGCCTCTTGGCCAATGAAGTAGCCTGGCGCCTTCGCCAGAGCCGTCTTATGGGACGGACGATTACCATTAAGATTCGTTATGCGTCGTTTAAGACGATCACCCGGTCGCTGACCCTCAGCGATATGGGGACGGCTTCGGAAGAGCAATTATATTTTTCGGCGAAAAAATTGTATAATAAGGACAAGGGGCATGAGCCGATTCGTCTGTTGGGCCTCACCGTCAGCCAGCTCCAGCCGTATCAAGTCCAAGGCGATTTATTTTCGGAAGACGAAGAGACCAAGGAGAAGGTCATCGAGGCCATCGACAAATTGCAGCAGCGGTTTGGCCGCACGGCCATCATGAAAGGGTTTTTATGGGAAATGTCCCATGACAAGGATACGTAAAAAAAGGAGTTTTAGACATGGCAATTTTTAAAGTCGTCGCCCATACCGGTGACAATAACAACGGGTATATCGAGTATAATACGGAAACGAAGGAACTGGGCGTTCATCTGAATGATGAAGCCGTAAACGAACGGGCACGGGAGTATTTGACGACGGAAAAGGTCCTTCATCAGTACACCGACCTTTCTCAGTACAAAACTATCAGTGCCGTTCCGACGTCGAGCTTGGAAACGCTGAAACTGGCCATGTGTTATATGTGGCGGGCGACAGGTGTCCACATCGATTGGAGCCGTCCCGTCGAATAAGACGCCCTTGGTTTCATTCACAATGTATCCACATTTTCTGTGTACAACAGTGACAGAAATGTGGATATTTTTTTTGAAGCCGCATAGTTGTGCAGATTTTCTCGGTGTATACTTTAAGGAGATTATGTATTGAAATGTGGATAAGTCCCGTGGATAAATATATATCCCCAGTGGAAAGACTGATTAAATGGCTTAACTAAGCTATTTTCTTGGAGGAAAATATGAATATTCACAATGTGTATAATTCTTGTAGAAATGTGGATAAGTGGAGAAGATGATTTACTCACAATATGTGGATAGATTGTGGAAAGATATCCACAGTAGGACAAAGCATAAAAACGCCATTTTCGGACATATTCACAAGTTATCCACTTTATATATCCACAATTTCCACAGCTTTTATGTTTGTGGTATACTGGAAATAGTGAATACGATTTTAGGAGGCGTGTATCATGAAAGCAATTATCGACGGACTTTTAGTCCTGCCGAATGAAATTGTCAATGGACAGGTTATTATGTATGAAAAAGATATATGGCGCATCGTTCCGCGCAAGCAGTTCAGAGTGGGCATGTGTTCGGAATTTATCGATGCCAACGGAGGGTTTGTCGTTCCCGGCTTTATTAATGAACACATTCACGGCTGTGCCGGTGCTGACGTCATGGATGACGATGACCGGGCCCTGCCGACGATTCAGCAGGCGCTGCCGGCGACGGGCGTCACGTCCTTTGCGGCGACGACGATGACCATGGAACAAGGTGTCATTGAAAAAGCCTTGAAGCGGATCAGAACGGCGAAGGAAAATTATACCGGCGGGGCCCAGGTCCTCGGGGCGCACCTGGAAGGGCCTTTTGTAAGCCCCCTCTATAAGGGGTCTCAGTCCGAAGACTGCATACAGGATCCGGATTTCTCTTGGCTGGAACCTTATGCCGACGTCATAAAAATCATCACCTTGGCTCCGGAACGCTTAAAGAATAAACAGTTCCTGCAGGCCTGTAAGGATAAGGGAATCGTCGTATCCTTAGGTCATTCGGGTGCTTCTTTTGAACAGGCCGCGGACTGCATGGAAACCCTCGGAGACTGCCATGTAACCCATCTGTATAATGCCATGACGCCCTTCCGCCACCGGGAACCGGGCCTCGTCGGCGCCGCCCTCCTTCATAAAGATGCCTGCTGCGAACTGATTTGCGATAATCTGCACGTTCATCCGGCAGCTCAGAAACTGGCCTATCAGATGAAAGGACGGGACGGCCTCATCTTAGTCACCGATTCGATGCGTGCCTGCCTCCAAGGTGATGGTGAATCGAGCCTGGGCGGTCAGAAGGTATTCGTAAAGAATGGCGAAGCCCGCCTGGCTGACGGGACACTGGCAGCCAGTGTAGCGCCTATGAATGAAGTCATCCTCAACTTTATTCTGAACTCCGGAGCCGCCCTTCCCGACGTCATCGCCATGGCTACGATCAATCCGGCCAAAGCCCTCGGCGTTTACGACCGCATCGGATCTCTCGAAGAAGGCAAACAGGCCGATATCGTCGTATTGGACAGCAATGACTTCCATGTAAAATCTACGGTCGTCGCCGGTGAACTGGTGTACAACGAACCGATACAATAAAATCTATTATATGTAATATAAAGAAGGCCAAGGTGTTCTGTCACCTTGACCTTCTTTTTTGTCGGATAGAATCTATCCGAGTGCTGATTTTTGATTTTTCAGTACATATAGAGCGCCTAAGAGACCGGCGTCATTTTGAAGTTTAGCGAAAGCGAGGCCCTTGGGCGGAAGCATCCTTTCAGGCAGGCGTTCGGACAAGGCTGTTTCGAGTGGGCTGCGTATCAAATCGCTCTGGCTCATAATGCCGCCGCCGACGATGATTTGCTCGGGGTTGAAGAGGCTGATGATATTGGTGAGGCCGTCGGCCAAATTTTGGCAGAATGTATGGAAAATCGGGAGTACCTGCGGGTCCTTCTCGCGAATCCATTGAAAGGCCCGGTAGCCGTCGACGTCTTTCGGTGCGGCGTCCTTTGCTTTTGCGATTTCCCGGCAGAGAAAGGCGGCAGAAGCGACGTCGTGGAAGCGGCCGGCAGGAAGACGCATATAGGCGATTTCGCCGGCTGCGAAGCGGGCTCCGTGCAGTACCCGACCATTTTCTATGATAGCGCCGCCGATGCTGGTGCCGACGGTTACGGCAAAGAACGAGGAGGCGCCCTTTCCGGCACCGAGCCAATATTCACCGAGGGCGGCACAGTTGGTATCGTTTTCGACGCTGACCGGTAGATTGAATTCTGCCTCTAGCAACGTTTTCCACGGCGTTCCTGTATAGCCGGGGATGGAGAGGGCGTATTCTACCGTGCCGGTTCCCGTGTTTACGATGCCTGCCGTCGACAGGGCGATGCCGGCAAGGGATACCTCTTCCTGCTGCTGACGGATCAGGCTGCGAACGGCAGCGACGATGGCCGGGCCGTCTCCCGATGGGACGAGGCCTCTTTGGCGGAAGTGTCCTTCTTCGTCGATGAGGCCGAATTTGATCGCTGTTCCGCCGACATCAAAGCAACTGTAAATCATTATAGTTCACATCCTTTTTACGAGTAAAAGTTAACTTATACAAATATTATACATGGATTTGACAGTTTCTATGTATAAGGTCCCTATACTGTTCTTATCAATGTAGTCTTTTAGGAGGTCATGATATGAAACGACAATGGTTAAAAAGAGCAATTCTTTCTATGGTAGCTTGTGGTTCCCTGTTAGGCGTCGTCCCCGGCGTACAGGCAGCCGATGTCCGGATCTTACCGGTAGATACGGCTAAATTCTTGGCAGGTGCTAAATTTGACTTTGATGTTGAAGTTTCTAATGCTAAAGATTTGAAGAACGTCGATATTACGATTAATGGTCAGAATGCGAATCAATTCTTCGGACAGAAACTGGAAGGGAAAGATTTGGGCAACGGCGTCGTTTCTTATCGTGTCAACCAGGTAAATTTCCCGAAGACCGGTAAATATACGGTCCGCGTTTCGGCTACCGATGCAGACGGCACGAATTCTGCCGATGCACGCTACACGGTTGTTCAGGAAAAGGCTCAGAAACAGGCTAAAAACGTTATCCTCTTCGTCGGTGACGGCATGTCCCTGCAGGCCAGAGAAATGGCCCGCATCATTTCCAAAGGCCTTACCAACGGGAAATACAACGATCTCTTAGCGATGGAAAAAATGCCCCATAACGCGCTGATTACGACGAGCGGCTATGATGCTCTGACGACAGACAGTGCCAACTCGGCTTCGGCTTATGCTACGGGTCATAAATCGGTCGTCAACGCTCTCGGCGTTTACGAAGACTCCACCAAAGACCCCATGGACGATCCCCGCGTTGAAAACGTTGCCGAAATCCTGAAACGTACTCGCGGCATGTCCATCGGCATCATCACCCAGGCTGAATCGACGGATGCTACGCCGGCCGCTATGGTTGGCCATACGCGCCGCCGTGCTAACCAGGATCTGTTAGCTTCGGAATACCTCGAAGATTACCATCGTCCGGACGTCATCATGGGCGGCGGCTCCAGCCGATACATTCCCCAGTCGGAAAAAGGCTCCAAACGCCATGACAATGAAAACGTCATCCAGGAATTTAAAAATAAAGGCTACACCTTCGTTACGAACTCGAAAGAAATGATGGCTGCCGACAGCAATAAACCGCTCTTGGGCCTCTTCCATCCGAGCACGATGAACGTTTATATCGATCGTGAAATGCTCAAGAATCCTGAAGTATTAGGTAAATATACGGATCAGCCGAACCTCATCAATATGACGAAAAAATCCTTGGATATCCTCAGCAAGAATCCGAAGGGCTTCTTCGCTATGATTGAAGGCGCATCGATCGACAAACAGCTCCATGCCATGGATTGGCAGCGTGCTACGTACGATACGATCGAATTCGATAAGGCTATCGAATATGCTCAGAAATGGAATAAGGAACACGGCAATGACACCTTGATCATCGTCGTCGCTGACCATGCTCACGGTGCTTCCATTACCGGTACTTACCATGAACACGACGGAAAGAAAGGCATTGAAGCTGTCCGCACCTATGCCGATTCCATCTTCCCGACCTTCAAGGATGCCGATCACGACGGCTTCCCCGATAATCCGGATCCCGATGTAACCCTGGCTGTTCAGTATGCTAACCATCCGGAATATTATGAAAACTACCACTTCCAGCAGAAACCGACCTATCCGACGATTTCTCAGACGGTTACTAAACAGGAAGCTCAGGTTGCCGGCGATAAGACCGAATACCATCAGGTTTCGACCGTCGTTGCTAAAGGCAATCCGGCTCGTCACCACGCAGGCGATCCTATGGAACTCGTTCCGGCCAACATCCCCGCTACCATTGGTGATGAAACTCATGCAGCCGACGATGTACCGTTGAATGCAGAAGGTCCGGGTTCCGAATACTTCAAAGGCGTTATGGATAACACGGAAGTATTCTTCGGAATCATGCGTGCCCTCGGCGTCGATGCTACGAAAAACGCAAAATAAATACGGCTTTGCTCAAAAGCTCCGTTACACTGCCGTTTCATAAAAAATGCTGCCGCAATTTCAGATTGCGGCAGCATTTTTTTATGCTTACTGACCGAGGACGCTGTCGAGGTAGGCAGCTGTATCCGATAAGTAGCTTGCCGGATACCCTTCGATATCGCCCTTATCGCAGTGGGCTGCGAATTCCGGATCGATAGGAAGTTTTGCCGTATGGGGAATGGCATATTTTTGTGCCGATTCTTCGACGTGGCTGTGGCCGAAGATTTCGTGTTTTTCCTGGCAGCTCGGGCACTGGAAGTAGCTCATGTTTTCAACCAAGCCCAAGACGGGAACATGCATCATTTCCGACATGTTCAAGGCCTTTTCAACGATCATGGAAACGAGTTCCTGCGGAGACGTAATGACTAAGATGCCGTCGATGGGCAGGGACTGGAAGACCGTCAGGGGAACGTCGCCTGTTCCCGGCGGCATATCGACGAACATGTAGTCGATGTCGCCCCAGATGACGTCGGTCCAGAACTGTTTAACGGCGCCGGAAATGACCGGTCCGCGCCATACGACGGGAGCCGCGACATCTTCCAACAGCAGGTTCATGGACATGACCTTAATGCCGGTCTTGGTCGTAACGGGGTTGATGCCGTTGTCGTTGCCGGTGGCATGACCGGTCAGACCGAAGACTTTCGGAATCGACGGGCCGGTGATATCGGCGTCGAGGATGGCGGTTTTAAAGCCGCGGCGCTGCATTTCTACAGCCATCAGGGACGTAACCAAGGATTTGCCTACGCCGCCCTTGCCGCTGACGACGGCAATGACGTGCTTGATGTGGGAACCTTCGTGAGGGGCTGCCTGGAGGCTCTGAGGCTGGTTGCGCTGTGCGCAGGAGCTGCCGCAGCTGGAACAGTCGTGTGTACAATTTTCACTCATTGGGATCATTCTCCTTTGAACTTTTCTTTCCGGCACGGCAACAGTCGTGACGGCACGAGCCGGAACGTTCACAAACTTGGATATGGCCGCCTTCGATGACGAGGTCTTTGCCATGAATGAGGGCGTCGGCCAGCTTGCGGCGGGCCGAATTATAAATACCGGTCACCGTCGTGCGAGCTACATTGATCTGAGCGGCACACTCTTCCTGTGTCAGTCCGACCCAGTCGATCAGGCGGATGACTTCATATTCATCGACTCCCATGGCAACCGTATCTTCCGATTGCCGTCGGTCAACCGGTCCGAAGGCTGATGAAACAGGCAGTGAACAAACACGTCGGCACCGCGGTGGTCTCGGCATAAAATCCCTCCTTTACGCTATTTATTATAGATAGATAGCTGACATATGTCAAATTATGTCAAGGAGGGAGTTCGTGCCGCTCTAGGAGTAAAAATGTCATGAGCGAAGCTATTTATTTGTATATATAGGCGGAATTTCAGCGGCTGATTTTTCTCTAACGGACGAGGTACGCCCCGTCGACGGGGATGATGGCCCCGTTTAAATAATTCGAAGCAGCACTGGCGAGGAAAACCGTAATGCCCTTCATATCCTCCGGTGTCCCCCAACGCTTGGCCGGGATGCGGTCTAAAATTTCTTTGCTGCGGACGTCGTCTTCTATCAGCTGGGTATTCATTTCTGTTGCCATGTATCCCGGAGCAATGGCGTTGATGTTGAGGCCTTTGCCGGCCCATTCGTTGGCGAGGGCTTTGGTGAGCTGCGCGACGCCGCCCTTACTGGCTGCATAGGCCGGAACGGTATATCCGCCGAAGAAACTGAGCATGGAGGCGACGTTGATGATCTTACCGGATTTTCGGGTCAGCATATTGCGTCCGGCGAGCTGACAAAGTTGAAAGACCGTATTTAAGTTGAGGTTCAGGACATCAGTCCAATCGCTGAGCGGAAATTCTTCGGAAAAGTGACGGCGCTGCATGCCGGCATTATTGACCAGAATGTCGACGCGGCCGTCCAAGGCTGTTAAGGCTTTTTCAAAGATGACAGGAACCTGTTCCTGGTCGAGTAAGTTGCCTTGCAGGGCTAACATCGAAAGGCCTTTTTGACGACATTCGGCAGCCGTCTTTTCGGCACTGGCACTGGATCCGATGATTAATACCGTAGCGCCCGCTTCGGCCAAGGCTTCGGCCATGCCGCGGCCGAGTCCGCGGCCGCCGCCGGTTACGATAGCTGTTTTCCCGGTTAATGCGAAATCATTTAATATAGACATAATACATTCCTCCCTAAAATGATATGATGATTTATTGAAGTATATATTGGAACATAGATGAATCATCACATGAATTATCTGTGATGTACAACTCTATTTTATAAGATAATAGAAAAAAACACAAGTGAAAATCTGGCTGTATTGGAAGGCATTAAGAGAACATATAATGATATAATTAATAAAAACAGCGGGAAAATTACGAATAAATCATAAGAATAATGGAGGTTATTACAATATTGCAATAGCCTGATGTTCGTGTTGACGAGAGATATTCATCTGATGTATTATTAGGGCAACAAGGAAAACGTATGATGAAAAATGAGGGGATTGTGAGAAAGTGTTATGTATTTTTCTTACCGGTCTGATGCTTATTACCCTGAGTGGCTGTGCGAGACAAAAAGAAAATCGAGTTTATACGAAGGAAAATCCCACAGTTCTTCGCAGGTCATTAACGGACGGAGAAGCTGCTTGCTACTATCAAGGAGCTAAAGTAGTTTCAAAAAGAGTCTGCGATAAGACTGGCGGCAGAATTAAAATCAATGTAATTCCCGGTGCCGCCGGTTGCTGTCAATATCTTTGCAGCAGCTTCGGTAACCAAACTCGATACGGGCAAGATTGTCAGCGGTGACATTCCTTTTTTCATCGGATAAGAAGCTGTTTATTTTGCCGTTGTACTGTTCCGGTATCTACGACACTGTTTTTATAAAGAAAGGGGTTTATAATGGATATGAATGATATGACGTCGTGGCGTGTGCAGTCGCCGGAATCTATGGGGTTCCATTCGGTCATTACGCCGGATAAGTCAGCCTGTCAGGTGGCGCAATTGTTTCGCTTGAATCTCCCTAAAGGAGCTTCTTACCGCTTGGAGGACGATGGACGGGAACTGCATGCCGTGTTGATTCAGGGCCGGGCTGTCATGGAACACGAGGGCTTGGGCAAGGTGGAATTGGAAAAATTAGATTCTTTCTATATTCCGGGCCGACATGCCGTTCAAATCACGGCAGTTGAAGAGTGCATCTTCTATATTGCCGGCGCTGTGTTTGACGGTATTGGCGAACCTCTCGTCCGTAAGTTTGACCGGTCCTTGCCAATCGGCGATTTTCATCAGATTCACGGAGCCGGGCCGTGCCGCCGGGAAGTCATGTTTACCCTGGCGCCGACGGACAAGGCTTCACGATTGATTTGTGGTCTTACCTGGGGCGGTGAAGGCTCGTGGACGAGCTGGCCGCCGCACCAGCATGAAAAATATTTAGAAGAAGTCTACTGCTACTTCGACATGCCGAAACCTAAATTCGGCTTCCACCTCAGTTATAAAAACAGTGGTGACGTGGATGACATCGTCGTCCATCCCGTTTATTCGGGAACCATGGTTCAGGCGCCTTATGGCTATCACCCGACGGTGGGCTGCCCGGGAAGTCAAAATGCTTACTTCTGGGTCTTGGCGGCTTTTGATCCGATGGTACGAAAATATGACTTAGCAGAATCTGATCCTATGAGAGTTTAAGAAAGGGTGTTGAAATCATGGCATTTAAAGTATACGTAACAGATTATGATTATGGAACATTGGAACCTGAAAAAAACGAAGTCGCTAAAATTGGAGCCGTCTTGGTTCCGACGCAGTCTAAAACGGAAGACGCGATTATTGAAAACTGTAAAGATGCAGACGGATTGCTCAATCAATATGCACCGATTACCCGCAGGGTCATGGAATCGCTGCCGAACTTGAAAGTCGTCGGCCGCTATGGCGTTGGCGTCAATACCGTCGATCTTAAGGCTGCGACGGACTTGGGAATCCAGGTTGTCAATGTGCCGGATTTTTGTATGGATGAAGTGTCGAATCAGGCGATTACCTTGATGATGGCCTGCCATCGGAAATTGAATATCTTGAATCATCAGGTGCACCATGGCGGCTGGGACTATCAAATTGCAAAGCCAATCCATCGTCTCAACGGACAGACCTTGGGCCTTTTAGGTTTTGGCCGTATCCCCAGAATGGTTGCTCAAAAAATGAAGGCCTTTGGCTTGAAAATTTTGGCTTACGATCCCTATGTTTCCCCTGAAGCGGGAGCGAAGGAAGGCGTTGATATGCTGCCTTTGAAGGACGTTTTGATGCAGTCGGACATCGTTTCGGTTCATGTACCCTTGACCAAAGATACGGAAAATCTGTTGAATGACGAAACCCTTTCCTGGATGAAACCGACGGCCATCGTCGTCAATACGTCGCGCGGACCTTTGATTGATGAAGCCGCCTTGTACCGGGCTTTGAAAGATGGAAAAATCGGCTATGCCGGGTTGGATGTCACGGTTCATGAACCGATTGAAAAAGATAACCCCTTGCTGACCTTGGATAATGTCATTATTACGCCGCACATTGCCTGGTATTCGGAAGAATCGGAAATAGACCTGAAAACGAAGGCTGCACGCGGTGTTGCCAGCGTCCTGAATGGAGAAAAAGCGACGTATCTCGTCAATAAGGATGTCCTTAAATAGCATAGGCGCATCTTCGGTCATGAAAGAAGGCACGGTTATTGCCATCAGCGTCAATATGGGAACGGCAGAGAATTGGCTCAGATTCTGTCAAAAAAATTGAGCGTGCCCTTGTACGATCGACAGTTGATTCACCTTGCAGATGCTAAATTCCACGGTTTCCGTGAACCCCAGCTGCATTACCTTAGAAAAAGGCGCTGATTTAATTATTAATTATATTGAAATCCTTCAGAAATGAGGAGATGAAAAAAACGCTGCTTTTGAAGCGGCGTTTTTTTATCGATTGGTTGATTTTCTCTTTTTATTGTCATTTTGGCAGTGTATCTGTTATCCTATATGTATCAGTCAGCGCGTATATGCTAGTAAGGAGTTTGATATGGTTAATTCTAAGCCCTCAAAATCTAAAATTGAAGAAACTTCCAATAACATCATTGATTTTATTACGTCGAGGCAAATGCTGCCCGGTGATAAAATGCCGACCGAACCGGAGTTGATGGAAGATTTGAATGTCAGCCGTTCGACCCTGCGGGAGGCGATTCGGACCTTAAGTGCCCGCAACATCTTAGAAGTGCGGCAAGGATCCGGAACCTTTATTTCGAAACGCTGCGGTGTTCCCAGCGATCCCTTGGGACTGACCTTTATCTATGACGATGACCGCCTGGCCATCGATCTCCTCGACGTTCGTCTGATGATTGAGCCCCAGACGGCCTTGTTAGCGGCCATCCATGCGACAGACGAACAGTGTCAAAAATTACTGGACCAGTGTGCTTTAGTAGAGAAACTTATTCAATCCAATGAAGAATATGAAGATGAAGATATTGCCCTGCACATGATGATCGCCGAAGCCAGCGGAAATCGGGTCTTGACCAACCTATCCTATATCCTTCATACTTCCGTCAAAAAGAATATCATATCGACGGCCGATGCCCTGCGGGACAACAACACCTATGTTTATCACCGCCGTATTGTCGATGCCATCGTGCGGCATGATGCAACCGGCGCCTATAACGCTATGACGATCCACGTGACGATGCTGTGGGAATTTATTACTGCAAAGTTAAATTCAAGAGGTTGACTTCTCCTTTGACCGAACAGGGTCCTTGGTTAGAAATTCTTGATAGGACAGGCTGAACTTGTTTTCTTGAGAGCAATTAATTTTTGCATGTGACATCTTCCTTTCTAATGTTGATCTTCATATTGCTTTCGTTTTCGGACAAAAGTGGATGGCGTTAACCCCAGATTTTTTGAGGCTGTTCGGACGTTGCCGAAGATTTCATATGCATTTTGCATATAATTATACTCGATCTTTTCTAGGATTTCTTTTAAATTTAGTGGAAACTCAACCGGCGGTGCGTCGAAGTCGGCAGGCGTATTTTCGGCTTCCTTTTCTTTTATGATTACGATGGGTTTGCTGGCAGGATGGATGTGAAGGTCTTCCGGCTGAATGGCATCCGAGGAACTGATGATAATGGCCCGTTCAACGATGTTTTTTAATTCGCGGATGTTGCCGGGCCAATCGTATTCATGGAGCAGCTGCATGGACAGGTTTGTTAGATATTTTTTCATTTGGTATTTTTGATTCAGCTTTTCCAAGAAAGATATTGATAAGGGCTCGATGTCTTTTTTTCGCATTCGCAAGGGAGGAATCGATATCGGAAAGACGGTGAGCCGGTAATAGAGATCTTCTCGGAAAGTGCCGTTTCTTACCATTTCTTCGAGATTACGGTTGGTTGCGGCAATGATTCGAGCGTCAATGGTTATGGGTTTTGTGCCGCCAACCCGCATGATTTCTTGTTCCTGCAGGGCTCGTAACAGCTTTACCTGCATGTCTTTGGGAAGTTCACCGATTTCATCAAGAAATAAGGTCCCGTTATTTGCCAGCTCGAAGAGACCGATTTTTCCCCCTTTATTAGCGCCCGTGAAGGCACCGCTTTCATATCCGAATAACTCACTTTCAATGAGGCTTTCCGGAATGGCCCCGCAATTTACTTTTATGAAACTACTTTTAGCTCGATGGCTGTTTTGGAAGATATATCGAGCCATTACTTCTTTACCGACACCGGTTTCACCAAGCAGCATTACTGTAGTGTCCATTGAAGAAACTCGATTGGCCAGCAGCATGGCGGCTAAGGTCGTTTCATCTTTGGCAATGATTTCTTGGTTTTCCTCAGATGTCGTTTGCAAATGAGCCAATTCTAGGGCTAAACGGTCCATGGCGGCCGTTTTTTCTTGTACGACGGCTTTTAAGTTATAAATCTCGGTTAAATCTCGGACGTTGGTCACGACCATAATAAAGTTCCCATCTTTATCAAAAATGGGAGAGCTCGTTACTAAGGCCTCTTTTCCGGAACGGAAACGCTGCTGTATGGTAACGGGCTGTTTTGTTTTGATGACTTGTAAGGAACCGGATTCAGATATCAATTTATCACGAACCAGAGCAGCCATATTTTTACCAAGGACCTCTTCTTTTTTCAAGCCGGTAATAATTTCATAAGCGTGGTTGATGCGTACTACATTGGCTTTAGCGTCAGTAATAAATATACCGTCAAAGGAATGCTCGATAATTGCATTTAGCCGCTCTTGTGCCTCTGAGAGGGTAGAAAAAATTTTTGCTGTATTTGTCATAACTATTTTCTCCTTTACAGCAGACAATAAAGGAGTCCCGATGGGGCTTCTGAAGTTGATACACTATGCATGTATATATGTTATAATTATAACAATTTTTAATTATGACAGCAAGATGGATGGAGGCTGGAAATTAGTGGCGATAGGGGGATTTGTATTTTTGGTGACGGGTGTAGGAGTTGGAAATATGCATTATTCCTCGATATTTTTGAATTAACCGTCGAGAAAAGGTGTGGCCGAATTGGCTCGTCAACAAATCGGTCAATTGGTCGTCGCTATAAGGATGGTGTACATCTTCGTTTTCAATCAGATGTGCGAGAGCTTGTTTTACAGCATCTTTGGAAATGGTTGTTTTCGTTTTTGGGAAAGGCCTCTGGAATAGTTGCTTGAATGAAATCGTCTTATGCGGCGTTTGTAAGTATTTATCCCTTATTGAGCGGCTGATCGTAGACGGGTGAAGGCCTACTTTTTTTGCAATATCTGCGAGGGTCATCGGCTGTAAAGGGCCTTGGTTTTGTAAGTAGTCATGTTGACAACTCCAGATGGCGTCAGTTAAGGCGTGCAGCGTTTTGCGGCGGCGTTCAATGTTATAAAAAAGTAGACGACATCGGGTATATTTTGTTTGGAAATATTCTTTTACGCTCTCGTCTGTCGTTGTTTGCATCATTCGTACATAGTAATCGCTCATAGAGTAAGATGCTGACCAGGAGTCGTTTAAAATAACTTCATGACCGTTGTTGGTGAATTGGATAATCACATCGGGAATAATATAGGAGGTTTCTGTTTCGAAAAAAGGACTGAGTGGGGCCGGGGTTAATTTCTTGATAAGGGAAATAGCGGCATCAATCTCTGCTTTAGAGCCTTTTACAGATTGGTAAATTGGGGAAATTTTTTGTTTGCCTATGGTCGCAAGGTGATGATCAATCAGATCTTCTAATAATGGTGTTAACTTATGAGTGCGCTTTAACTGCAGTTTTAAACAGTCTTTTAGCGATAGGGCTCCGATACCGGCAGGATCTAAACTTTGGAGACGATGCAGACAGAACTCAAAAAGGCCTGCCGGTAAGGGCAATTTTTGTGTCAGCTCGTCTTCCGTTATTGTCAGATACCCTCGGTTATCCACGTAATCGGCTAAATAAGAAAAAAGAGCCCATTGGGGAGTAGTAAAATTAGTCGGATTTACTTGCTCTAAAATAAATTGTTTGACACTTTGTTCTTCGGGAGCCGCTACAAAATCTAAAAAGGAAGTGTCGTTGTTTGAGGAAGATCTTTGATTGGGACTATATTCCATGAAGGGATTTTCCTCAGACTCTTTTTGGAGCAGATTGTAGAGGGATTCCGTAGACAAAGCCAGAATATTCAACGATTGAATTTGATTCGTTGAAAGTTTTTGCAATTCTTTTTGGGTCAGTGTTAAGTTAGTTTCCATCGTATTATCCCCCTTTCCTTTCGGTTAGTTCATTTAGTACCGGGTATTGGGTTTTACCGGAGGTATTTTTTGGAATTTTGTTTATCTGGTGAAGGGTAAAGCAATGAAGATGAAGACCAATTTTATCGATTAAATAATCTTCTATGCTTGATTGTCGGTCGTCATTGACAGTCATAAAGATATGAAGGTCATCATCTTTTCCGGTACAAGCGAAGTCACTAAAGTCGAAGTTGTTTTTTAATAGTTCTTCGACTTCATCCATATTTACTCTCTTTCCCATTATTTTTAAGAAACGTTTTTTTCGGCCCGTAATGTAGTAGTAGCCGTCTTGGTCGACATAGGCCATGTCACCGGTATAGAGCCGGCCGTGGCGTAAATCGCCTAACGCTAAGTCTTCTGCCTTCTGTGCATAGCCCATGGTTACGTTAGGGCCGTCATAGCAGAGCTCTCCCGTTACTTTCGGAATGGTGATTTCTGTTTTTTCATCTTCCATGATGCGGAATGTCCCGCCCGGAATCGCGATGCCGATACTCCCAAGTTTTTCTAAGGCACGGTCAAAGGGGAGATACGACATGCGGGCCGTTGCTTCTGTTTGTCCATACATGACGATAAATCGTTTTCCCGTTTTGTGTGCAAATTCGAGATATTCTTTTTGCAGCCGTGTCGATAAATGGCCGCCGGCTTGAATCATCAGATTTAATTTGGGTAAATCCATAGACATGATTCCGATGCGCTTCAAACATTCAAAGGTGAAAGGTACGCCTGCAAGGGAAGTGATATCTTCTTTTTTGCAGATATCCCAAAATTGTTTGTCGAAAACCGTAGCCTCTGTCAGACATTCACAGGCCCCTTGCAGTACATGGCTGTTGATAACTGACAGGCCGAAGGTATAGTGCATCGGGAGTGATGAAATGGGGTAATCTGCTTTGGTGATTTTCAGGTATTCTGCGATAGATGCGGCGTTTGACTGGATATTTTTATAGCTTTGGCGGACTAACTTGGGGCTTCCGGTACTTCCGGATGTCGTTAATAGCAAAGCTAAATCCGGGTGAATGGAGTGAGGGACTTCGTTAACGGGATAAAGACCATAATCATACAGTGTATAAATTGGCTCTTCTATGTCATCCACCGGCTTAAATACATAATTGGGGTTATAGCGCATTAATAAGTGCTGCTGTAATTTCGCATCCATATCGTGATCAATTAGCAGGGGGACGATGCGGTTTTGCAGACAACACAGATAGGATAAGGCCGAGCCTATCGTGTTATGACAAATAATCGCGGCTAATTGTTTGGGCTTGTTTTCTATTATTTGATGGACGCTTTTGCTATGTTCGTACCAATCGCCATAGATAATAGAATGGCCTGTTCCGTCAGTGAACAAAAGGTGATTTTTATACTTCGGATTTTCATCAAAAAAACACAACATAAGTATCCCTCCTAACGAATGATACGGGTTAGTGCTTCCAGTAGATTGCGGCCATCCCAGATCATATCCATATCCATGGCCTGGCCAATCGGTACGATTCGATCGACGCCGGTGGCTTGTGCTTGGATCAGCTGACTGCGGATTTCAGCCGAGGATACATTTAATGTAGTAATGGTCTGGACTTTCGCCGTAAGGTAGGGAAGGATGTCAGATAAATTTTGTACGGGATATTGAAAAAATTGACCAAAAGTTCCGGATAATTGGGTTAAATCAGCAGGCAGGGAAGACAAGGTATAGACATAAAGGCGATTATTCTCATATGCGACGGATTGAATTTCATCTTCGTGCATGGCGAATCGCCAGGCTTCCGTGAACTTTCGGCTTACCTTGATGGGAGCCAGGTCATATTTTTGTACTTCAAGCGTAACTGCATTCCACCATCGAGACTGAGCCTCTTTAAAAATTCTATCCGGTCCAAGCCAAAAAATCAGTCTTGGTGATGAACAAGCGTTTTGATCTACCTCATAGGTATCTAAATAAAAGCGATGGATCTTTTCTTTTAATTCTTCATCTGAACAGGTCGCAACATAGCTGCTGTCAAAGATTGCCAAAGAATAGCGATCGGAAAAGGGAATATCGATTGCCCGGGGAGATAACGGAGATTTTCTGATTTCGCAAATGGTTTTATCTCCGCCCCAAATCATGCGGCTGTCGCAATGTTTTGAAAATTTGTCGGTTACTTTTTTTTCGTGATCATAGGTTATAATGGCATTTTGATTCCATAATGATCTATACGAAGGCGTTTGCAAAAGGCAATCGAACAGGCTGCAAATGGGGACAACGTTTGGCAGCAGCTTGGGGGAAATGCGGACAACATTGGCATTACCGGCTAATAATGAGATAAATAAACTGTATAAAAACATGACAGGCATGTTAGCCGGTGCAATGTGGAAGGTTAAGCCGCGGCCTAATCGAGATTGAGCTGGGGGTAATAATGATTTATATTCTTCTACTTTTCTCGGCCGCAGCCAAAAACTAAAGGCTGCCCAGGACGGATTGTCTTTTGCCAGCGGATGACTTTGCAGTTGGCGCGCGAAATCTTTGCAGAATTGAACTATTAAGGGGGAGAATGGGGGATATGGCGTTATTTTTTCCGGGATCATTCCCGCGATTGTTGTGAACTTTTTAGCTGTGTGCATCGCTGCACCCCCTTATTTCTGCTTTGGCAATACGGCCGTCGATGCGGAAATACTTTCCTAAACGACCGCAAGGGCAATCATCGATGCCTAATAAGGTTCCTGTGTCTTCGGTCAAAATGGAGTGACCAGGATAGGAGGTTGCCAAAGGTGTTAATACTTGAACGATTCCTGACTCTCCAATCGCACAAGGCGAAAAATTTTCGGGATTGCGAATGATGATGTCTGAAAAAATGCTGGCATGGAGGTGCCCTTGTTCACACTCCATATAAATACATCCGGTCTGTTCGGCCATACCGTAGTAATTGTGGACTTCTTTAATTTTAAACTGATCGTATAGCCGTTTTTTATAGATTTGGGGAGAGACGGCACGATCCTGCATTTTTTTCCAGCCTCCGCCATGGATGACGATGGCATTGGATAAGTCGATGACTCCGGGGTAATCAACTAGTGCCTCACATAAATACTGCCAAATCATGAAGGTGAAGCCGAATATGAGCACCGGCTGATCATGATAAGTTTGAATGAAGGTACGGATACTTTCTAAGTCGATGGAGAGATCGGACTTAAGGGCATAATACTTTCGCTTTGCAAAGATAGAAAATCCTAAAATAGCAGCTCCACGGGCGTTAAATGCAGCGCGATTTTTTAATAAATCGGGGGTGTCGATAATGAGCATCGGCAAACGAGCAGAGCCTATAAAACTTTCCACAATATGGTATAAGGCAAATTGTTGATTGCTGGCTGTCGTCGTATCGAGATATAAGTGAGATGCCATGCCGGAGGTTCCCGATGAGGTAATGACTTTAAAAACTTCTTGGTCACTAATACTTTTTAACTCTTCAGTCTTGAAAATAGAGATGGGAAGCATTGGAATTTTTGAGAGTTCATTATAATGAGCTCGCTTTAGGTTTAGAGTTTGTAAGGCCTGACCATAAGGCGGACAGGCTGTACTGTGTCGATTCGTTAATTCGGATAAGAGGTTCACATAATGCTTTTCTTTTTCCGCTTGGGTCCAATCAAAAGGGGGTTGGTCCAGCCAAGTATTATAGTCCATAGGCATCCTTCACCTCCTTTGTCAATACAAAAGGTGTCCCATGGCCGGGATATGTTTTTATGGGGGTGGGTAAGCTGTATAAGCGTGGTTTGCCGAATTTTTCATAGGCATTTTCGTCACCGCCGGGAAGACGTGTGATTACACTTTCATTCGGAATAAAGTAGTCTCCGGAAAACAAGAACGAGTCGTCGATGATGATGCAGCTGCTGCCGGGAGTGTGCCCCGGGGCGGATAGACATAAAATCGTATGTTGCCTCCAAGTCGCCCTGTAGGTTTCTTCAAAGGTAATATCTGCAGCTTGACAGGTAAAGGGCGGGTAGGAAATGTGAAGCTTGCCCTTACTTTTAAAATATAAATAAGTTTCCATAATCCTTGTCATATTTAGGGTTGTGCTTTGAATCCCCGAGCTGCAGGCTGCGCTGCATAAGACTTTTACGGGATATTGCTTTCTGAGATCGTTGAGAGCTGCTATATGATCGCAGTGTTCATGTGTTAAAATAATGAGCTCTGGAATTAGAGCATTTTGATTAAGATAGGAATGGATTTTTTTGTAGTCATTGGGATCGACGATTAGTGCGTGATTACCGGAAACCAACAGATAACAGTTACTGTCGGTCAAGGCATCAACGATTATTTTGTCGACCATTTAGATATCGACGCCGTATTTTCGTAAAATATCCATTCCTTTTTCATAAGAGCTGAAAGCTAATACATCGGGGGTGTCGATGGAAATATCAAAGGTATCTTCCATTTCTTCCATCAATGTCATATGGCCCATGGAATCCCATAACTTGATGCTGCGATATTTCAGGCCGGGAAGGTCTTCTTTGTTTAATTTAAAGTTAGTCATAAAAAGGTGTTCGTATTTTTCTAAGTTTGTCATAGCTAATTCTCCTCTTCTTTGTAATTCGATGTGTTGCTATAGCTAAATAATGTTTTCATCATCAATTGATGGATGGTGCCTTCAACGACAACTGTTCCGTCTGATTTCCGGCAGATTCCTCGGAATTCTCCGATGTACCAACGGTTCTTTTCTTCGATATGAGTTAATTCTATAGAGGCTTTAATTGTATCGCCGGGATAAATTGGGGCTGTGAAGGTTAACTGCTCATCCATTAAAATCGTTCCATCACCCGGGAGAATGGTTCCCATGATGGAGGATAACAGACTGGCGGTCAACACTCCGTGAATGACGGGGCGGCCGAACCCGTGTAGGGCAGCGAAGGTTGAATCTGTGTGGAGCTTTCCGTAATCGCCGGTTAAGGCAGCGAATTGGAAGATGTCTTCTTCTGTAAACGTCCTGGTCATACACGCCGTGTCCCCTAAATGGATTTCTTTTTTTTGCAGAAGGGGGAACTGATCTAGATCCTCTAATTCTTTTGCAAAGAGGCTAAACTGCTGAGGTGTGAGAAGGGGACGAAATTGTCGTGCTGCGATACCGGTCGTATCGGCACAAGCCGTCATGCAGCCACAGACGAGAAGGCAGAAATCACAGATCGTATTTTCCGTATCATACGTAAAAGTATGTTGGGGAAATTTTTTTTTGAGTTTCTCCACTTCTTTGCTGCGATCATAGCGAGGATTGCAGCCGCCGCAATATTTTATGCCTATTTTCATAACTTACCTCTGCATGTGGCGCATACGTAGTATATCCTTAGCTTGAGCGATGAGATCATCGCTGACTCCGGTTACTAAGATGATATCTTGGATATCATCTATGGACTCACGAATCTTCGCTCCGATTAGTTCTTCCGTCGTTAATTGAGCTGACGGACATCCGCTGCATTTTCCCGTTAGGCGGATTCGCAGAATACGATTTTGGTAGTCGACTATTTCGACATCGCCTTGATGTTCTGCTAAGATGGGGCGGATTTCTTTTTCTAATACAGTTTCTATTTTGCTTTTTATTGAAGCGTTCATTTTATTCACATCCAATCTGATTAATTTATTATTTATATGAAATTATCATGCCAGATTTAAAGTGAGAGAAGGCTTGATGAAAAATAGTGCTAAATTTCACTATTTTTATTTTGCTAAGTATATGTATAATCAAAAATACTTCTAAAAATAATATATATTCGATACAGGAAAATGATATGTGAGTGCAAGGTATATATATAAGGAGTGGATAATTAAACGTTTTACTAGTTATAATTAAAAAAATACAGGAAAAATATATTTAAGACATTCGGTTTTATTGAATTAATGTTCCGATAATGGCACATTAATTCAGTGTTTCATTTTTAAAACATCGATCGCAGAGAATTGTTCTAAAAATGAAACTAAAAAGGAGGTAAATATAATTGATTGTTAAATGTGAAAAAATGAACTATTTTTTTGCTAAAAAAATAAAAATCAATTTAAATGAGATGGATACTATGATTTTAGGGAAAGATGATACGGATTTTTTCTCATAACCGTTAACTTGGCACAATTTTTGCTCTTACTATAGGCAAAGCACACTATCGTGTGAATCAATTGTCAAGAATTTATTATAAGATAAGTAGAAAGGATGATTTATTATGGCATTAATGACAGGCGAACAGTACATCGAAAGTATGAGAAAGAAAAATTTACAGGTCTATATGTTTGGGAAGAAGGTTTCCTGTCCTGCTGATGATCCGATTCTCCGTCCGTCTATGAACTCCGTTCGTATGACCTATGATTTGGCTCAGCAACCGGAATATCAAGAACTGATGACGGCTGTTTCTCCCTATACCGGTGAACGTGTTAACCGCTTTACTCACATCCATCAGAGCACGACGGATTTAATGAATAAAGTAAAAATGCAGCGTCTTTGCGGTCAGAAAACGGCTTCTTGCTTCCAGCGCTGTGTTGGTATGGATGCTTTTAATGCTGTGTTCTCCACGACTTATGACACGGATAAGAAATACGGGACGAAATATCATGACAACTTCATGAATTTCCTGAAACGAGTACAAGAAGAAGATCTTACGGTAGACGGCGCTATGACCGACCCCAAAGGTGACCGCGGTTTAGCTCCTCATGCTCAGGCAGATCCGGATATGTATCTTCATGTTGTAGAACGTCGCGCGGATGGTATCGTCGTTCGCGGTGCTAAAGCACATCAGACCGGTTTCATTAATTCTCATGAAGTTATCGTCATGCCGACTATTTCCATGGGTGAAGATGACAAAGATTATGCTGTATGTTTCTCTTGCTCCACGGATGCAGAAGGTATTTTCATGATTGTTGGCCGTCAGTCCTGCGATACTCGTAAGATGGAAGGCGCTCCCATGGATACGGGCAATCCTGAATTTGGTGGCACGGAAGCATTGGTTATTTTTGATAACGTATTTATTCCGAATGAAAATATCTATCTCAATGGCGAATATGAATTTGCCGGAGTTCTTGTAGAACGCTTTGCCGGATATCATCGTCAATCTTATGGCGGCTGTAAAGTCGGTGTAGGCGACGTCCTCATCGGGGCTGCTGCTGTAGCAGCTGATTACAATGGCTGCCCGAAAGCTTCCCATGTTAAGGATAAGATTATTGAAATGCAGCACCTTAATGAAACACTCTTTGCCTGCGGGATTGCTTGCTCGGCATTGGGAACGAAAACAGAAGCCGGAAACTATCTTATCGATTTGCTCTTAGCTAACGTCTGCAAACAGAATGTAACGCGTTTCCCCTATGAAATCGTCCGTTTGGCTGAAGATATCGCCGGTGGCCTGATGGTTACAGCTCCGTCTGAAAAAGACCTTCGTGATCCTAAGATTGGGCCGTATGTTGACAAATACCTCAGAGGTGTTAATTCCGTATCGACTGAAAACCGTCTTAAAATTTTGCGCCTCATTGAAAACCTCAGCTTAGGTACAGCTGCTGTCGGATACCGTACAGAATCGATGCACGGTGCTGGTTCGCCGCAGGCACAGCGTATCATGATCTCACGTCAAGGCAACCTGCGCATGAAGAAAGAACTGGCTAAATCTATTGCACAGATTGAAGAATAATATTTGATGACGGCTGTTCACTATGCTTTTAAAGTAAAATGAACAGTTAGAATAATATAGTATGAGTAGATGAGATATTGACTGATGCCTGCAACTAGGCTGCTCCTCCTTCGTTGCAGGCGTGCAGTCAATCTACAAGAAAGTAGGTGCGTGTGATGGATTGGAGAAAAGAATATGCCGGTAAGATTGTATCGGCTGAAGAAGCGATAAGCCATGTCCAATCCGGCAATCGTGTTGTCTTTACCCATGCTTGCGGTGAAGCACAAGTTTTAACGGAAGAATTGGTTCGTCAGGCCAATCGACTTGAAAATGTGGAAATCGTCCATATGGTTGCTATGGGACAGGCTCCGTATTGCCAACCGGGGATGGAAAAGCATTTTAAACATAATGCCCTGTTTGTAGGCGGTTCGACACGAAAAGCAGTTGAAGAAGGTCGTGCAGACTATACTCCCTGCTTTTTCCATGAAGCTCCTCAGCTTTTTACGGACGGAACTTTGCCGGTTGATGTTGTTTTCTTACAGTTGAGTGAGCCTGATGAAGACGGTAATTGCTCCTATGGCGTATCTGTTGACTATACGCAGCCTGCAGCAGAATCGGCAAAATTGGTCATTGCTCAGATTAATAAAAATATGCCCTATACCTACGGGAACGGCATTAACCTTAAAGATATTGATTATATCGTAGAGAAAGACGAAGCTCTTATTGAACTTCAGCCGCCTAAAATCGGTGAAACGGAACGTAAGATTGGTGAATATATCGCATCATTGATTCATGATGGTGATACCTTACAGCTTGGTATCGGTGCGATTCCCGATGCAGTCCTGTCTTTCTTGGGCGATAAAAAAGATCTCGGCATCCATTCAGAAATGTTTTCTGACGGGGTCGTTGATTTAGCTCGTAAAGGCGTTATTACGAACAAAAAGAAGACCATCGATCCGGGAAAATTCGTTTCTTGTTTCCTGATGGGGACAAGAAAGTTATATGACTTCGTAGACAACAATCCGGATGTTTTGATGAAGCCTGTTGATTATACGAATGATCCCTTTGTAGTTGCCAAAATTGATAATATCATCTCGATTAATTCGGCGATGCAGGTAGATTTGATGGGACAAGTCAATGCTGAAATGATCGGCTATAAACAGTTCAGCGGTGTCGGCGGTCAAGTCGATTTTGTTCGCGGAGCATCACGTGCTAAAGGCGGGAAAGCCATCATTGCCATGCCGTCTACGGCCGGACACGGTAAAATTTCAAAAATTGTTCCATTGCTGGATGAAGGTGCTGCTGTTACAACGTCGCGTAATGATATAGACTATGTCGTTACCGAGTTCGGCATTGCCCATCTTAAAGGGCGTACATTGCGGCAGCGTGCTGCGGAACTTATTAAAATCGCACATCCGGATTTTAAGCAAGACTTGATTTCGGTATTTGAACAGAGATTTCATTGTAAGTACGAAGAATGATGAAGTCATCTTTTACATCTAATTCTTTTTGATAGGAGGGAATCATATTGGAGTTCGCAGTTGAAAAAAGCCAGGAGTTTAGATCGTTTTTAAACAGACTAACTCTTTTAGGCGGGGGAACCAACTTTTTAGATGGTTATATTCTTGCCTGTATCGGGCCTGCGTTGGTTCATTTGGGACCGATTTTACAACTCAATTCATTTTGGAAAGGTGCAATTGGCTCGGCAGCACTGATGGGGATATTAGTCGGGGCTCCTATATTTGGCTATTTGTCAGATAAGGTGGGGCGCAAGCTGCCTTTCATGGTCATTCCGTTGGCAATGGCAATTCTCTCCATTGCATCCATGTTTGTCACTTCCGCCGAAATGTTGTTTGTCTGTCGCTTTTTGTTAGGCATGGTTATTGGGGCTGATTATCCCAGTGTTACGTCGTATCTGTCTGAATATTCACCCGCTGATCGTCGTGGATATGTTATTGGCGTATTGATGATTATGTGGATCGCTGGTATGACGTTAGGTGAAATTGTAGGTTATATTGTATATGATTCTGCATATAATTGGCAAATTCTCTTGGGAATCACTGCTGTTCCGGCACTGGCCCTGATTTATTTGCGCAGAAACTGTCCGGAATCTCCTCGCTGGCTCATGAATAAAAACCGGGTAGCAGAAGCGGAAACCGTTTTCCATAAAATTTATGGTCCTGATGCAGATATCAGCATTTTAGAAGAAAAGGCTGTTAAGACTTCTTATCGTGAACTTTTAAAACCAAGATATTTGAAACGCGTTATTTTTGCAGGTGTTTTTTGGGCCACACAGGTATTGCCCATGTTTGCAATTTATATTTTTGGCCCGTCATTATTGCAGGAAATTGGTCTAACTGAAGGCCGAGACTTACTGCTTGGTAACTCCGTTATTGGTATGATTTTCGTTGTCGGAGTCGTATTTGGTGCAGTTATTATCGAGAGGTTTGGTCGTCGTCCACTCATTATTTGGAGCTTTGTTGGTATGGCTTTGGGACTGTTTGTATTCGGGATTATGGAAGAACCGCCGTTTTGGCTTATTGTTACAGGGTTTACCCTTTATGCAATTGCTTCTGGCCCTGCCAATGTTTTGGATTGGGTATATCCGAATGAACTTTTCCCGACAGAAATACGTGCAGCCGGGGTTGGATTGGCAACGTTTATTAGCCGTTTTGGTCCCATTCTCGGAACCTTTGCCTTGCCTTCCTATTTAGAAGCTTTTGGTATTCAGATGACAATGATGACGATGGTTGGTATTCTCGGTATTGGACTCTTAGCATGTATTTTCATGGCTCCTGAAACGAGAGGCTTGAATTTGTCTGAAGCTAGTGGAGCGGTACCGATTGGGACCGAAGAATTGGTCAGAGAAGAAATTCAATCTCATCAGATGAACTAAAACAAATTTGTTATGATTTTAATTTTAAATAAAAGAAAGAAGGTAACCCTATGTTAACAAATGAATTACCGAAAATTATCACTGCTACTGTTCCTGGTCCGAAAAATGCTGAAGTTATAAAGCAGCGTGCGATTGAAACACCGGATGCTATTCGTTGCAGCTATCCTGTTGTAATGAAAGAAGCTCAGGGCGCGATTATTGAAGATTTGGACGGGAATCGCTTCTTGGATTGGATTGGCGGCGTTGGTGTTTTAAATGTTGGTCATGCTCATCCGGAAGTTGCTGAAGCTATTCGTGAACAGACGAAGAAATATTTCCATGGCATGTTTAATGTTGTAACACATGATGGCTATGTAAAATTAGCCGCTGAAATGAATAAACGTGTTCCTGTACGTGGGGATAAAAAACAGACCATGTTTGTCAATAGTGGTGCAGAAGCTGATGAAAATGCTGTAAAGATTGCTAAGGCATTTACGAAACGTCCGAACATTATTGTTTTCTCGGGTGCATTCCACGGCCGTACTGTAATGACGATGGCTATGACAGCTAAAAAAGCCTATGCAGTTGGTATGGGGCCGTTCCCTGATGGCATATACCGCGCTAAATATCCCTACATTTATCGCCGCCCGGCTGAAATGTCTGAAAAAGAATATTTAGACCTTTGCATTGAAAGCATTTATGAAGTATTTGATCAGGCCTCCCCGGCTGAATATGTAGCTGCTGTTGTTTTAGAACCGTTACAGGGCGAAGGCGGATTCATTCCGGCACCAATTGAATGGGTTAAAAAATTACGTGAAATCTGTGATGAACACGGGATTCTCGTGATTGCCGATGAAGTTCAGTCTGGCTTCGGCAGAACGGGACGCCTCTTCGCTACGGAATATTGGAAAGAAGCAGGTATTCAGCCCGATATCCTTTCGTCTGCTAAATCTATCGCTGGCGGTGTTCCTCTTAGTATGGTTACGGCACGTAAAGAAATCTTTGATGCTGTACCTCGCGGCGTAATTGGTGGTACCTATGGCGGTAACGCACTTGCTTGTGCTGCTGCTCTGAAAGTACTTGAACTTATGGATCGTGACCATCTGCCGGAACGCTCTCTTGAAATTGGGAAGAAATACGTAGATACGGTTACTTCTTGGAAAGCTAAATATCCGGTTATCGGTGATGTTCGCGGCATTGGCGGCATGGTAGGCGTTGAGTTTGTTAAAGATCCTGTTACAAAAGAACCGAACGGCGAATTAGTATCTAAGTTAGTTCAGGATACAGCTCAGCATGGCTTGCTTGTTGAAAACGCAGGCTCTGACGGACAAGTTATCCGTTTCCTGGCTCCGTTGGTCATGACCGATGAACAGTTGGAAGCAGGTCTTAAGATTTTTGAAGAATCGATTCAGAGATGTTTGGCAAAATAAAATTTTTGGAAATACACTGGTGAGTTTGGATGCCGCTGCATTTTGCGGCGGCATCTTTTCTACAGAGAGAGAGGCGTTGTTTTTATGATCGAATTACAGTTAAAGCCGACTATTTACTCGTACGATACCTGTAAAGAATTTGCAGAAGATTTAAAAGTTGGAACTAGTGATCTCATCATCACGAACCAATATATTTTTGATCCTAATTTCAAAGATTTAGGGTTGAAGTGTCATGTTATTTTCCAGGAAAAATACGGGATGGGAGAACCGTCCGACGAAATGGCTGAAGCTATATACCACGATATTCCTGACGGGATTACCCGCATTATCGGCATTGGCGGCGGCACGGTTATGGATTTATGTAAACTGTTCATTTTAAAACAGGTCAGCCCCGTATTGGATTTGTTTGATGGGAAAATAAAACCGGAAAAAGCAAAAGAATTGGTTCTTATTCCGACAACCTGCGGAACGGGTAGTGAAGTTACCAATGTATCTGTTATGGCATTAGTCAGCCGAAATACGAAAAAGGGGATTGCCGATGCAGCCATGTATGCAGATAAGGCGGTTCTTATTGCGCAGCTTTTGCAGACTTTACCGTTTAAAGTTTTTGCGACGAGCTCAATCGATGCATTGGTTCATGCTGTAGAATCAGCATTATCTCCTGATTCCAGTGACAGCTTTAGGGTCTTTAGCTATAATGCTATTGAACTTATTCTTAAAGGATATCTGCAAATTAGAGATAAGGGTATCGATGCACGAGTCCCGCTCATGAAGGATTTCCTTTTAGCTAGCAATTGGGCTGGTATTGCCTTTAGTATTCCGGGGTGCGCTGCTGTTCATGCGATGAGTTATCCGTTGGGGGCTAAATACCATGTTCCTCACGGGGAATCGAATTATGCGATGTTTACCGGTGTTATGAACTGCTATATGTCGATTAAATCGGATGGCGAAATTGCTAAATTAAACCGGTTCATCGCAAACATCTTGGATTGCAAACCTGAAAATGTGTATGAAGAATTAGAAAAGTTATTAAATGTTATTCTTCCTAAGAAAGCCCTTCATGAATACGGTGTTAAAGAAGAAGAACTTGCAGAATTTGCGAAATCGGTTATGGAAAACCAGGGAAGACTGATGGCTCATAATTTTGTCAAACTGGACTATGATAACGTGTATAGCATTTATAAAGCACTGTATTAATAAATCTAAGAAGATAAAAGGTGATTTCACATGAATAAGTATTTGCAATCTGTTATTGAAAACGTCCGTGCTAAACATGCCAACGAACCAGAATTCGTCCAAACCGTCGAAGAAGTATTAAGCTCCCTCGATGCTGTCGTTGAAAAACATCCGGAATATGAAAAGTTCGACCTGCTCAATCGTCTCGTCGAACCGGAACGACAATTCACTTTCCGCGTTGTGTGGCAGGATGATAACGGCGGGTACCATACCAACACTGGGTATCGCTTCCAGTTTAATGGCGCAATCGGGCCCTATAAGGGTGGTCTCCGTTTCCAGAAAAACGTTTACTCCGGCATCATCAAGTTTTTGGGATTTGAACAGATCTTCAAAAACGCTTTGACCGGTCTTCCTATTGGTGGTGCTAAGGGCGGTTCCGACTTCGATCCGACGGGCAAGTCCGACGCTGAAATCATGCGTTTCTGCCAGAGCTATATGCAGG